>Ga0206682_10000809_pt1 | contig 32752 bp, 27 predicted proteins | sample M240m12015metaG_FD_155444 | JGI IMG/M metagenome (GOLD analysis project Ga0206682, IMG submission 155444) | Ammonia-oxidizing marine archaeal communities from Monterey Bay, California, United States - M2 40m 12015 | ecosystem: Environmental > Aquatic > Marine > Intertidal zone | place: USA...
GTTGCAAGTCTCAGCATCGGGATACACAACGTCGTTAGTCGGCACAACATGACCCTCTTCAACGAGGTGCTTGTTGTGTAGTAAGATTGCCGTGTTGGCATACATAATTTCACTCATGTCTACTCCTAGTGGTGGTTGAGTTGTTCCGTCGTGGTTAATCAGTTCAGAGATTTCTCGAATGATTGTTGGTGCATAGTCGGGGAAGCTAATTGGATAGCCCGCACTTTTCCCACCACCTCGTCGGGATGGTGAGGCAAAGACATTCGGGTCAACAAAGGCTTCGCAGATTTGGGCTAGGTTTCTTTCTCTAGCCGTCGTTCTCACACATACTGTGTCGTCAACTGCGCCGTGTATAATCTTGAGAAGAACACAACGGTCAACGCTATCAATAACTTTCCGTAGTGATTTACCACTAGCTTGTTGGATGTCCATTGTGTGTTTTGAGTGGGGGATGTCTTTGTGTAAGTCTCCCCAGTTGTCTGCAACGAACTTACGTAGTAGGTTGCGACTGTTGTTTCCATCCATGCCACCGTAGGCAGTGATGAATTGCGTGATGTCAGTAAAACTAAGCATCGCTACTCCTTCATTGGTTTTGGTTTAAGTATTGGTGTGTAGGTATTAACCGACGATGGCCTCATCTATCGTGGTTAGGTCGTTGTTGATTACAATCCAGGTATGCGCTTCTTCAAGAAGACCAAAGCTAATCAGGTCTTTCTTTGCTGATGTAGCAAACCGTTCAGCTTGTTCGTAGGTTGCATGACCTACCATGTCACAAAGATGTTCGGCTTTGTTGTCTTTGCATATGAAATAGATACTATACATTGACACGTACCAACTTGATGAAGTCGTCAAGTTCCTCAAGGCTATAGAAGATATGCTCTTGTGGTCTTTGACCGCTTTCGTCGTGTTGTTCCTCGAAGTCTTTCTGTTCCGAGGCATAGTACATACCGTGTATCTCGTCGAGATGTGGTAGTAGGTCACACAACTTGGTGTTCATTTCGCAAACCAAATCGTTGGCACTGATTAGTTCGTCCATCATTTCCCTACCAATGCCATCGCGTAGGTTTAGATGCTTGCCAATCGTGTATTCAATGTCTCTTAGCTTGCAAGAGAGTTCATACAATGGCATGTCGTTATGCAAACTCTGCATACGTTTCTCCATGATTAAAGAATACTGCGAATGATGTGAGTGTCGTGGGAATGTCGCAGATACCACCCACCCATCCCGATGGTAGTCAGCTACTTGTGAGTAGACGACGTATCGGAATGTTCGTGTCAGTTGCATGGACACAAGGCCCATGCAAGGAAGATGATGAAGACACACTCTATTGCGGTGCGTTTAATCCAATCCATGTTGTTCATTACCAAGTACCCTTGGTCGGTGTGTATGGAATGAAGGCGCAGTCAAGTGTCTCCCATGTACCGTTGTCGTGGTACAGTGTAGTGCCACAACCAGTGGCAAACTCAACGATGACGACCATGAACAATAAGTACATGAGCATCACTGCTATGAAACATGCAAACACATTCATCAACCGAACCCAACGTGGTTGTTGGTTGTATACTGGTGCTGGCACATAGATTTTTGAGCGGGTCAAAGTATATTTCATTTGAACGTCTCCCATAGGAACTGTGCGATTTCAGTAATCAACACAGTCATTTCGTAGGACAATGCTTCCATTTTCAAATACATTCTATGTCGCCGAGATAATCTCCGCGTTTGATTTGTTCCATGATAAAGCTATACTCTATCGTGTATATATCGTGGTCGCTTGGCAATAACTTCCCATTCTTACAATGGATTTCGATTTCGCCCTTGGCTATTTCCCATGTAACAGGATAATATTTTTCTTCTAAGTCTTTATATTCTGGGTCATCAGTCATTTGATGGTCTCCTTTGTTGGTGTGTCTTAGATGTGTAACAGATGAGTGACAGATGTCAACCAGTCTTGCGTAGTTGAAGTCCGTAGAACTGCTTGCGGTATTCCTCAATCACTGGCTTTGGTAGGATGCTATTGTTGAGGATGGTGTCGCAGATGTTCTCGAACTCGTCGGTTAGCATGTTGACGACGAACAAGTCGTACTGCGGTAGTTGAACTAGCTTCTTCAGTTTAGCAACATGATTGGCTAGTGTTGACAAGCTAGTCTTTTGCAAGACCGACTTGGTTGGATTGCTGATGTGTCTGATGATATTACTCCTTTACTACTGTGATTTTGGTGTGTCCTTCGTACTTTAGGAAGTGTTCGTAGTGCTTGAGTGTGAAATCCGCAATGATGTCGGCCATCTCAACCATAGTCTTGGTTTCGGATGGAACCGATGTCCCGTTTGGGAAAGCGATGTTCACCATAAGCACCATCGCATCGTAGGTTTCGGCATATTCTTCGTAGGTCATTTCCGCTCCTGTTTCGATGTAACTCTTCATAACTGGCTACAAATACCAGCGACAGGAAAGGGGACAACGTAGGTTGCTGTCCCCTTGGTAGTGGTTAGGCAGATTTCATAGCCATTGCTACTGCAACAACTGAATCGTAGGCAGTCTTGTTGGCCTTGACACGACGAGTGAGAGTAGCTTTGTAGGCTGAGTAATCTTTCTTCGGGTTCTTGCCTTCCCACCAAGCCTTGAAGTCACTACGTTCGGTACGAAGTCTTGAGTATTCGTTCTTCTTCGTCCTGAACAGTAGGTAGGTTGCAATCCCTCTGAGGTCTTCGATAGTTGTCTCGAACTTGCCAGTGAACAACGTAGCAATGTCGTCGGCACTGGTCTTGTCGAGGTTGATACTCTTGCGACCGACCTTGAGGGTCTTAGCCACTGGGTTAGTGAATGATTTTGATACGAATGTGTCTGTTACTGATATCTTCATGGTAGTTGTATTCCCTATGTTGGATTGGTTGTTGTTAGTCGTCTGTCGAGCTGAGGTCAGCGGCGACACAATTTACTCCCCCCTTCCCCCTTTGGGGGGTTCGAGAGCCGACTTAAATCCCTGATATGATTACAATGTTACCTACTACCCCCTGTTAATCGTTAGGATATTACCTGTATCTCAAAACTATCTCCTACTAACTACCAAAATAGTCCCTCAGAAGGATACAGAACTGTAACAAAATCAATAACTTAGTAGGGTAGTATGTCAGATATATGTCAATTACTAGGGACGGGGGGTGGCTATGCCACCCCGCCGATGGGTTTCGCGTATGCCAGTCACCACCATTCCGAATTTTCGCACCTAAAAATGAAAACGGTGTCTTATTTTTTAGACAGGGACGATTGAGTTTTAATGTCGCGTTATTGTAACAAGGCAAACAAATCATGGGGATGATATGCCAAAAGTAAAAACAAACCCGCATCCTACCGTTGGTACGGGACTTCCAGCCGTAACACCGCAACAGGTAGACCGAGTGCGGCGAAGCGTACTAGACGTAGTGCGTAAGAACATTCCTCAAGTGCGTGAAGTATTAGATGGCAGTCGCAAGTGGGACAATCAGCAAGTAAGATTGTTTGGTATGATGCTCAACAAGGTCATGCCCGACTTACACCACAGCTTTAACCAGCACACAGTAGAGAATAAGAACGTCGATGAGCTTACCGTCGATGAGCTTATGGAGATAGCCAAGCAAGGCGATACAGTTGAAGGAGAGTACGAGGATGGCAATAACGAGATCGGAAGCGGCGAAGAAGTTACTACAGATAACGGAAGCGAAGACGGGCTTCAGGGGGTTCGTGAAGGCTCTGTACCCACAGTTTGAACTTGCACCATTCCAAGAGGAGCTTGTAGATGTACTCGACAAACTTGAAAACGGCACGCTCGGCACTAGACGATTACTTATCACTATGCCACCTAGACATGGTAAGTCGTGGCTTGCGTCAACATTATTTCCAGTCTACTACCTCGCAAAGAAGCCCAACCGAAATGTCCTTGCAACTTCCTACAATCAAGACCTTGCCAAAACATTCGGCAGGCAGACCCGTGACCACGCTCGTGAGCCTGTCATCGGTCAAGCGTTTTCTGATTTTGTATTGTCTGAGGAGAGCCGTGCTGTTGACGACTGGCGCACTACGCTTGGCGGCACTTACTATGCAACGGGTATCGGCGGCTCGACAACGGGTCGTGCGGCTACTTGTCTCTTAGTAGACGATCCAATCAAAGCCCGTGAAGAAGCTGACAGCGCAACCCAGCGCAACAAGACCTGGAGCTACTACGTCTCCGCACTGACAACTCGTAAGCAACCAGAGCCAGATGGCACGGCACCTATCGAGATTGTAATCCTAACACGTTGGCATCCCGACGATGTTGCTGGTCGTCTTATGGAGACAGACGATTGGCGTGAAGGTGAGTGGCACCATGTCAACTTCCCAGCCATCAGAAAGGTAGCTAAGAATGTCAAGAGGTCAGTGGCAGAACTCGCAGAAGACGATCCGCGCTTCATACCGCAGGGTGAACTTAGTAAAGTCTCCCCATCAAAGCGACACTACTTCGACGAAAGAGAAGAAGCCCTATGGCCCGAACGCTTCCCCGTCGAAGAACTTAAAAAGCGAGAGCGACTAGACCCACGAGAGTTCGCGTCACTATACCAACAGTCACCATTCATAAAGGGTGGTAATCTCCTAAAAGATAGTTGGTGGCAGTATGACGACGATAAACCAGACTGCACTCAGATAATAATCGCCGCAGATACCGCGTTCAAGAAAACTGAACAGGCCGACTACTCTGTGCTGATGGTCATGGGTATAGATAGGGGCGGTGATATACACATACTAGATGTCGTAAGAAATAAGTATGACTTCCCAGAACTAAAGCGTATATGTACTCAGGTGAACGCACGTTGGCGGGGTCATGGCCTACGAGGCCTGTACGTAGAAGACAAGGCTTCTGGTCAATCTCTTATACAAGAACTCAGAAACCAATCAGGAGTTTCGGTGCTTCCTTACAAAGTTGTAGCTGATAAAGTGGCTCGTCTTAACGCTGTAACCCCTTTGATAGAGGGTGGTAGAGTATACATTCCGCGCACCGCATCATGGGTAGATGACTTCCTTATGGAGTGCCAAGCGTTCCCTAACGGCAAAAACGATGACCAAGTGGACGCTTTATCTATGGGTCTTGATGTACTATCCAGAATAGGTGGTGCTGTAAGCGAGCTTTTAAGTGGCCCAATAGACATGGGTTCTTCTCTTCACACGCAGTTCACTCAGCAAGACAATCCTAATTGGTGGGAGAAGTCTGAAGATAAAAAGTGGATGAAGTCATGGGGCGAGGTATAGATGCGCTATAAAGACATAAAAGCTGACAAGAATGAAATAGTCGTAGACTTGTCCAATCTAGCAGAGCCATTACTGGCCTACGAAGATATCTCAGATATGTTATCAGACGAACAAGAGACCAAGCTGGTTGACTATGTTCGCGCAATTACCAAGATGTCCTACGAGCGTATTAGCCGTAGATATGATCATTGGCGCGACGCAGACCGCGCTCACGATGTATACGTGCCAGCAGATAGCACTAAGTTCCGTGAGAAGGCTGTAGTTGCAGACACCAGAGCGATTGCTGATACTGTACTAACTTACCTTATGGCGGCACTAGCAGGCCGTAATCCTATGTTTCAGTTGGAAGGTCTTAACAGACAGTCCCGCAAGCCATCGCTCATCCTAGAGCGTTTAATGCACCAGCACATGAGACGGACTGCTGGAGAGGCACGCATCGCACAGATGCTACTCGACAGCATACGCTACGGTTTCGCACCGACCAAAGTTGTCTGGGACAAGAATGATAACACAAACCAAATTGTAAACTTCGACCCACGTCGTTGCTTCCCTGACCCTCGTGTCCAGTGGGGTGACTGGGATCGTATGCAGTACGTAGTCTTCGCTGACCATGTATCAACAAACGCACTATATGGTTCTGGACACTACCCAAAGATACAGAAATATCCTGGCCTTCGTAGTAAGCGTCACTCCAACACTAAGTCTGGATGGGATGCACACCGCTGGGTAAAGGAAGAGGGCAGAGGCCTTAACATTAACCCTGACGACCCAGTAGGCAACGAGAACGGCTACCACTTCACATTAGATGACACTCGTGTCGTAGATGAGGCTTGGATACGTTTTAACGGCTACGAAGTCGGCTTACCACAGATAGAGCAGTTGTGGGTTCTTTGCACAGTATTGGACGAAGAGTGCATCATCCGTATGCAACTAAACCCATACGGCAGACAGTTCCCAGTAGCCTTCGGCGGTTTATATAATGACCAGCATAAGACATACAGCCAATCATTATATGACATACTATTGCCGATGCACGAGATTAGCACATGGCTACTACGCTCACGTATCGACAACGTACAGGCCGCTCTTAACAATTTAATATTCGTAGACCCTACAGCAGTTAGTGTCCCCGACTTAATAGACCGAAACCCTTGGGGTGTAGTTCGTACTTTGCCAGGCACTAAGCCAGGCGACGGCATATTCATAGCTGAAGTCCCCGACGTAACGAGAGGACACTGGAACGACATAGCCGCAATGTCCGACTTGAAGCAACGTGTCAGTGCCGCATCAGACGCTCAACAAGGTATGCCAACAGCAGACGGTGTAAGAACTGCGACAGAAATACAACGACTTACGCAACTTGGGTCACAACGTCTAGGCGTTCTGGCTCGTGTACTATCAGCACAATCTGTACGTCCGCTTGTCAGAATGATGACAGCAAACTTACAGGACGCTCTTTCCTACGAAGGTTCTCTACGCATGATGGAAGGTCAAGCACCAGGCGAACTTAGTGGCATGGTCAATGATGGCTACATGGACTTCGACGTTTCTATGCTTCAGGGGGACATTGATTACTTGGTAGTGGATGGGACGCTCCCCGTAGAGCCAACAAGAAACGCAGAGACTTGGATGAATATGCTTCAAGTTATAGGCCAGTCTGGTCTTCAGATGGAGTACAAGACAGGCAAAGTCGTAGAAGAAGCTATCCGTGCAATGGGTGTCTCCGACGTAGACCAATTTAGAATTAGTAAAGAAGAAGCGTCACAGGGCATGACCCCTTCACAGCAGATGGCTATGATGGAGAAAGCTCGTGGAGCAAACGTGATGCCAGAAGAACAGCTTCAGCGCGAAGTGGAAAAAGGGAACCTCAAACCAGCGGGAGCTAAATAATGACAACTCCATCACCAGAAGAATTAGAGACTGCCGCTAACTTCAGTGGTATCCAAAAAGATTACATCAGGGCTACAGTAAAGAGCCTAGTCACGGCTGAGATAAACAATCTTCGTACAGAGATACTAAGAGCTATAGGTGACGCTAACACACCAACTTCCTCGGACAATGTTCTTTCATCCTTGAAGAAGAGGGTAGAAGATGTGGAAGCTCGCTACAACGAGGACGACAAGTACACCCTAACTCCTGCTAAATTGGTTATGTTGCAGAAGAAAATGGGGATTGAATAATGGCGTTTACCCGTCCAACCAGTGAACAGATACAGTTTCGGTCAGCACTGACTGGAACTCATTCTTTGGACACTTACTTGGAAGCTACTGAAAAAGGTGGCTTCACCTTACCACAGCTTATGGGTAACTTGTTCACTTCCGCTGGTGAGCTAGACCCAACCGCTATTGAATTTAGAGTGGTACAGAACGGCGGCACCCCCGTATTCCAAGCCAGATTTGGTCACTTCACCAGCCTAACAGCGGGCTGGGTAAGCACTAATCAAAACTTCTTCCACCAACGTGGAGCATATGTCGCTGGCACCGACTACGAAAGATTGGACATGGTATATGTAGGCGATAAGGCTTACATCTGCAAAACTCCCCACAACGCCCCAGCCGTACTAGATGGTACGTTCTGGCAGTTATTTTTTGATGGGGACGACGTGTTCAATGAAATAAGTCAATTTAGACTGAATAGTGAACCCCGCTTGGACTTGCTGGAAGAGTCGGTTTTATTAAACATAGACGTTCTTTAGGAGGTAATTCAGGATGTCAACACAATCGCTTAGAGAGCTTGTTGAAGCAATTAAAGGTCAGGGTAAAACTCTGGCAGGGGCGCAAGGCGCAACAGCCGCTACCGCCCGTGACCTAGTTTATCTGTCCACATCAGTTGAAAGACTGTTCGGCGCAGACGCAATTTTAGAACTGATTGATAGTGCCGCAAGGCCTGTTGAACACTTAGAGCTATCACTTGCTTCAAGCAACGCTCAGACGCTCACAGTCGATCAGGTAACTAAACAAGTTATTCGTGTAACGAACACTAGCCCAACTTTCTCGGCTACCGATTACACAATTACAATTCCAGAGCGGGGCGTAGCCTTTGTTGTGGACAACGAATTAACTATCCCAATTAAAGTAAAGACATCAACACAGACTACTAACATTCCTAGCATCGCCGCTGGCGAGACAGGTTGGGTATTCTGTGACGGTAATGTCGTTGAGTTTGTTGTAGATGTTGCGGCTATTACCTCTGCGCTCACATCTGTAACACAAGACCCAGGTGACATGATCTACCGTTCTGGTGTCCCAGTAAACTCTTTCAAAGAGTACAACGTAGTAACTCAGAACTGGGGTTCAGGCTCACGGTTCTACTTTAGCGGTGAAAGCCGTGAATTTGGTTCTCCTTACAACAACGAGAAAACACCAAACATTACGCTGTACCCAAGTGTCACATACAAGTTTGACACATCAAACGACACCATGACTGGTCACACACTAAAGTTCTCCATCACACAAGATGGCACAAACAACAGTGGCGTAGAGCTTCTTGACCTTGACGCTGACACCAACATTGATGTGACATACGTCGGCACACCAGGAACCGCTGGTGCTTACACTCAAGTAGTTGTTCCTGCTACTGGCTCACCAGCTACTATGTACTATTACTGTAGCAACCATGCAGGCATGGGTGGTGACGGTGTAGTAACTATCGCAACGGCCTCTGGTGTAACAAAACTTCCTCTCGGAAACGCTAACAATGTTCTTTCTGTGGATGCTTTTGGTGAAAAGCCGAAATGGGTTCAGCCTAAAAGAATTAACGGAGTAAAGGGCGGCGTAGCTTGTTTGCCTTGGGATTACACAGGTGCATGGTCAGACGGTGAAATAAAGCTGGCTAACCACATTACGGACGCAACCGTATTCCCTCACGCCGCAAACAAAGGCACATACGACAGTTCTAAAAACCAAATGCAGGGCTACCGTGGTGGTGGCTTTTTGTACTGGGATAATGGTTCTGTAAGACAGTCTGTTTTCGGATCAAACACCGAAGGAAGAACTGCTTGCGCCGCAGACAGCAACCACACTTTCTCTAGTGGTGCTTTAGCTAAATCATCTGATGGCAAGTACGGCTATCAAGCCTCTGATGGTTTTCCTAACCAGTATGCCGCAAAGCAAGTTTGCACAGCGCATAGTATGTCTTCTTACGTAGACACAGGCGGTAACGTCTGGATGTGTGGTCATGGCGACCAAGGTCAGATGGGCGATGGCGCACTTGTGGACAGAACAAATTGGACAAGGGCTAATATTCCGACATCTGCTGGTCGCGCAAGATACGTTCACTCCACCTCATCTGGTTCAGCGGCATCTATTAGCTGGTGTGCTTTGATGGAAAACGGCGACGTTTACTCTTGGGGTGCTGGCGTACATAGTCAGACAGGACAAGGTAGCACAGCAAACGTGTCAACCCCGACTAAGATTAACGCACTTTCTAACATTCGTTCTATTACTGCTGGTGGCGGTGACGACGGAACTTGGGCCGCAATCGACGAGAGCAACAACTTGTGGATGTGGGGACGTAACGGAGATGGGCAGTGTGGAAACGGTTCAACAACCGATATCTCTACTCCAGTCCAAATCAACGTGGCCTCTCAGCCTGTTGCCAAGGTAGTTATCCAAGGCTTCACTGACGAAGTACACACTCTGGTTATGACAGCTAATGGTCGTTGCTACGCGATGGGTTGTAATGCTGTTGGTCAGTTAGGAGATGGTTCTACTACTGCACGAAACACACCAACTCTAGTATCTAACCTCGGACTTAATGCTAACCAGTACGTTATTGATATCTGGGCAATGGCAGGACGTTACGGATGCTCATTCTTCCTTACAGACAACGGTGACATGTACGCATGTGGCAAAAACAACCGTGGCATGTTGGGAGTAGGTGATACTTCTGATAAAGCCTCACCAACACTGATGGTAGATAACATTAAGTGGTGTAGTGAGATTTGTACTTCAGGTACATCTGACAACACTTCCTATTATTACAACCAAATTCTGTTCCTCTCACACGACAACCTCGCAGACCGTATGGCTCGTGCAAAAGGTACAGTTAGAAGTGCTGGTTACAGTAACAACGCAATGGGTAAAAGTGCGCGCCCGACTAACGAAACCTCACCTCGACCTATCATTCACCAGATGCAGGGACAGATTAGGTTCATTGCTATGTGGGGCTATCACACAAGTAGCACCCAAGAAATGTGTGCTGGCTGTGTCGATGAAAACGGTAAGTTCTGGACATGGGGCTACTCATCAACGAACTCGCTAGGCGGTAATCCAGCTCAAAGCACGCCCGCACTCGTGAGGCATTAAGGGAGAATAAATAATGTCTGAAATGACTATAGACAATCTAAACCAACCAATGAAGTTGTATTCAGCCCAGAACATAACAATATCTGGTCAAGAATGGGACGCGGCAGATTACGCCTCTGTCTGTAACTTCAACGATACTTACTTCTTTGCCGTGTCTGACGCGGCGAAGGATGACTTTCTAGGTTGGATTGAAGACATGGAATTGGTAACGAACAACTATGTTTTGAATGAGTGTAAACAAAACTCACCGAAACTATTTGGCGTTGAAGACCTCGATGCTTATGCGGCAAAGCTAGGCATAGTAGTTGATGAAGACAAGTTTGAGGAAGACCGAGTAGCTTACGGAGCCTAAAGGTGAACCACAAACTCACGGATATCCAGCTAGAAGAACTTCTCGAAAGAGCGGCTCATCGTGGTGCGGTCAGTGCTTTGAAGTCTGTTGGGCTTCAGGACGACGACGCACCTAACGACGTGCGCGACTTACGTTCCTTGATTGACGGATGGAGAAGTGTGAAGAAGTCCATTCTCCACACAGTCGTCAAGGCATTGGTAATCTTCTTGCTGGGCATCTTATCAATGGGAGCTTGGACTAATTTCCATGACTAAAGCAGAAGAGAAAAGAATTTTAGAAGAGCTTATGGCTTCATCTGGCTGGGCATTACTCGAAAGCAAGATGAAGGATGAGATCGTCAACGCGGCATTTGCTATGGCTGAGAACGCTCGGCTAACAGTTGACGAGATGAACTTCCGAAGGGGGGCCATGTGGGCCGCTCGTCGGGTAATTGAACTGCCTACCAATATGAAAACACTGATTGATAATGACTTGCTGATGGATGCGGCAATAGCTGTAGAGGCAGAAGCAAACAAACAATAGAACGCTACGGCTTTCGTAAACAGTCCGCTACGGCTGACAGAGGAGAAGAAGATGGCTACCGAACAGGATAAGGCCTTTATCGACCAGATGGCTGGTCAACAACTGGGTGACGCAAACGCTACGGCTCCAGCACAACCACAGCAACCAATGCCACAACAGGCACAAGCACCGCAACAGCCCCCAGCAGAGAAGGAAACTCCTACTACTGATCAGGAAAAAGCGGCGGCAAAAGTATCACCGAAGACCGAAGGCGATGCTTCTCTGGAAGAGAGCATTAAGATGTTTGAGGTTGATTTCGGAGATGAGAAAAGAAATCTATCTGAGGCTCAAGTACGAGAGACCTTCAACAGATATCGTGACTTAAATCACAAACATGCCAATGAGATTAAGCCTATGGAGCCTGCCATTAACTTGGTTAGGGATATCATGGAACGGGCTAAAGCAAATGGTAAGGACATCAACGGCGATGATATGGCCCAGTTCTTACAAGCGGCAACTCAGGCGTACATCAAAAACCCTACAATGGGCGCACAAAAAGATAACACCCCTGATACTAAGGGTGAGCCAGTCGCAGGAAAACGAAACCTCGCAAGTGAGGTAGAGAACCAAATCACTCGTTGGGAAGAAGAGAACGCTATCTCTTTGCCACCTATGTACCGTGATGGTTTTGCTACCATACAAGCTATGCAACAGGAAAATGCACAGCTACGCGACATGATGAACCAGTTCTTAGCTACTAGCCAGAACATCAATCAGGATGCGGCACAAGCGGCAGTTAGTGCTGAGAGCCAAGCGAACAATGCTTATCGTCAGCAAGCGGCTAACAACTTAAATATGGCTCAACAAAAATCTGGTTTACCAGATACCGACGAAGAAGACTTTTTTAATTTTGCATTTGAGCGGGGCTTCACTATTGAAGACTTCATTGACCGTGACCTAACAGAAAAAGTTATGGGTGACTTCGCGGCAGTAAAGAATAGCCCTGAAATGGATCGCCTACGTAATATGGCTCAACGTCGTCAGGCTTATACGGGTGCTATGTCATCCACGCCAGGCGCATCTGGAGAGATGGCACAGCCAAATCCTGACCAAGACTTTATGAATAGCGTTGCTGAAAAGGCTATGCGTAAGCGCAACATGATATAATTCTTAAAAGAGGGACGACATTATGTCCCTCTTATAATTTAATAATAAAGTACAGTGACGCTACGGCTTCACAAAGCTGTGCAAAAATAAGGGTAAAAACAAACTATTAAGCTGTACGCTAAACTGTTTGTAGTGGCCCGCCAAATCTTAACGTAACCTTTAGTGTCATGGAGATATATTATGACCGCAATTACAGGACTACGTGGGACTGGTCAGTTCACTACCGACTTCCGTCCTACGAATTATCGGGAGCTATTCACGCTCCTAGAACCAAACGGCACTGCGCCACTTCAGGCTCTCCTTTCTATGGCTGGCTCTGAAAGCACAGATGACCCTAAATACAACCACTTCCGTGATGAAATGCCAGATCGGACACTGACTGTTGATGGTGCTATTGCATCTTCTTCAACAGGTACAGTTGTTGTAGACAACGACGACGACGAAGCGTTCGTAGTCTCAGGCGCGATCTTGCAGAACCAGGCAACTGGTGAAATCATGCACGCAACAGCGGATGCAAACTTAGGTACAAACACACTGACTGTTACTCGTAACATCGGTGGCACAGCACACAATATTGGTGATGGCGACGTACTTGTGATTGCTGGCTTTGCGGATCAGGAAGGTGGCTCTAGCCCAACAGCTATTAGCTTCGATCCAACTCTTGATCACAACTTTACGCAAATCTTCAAGACTGCCGTACAAGTAACAGGCACATTGCAGAACACATACTTGCGTACAGGTGACAAAGAGCAAGAGCAACTGACTAAGGCACTAAAGATGCACATGTCAGATATCGAAAGAGCAATGTTCTTTGGTCAGCGTCACGAAGCAAACGCTTCAACTGCATCACCAACAAGGTACACTGGCGGTCTACAGAACATGATCTCCAATGTAACTGACGGTGCTTCATACGGTGCGTCGGCAAACACTATCACTGAGAAAGAGTTTGATCGGCTATTGATTGAAGACATCTTTGCATACGGTTCATCTGAAAAGGTGGCTTTCTGTGGCGCAAGGGTGATTTCAAACCTTATGGAAATCGGCAAGAACCGCTGGCAACCAACTAGCATTGATAATGCTTATGGCGTTTCATTGACAAGGTACACAACATACGCTGGCGATTTGCTCGTGTATATGCACCCAATGTTCCGTCAGACTGGTATGACAGAAGAGATGTTTGTACTCGACATGGGCGAACTAAAGTATCGTTACATGCAGGGTCGTGACACTCAGCTTATCCGTGACATCCAGACACCAGACTTCGACGGTGTTAAGCACATGTACCAGACAGAGTGTGGTCTTGAGATGACACAAGCTAAAGTGCATCACCGCATCAAAGGCTGGAACAAAGTCACATAAGGACGACTATACCGTTCCAAAACACATACTATAAGGGCGTGGCAACACGCCCTTTTTGTTTATGGGAGTTATAAATGGCAATTATCAAAGAAAAGACTAAGGTGGCTGGAGTAGCGGCGGCTAAAAAAGCGGCGGCACAGAAGGCAGTCCCAGCCCCAAAAAATGAACAGCGTAAAGAAAATAAAATCTACATCTCCTCACAAGAGGAAGTAGTGAAGATGGAAGTAGTTCTTCGTGGTGAACGGTTCAAATCATATTGGGACAGTGACCGTGAGTATCTGTTTTTCTCCATATCTCCAAAGTACGTAGAGGCATTTGAAATGCACACGTTCTTTGTCAGTGGCAAATTTATTGATTTTGAGGAGTAAGCATGGCTATCGAGACCCCTCGCGTTTATGACAATATTACTGGTGAACGACCAGCTAACACCGACGTAAAGCATTACGACCCAGACACCAAGCGTTCAAACATGCCTGGTGCAAGGGACTTGCGTGAGGGAATTGATGCCAACAAAGTTGCTGACATCGAGGGCCAGTGGAAGACACACTGGGATAATGCGGAAGCTAGAAACAGGTTCTCTGTAAACAACCCTCATCTATCTGAGCCGTACTCAAACTTGGAAGCACTTGTATTCCAAGCGTTAAGACGTTACGGGGATATGCACCCAGGAACAGTTGACGGCGAAGTTATGATGATGTTCGTAGAGTTTGCGAACTTAGTCATTGAAGACTTACGTGGTCACGTCTACTGGGATAACCCAGAGATGGACTACTATACACATCCGTCTCAACAGCGTGAGATACCAGACAGTATCATTGTGGCTGGTCTCCTATATCATTACTCGGTTCAACAGCAGTCAAACAAAATTGAGGCTTACGGCCCAATGTACTTTAAGATGATGAACCGTATTCTGTTCCAGCGTAAGTATGGGTCAGGCAAAATTGAAATGTCTCCTTGGGATAAGTCTGTTAAGCCATCAGGCGTTCAAGGCCACGATGCTAGGAGAAAATAATGTCAACCACATACTCTCCTTCTGGTATCAAAACTAAGGTATATCCTTACGAAGACTTCCAAGGGATAGACGCATCTCGTGATAAAGGTGCTTTGGACACAGGACAGAAACAGCACCTTCTCGACATATCTAATGGGTATGCTGATTGGCGAGGGTCTATTGTGCGTGACGCTGGTGCAACACAGCGAACTCCTGGCGACGCTATTGTAAAACACGTAACCTTCTTTGGTAGAGACCTAGCTTGCTGGGCGCAGAAGGATGGTGGTGGAACTTCACTAAAGTCTGAACGTGCTATTGCTAACCCACAAAATCTCATCGAGGTTGTTTGGGATACTGCTACTAGCTCCATAGCTCAAGACACCAGTGGTACTTACAGACCTACATCTTCACTCGAATATTTCGATGTGGCCTTTGAGGTCGTAGCAAACTACCCTCTATTGAACACACTAACCTACGGCCCCGATGCAACAGGAACGCCTGTCTATTTACTTAGGGTGGCTGTATCTGATGGTGGCAACCTAGCCGCTACTACAGATAGTTCCAACACAATCAAAGTGTCTGTTGATTTAGTGTTCAACAAGATTACTGTAAAGAGCCAAGGGAGTAAGGCTGACGACGAAGCCGCCTTTAATGCTTGGTTACAGTTGCAGACAGAAACAGTCTATCTGTACGCAAATAGAACTGACGTTAAGCCACAGGCAAATGGGCATGAAGCATTTGAGGTTTACCCTCAAACAGCAGTTGTCACATCGACTATCTTTAACAACAAGGTTATCTTTGCATCCCGTGACTTCCCCATGTACTCATACGATGGGTTTAAGTTCGAGCAGATAGAAAGTGGTTCTGACCCACGGCCTGCCTACGCCGTCGCAGTTCAGCGTCGCCTTGCTACAGCAGGACAGCCAGGCCGACGAACAATTATTGATTTTAGTAGAGTTGACCGCGAAGAAGTCTTTACACTTGATGAAGACCCAGCGGCGGCACAAGTCACGCAAGCATCCGACATTGACGTTGCTAACGTCATTGGTACAGCGGATGAGATACGCGGACTGGGGGTTTTTGAGAACTCGCGTCTAGCTGTGTTTACATTTGACCAGACGTTAGTTTATCAGCTACACCCAGACTACACCCTTTGGCAGATTGACGATAAGGCCAACATTAAAATTGGTACTATATCACACAACACAATCTGTCAGGCTGGTGCTGACCTTCTGTTTTGTTCTCGTGATGGTGTTCACTCCCTTCGCCGATCGGAAACAAACGGTGTCACAATCTTTACCATCCCTATGTCAAACAAGATTGATCTGCTTTACAGAGAGTATGTTAAGAGTGTTGATGATTCCGAAACAATCACAGCATACTTTGACCAAGATGAAGGTCAGTACCATGTATTCTTCCCAGTGTCCGATTTCTTATCTAAGCGTTTAACATTGACGCTAAACCCTATGGCGGGTGGTGAGAGTAAATGGTCTAGTGGAGATTTTCTAAACACACGTTGCGGTAAACAGTTGGGTGGTGTAACGCTACTCGGCACGCCTGGTGGTGTTTGGGAACAGAACAAGGTAGAGGATATAGTCCAGTACAGTCCAGAAATGGTCGTGACTACTCCGATCTTGTGGCAAGGCGCAATCAACGACATGAAGGAGAGTTACAGCTTTATTCTGCAAGCCACAGGTAAAGGTGAACTTCAGGTCGAAGCCTTTGATGAGCGTGGAAGATACATGTCTTCCATGCAGTTCCTTATCGAAGATGACGGAGCGGACGACAAATTCCCCGATGTACCGTTAAGTAGACAGTACGAACGAAAGTTCGAGCATCGCTACAGAGGGGTGCAGTTCCGCTTTACGACGAAGGGTAAGGGACTTCTAAAAATAATTGGCTTTGCGGTCACAGTGAGGACAGGATAAATGGCACGATTAAGACAACAGCACCCGCAAAACTACGTAAATAGCGGGAACATCCACACGGATTTTGAAAACCTAATCCGTTACGTAAACTCAGCGGAGCTTGGGAACAAGACTGTAGGTGAGCTATTCGGCATACTCTTCAATGAAGAAGGTGTGTTCCGAGGCCCAGTCCAAATGCGTCTTGATGCTCAAAGCGGTATCCAATACAGAATTGGTCAGTACAATAGTGAGGAAGAGGGATGGGCAACCATCGCAACTCTGGCATCACTACGTGGGCCTGCTGGTGCATCCGTTGGTAACGTGGAAGGCCCGTTCTTCTTTAACAGGCAAGACATTGAAATCGGTGGGCCAGTAGCAAGTGTCACGGTGTCCGCACCTGGTTCGGCTTATACAGCGGCACCGACGGTAACATTTAGTTCGCCCGACGATCCTAACGGTGTAGTAGCGGCTGGAACAGCCACGCTCGGTGGGACTAACGGCGACGAAGTTGTCTCTGTTTCTGTGACCACTGCTGGAACTGGCTACTCATCTCCACCTACGGTTACTATCTCAGGTGGAAACGGTGCTGGTGCCACAGCAACATCGACGCTTGGTTCACCAGTCTCAGTTGTGAACTATTCTTTTGATCCATCTACAACAGACATTGTTGTTTACAGAAACGGTATTCTGCTTCACGGACTTACATCTGCTGGTACGGCGGCTCAGTATACTTACAGCACAACAAACAACACTGTCTCAGTAACAAACGTATCTCCAGCTTTGGCTAACGGAGACAAGATAAGCGTTTACTCTGTTCGTTCTCAGGCTGTTACAAACTTCCGTAGAGTTGATAACGAGATTAGCGGAGCCACCACACTTATTTCATTCGTTCACACTACAGACGAGAAGATACTTGTCTGGAGAAACGGTGTTCTACAAGAAGAAGGTGGTAATGCTGACTACTTAGCATCTGCTACTGCGAACACAATCACATTCCTTGATCCTAACAACCCATTGGGCGTAGGTGACAAGGTTACAGTTCTTACTGTTGAGAACCAGTCATTGAAAACTGTTGCTGGACTTATGTTCGAGGACGAGTACACAGATGCAAATGGCTTTATTAACTGGGCTAAGATATCTGTAGCTGATAACCAGATACCTCAGAGTAAGGTTTCAAGCCTTGCTACGTCGTTGGCTGGTAAAGCTAACAACACTAACTCTCTTACTGCTCCATTAAGTCCTGCAACTGGAGACCTATGGTTAGACATATCACAGGTTCCAGCAGTTCTGAAATTCTATGATGGTACTCAGTGGTTAGAGACATCACCTGAGAGTTCATTGCCAACATTCGTTCAGTCTAACGCAAGTCAGTACGTCCGTGTGAACGGCACAGGTACATCGCTTGAATATGGAGACATCGACTTCTCGGCTCTCGTACCTAAGACATACATGGGTGCGGCGAACGGTGTGGCTACACTTGATACATCTGGTAAGCTACCACCTAACCAGTTGCCTGAGATTTTCTCTACTATCAGTCTTCCATTCTTCTCAGTATGGGAGAACAGTTCTGCGTCGGTTACTAACAAAACATACTTTGTTACACGTATGTGGAAGCAGACTATCCGTATTGACGGGCTAAGTTTCAAGTTGGCTGGCGGTTCTTGCACCATTCAGCTTGCAGTAGACGGCTCGACTATTGGTAGTACCTACTCAGTTTCATCTACAGCGCAGTCTCTTTCATTGACTACTATCATTGAAATCGACGCTACCACTTCTGGACGTAGACTTGAGCTAGTTGTTACCAATGCTTCATCTGCAACATCATTAGAGGTTGGGATCGCGGCGGCAACTGTCAACGTATAGGGGAGTTAAATGTCTGACAGAAAATTTACAACTCAGAGCGGGCAACCTCGGTTAGAAGATAGCTACGGCGTTCGAGAGTTTCTCGATGATTATGGCCCGATGTCTATCTTGACACGGCTCACGCAAGGCCACGACGAAGAGATACCATCAATGCCATCTGGCCTTGGTGGTCTTGGCTTTGACGCTCTTGGCAGTGACAGAGACGGCAATAGTAGTGGCAGAATAAAAGACCTAAAAGAAGCAGAGCAAAAAGAATTTGAAGAGATACGTAAACGTCGTGTCCGTGAGAAGCTACAGGATGATACTGGGCTTGGTGCTATGATGGATGCTGAGGCTCTCAAGGGTCACTACGGAGCTATGAGGGCTGGTGACGACACACTTAGTTATACTCAGACTGGTGAGCGTGTCATACCAAAGCCAGTTCTTGATAAGTTCCCAGACCTTGCTATGGCTGTTCAACAAGCCACAGCATCAGTTGGCCTAGACCCTGACAGATTTGAAGTCGGCAACGACGGTGGTGTCTACAACCCAGACACAGGGGTACAAGAGTTCAACCATGCTTGGTGGCATTTAGACTTTGACAAGATCATAGACAACGTAGGCGAGTACGGTAGCAAGCTCTATGACAGTGCCAAAGATAGCGTGACAAAATCATTCAATGAATTTGCTGAAGACCCACTCGGTAATGACCTTGTTCAATCAAGTCTAGCTGGTATTGGTTCTGGTGTAGCGGCAAAGCTCGCTGGTGCTAATAACGAGCAAGCAATCCAAACAGCATTAGGCGGGGCGGCTGGGTATGGTCTCGGCCCTAAAGACGCTACAATGTCTCAGAAGTTGTTAGGTGCTGGTATGGGTGGTTATGGTGCGTATAATGCTTATACCCCGCCACCACCACCACTTCCTTCAACAACGCCTTCAAATCCTTTGCCTTCAGATTACGCGCAAATACTTGCCTCACAGCCAGTTTCGTACGGAGACAAGAACGAGCAAGCTAACTTATCAATGACACTCCCACAGTTGGCCCCTCCCGCCGCTGTGGGGGCTGTCTCCAAGCCTGATGGTGTCAACTACTTAGAAGAAGTGGACACTAGGGATGGTGGCAAATCTTACGTTGACGTGGGGGATAAAGTGTACGGCGGTAGCTTCGGCTCCAACATATCTTCTGGTAGTCGTCGTGCTGATTTAGACAAAGGATTTGGGCAAAAGGTTCTTTACATTGATTAGACATATGAGGGAAGAAGATGTGGCACATTGTGTTGATTTGGGCGAGCAGTTCCACTCGTCATCATACTTCGCGTTCGCGCCATACAACAAAGATAAAGTATACAACTGGGCCATGCGCGGACTGGAGAGATCAGACAGGCTTATGCTCGTTGCGGAAGACCAACCCTCTCAAGAGATATTTGGTTATTTTGTGGCGAACATTTCTACATTTTACTTCAGTGATGCACTTGTCTCAGAAGAAGAGCAAATGTTCTTGCACCCAGAAAAACGAGGCGGGCCTACTGCTGTGAAGTTTATGAAGATATGGGAGAAGTGGGCAAAAGAAAACAATGCTTCGATGCTTTACTTTACCGCAGGAGCGATAGACAGAGGCAACAAGTTTGACGGGTTTATGAAGAAGCTAGGGTATCATCCAACTGGCCCTGCTTATAGAAAGTGTGTAGGAGAGTAGTATGTGTGGCCCAAGCAACGACAGCAACGATGACGGTGTAGACGATACTACTGGTAAGAACGTATTCGGCGGCACGAACACAAAGATGACCGACGAAGAAAGTGCGGCGTTTGATCAAGAGATAAACGACTTCTTTTCTGATGAAGAGAGAAACTACGATGCCGAAGAACAAGGCTTGTTCAGCGATGACGCTCAAGCTAGTAACAGCGGCAACAACTCCAACAGTAGTTGGCAGAGCGGTGACGACGTGCCTTCTGTTCCTGTGCAAGACAGGAATGGTAATAAGTTCGTTGACGGCAAAAAAGTCAGTGACGCAGTATACGATCAGGCTGTAAAGGCTCGTTCAGATTTTGTAGACCTAGCATCAGACCCAAAAAAGTCAAAGGCTGGAGAGGACGCTTTCATAGCAGAGACTATGAGGAGCAAAGGCTTCAACCCTGCTGATAATTCAGACGACGCTAACAAAGCCCGTGACGAAAGTGTGATGGAGTTAGCCAACTACGATCAAACTGTAGCGGCAAACGAAGCCGCCGCTAAAGACTTAACGTCGAAAGGGCAAGTTAAATCAAACGAACAACTGACGCTAGAGATGTTAGCAAGTGGTGGTGTTCCAAACGTCGGCAAGGATCAGCAGATTGCCGCCGCTAAACAACTCGGCGCACAGTTAAGTAAAGGTCTTTACTCTACCTCTGGGTTTATTACAGATAACATTAAAGACTTCCAGATGTACGGTGGCGATAGTACACAAAGAGAAGTGATGGAAGCAATCGCAAGTGGGTACAACAACCAAACTGGAACATCAGGTATTGATGGTTTAGGTTCAACAATCAAAGGTCTGACTAGCGGGTTGGGTGGCAACAGAATGGAAGTTGACCGCAACGGTAATGTAACATTACAAACACAAGGACAGCACATAGGTGAAGGTGCGGCGAACATACTTGGCAGTTTTGCCAGTGCCTACGTGGGCGGTGTCCCTGGTATGCTCGCGGGTGGTTTGAATGTAAGTGCCAGCACTCCTTTTACGCAAGATGGTTATAATAAGTTCAAGACAGGTCAGACTGACGCGGATATAAACCTCAACTATAATGTTGGTGATACACTCGCAAACGCAGTAGGAGGCAACCTTTCCACAACAGCAGGCAAGTTTGCTTACAACGCCACTAAAAATACGGCACTCGCTCAACTCGCGGCGGCGGGTACTAATCAATTAGCATCAACGGCGGCAAATAATCTTTTGGGTGACGATGCCAATATGAACTTAGGCAACATAGGAAACACTTCTGGTGGCCCTGCGGGCATGGGTGTAACACCTAAAGGTAATATGACATCAAACGTGCAGTCAGACATAAAACTGGAAGGGTCAACTGCTGGCGGTGGGGGCATGGATATAGATGTAACAGACCCAGCCAACTTCAACGTCAAGGACGGCACTGCCACTAAAAAAGGAACGATGAGCGTCGGTGACAATAACAAAGGCAACAACCAGAGTAACGACGATAACGGTGGCGGCGCGGCACTAGCTAAGATGAAGTCTACTATAGGCGATGGCGGCGACGTAAACACTCTTCTCGATGGTAACTTGGGACTTACTAACCCATTGGGTGACGGTAATAAAAAGCTACCCGCTGGCGTAACGATGCTAAGTGGTATGGATAGTGGTTTTGGTAACTACTTAACCAAGGGGAAGAATAGAGACTTCGGTTCTGCTACATTTAGAACAGCCAGTAGAAACGAAGTGAATAGAAACAAACGTCGCTCAGGTATTGGCAACGGAATATTATTCGGATAGGAGACATAAAATGTGTGGATCACCATCAAATGACAATGGCCCAGCACAAGGGCCACCACAAGGCTACGTAAAAGGTTCCAACAAGACTATTTCTTTTGGCGCACCCAAAGACCCTAACGATAGGGATGGTGGTGACGACAACAACCAAGGTGTTAGCGGCGGCAGTAGTCCTCTTTCTAAAGGGAAGAAAAAGGGTGGGTATAACCCATCTGGAAACAACGTAGTTGACCAAGCGACTAACCCAGACAATGTTCCTAAGATGAAGATGATTACAGACTTTTTATCCGAAGGTCAGTCTACTGAGTTCCGTATGGGCGACAGAGGCACGCAAGACTTAGGTGACGATGACTTCTTGAAGTCAGGCAGTGTGGGTAACGCTTTAGCAAACGCATTAGGTGGAGACAAAGGTTTTAATACTGGGACATCTCCCTTTACTTCAAAAAACCGTGGTGCCTTCCTTAAAGGTCAAGGTCAGGGATACAGCGGTGAAGTGCCAGGTGAAGACGCTACTGTTGAACAGCAGATGGGTTCTGCCACGCCAGGTGGAGAAGTCGGTGTGGGTTCTCAGTCATTCGGAGCCAGAGCATTAGGTGGTTCAAATCAAGTTGTTGAGAATATGGCACCACCAGGAGCAGAGCAGACAGATACTCCTGTTGCTCAAGCACAGTCTGATATTCAGCCTGATCCTAACCAGCCTATGATTGCACCAGGCTCTTCAGTAGTCCCCGACGTAAACTACGTACTGCCTACAGCAAATCAGCAACAGCTTGTTGCTTTTTCTCCTAACGACCCTCGCGCTGTATATACTGCTCGTGGGCCACTGTCTCGTAATCTGATCAGTGAGAGAACGGGCTTTGGTAGTAGATTTATCTAGGGGTGTCTAAATGGCTATCGGTGAATTTCTAGGCAAAATGTATAACGGATATATGGGAACCGACGAGGATGGTAATCCCACTCGTAAAGGTATGCTCGCGCAAGCGGCTGGTTCTACATTCGACTACATGAACGCTTACAAGCAGTCAAACGAAGACGAAGCATTAGCGGCTCAAGCACTAGCTCAACAACAACAAATTGCACAAGAGCAGTTGGGTTTGGCTAGGCAACGTGCCGCAGAAGAAGCTGGCATACGTCAAGGTATTGTGAACCGTTCACAGATGCTTGAACAGGCTATCAATCAAGCTCGTGATGCTATGGGTGATTTCAAAGGCGCAAGCCAAGGTGACATCAACGCCAACTATGCTCAGATAAGAGAGCAAATGATGGGCGACTTAAACAACACGATAGACAGGGTAAGCTCTCAGGGATACGCAGATGCCATTGCAAAAGGCATGGATAGATCAGACCGTTTCAAAGACAGCCAACGTGAACTATCAACATCATACGCAGACCAGATGCGTAAAATAGATCAGGAGGCTTACAATGCGGCTATCAATCGTACACAAGCAAATCAAGACACTCTATTCGCTGGCAGAGAAATGGCTACTAAAGATGTGGGACTTGGCTATCAGTCCGCTATTGATAATCTCAAAGGTGTCATGCCAGACAGTGCTAACGCGGGCTATGAATACGCTCGTGGTGCGAGTGAAGATATGGCAACTGCAAGGGGCAATATGGCAACGGACAGCGCAAAGGCTCGTGGCACAATGGGCGCGAACCTTAGTACAAAGTATGGCAACAACTTGGGCTTCATGCTTGGTAAAGATGACAACTTTACGAACGCTTCTTCTAAAGAACTGGCTGAACTAAAGCAACAAAACGCTGACCTAACCAAACGCTTAAAGAACGCTGGGATTTAACAATGGCTCGTTTCTCATCCGCTTACTTCGATGCTTATAATAAGCAAGAAGATCGCATTGATAAAAAGCGCAAGGACAACAGAACCGCCTTTATGAACTACCGAAAGGCCAAGGCTGAGTTAGGTGAGGACGTAACGGCTGAAGACTTGCAGTCTTATAGACAGAGCCTAGCAGGCAATGATGCTTTCTTTCTGCGCGACATGGGGCCAGGTCAGATGCTTGGCGACTTAGCCAAGCGTACCAACGAGCGTGCATTAGAAACTCGTAGGGCAGAGCAAGCCAACGAAGTAACCCGTAAGGATAAAGAGCTACAGATATTTGATACCTTCGTCGGTCAAAATTTAGACGGCGACCCTAGCAACCCTGCTGGTGCAAAACTTAATTTTATGAAGAACTTCGTAGGCCAAGAAGAACTTGGTGAGAGACTGTGGACACAGAACTCAAGTCGTTATGGTGAAACCATTCTGTCTTCTAGGGCTGAAGCGGCAGACAACTACGTAGACCTACGTCTTAAAGACATAAGAACTGTAGCTGACGCGGAAAAAATAATGAACGCTGATAACCTTCCAGAATGGAAGAAGAACAGCATAAAAGAAATAATAAACAACAGGCAGTCTAGCGATTTAACTACTGCTACTGCTTCTGCTGAGACCCTTGTTAATAACTACAAGGGTACTGACATGCTTCACTTAAAAGATGAGAACTTAGAAAATGAAGCAACATCCATAATAACGCAGGCAAAAGTTAATTTAGACAGAACATCACAAGAGTATAAAGAACTTCACGCTAGTATTGTAGCAAGACTTAAAATGAGACAGAGTAACGCTGTAACAGCAGACACCCTTGCAAGGGAAGAGCAGTTCGGTAAAGACGCTCTTGCCGCTGGTAGTGAATTTGTTGTGGCGTTTGATGCGCTTGGGTACGATGACCAAAAGGTATTGGACGCTTATAATCTTATGCGTAGGAACAATGGTCTTAGTGAAGCAACGAGCATAGAAGACCCGACGTTCAAGAAGTTTATCAGCGCGGCGGCAAGCCGTGAGGGTATTCAATATGAAGCGGACTATCAAAACGCACTCAAAGCCGCCGATACTAAAGGTCAGACTGCATTGGTAGCGGCTCAAGCTAAAATGAATAGTATGGCAAAGACTGGCTTCTTTGAAAAAGACAAGCTGGGCTTTGGTGTGTTCTCTTCATTGGTAGCCACCCACGTTCCAGCCTTTGATCCAACTCAAATTATGAAAAGACTGGAAGAAGAGTACGGTAAAGACGTAATCAATGGTGCTTTCACCCCAAAAGCCGCACAAGAGATGACGAACTTTCTTGTATCACAAGGACTTTTAGTAAGTAACGCAGAGTATGTTGAGGCAATTAAAGAAGTGAACATGTCTTCCATGAAGATTAAACCTGGCTCTGACATAGAAATAGTGGTTCAGGAAGAGGTTCTTGACTTCAAGGCTAAAATAGAAAGTGCCATCAAGTCTTCAAACTTCAAGTTACAGATTGGTGCCAGTGAAGAAGAGATATCAGAACAGTTGCAGAAAATTAAAGATGCGGCTATGGAACAAATGCGAGAAGATGTGCGCCTTATGGTGAACGCAAGAGGTGCTTTTGCTGAAGGCCCGAATGGCAACATCGACGCAATGATGAAGAAGTATGAAGCAGAGATTAACAAGCAACTTAACGAATTAGAGATATCTTCTTTCAAGCCTCAAATTGTTCCTGACGGCGCACTAAAGATAATGGGCAATGGCAATTACCAAGCATTAGCTGGCTCTGGAACTTTGAAGGATAACACTGGCAACGCTCTAGTTCCTGGTAATTTATATTCCGTAGTTGATGGCGACATAATACCAGCAGACAGTAACAGTGCTGTCTTGCCAGCACCTACTGTAAATCTGGGTCTAGCAGGGCAACGCGCAAGCCAAGACTTATTAGATATGGGAGCAGACATTGCTAACCTAACGATAGCCAACGGCAGAAACCAAGCAGTAGCGGGCATCAGACCTAACCCTGCATACGGTATAGTGCAAGGTGGTTCATTCGATAGCGTAAGAGAATGGCAAGCAAGTATTATTAAACAAATGGCAGAGGCTTACAGAAAACAAGGTGTTCAGTTACGTGGTAGACCAATGACCGACAGGGGCTTGTTTAACTTGTTCAACCTAAATGGTGTCTCTCTTGGTGGGTTAAACCCAAGCGACTTCGATAACTGATAGGGACGACTGCTCTGGTTATCTCACGTTAATCTGTATTTACATATTAACGCAGAGAAAACTGGAGTATCACTGTGGCATTTACGCATAAAGGTAAAGGGTTTGATTCCCTTAACAACGCGACTGGCTCTGACATTAACTCAGGACAGTACGGTCAGGCAGACTACGCCTCTAACTTAAACGAGGATACTGCTAAGACACTCCTCAGCGACAATAGATTTCTTCAAGACCTATACGATTACTACGGTGAGAGAGACGGAAAGTCTTTCAATGGTCAAGAAGACGTAATTGACTATTACCTTAATGACCGTAGATGGCGTAACTTAAACACAGTTTCCATTGGTCGAGACGTATATGATGCTAACACATCAAGCGACACTCAGACCAAACGACTAGCGCGTATCCAACAAGTATATGACGCTCTACCATTTGGCGTAGACGGTGCTGGTTCTGCCATCCTTGAAGGTGGTATGGCTATGCTTGCCGATCCAATCAACTTGATTGGTTTCGGTGCTGGTGGACAAGCCGCTCGTCTGGCTGTTGGTACAGCCGCGAAAGGCTTAACCAAAAGTCAGTTAATCGGAAAAGGTATCACTGCTGGTATAACATCTGGTGCTAAAGGCGAAGCAGTCGCTTCTGGTATTGCAGAAGGCGTAGCCGACATCGGTATCCAGAACCGTAACGTAGCAGTCGGTCTACAAGACGACGTAAGCTATATGCGTGCTGGCCTTGCGGCTGGTACAGGCGCATTTACAGGTGGCTTAATGGGTGCTGGTATGGGTCTCGGTGGTGCTATTGCTCCAACGGGTGCTATAAAAGGCATGGCTCAGAAGATACCGATTGTAGGTAGAGCCTTTGATGACACCAGTTCTGCGGCGGCAGGAAAAGGAATTACACAATTAAGCGACGAAGGTCTTGCTGAAGTAAGCAAACGTACAGGCAAGAATTTAGACAGAAGCTCTATCACTCGTGGTATGGCTGACCGTGCCGCTAATGCGGCTGGTCGAGTAGACACAACTGGTGGAATAGCTTCTCCAACAGTAGCTCCTCGTGGTGATATGGCTGACATAGAGATGGACACATCAACCACTCTTGAGCAATCACTTAAAGGTGCCGAGGAAGAGAGAGCTACTTACCAACAAGAGATCGAAGAGCTACGTAGGAACGGTGAAGTAGACGAGGCTACCAGACTAGAGCGTATTGCTCTACAGCCTCTCGAAGAAAAGATAACACGTATCAAGAACATAAGCTCTTGGCCTATTGTAAAGAAGCAGACAGAAGCTAAGATTTCCGCAGAGCAAGCTCGTATGGCTGAAACTGGGGAAACCAAAAGCCCTGTACTGGATAAGCTGTCTGCGTACTATGAGCGTCAACAGTCTGATTACAATGCGTTCGTACTCAAAGCCAGAAGCGAAATAGAAAGTGGCGGCAGTCTATCGGCTGACCGTATTGATGATTACTTTGATCAAGCTCCAGAGCAGTTACCAGTAGAGGGATTAGAAGGTGAAGGCTTTACTGTTCAAAGCTCATTGCCTGACCAGCCTGAACTTACATCTCTTAATGCTCCTGATGCGGTTCAGAACCCTGATACTGCAAGAACACCACAGGCACCGAACCTAGAAGAAGCGGCATCAGACACAGTAGAGCAAGTAGTCGATATTGCTGAAGCGGCGGCGGCTGATGAAGCTGTGCCATTAGAGCAACGTATTGGTGATATAACAAACCGTCTTGATGGTCGCCGTAAAGGTAGCATCGCCTACGAAGGTAAGCGTCTTGATCGTGAGATGGCTAACCTACCTGAAAAGCTAGAAGACGGAACAGACAACCCTGAGTACCTGACACTAAAGAACAGACGTGAGGCTATCGACAAAGAAGCCGTGGCTCTCAAGGAAGAACAGCGTACTCTTGAAGAACAGTTTGGCTCACAGCAGAAGGATGCTGTTGACCAAATCAACAACACAAATCCTGAACAAGCTCCCCCAGTAGAAGAACCATCTACTGATGGTTCTTCTATAACTCCTGAAGCTGACGACGTAGCCCCTGTAGCTGAAGTTGACAACGAAGTAGTTCTTAACGAATACCTCGACAATGAGTTCTCTCCTACCGTTAGGAATATCAGGAAAGAGTTCAAAGACTTAGGCTTGCGTACCGACGAAAGCGAAACAATAATTAAATCAATGCCATCTGGTAATAGCAGAGAGGCAATTCAATCACGACGTACAGCAGTAAAAGAAACTGTAAACATGGTTCGTGGTCAGCGTGCCTGGCAAAGACTGCTCAATCTGAGCGGTAAAGGCGGTGTGCCTGATAGCATGTATGATGACGACGTAGCATCCGCTCTCATCGAAGCGAGCGTGCCAGCTAACTTACAACCTCACGCTGAACAGGCATTCCGTTCATGGCGTTCACGTCAGGCCACTCGTTATGCTGTGAACTTAGACACAGAGATGATGGGCTTTGCAACCATTGATGAGATGCTTGATATAGCTCGTCGTAGGTTTGGAGAAGGTGGCTTCTATCAAGACATCGTTAATCACTTCTCAGCACTGAAGGAAGGTAAGATATTAAACTCTCCTGACAACGGTGAAGTACAGGACATATCAGACTTCGTTCAACAGCAAGTAGAGTTAATGCCAGCAGACCTACGTCTTGAATGGACAGCTATGAAAGAAGCTACCATCAAGCACATGGTTCGTAATGGTAAGCTCGATAGAGCCAGTGCGATTAAGTTGGTCACAGCTACTCAAGATGCAATTCTTGAGCGGTTCATCCAAGCACAGGCTTACAAGTCTATGGATGCTAACGGTAAATTCTTTGATGCCAAGCAGTCAGCCACACGTACAACACGCCCAATGGATTTGAATGAAGACCAAATCCTTGATGGACACGGTGATCATATTGGTCGCATACAGCGTAACCTTCAGAACGTAACGATGGGTACTGGCAAGGCTGGCTCTGGCAAAGAACTAGGTTCTCGTCAGATAGGCTCAATCCAAAAGATGCTTCAAAGCCTAGACCCTGCGAGCGGCAACGAATATCACGGTGGCACGTTTACCAAGATATCGACTGTTCGTGATGGCAAGCTATACATCTACGACCAAGCTGAAAGCTCACGTCGTCTTAATGAAGAGGCGATGATTGAACGCAATAAGTCTATGGCTGGCGCACAAGACCCTGTTGTAAGACAGCGTAGTATTGATGCGGCTGAAGAAGCTAAAGACAGTGGTCAAAGTCGTAAAGACCCACGCGATTACGAAGCGGCTATGTCAGAAATGAACAAGGCTCGTAACGCAGTTCAAAGGGCGCAAGACAATATCGCCAAGATTGAAGCTGGGTCAGACGATGATTTCCAGAAGAAGATACCAAAGGCAAACGAGAAGCTCGACGCGGCACAGGAACGTATGAACGAAGCCATGCGTGTTTCTCGCAATCTAAGTGAACTCACATCTACTGATAATTACGAAGATGTTTTGCTCAAGCTACGTGAAGATTATAAGCCACTTGTCACCAGTGATAAGGGTACAGTAGTTGCCAATAGAGTTGAGACTGACAGAGCTAAACCTATCCGTAGGTACTTTGATGTTCAGGCACGTAAGTCTGGTGCTATCAAAGAACTACGTAAAGCTGAAGCTAAACAGGATGCTCAGAAATCACTCGGACTAAAGAAAGAGATAGCCCGACTTAATAAGAAGTTGAATGAAATGCTTGAGGGCATGTCTCCTCGTGAGCGTCAACTTATTAAGAGCGACGATGCGAAGGCGGCTGTCAAAACACTGGCTAGTATTAAGAGAGCGGCTCGTGCTGATTATCGTAACAAGCAAGACATAGCGTCAAACGAACAGGTTCCTGAAAGTGAAATGCTTCAGGAGATGGAAGATGTATTCAACCACACGTTCACCGACGAAGATCAAATCCGTGCTGAGTATTACGCAAACCAAGAAGACCTTGCTAACATTGCGTACCAAGAGCAAGCATCTAAGATTGAATACTTACATGAGAACAAAGGCGACATGGCACCTCAAGAAGTGCGTCAGTCAGTCATGGAAATTCAAGCTGATGCAGAGCAGAAGATACAAGCTACTAAGCCAGATACACGACCAAAGGGCGAGCCTAATCCTAACATAGTTCAGATTGGCAAGCGTGCTTACAACATGAGTAAGGACGTTCAGTACCAGACAGTAAGTGACAACACTCACAACTTCTTTGTGGATGGTCGCAATCTGGGAACCATCAAGAAGTTTGAAGATGGTTCATACCAAGTCATTCGTCGTAATGGCGAAAGCGTTGTATCGGTAAAAGCATCTACTCGTAACGAAGCTATGCAGTTGGTGGCTAAGTCTGCGAAGAAAGAGCTTGACCAAATGTTAGATGGGAAAGGTGTGGCACAAGAGATTGCTGAAGCACCAAGCCCTGTCACTATACCTGATTATCATCACACACAAAGGTACGATGCCGTTGAAGATGTTCCAGCTACAACAGCTTCCGAAGACCCAATGGCTAACGCCACTGAAGGTCGCCCAGTTGCAGACGTAATCACACAAGACCAGATGTCTCAAGGCAAGACACTTGCGCTACAAGTGACAGACCCGAAGCACAAAGATTACGGTACAGCAAAGGGAACAAGGGTACTAAATGTAAACCCTCTAAAGGGTGGCAAAGTACAGAACAGTTCTTCTGAAATCACAGCAGGCCTGCGTCCAGACCAGTACGTTATGGGCGACGTAGACATGATGAACCCAAGGGGTGACAACACACGCTCTGGTACAGTACATGCTCGTAAGTCTTTCCGACCTTTGAACCCAGATGACGAGTTCCAGTCCTTTGGTGGCAACAGGTTGACTGGCGCACAAGCTGGTAGAACAGAGCCAGTAATACCTGACGCAACAGCAAACCTTCCTACCTCACCAAGAGCTAGGGCTAATCGTCCAGTCCATATCAATGAACTAGACAACATGCCTCTTAACCAAGACAACGCCACAGAAGCACTTATGTCTTTAATGCCAGAGCCAATCCGCACTGGTAACATGGACACAGTTGGTAAGTTGGCTAGATACATAGCTGACGTTGAAGACATTGAATGGTCTAGCTTCAAGAGCATTGAAGACTATGACTTCCAAGTTAAGTCTTTGCAGACCATGTATGATGCTTTGGCAAAGTTTGCTCCGAACGGTGTTAAGCTACCAAACCAGACTAGGCAGAAGTCTTATAAGAATTTGTCTCAGCAGATAGCTGGTATGAACGCCGCAGAGAAAGGCGAGATACTTAGCATCTTCAACATGATATCTGGTTCTCCAAACCGCCAAGGCTCAGACGCTATGCCTGTGTTTGACAAAGGCGACAAGACCTATGGATACCACCAGCCAGGAAGATTTGCTGAAGACCAGAACAACCAGATTGTAATTGGTACTTCATCACAGCAACCAGATGCTCTGAACTTTGCACATGAGATGGGACACTGGGCTTACCAGAATATGATGACCCCTGCTGAACGCATGGAGTTCTGGACAATAGCTCGTGGCTACGTCGGCTCTGACGGCGCAGACATTGCCGCCCTAAAGAAAAGACTTCCAGGCATCTCTACCGACGCTGAGATACGAAGCCCATCTGAGTTCTTTGCTAACCAGTTTGCCATCTACGTAGCCAATACTCGTAAGGGTTCTACTGGTAGCTTGTTGAGCAGGCTCTTCATGGATGTGGGAAGAAAAGCGGAAGCTCTTGTTCGTCGTATACTTGGCCTTGATGATCAGCTTGATCCACAGATGGTTGAGTTGTTTGACCGTATTATGCCTGACCCTAAGATTGCAGATGGTTCTGTATCCGCTGGTCGTCCAATCCATAATCAGTTTGAACACCTACTAGCCAAAGTGAATAGTAATGGTTCCGACGCTCCAGTAAGACTGGCGGCACAACAGCTTAACGACTTGCGTGCTATGCAAGTAGAGCTTGAAGAAGCACTACGTATGGGCGGCGCGGCTGGACATGACGCATCAATACTTGCTGATATTCTGGAGAGAACATCACGGCGTATATACGGTATGTATGGTGGTAAGCCAGGTGAGAAGACACACAGAAACCGTAAGGATGCCAGTGGTAATATCATTGAAGGTGGCAAACGTGTAACTGCATTAGATAGTTATGATAGCAAAGGCCGACCAGCTTATGCTAACAAGCCAGAGATACGTCTTCCTAACGGGAAGACTGTTAAGCCTTTTGCGTACATGGACGCACGTATCGCTCGTGGTCGTATGTTGTCACAGTCATTCAAGACAATGAGAACCCTTCAAGACGAACGTCTAGTCGGGGCATTGGATAACTTTGACAAGTCAGATATGACTGAAGCGGCTCGCTCTGCTGAACTGCAACGACTAATAGAAACTCAAGAAGGTGGTGACATCTTGTCAGTGCCAGATGAGGCTATGGCGTTTATGACACCAGCAGACTTTGGCACAACTAGCGGTTCACTGGAGAGTATGTTTGAGCGTGACGCTGACATCATTCAACAGATGATGGGACGTAAAGGTGCAGACGAAGTTCTTGAAGCATACTTAGTACAGCAGGCAAACGATATGATC
>Ga0206682_10000810_pt1 | contig 32684 bp, 50 predicted proteins | sample M240m12015metaG_FD_155444 | JGI IMG/M metagenome (GOLD analysis project Ga0206682, IMG submission 155444) | Ammonia-oxidizing marine archaeal communities from Monterey Bay, California, United States - M2 40m 12015 | ecosystem: Environmental > Aquatic > Marine > Intertidal zone | place: USA...
AATTACTTGTAACCATTTCTTCGGCTACATCTATAATCCAGCCTTGTATATCTTCTTTAACCTTGTATGGGTTTTCCCATGTTCTTTCGTCTATTGTGTTAATTGCTTGCATTTTTTTTGTATTTAAATGTTATAATGATTACCTTGTTACTATTAATAGTACGAATATATACAATTAAATGCACTTTATGACATAAAAAAGCATATATATTCTAAACTATTTCTTAAAGCATTGACCCTCAAGTCAGTAAACTGATAAAATAAATTGTAATAAAATGTCTTTAAATGGAAAAAATGAAAACTCAAATGAAAGATTAATTGAGTTTTTAAACAAAACTGGGTATTCAATTGCTGAAATTGCTGTAGAGTGTGGAATGGAATCAAGTAGAAGAACGCTGTACAAAATATTCAAAGAAGGACACAAGCCAAGCCCTAAAATGCTAAGGAAAATTAAAGAGCGTTTTAATACGCTAGATATTCCGTATATATTAAATGGGCAGATTACTAATGAAGTGTCAAAAACTGAAGAAAATTCAGATAATAATTTAAATAATGAAAAATTAATGGATAACACCAAAGCGCTAATTGAAATGAAAGATCAGTTAAAAGATGCTGTTTTAAATCAAGCAACGATGACTAATCATTTTTTTCAAAAATTAAATCAATTAGAGGAATCAAATAATAAAGCACGCCAACAAATGCTTGATTTACACCAAGACGTATTAGCGCTTATAAAAACGACACACGCTTGGAATGGTGTTAGAGAACAATTAGCCAGTCACATGGTGGATAGCAATAAAGTAAACGAAGAAGTTAAAACGTTTATTAATACAGTATTGCCACCTAAAGAAGAATTAGGCAAAACCCAAACAATCAGGAAAAAACATTAAATGCAGAATCCATAACGGAATCTTTATTTACTTTTTTATATTTCTTTAAAGTTTTAGGGTCACGAATGCCGGTTATTGACATAATTATATGGTCAGGCATCATTTTCTCGGCCGCTATAGTTATAAAAGTTCTTCGGGCCGTGTGAGATGCGACCATTTGCCAACGTTGCTTTATTTCTACAACCTTTTTAGACCCGATGTAACTTGTATTTTTTATTTCTTCTGTAAAGCCTGCAAGCTTGCAAATTTTTTGAATGTTTTGGTTAAATTTTTGACTAGATATTTTACCAAGCTCCCAATTATATTTATCTAATAATGCTTTAAGCTTCGGGTGCAATGGAATAAAAGAGTGGGTTTCCGTTTTTTCAGCCCTTTTTATAATTAAGTCGCCTTGTATATCCGCTTTCTCAAAAACGGAATAGTCCGAAAACCTTTGGCCGGAATAACAACCTATTAAGAATAAGTCCCTATGTCTTTCTAGCCTTGGTTCAAGTTCAAGTCCCGCTAGGTTATCTAAATCTTGGGTCGTTAAAGAAATATCGTCGGTATCAAAAGGGCTTAGTTTAATATTTCTAAAGTCATTTGGAACTTCAACCCCTTTTTTAATACACCAGTTTAAAAACGTTTTAAAGTAGCCAAAGTTTCTATATAGTGTATTGTCATTTAACCCGTATTTATCCCTTAAAAAGACGATAAACCCTACGTAAACATTATCCTTCAAGTCTTTTAAATAAACCTTTTTACCGTTTTCAAATTCTTTAAACTTATTGAATATCCTTGCATAATGTTTTATAGATTTATGCTCAACAGAACCAAGGCCCTTTAATTCTTCATAATACAGCCTAAAGTAATTATCTACCGTTTCAACTTCTTTTATAACTTCTACTTCGTTAACCTTAAAATAAGAATCTAGAGATTTTTTTAATTTATCTGCAGTTAAAGCCCCCCCGTATAAATCTTTAATTCTTTGAACGGCTGTTGCATATTGATTTAATATGTTATTTATCTCGCGGTTTCTTTTACCCCCGTCGCCCCTTAAAATCTTTGGCTTACCTTTTTTAAAATCCCAGTCTTTAGGTTCTATGCTTCTTTTAGTGTTATATTTTACAGGCGCTTTTTGGTACGGGACGTAAATTTCCGCCCTTATAACAGTTAATTTAGCTTTTGGCGTTTTTAAATAAAACATATAAAGGGGGGTTGTCAGGGGGGTTGTTAATATTGCACAAACATAGTCATAATTGTATATAAATGTTTGTTAAATTTAAATAAGCTTTCAAATAACCTAATAAATACAAGTATATACAATTATTGACACAAGGTTCGTAAGCCTCTTTCTCCGCAATATGAATCCGTAAGGCGTTAATTTATAACACTTTACGGATTTTATGTTTTAAAGGGGGGTTGTCAGGGGGGTTTTAATTTGCTATTTAGCTAAAAAAGGGGGTAAAAAAACTGTACCTTTTTAAATGGGGAGGATTTTAATTAAATCAAATATAGTAATTATAATTCCATTGGGATATTTAAAGCATAATTGCCACCAAAAATAACAGCGCAGCCAATAGCCGGTTTTTTAAAGTGCCTTCCGTAAGCCATCGCATAACTCGTAGCATCTATCCCACACCCTACAGCGCAACCAAATACCTTATAATTAGCCCCGACAGCATATTCCGTAAACATTTCTGTATGTCTATGGCCCTGTACTGTAGACATCATATCATCCTTTGCTTTCTTTGTGGCCCTACCAGATTCGCCGTGGATATATTGTACATTGTCATAGACAAACCTTGCCTTATAATCCCAGTTAGGCGTCTCTAATACTTCAGCCATACTTTTAATCCACCTTTTAGGTACACCGCCTGAAAATGCTTTGCGTGTTACTATCCTATCATGGTTTCCAATGCAAACATCAGCAACCGGAAAAGCTTTATACCATTTAGAAAGCTTCTTTATTGCTAAATCCAATTCGTCGCCGCCCGATAATCCGTCCGGATCAGGTTCGTGAAATGAAGCGTAATGGTTATCAATTACGTCCCCTATAAATATTACTTTATTACAATTATGTTTTTTATAAGTTTCAATACAATGGGCCAAGTAACCATCTAAACAAAATGGCTCATGTAAATCGCCTATAACTAAAATTCTTTGCTCCTGTTTAGTTATGTTATTATAAGCGGCCAATTTATTACCGTGTAAACGTGGTCTTTCTTGCTTCATTTTATTTGTGTTTATTATTACCCATTACTTTTTCAAACCCACGACTTCCGAAGTAGCCCATAAAAACTATCTGTAATAAATTTTTGACTATTTCTAAATTTTCTAATTGGTAACCCCAACCAATAACAAACGCAACCGTTAAAAATGCGAGTGTCAAAGGGCGTACATTAGAAGAAAGCCATGACCCGCTTCTTGCGTCGGCTACCCAACGTTTAGTAATCCCATCAAATTCTTGAATTTCTTGTTCTAGTTTTTTTAGTGCAATAGCTTTGTCTTGATCTGACATTTCAGACCCCCCGATTAAAGCTTTTACAACACTACCCACAGGAGAATCGCCAGCTAAAGAACCGACCACATTAGGGATTTTTTCAAGTAAGAAAGCCCCTACTTTAGTTTCTGAAAATTTTTTCTTTTTGCTCATTATCTTTATTTAGATTAATAAGCGTAGACCCCCCAGTCATTGATTTAGTATGTCCAAATTCTATATGGGTTCTTTGAACCGTTGGAATCTCCATATCCAAGGTGGACGAAGCCGGCACTAATTCCAATTCTTGTAATTCCGACTTGCAAAGCGGCTTTAATAATATCAAATCTTTGTGCAGCGCTTGAACAGGCCACGTCAATAGCCATGCCTTGTAAGTGTTCTGATGTTTTGCTTGCCTTATAGCCTTCTCTAATAAGCCTGTCGAGTGTTTCTTGTGTTCGATATGCAGAAGTGATACGCCATGGAAAGTTACATTTGGAGCGTGCCATGTCGCACAATTTGACAAACTCCCTATCCATATTAACCCAAGAATTAGGCAAATCTTTGTCATCAAATTCTTCATTCTTAAAGTGTTTTAAATTCATTTTTTATAGCTTCTGTAAATGTGAATAGATGAAACAATAATTGATAATACTAAGACAACGGTTTGTAGTTTATCATTTACAGATGGAACGTTGCTAAATATTATTGCTAAAAGGTTTATTGCCAATGGTTTTTCAGTTGTCATATTAATTTTTCTTTTTAGGGTTTTGGTCTATATACCAACCCTTGTATTTTTCCCGAAGCTCTATTATATATTCAATATATAAGTCGACTTTTTCTTTCCAATTTTTATCTATTGTGGGGTTTATAAAACCTGATTTGGGGCTTGATAATGTTTTATTAATCCAATTTTCTCCACCCGCTTGATTTTCAAATAAAAACCTGTTTATATTATAAAATGACCCCATCTGCATGCCATTTAAAACGTCTATCGGTTCAATTTTTTTACCCATTGCAACGCCATACATTGCAGATTCTGAAATATGGGTTGTAAACACCTTTGTAGCAAATTTTAAATAGTGATACATATCAACGTTTCTAGGCAATAATTGGTCTTCGCCTAATAAATCTTTTAATTCCCCAATTACTGCATGGGTTGTTATTGGATGGGGTTTGAACCAGACACTTCCTTTATACGTTTTAGCGATGTATTTTAGCTTATTTAAACAGGTACGCTCTTTTATCTTATTGCTACCGGGTAACACCACTAAAACCTCTTTTAAAGGGTATTTGTTATCTGTTTCCCTGTCCTGGTATTTGTTAGCTTGTTTATTTAATATGTTACCCCTAAAATACCTTGCAAAGTCAAGGGGCTTAACATCATCTGCAAAAGCATCGCGCATCATTTTAGACCTAATTTCCATGTTTAAAGGTTGGAAGATAAAACAGGTGGCATATTCAGTATATCCCATCGTTCTGAAATACGGCATTTCTTGTGCTAAAACATCATAAGAAGTTTCTAATCCAACTTCATTTAATTTTTGCAAAGCATATTTTTCAACCTGTTCTAAATCGGTTAAATTTTTTGCTTTTTTTAAAGGCCCAATGCGTTCTTGTAAAACATTTGGATTAAACATTTCCATATGTGCGCTAATTTTTAGTTATAAAAATCTGTTAATTTTGTTGTGTCTATTGTGGTGCTAACTGTTGTTGCGGTTGCGGTGTTTTTTGATGCTGTATAGTTTTCTACAATGGGGTAATCAGTTGAAAAAGCTGTTACCCATGTTGAAGATGTAGCCCGTTGGTAAAGTGTATTAGTTAATTTGGTTGTATTGGTATTAAAATTTGTCGTTGAGGTAGTATTCCACGTTGAAGTTGTCGTTGTATTAGTGTTCCAAGTAGTTGATGTATTCCAAGAAGTAAGCGTATTTTTTAAAGTGTTAAAACTTGTTGATGTTGTTTTATTACTATTCCAAGACGTGGTATAATAAACAATTGTATTTCGAGTTTTTGTAGTGCTTGCAGAATATGCAGTTGAAGCAGTCCAAGAAGTTGTCTTACTTTTTGTTGTATTTGCGCTATAACTGTAGCTGCTACTTCGGCTTGTGCTATGACTTTTTGCAGTTAGCCAATAAGTATTATAACATCCCATTTTTAGTCTCTTTTATTGTTATGAGTTAAAAGTCCATTTGCAAAATAAACATCATCCGGTTCTGTGTCAATTTCCCATACTGTTATCGGGTCTGTACTACTAACTGCGCTTGTTATTTCTATTTCCGTTCCATCTATTGTATAGAAAAAAACTTCTAATCCCGCTTCAACATATAATTGAGCAAGATAGATTGGTCTAACCGCCCATTTGCCCTCAATTTTCATAATGTGGTAATGCAAACGGGTTGCAATTAAAAGACCATCATTGAAATTTATATTATCATCCGATTCAGATGAAAAATGGGCAGTTATTGTAGTTTCTCTTAAATGTCCTGTCAAGTTTTTAGCGCTGTATTGGTGCATTTCCATGTGGTCATCTGTATTAAACCCACCGCCTTTACTTAAAATAGTATCTCCAACAACTAAATCTTCAATTGGTTTTGTTTCAGTCGTGCTAATATTAATATCCGTTCCCGTAGGTAAACAATAAAAACCACCGCCGCCGCCGCCCGGATAACTGCAAGTAGTTCTATAAGTACCGGCGTTGTAATAAGTGGTAAAATTAACAGTACCTGAACCGCTGTAAGTAGTCGATGCAGTCCATGAGGTTGTTGCACTTTTTGTGGTGTTTCTATATTTTGTCGTACTAGCTGAGTAGCTTGTACTTCTGTAATAATACGTAGACTTTGACTTTGCCACAGAAGTGTTAAATGAACTTGATGTTGATTTTAACGTTTGTATTGTTGAAGACGTTGACCAAGAAGAAGACGCTCCAACAGTAATTGCCCAAGTTGTTGATGTATTAAAATTTACTATTGAAGACGTTGACCACGTTGTTAATGTCGAAGTCGATGTTAGCCATTCAGTTGTCCAGTTACTTGTCGTTGTTGTCGATGTTGTAACCGCTGAAGATGTATTGGTTGAAGTGGCCCAACTTGTTGCCGTTGCCTTATCAGTTACAAAAGTTGTACTAACCTGAGTAGCAGTATTAAATTTGTGTATTTTCTGAAAGCCTATATTTTTCATTATTAAGAAAAATTTGCTACGTAGTTTACTAAAATAGTCGAGGTATCTACAACGAAATAAGAAATTATAGAAACATCCCCTGAGTCTGTTTGCCATGCGATTGAATCTCCATTTGGTGTTTTAAGGTTTGAAGGCAATGATGCAGGGGTTGTGATTGCTGTATTTTTAATTATTATGTTTCCCGATTGCCCAATTTGGTCACTTGTCACAGCGACAGTTATTGCCCAAGTTCCAGATGCTTCCAAAATAAAATTATCATTATCAGAAAAATCCACTGCAAAGACATTTGACCCGTTTTTTACTACGGTTGTAGGCGTTAAATTAAATGGCTTTAGTTTTACCCAATGGCCCCCGTGTGCAAAATATGCTGACCCTGTAGCGTGTACGTGAGCAAACATTCCGTGATGATCTGCTGCAGTTGGCAAATCTGCTAAAGTTGAAAATAAAGGGGTTACGCCTTTAGCATAAACTTCTTCAAAATTAGCTTGTATTTTTACGGCTGCGGTTCTTATTGGGTCGCCGTCGCCGTTGTTTTCTGTTCCTAATATTAAATTTTGTATTGCCATTATATATTAATTGTTTGGTCTATTGTTTTTTTAATAGTGCTAATAAAACTTTTTGTAGTGTCTACAGTAAACCTAACCAACGCCCGTAAACCTGCAGTCGCATATTGGATAATTGAGCGCAAATGAAACCTTGGCTCTTCGCCCCAATCAGATTGTTCATAGACTTTGCCATGACCTACGTTGTTTGACATTCTTTTTATTTTAAATTTTCTATAATACAAAGCCGCTATAATATGAAGTATTATCTGGGTATAAATCCCCTGAACTGTTCGATAAATACTCCGGAAAAGTCGAAGTATTATTATTCATGTAATCAATAAACCGGTCAGCGTAAAATTGGGCCGCTGAACGTTCCCGTTCAACCATTTCATTAACTTCATCTGTAGTCGCTGAATCCCCGTTTTCGGTTGTATGCTTTATCACACCTTTTGAAGTTATTTGGTAATGTAGCCTTGGAACTATTTCGACAAGGCTGTATTGCAATAAAATTGGTTTTATATAATCATCTAACAAGGCTTTATAAACGTTGCTTAAAGAGCCTGATTCTATGTCATCTGATAGCTTATTATATAAGTCTGTTCCAAGTAAGCTATGGATGTGGGTTTCTTGTGCTAAATAAACCGCGGATAAGTATTTTTGCGGTGATACCCCTGCATTTATTGTCGTAAAAGTTTTCAATTCTTTACTTGATATAAATAGTGCTTTTGCCATTTTAATTTTCTTCTATATATATAACAATAAAAAAGGGTTCTGTTATCCTTAGTTTTTATAGCCTTTGTCCGCTCTATCGCTATTTTTTTGGCCTTCTTGTCCTTTTGGCCTAACCATTGGAACGTTCCCAACCGCTCTGTCATTTTCCATGGATTGCGTTTTTGATTTAGGTAATATCTTTCCGTCAGTATCCCGCTTTCTGAAAAAGATTCTACGCTTCCAAGAATGTTTACATCGTGGGCCACCCTTCCAAGTAAAGATGTCTACAAAGGGGCTACCATTTAAGCCCATACCCTTATTTGGATTGTCAGGCCTTTTTAATGGTTTTAAAGCAGATAGTTTATCAATGTCTTCTTTGCGGTATAAATGGCCATATTTTTTGCCATTATTTCGTTTAATCATTGCCCGGCAAAAATCCCTTGTATTATCGCTAACTTCGCCTTCGTAGGAATAACGCAATTTGTATAAACCTGCTTCTTCTTGTTTAGGGTTAACAGTTGACTTTTGGTTTGGTTTTGCTGTGTCGGGTATCGTTGCAAAATTCATGCTGAACCCCATAATCTCATTTAACTTTTGTTCTTCTTCGTGTGAACCTGCAGGGGCTTCATCTACTAAATCCCATTCTTCTTCGTCCAAATCTTCGCCAAAACCTTCTAAAGAATTAATAATCAAGTTTTCTTGTTCTTTACCCATTAAGCCATCGACGCTTAATTGAGTAGATAAAGCTTCTTCTTCTTCTTCTTTAGGGCTATTATCTCTAAATTCTAAAGGTTCTAAAGTTTTAAAGTATAAGTCTAAAGAAATTCCGTTTACGCTTAAAATTGCATCTAAACAGTCTGCAATCTGTTCTTGGAATGGTTTAATAGTTACGTTGTTAAAAAGCCTTGAAGCATTTACTATTTCATCTGCATTACTTCCAAGGCCACTATTGCCATCTCTTAAACCTAATAAAAGCGGGCTTGTTACACGGTGGCCAATTTGTATTTTACGGCTACATTCTTCGCTTAAATATTGGTAGGTGTCTGCAGCGTTTGGAATAGGTAAATCAATAACTTCCGGTGCTGTTTCTTTAGAATTATTAAATGATACAATTAGTTTATCCCCGTTTTGCCCTGTAAGCTTTCTAATAACATCATTCTTAATCTCCATTTGTTTTTGACGTTCCGGAATACCGCCATTAAATGATATTAGCTTAGAAGCTGAAAAAGAATTTTGAACCGTATTTGATAAATAAGAAGAAACTTGTTCTTCAATTTCACAATAAGTAGCCGACCCAAACCAATCAGGTAAACTAAAATAATTCATTGAAGTAACATACTTAGAAACGATATAAATTTCGTTTGGTTTACCGCTTCCAAATACAGGTATTCTTTCAGGTTTATCAGTTCTTTTACATTCCTTCCAATTTGGATGATAATACCAAGCTTCAATAACCCCTTTATCATTCATTTTTTCAGGACGTAAAGTGTCCATCGGAAAATGAGTTACTTTGTCAACTTTTTTGCCTTTGTAAGTAACCTGTAAAGCACCCATCCCCATAATCTTTAAGTCAAGAATAAGGCGTTTTAGGTCTTGTTTACGAAACATAGACTTCATTTGTGCAAACTGATCTATTTTTCTATTTGCATCAAAAGCATCTAACCCTTTGCCGTAAATTTGAGCGCAAATACCGTTAATGATACTATGGTTTGTTGGGCTGTTAATATAACGGTCAACTAAGTAGCCGAAAAAATTATTGTCATCCCCAATAGTAACCCAGTCTTTATTTCTTTCTTCTTTTATTTCAGGCCTTGCATATTCGCTTAACTCAAGAACATGGATGTTTGAATCTTTCATTTAGTAAAGTATAAATTGATTATCTGTGCTGTTTTCTTCTTCGGTTTGGTAGGCGTAAACGTCTTTGTTTATATTGTATGTTGTTTGGTTTGTACAAAAAACCTTGTCTGTAAAAATTGTGTCTGTGTTTTCTTTAATTTTAAGTATGTAATTAGTGTCTTCATCAAGGTTAAAAGTAGCCGTATAATCATAATAATATTTATTTGCTGTAAAAGTGGTAACAGTTTGATTGTACACTGTTTTAAGTTCATCCTCTGAAGTTAATTCTACGGAATAACTAGATGTTCCATTATAAGATTTTGGGATAAAAGAAATAGTTTGGTCTTCGTTACTTTTTTTTAGTGTTATCATTTTATTTTAATTAAAAAAAGGGGGCCAACTCAATTAGCTGTACCCCCCTTTTCGTTAAACACACACAATTTTTTTACAAAAAACTATGAATTACTTCCGACTGTAACGGTAAAGTCATCATCCCCTGCAAAAGGGTCTGAATCAGTTGCGTCAGCCAATAATACAAATCTTGGTGCGGATGCTTCTTGGGCCGTGAATGCAAGGTTTAATCCATTAAAATCCCCGAGTTGCTGACCGCTAGAAATACTCCCCGAAGTTAGCTCGCAGCCGTATTTTTCGCCAATGAATAAAACGTCGCCGTTTCTAGTTTTTACAAAAATTCTAGGTCTTGAATAAGCTAAAAGCTTTAATTCTTTTGCATCTTCTTTTGTAAGTTTTGGAAGTTGTAAAGTTAAAACAGCTTCCATAAATGTAGTCCCCGTTTCGTTTGAAGAGTTTACAGTTGTTTCCAATCCATTTGCCCCTTTTACGTCATACTGAAAAACAGTAATTGATGACCCTGCAAATGCAGTAACTTCGTCTGTATTACCTATAGTTAAAGCACCTAAGTCACTTGTAGTAAACCATACAGCTTCAATCCCGCCGACAGTATCTTTACAATTTAAGGCCCTTCCAAGGGTTAGTTGACATGCCATTTGATTTATTTTTTAAAAGGTTAATAATGAATTGATTAAGCTACAGTTCTGTAAACTATTTCGCTTCCAATTCCTATCTGCGCTCCTGCGCTAAAACGAGCTACAAATCGCACGTTATCATCTCCTAACGTAGCACTTGTGTCAATGATTCTCAAATCTTGTGAATCACTTAGCAAAGAAGTACCATAGTAGAAAGAAGAAGTTTGACCCGCAACAATTTTTCCTTCGGTTAATCCGGGTGCATGGAATACAGAAATACCGTCAAATTTGAGGTCTTGTCCGTTGTACCATAATGGCCCTTGATTGTCGATACCTGCTGCGCCAACTGAACTAAATCCGCCTAAAGCACGGGTAAATTTCTGCATATCTCTTGAAGATAGGTAGATTTTCATGTCAGGGCTATAAAGTATTGTTGATGGGATTGCTTCTGCTACTGCAGCTAATTCAGCTAAAATATTGTTAGAAGTTAAAGCCGCTCCAGTTACATCAATAACGTCTGAATCTGCAGCTAATAAAGTTTCGATTCCGTCAAATTCTCCAACATTTGCATTTACCCCAGACCAAAGCGTTCTTTCGATATTGTCTGAAATTTTCCCTGCGAAGTGTTCTACGATAAATTTTTCGAACGTATCTGGAAGTTCGCGATGAGCGCTGAATCCAGCTTCTGCAGCCAGCCAATCGTTAGCAAACGTAGATTTACAAATTGTTTGATTAATCTGAAAGTCTTCTACCTGTAGAATTTTTTCTACCATTGAAACATCTCCACTTGTAGAATAATCACAAGTTGCATTAGAAATTAAATTACCTGATGTAGAAACTACATTTAAAACTTCTTTATGTAAAATGTTTGGTTTTACTGTTACCCCGCCATTTGCTACAGTGTCATTTGTAAGCAAAGCACTTGCAAGATATTCTCCTGCATGTTTTCCTGAATAGGAAGAATTTGTAATTGTTAAGCTCATTTTTTTATTTTAAATTATTAAGTATATTTTTTATCCGTTGTTGTCTATCTAATCGTACGTTTTGTTGATAGTTAAATTGAAAAGCTTCGACTTCTTTTTCTGGATTAGCTACAATAGGTTGGGCCGCCATTTCAGTTTCGACAACTTCCGAAGCTTCTACTTCTTCTTTTGCTTCTTCTTTCTTTGGGGCTAATTCGTCTATCATTGCTTTAATTTCGTCAATAGCGCTTGAAAATTCTTCTTTAGAAACATACTCCATTTCTGTTTCTTTTGGTGCTTCTTCTTCTTCTGCAGCTTCTACTTCTTCTTTTGCTTCTGCTTCCGGTTCGCTAGCGTCTTTAATTTCAGCAATAACACCTTCTTCGATGACTACTAAAATTTTGCCTGACTCTAATTCATAATCTCCCGCGGGAAGTGGAACGGATTCATCTTCAGTCTGAATAAAAACAGCCGACCCAGTTTCAAAGCTATCTGCTTCAATTTCTGTCCCGTTTGCTAATTTTTCACTAGCCAAAACAATTTTTTTGTCTTCGCTTAATTCTACGCCTAAAAGGCTTTTTACGTTTTCTAGTATTTCGGTTGCTTTCATAATTGGATTTGCCTATCTATATAACAAGAAATTTAAGTTTTGTTATCGTTTATTTTAAGTCGCTTGTGTTTTGCCTACACCTTGGGCATAATTAGAACCATCGCAGCATTCTACATGGTAAGTATTATCCCTGCATAAACAAGCCCTGTTACCACCGACAGGGGATGTTCTGTTTTTTATAAAATTTTTAAATTTATTCCAACTCATTTTTATTTTTTTAAGTTTTTACAAGTGCCACAATTTTTAGATTTATTTAACCCATCGAATAAAGAAGTTCCAAATATTGTCATATTATCGATTAACGATTCTTGCATCTTAATTAACATGGATTCTAATTCATCTTTTTGTTTAATTAAAAAGTCTATTTGCGTTGTTTGACTATCTACTTTTTTTTGCAATTGGTTTTCCCTGTCAGGATCACGACCAACAATAACCGCTATAATAGCACCGATAGACCCCACAATCATTCCTAATACCGAAACCCAAATATCTTTATTAGTAGAAGGAATTTCTTTATAGGCTAGAAACATCATTAAACAGATGATTAATACAAAGACGCCTATTGCGCCGGCGTAGTGCCTTAGTTTTTCGTTATTCATTTAGTTTTTTTTTAGGTAGTTTATTATTTTATTTAATTCTTGTTGCGCTATTATTTCTTTTAATTCGCTTTGTTCTACAATGCTATCCGCCCCCATGTTTAATTTTGATTTATCTGCGAAGTAACCCTCTATAGAAAACCCCCTAACGTTGCCCGATTTACATTCGTTCTCCCAAACATCTAAATCTTCTACTTTCATAGAAACAACCCAAGCCCCTTTAGGCGCTTCTAAGCCATACAAATTAGATTTATCCATACTAGGGTCTTCAACTATCCAAGATTCAACTACGGTCATTCCTTTAAGGTTTACGTCATGCTCTAGGGTTGCATTGTTTTGATTGCTTTTCTTAAAAAACATTTCAGAAGCTTTGCGGACTGTTTCCGTGCTGAAATAGACATAAAATTCTTTTTTAGTTTTTGGGTCAACCCTGTAGATTGGTTTGTTTGGAACAAGTGCGCAGCCCATTAGTAAACGCTTTTCTTTGTCTACTTCTTTAAACATATAATTCTTCTGTTCATTTAGGGTAACAAATAATTCCTCGGTTGCTGGATTGTCTACAACGCTAATTGCTTCGACCCCTGCAAACTCCATGTTTTCTTCGTCAATAATTAATTCAATAATCTCCATTTTTTTTATTTTTAAATTGATGCTTCTTCAACGGTTTGTCTTTCCATTGATTGATTAGTTGTTACATCCCCTGATACAACGTAGGCTTTAACAGGGGTTGTTTCTTTTGATGCGATTGTTTCAGATAGTGTAGATGTTTCACTAGAGCCAACGACATTAAAAGACGGAGGCATTGAAGGAATAGACGGCGCTGACATTCTAGGGCTTGAAGAACCTGACGACCCGCCGCCTGCTCCTGCGATATTAGGTGTTTTAGTGCTTGTTATTGACTTAATAGCGCTAAACCCTGTGGCAAGTGTTGTCGCTATATTTATAAGCTTTAAAGCAAAGCCCCAAGGCGTAGCAGTTTTAGTCGCTAGTTCTGCAGTAACCCCTTGGTAGGTGTTTATAGTTGCGGCGGCTATTGCTGCAGCTTTTCCAGCTTTAGAATTTTGGCCTAATAAATTAGCTATCCCTTGAAAAGTTTGTTTTGCCATGTCAAGTTTAGTAGCTGCGACAATTTTTTCTTGTGCTACTTCTTGTTTTTGTCCGGCAATTTTAGCATCCGCAACGGCTTTGTCTGCAGTTATTTTTCTTTGTGATATATCTTGTTGAAAATTCGCTAATTCTTCTTCTGCAGTTTGACGGGCCAATGTGCCTTCTTCATATCTTGCAATCTGACCGGTTAGTCTTTCTGTTTCAATTTCATTTTCACGGTCTAAGTTTTCCCGTAATAATTCAAGCCTTCTTATTGCGTCAGATTCTTGGGTCGCTTGAAATGCTAGGCGCTGTATTTCTCGGGCGCTTTCCGAATCTGTTTTAGCATTTATTAAATCAATGGCCTCTAATTCTAACCCTTGTTCGTTTACTAACTGTTCGGATCTAAATCCGTCTATGTTTTCCCTAACGTCTGCTAAATTCTTTTCGGCTTCAATTTTAGCAACCTGCAAGTCAACATTATCTTTATTTAAACTTAATTCTAAAGAAGCTGACTCAAGCCTCTTTAAGGCGTTTGCTTCTTGTAACTTAGATTGCTTTTCTAAGACTTCGCCTAAAGCATCATTTGCCTTTATTCTATCTGTTATTGATAATTGAACGTTATCACGGATTTGACGCTGTTGCTCTGCAGCCTGTTGGTATTGAAATTGAAGTTTATCATTTTCGGCCATTGCAAGCTTGGTTTCATTCCTAAGCTGAATTATTCTATCTTGGTTTGAAGCTGTGGCCGCTACATTAATTTTAGAAATTTGTTCCGATGCAGTACTTACCACATCAGTCATCTCACTTGCCATTTGTGAGGCATTGTCATAAATTGTTTCGGCTGCATCACCTGCTTCTGTGGCAACTTCTACTAAAGCTAATTTAGTTTCTATTATTTCATTATTAAGCTTTTTAATAGTTGCGGGGTCTCCACTTCCAAGAAACGATTGTTCCCAAGCTAATTGGGCTTTTTTGACCCCTAACATTATTGCGTAAAACGATAATTTTAATGGGGTTAAACTAAGGGTTATTAGACCGCCAATTACTTTTTTACTAGCCTCGAAGCCGTTTGTAGATTCAGAAATTGCAGCCCCGGCATCTGCGAAGGCTGTAGCTACTTGCGTCATTACGCTTTGAATAGTCCCACCAATTACAGCTAACTTATCTGCAATAACTTGGTTCTTAGACATGACCTCGGTTACCTTACCAATAACCTTTGCAACTATAGCAAAGATTGTAAGGCCCTTCATAAACTTAGCTAGTTTTTGAAATTTGCCCCTTGCCTTGTCTGCAGATTTGCCTTGTTTTTTAGCTAAATCTATAGTCTGTTTTTGGGCCTTTTCATTCGATTTTTTTAAATCCCCTAAATTATTTTTAAGTTCTTTTACATCTTTTATTGCACCGCTAACATCTACATTAACTTTAGATAAATAATTCTTCATTTTCTTTTTAGTTTTTCTTTCATTTCTTTAAATGATTGCGGTATTTTTTTTGACCCAAGTGCTATATCTATACTATTGCCTTTCCAGTTTTTTTGCCTAGCTAGTTTTAACAGTTCTAAAGTGCTTTTTATCATAAGTCGTTATTGTGATAGAATGAACCAGTATCAATAGAATAATTAGAATTGTCAATTTGCCCTTCTGCAGAATCCATCGAAACATAAAAGGTTTGAAGGTTAGCTATATCAGGTAAATTTTCTTGAATATTAATTAGTTCAATGTTTGAAATTTGGGTTGTAAAATTTGTTTGTATTGAGTTAATACGGTACATATTATTAAAAACAATAATCCTGTCCGCTAATGTTTTATTGAGTAAATAAGACATTGGCAATTTTGCTTTAAATTTTGTTAGCCTTCTTTTAGGGTCAAAAGTATCGGCTATATAATTTTTATAATATTTGTTGAATAAAGTGTCTGGAAATTGTGTCGCAGTATATTCATTAATTTCATCTTTAAAGTTTAAATTATCTGATGGTTCTTGTTCTGTTATATATAAACTGTTTGATGGAATATAATAAGCATCTACAATTTCGTAAGTATTACCAGTTGGCTTAATTGAAATATTTGTCCCACCTGTTATGCGGTGTGGGTAAAATAACAAAGGCTTGCCAAGGATAGATTCCATGTTGTCATCTACAGACCACCCCCATTGAACATCTGTCTTTACCCCCGTTGCATTATTATATAAACGTTCGTATTTATGATGCTCAAATGGCAATTGTATTTTATAATCTTTACCACTCAATTTTTTTACGCCTGCGCGGTATTCTTCAACCCCATGGTCATAGTTAAAAAGGGCCTTATGGTTTTTAGCAAAGAAGGAATCTTTACCGGCATAATCAAAAACAATTTCTTTATAAGGTAATGCAACATCAATCGATGATGAAGTTGTATCAATAGCCGAAGTAATATCAAAAATCTTTGTGCTTTCAGCATACCAAGAATCTAGAGTTTTAACCGTAACTGTCCCGTCATATTCTAAAAAACAAACTAGGTTAAACATTTTAAAAATCCCAGACAGTAAGTCAATTACTTTTATTTCCGGAAGCTGTAATGTAGCATCGAAATTAAAATTTGGTAAGACAGAAAAAGGCTCAATTGTAAACCTTTTAAATTTTGCAGGTAATTGTCCAGTTCCATAGGCTGTCATATTTAGGTGGCCTACTGAAAATGATATACTTGTAGTTGATTCTATAAAAAAAGTATAATTACCATTTGAATTTAAATTTTTAGTTTTGCTATAATTGCCAACTACTTCTTCGTCCCTGTGAATTTCTACACCGTCACGCTTCCAAATAACTGTATATTCGTCAGTACTATTTGTAAATAAATTTACATCAGCTACATAAAGCGAAGCCGATAATGGAGGGGCGCTTTGGTCATTATAATTTGCGCTTTGCTCATAATACCAATTGTTGTTATAGCTTTGAATATTATAAAACCTAAAACCCCCTTCGCCAACATAAAAAGACGGCCCCCAACTTTGGCCCATAAAATTTACCCGTTCTGTATATATATCATCGCCGACTAAATTTTCTTTTATTTTACCTTTTTTCCTATGTAGCCAAATATATAATTCTTCAAATGCTAAATTATCTTGATCAAAAAAGTCGGTGCTAAAGTTTATACCGTATTGTATTTCGATAGCCTTTATAATAATGCTCAAGCGCATTGCAGGCTTTAATTCTTGCCAGTCTACGCCGTTTGTTGTACCGTTATGAAATAGATTATGCGTGTTTACTTCTTGTGTGGGGCTTGTACTATCATAAAATAGCCTTGCCTTATGGGTAATTAATGGAACTATAAAAGCATTATTATAATTAACATTGTCAACAGTAACATCAATTCCATTTTTAAGGGCGTTAATTACATTTTGGTTATTGTATTGAAATTTAAAATCCCACAACCATTGCAAGGCATCAAGTTTATCATTACCTATTTTATCTTTTAAGGTGACTGTATCGCCAAAAAAAGTAAGTTTATAGGCATAGGGTTTGTTACCTTTCATTTGAACACCCTCAAGCTTTATTTTGCCTTTGTGAAACCTCATATGATTTAAGTCTATATGGGAATCTAATTTGACCCTAGCATCTAAGCCGTCAACAATATTAAAATTATAAAAGTGCTTTAATACCCTCGAATTATTTTTACTCGCAGGAATTGTAAAAGCTTTAGAAAATGGGGTAAATATTTTCCCTACATCTTTTAAGTTTTGGATTGTTTCGGTTAACGAAATAGATTCGTCTTTAAACATTTCTATCCGTTGGCCTTCTATATATAATTGGATTTGCTTCATTTATCTAACAAGGTTTATTTTGTTAAATGCAAATTCAAAGTCAAAAGAATAATTAATTTGAACCTTATCATTTAGGTCTGTTTTATATTGTAATTGTTTTGACTTTGGAATTACAGGTAATGTTTGCGCCCCTTGTTTTATCCATACGTTTTCAGATAATAACATTTCTTCAATAACTGTATTAAATTCTTCTTTGACATACCCTGTATGCAATGTGATAGTCGTTTTAGCGTTTACATTATATCTTTGGTTTTGACCATCATTTATTGAGTAATTACGATTTGCTACATTTATAATATTTTTATTAAATGTATTATCTGTAATACTCATTTTTCTGACATTCTTTTTAAAGAACCAAAATTGTTGATGCGCCCCGTATTTGTTTATAAAAGTTATGTTAACTGGGTCGTATATATTTTCGCATAAATAATTTATGTAAATTGTTTTGTCTTCGTTTACACTATCAAAGAAGGCCCTTGTACAATTTGTAGGAACGGTTATATATTGAATCTTCTGTTCTGTATTTCCTGTATCTGATATTGTGACATTTCCGATGTTTGTTCCTGCACTATTATAAAAAGTGACATAAGACAAAGATTCAGCAAATACAGGGATTTTAGCATTTTGCCCTTCCGGAACGTAAACGTTTAAATTTGATTGTAAAACGTGCCTGTCTAATTCAGGGTTAATCCCATCTTCAAACAAACCATAACCGTCAACAGCTAAGTAATTATATTCTTTTGGTGACCCTTCAACTTCATTTCCATCAGCCCCATATAAAGCGGCCCGTATTGTAACCCACCTTGATATTGGGTTAAAATTTGTCCCGTCAAATCCATTATCTAAATAGTCCCGTATTAATTCCCCAATTTCGATTACTATATCTTCTTGGTTTGGTAAACGGTCTTTGTTTAAAGTATATCGTAAATCCGCATTGGTGTACGATGTTAGAGTACCTTCATATATATAAATATTTATTAAAGCTTTAGTATGAATTGCCATCTTATCTTAATATTGTTTTTTTAGCCGCTTCTTGTATTTTTGCCCAATACCAAGAACCTGCGTAGTCATTGTTAATTTTTAGTTTTTTGCCAAAAGGCGTTTTATCTATGTAGTTAGATTTTATAAATAAACCGTCATAATCAGAAGTTGCTCCAGCATTATGGTAAATCCTTTTTTTACTAATAAATCCTTTTGGACAGGTTGACCAAATAAAATCTAAGTCAGGGTCTATAAGGGTTTTGTGTCCGAAATACCAAGCATTATATAAAACAGCCCACATATCAGCGCACCAAATTTGTAAAGGATTCCAATTAGGTTTTTCCAATATTATTATTTGGTTTAATTCTTCGCCCTTTTTATAAATTTCTGTACAATCTTTTTCAACTTTATCCCAAAAGCTTTCTGTTAGTCCAGTCATAACCCATTGCGCGCCCCCAGACTTGTTTTTATTGCTTCTAATGGTCTTTACATCTATTCCGACTATATCTGCAAACAACTTTAAAAATCGTTTATCTCTGCCTTTTATATAATCGTAGTTTATATAAGAGGTTGTATCCGATGCAAACCAAGTTTTTTTATTAAAATAATTTTCATTTTTTAAAGGGCGTACTAATAAAACATCACAATCCATATAAAACACTTGTTCGCTTTCTAATTGTGGGAATTTGCGCCAATGTTTTTTTAGTATATGAGGCCGAATTGAAGAAGCGTATGTCAAATCTTTACGGTTGTCATGGTAGTAATTAAACTTAACGCCGGTAAACATTTTTTCAAGGGCCTCAAAGTCCCCATGCTTTACGCCATTTTGTAACCCCGAAACTATATGTATTTGTTCGGGGTTAATTTTTTGATCTAATAAAGACCTGATGGAAACGTCAATTTGCCAAGCGTAATATTTAATCGCAGGTTGGGCCATTAAGTATATCATATCTAATTTTTTAGTATTCGTTCCCAATTTGACCACCACCGCCGGAACTGGTTGTCGCCGTACATGAAGAATAAACGCCTGAAGAAACGATATATCCTTGTGGGGTTATTTCCCAATAATTAAATGACCCTGTTCCTGCATAATTCATGGGGCTATTATAAACTAGAAACCATTTATTTGACCCATTAAATATCGTAGCGTTTCCACCGTTAATTGTATAAACATAGTTGTTTAATGAATTGGCGTAAGTTCTACCAGTACCCGTTACGCTAACAATGTTTTGTACTGAACTACCAGTATTACAAAAGTCAGATAAAGCGTTTCTACCTGCAGACAAATAAAATTCTGTATAAGCTGTCGTAGTACTTGATGATGTTGTTGATGATGGCCCTGTGCATTGGATACAGCTTCCAGACGGAGAACTTGATACGGTTGTACTATTTAAGTCCCCTGCATTAGTAGTGTAATCATTCATAGTCGCAGTATTATAAATGTACCAACATGAACCGTAAATATTAAAGACGGCTGCTCCTGATGTTTCTAAGCCGTTAAAAGTATAAGAACTTAATGACCGAATTACCATATCATTAGACGCATAATTTGTACCCGAACAACCCCGTACGAAATAATAATTATAAGGGTGTAATGTCGTTGCGGGGGGTTGGGTTGTCGCTGAACTACTGACACCCTGTATTAATGGTTTTGGACACCAAAAGGTAGAGCCTGCATTGTAATAATTACTGTCTACTAAAATTTTAAAATAAATTGTAATTGTCTGGGTGTTTGTGCTACTTGAATTAGGCGTTACGTTTTGGATTATTGTTCCATTTGGGCTTAAAGCAAAACCAGTAATTGACCCCCCTGTTACTTGTGGATAATAAACTGTGCCACTTCCCGAAATTGAACCCCCTGTTAATTGGCCTGTAGTACATGACCAAGTCGGGGCTTGGTTAGAGCTTGCCGTTGTAGTGGATGTTGTAGTCGTTTGGCTAAATTGTACAGGACACCAAATATAGCCCGCTGAATTTGTGTAATTAGAATTGGTTGGAACAAGTATTTTGAAATATAATGTTTTATTATAATTATTAATACCATTATTTGGCGCTACCGAAGTAATCAATGCCCCTTGGTAAGATTCAGATTTACCGACTATTGTTCCACCTGATGGCGTTGGGTCTGTTATAGTTCCATTTTGCGCTATCCCACCACCCGTAAAAGTTGGGCAGCTAAAAGTCGAACCTGCTACAGGTGCAGCCGTTGTCGTACTTGTCGTTGTCGTTGTAGTTGTCCCAGTATTATTTAAGTTAGTATCATCTATAAAAAGATAAAAAGGGCTTCTAACGTTTATTTTTCTACTCATATTCTTAATTAAATTTAGCAGCCTTTTTAGCAGCTTTTTTATTGTCTTTTGAAACGGCATCTTTAAAAGTTTGGTCTAACAAGGATTCAACCTCGAGATTAAAAACATTTAGTAAATCATTATTTAAATCTTTATAATATTTTTTAAATGGTCTAGTAAAAAATAATGACCGCCTTATTCCTTTTTTCCAAACGTTTACAGCGATAGCAAATTTTAAAGATTTACGGCTTTGTATTTGGCCTTTTTTGTTTCTCTTTAATGCGCCTAGTTTTTTTAAGGCCCAAGTGTCAAAAGCTGCAGTCGGTGGCATTCCTTTAAAAGAACCTTTACCGCCTTTGCGTTTAAACTTATTGGGCGTGGCTCTTTTTTTGTCTACTCCGCTAACACCTTCGTCAACCCATTTAGCATATCCGGGCGTAAATTGTAATTCGAATGAATTTTTATTTAGTTTCGATGAATGCTTTAATTTTTTAGCTAAACCCCAACCCTTTTTTTTAGCTGACTTTTTAGCATCTTTTATTACCTTTTCTGCAAAAGCATTTATAACGTCTTTAAAGGGGCTTAATTCCATTTAGTCCTTATATACGGTTAAACACAATTCGATTAAAGGAAGGTATATTACATAGTCTTTTAAACTGGCTTGGTCGTATTCTCTAAAGCCAATTACAAGGCCCGGATAAAAACCGATACTTAATTCCCAATCTAGCATGATGTCATTTCGTTTTTTAGTGCTATCTGAAAAGAACAAGTAAAGCCGCTAACGTTTTGTTCGAACCGTTCGTTAAATGGCTCACATTGAATATCGCCTTGTAATTCATAGCCATCTTTGTAAAGAATATTACGTTTTAAAATAGCGTCAAACCTTGCAGCGATATTTAGTTGGGTATTCAAAACATCTAATTCATTTCCATTAATACCGTTTATTGTAATAACATCCATCAGGATAACTACAATGTCAACTAATATTACTCTATCTTGAATTGTAGCATCGCCAATCATGGTATGCGCTAAAGGGTAAATTGGTTTTGTTAAATCTACGTCATCAATATCCCCATAGGTAACAGTCGCAACCATTGGCTCGGCTACTAATATTTGCTTGATGTCATTTACAACTTTATATAGTGTATTCATTATCTTATAATTCTAATGGCATAATTGGCCCAGAGTAAATAGGCTTTATGAAAATTGGTGTTTGTTCTCCGACATCTATAGTTAAATGATTATCGACCCAGTCACAAGCTTGATTTATATCAAATTCATTTTCTTCAACCATTACAACTTCAACGCATTTATAAAAATCATAAATAATACGCCTTGGTTGGCTAGCAGTAACGCCAATGATACAACTGTCAAACCCTGCAGAAATTGTTAACTCTTCTTCGGGATCAATTATGTTGTAAATTTCTTTAATTGAATTAATGTCGTTTTTTAATATTTGCTTTTTCAAGTTCATTTTTTTGCTTTTCAAATGTTAGCCATGTTAGGTTTTGGGTTAAGGGTAGTTTTGCAATGCTGTCAAATTTGTCAATTCGTCCTTGGCTAAGAGAATAGAGGCTTTGATACCAACCCCATCTTTCTGAGAATCCATCGTTTGTGTTTTCGTCATTTCCATTTCCTGCAAATAAGTCGCCGTATGAATCAATAATTCCTGACTTAAATTCGTGAAAAAAAAAACCGCCCCTAGTGCAATACCCATCGGCATGTCTTTCAGGTCATTATTAATTTTCCCGTTATATTCTTCAATTGTATATTCATCGCCAATTTTACCCTTTATAGGCCTGTATAAAATTGACATGGCTTTGTCTAAATTGTTTTTATCTGTTAAGTAAGTATCCAAGTCAATATATTCCCCAAAGCTTATGTCATCAAGTTTTTCAATAAACCCGTATTCAATACCATTATGCCAAAAGGTATTTTCAAACTTGGGCTTCTGTTCTAATACTTGGCCTAAGTGTTCTGTAATTTCTTCAATGCTTGTAAGCTTCATTTTTCTAACCGTGTCTAAATGAACCTTGCAAAGAATTTCTACCGTTTTTTGAAGTAAAAATTTTTCATCTTCAATGTCTTCTATCATTGGGACATACTTCATGTATTGGTCTAATGATATTTCGTTTAGGGTTTCCGGAAGCTGAATATTTATATCCATATATATTAAACAGGTTTATTTAGTTTTGTTATCTACCAAATTGCATATTCGCCTAGATGCTCATTTTCTAACTGATATGAAACGGCGTATCTAAGTGCGTCTAACAAATGGTCATATTTTGAAATAGGGGTTTGGCTTTTCTTTTCAAGCCATATATAATTTTGCAATTCGTTTATTAAGTTTTTGCTTTCAGGGTCTATAATTAATTGATAGTCCTGTATCATGGCTATCCCATACATAATAGAACCTTGGCCCTTAATAGCGGGTACGATATTACAATACTGTTTTAGTGAATTAATTAAGCGGGGGTCGGCCGAATCTGCAACTATTAAATCATTACCGGCGTGCTTCTTATTTAAGTCCCCTAACTGGGTCGCTGTTAATTTTGTTAGGTAAAAACATTCTTTTACATAAATAACCTTATTCTTTTTATCTATGTTAGTTTTTAAAAGCGTTGAGGGGTCATTGGAAAATCCAAAGTCTTGACCTAGTACGGTTTTGCCTACAGTTTGAAAAGCCCCTGTTTCCCAGTTTTCATATACTGCGCCCATTAACCGGCCCTGCAAACCAAGACCGTAAACTCTAAACCAATTTAACCAAAACTTATTTCCTGCTTCGGCTTTGCGTTTGGCTTTTAATATTTCTTGTACTGCAGCATCAGGCGCTCCTTCATTATCTTTATAAGTCAGTATTATTTTTTCGGTATCGCTTTGGCCTTCTAATTCAGTATTAACCCAAAATTCTCCCGTCGGGTTATAATCTAAGTAAATAAATTTTGAAGTTCTTATTGCCAACTGCTGATAAGCTTCAAAGCCGTCCGGTATATTATTACATTCATTCACAAATAAAACGTGCCTACGGCTACCCCTTAATTTGGATGGGTTGTCTGCACTAAAAAATTCTATCCAAGAACCGTTAGAAAAATTGTAGGTCATCGAAGAACGGTTGTAACTTTCTTCCTTCCAAATTGTAGTCCATTGCATTATCTTTTTAAAGTCCCGTATTACCCCACGCTTTAAATGTGGAACAGATTCAGACACAATGCTTATTTCACTATTTGGGGTTATTATAGCATAGTTAATTAGTAAAGGCAATATAGAAAAGGTTTTAGATGACGAAGTTCCACCTTGTACAATTCTAACCCGTTTACGTAATCTCGCTATCTTCGTCTGGGCCGTGGTCTGTAATAACATCTATGTCAAGTTGTTTAAAAATAGGCTGCTCCGCTTGGCTTAATTCCATTGTTTGTCTAACTGCTCCGTAAAGGGAATCCATAAGGGCCTTGTAAGCCGCTACGTCGCCTTTGTGCATCTTATTAATCATTGCTAGCGTACCTAATGCTTCTTGCGATAACATTTGATATTCTCCCGTTATAGGGTTTTTTAGGTTTTGCGTAACCTCCATAAATTCCCGTACAACCGTGGCCCTGTTTTTAGAACCTTTGGGCCGGCCTTTTCCTAGCGTGTTCCCTTTTTCAAAAGGTTTTAAATTTTTGTTGTTCGCCATGTTATTCTCATGTTTTTTTTGGTTGCTTTACGTTTTTGGGGCTTATATTTTCAGCCCTACTCTTTGCCCTTTGTACCTTTTTTTTATTTAACCTTGACACTTCTTCTTTATATGGGTAACAATGTTTTAATTGAGCTAAAGTGTAATAAACTATTGATGCCCTATAAAATTCTTCTTTATACGGTTTTAAAGGCATCACGCCATGTATTTCTTCTTGGCCCTTAAAGATGCAAAGTGCGCCGTCAGACTGTTCTAATGCTATTTTATATTCAGGCAATACAAGTTCTCCACCTGAACAAAATTCTTTTAAAATAAGGACGTTACTAAAAGACCCTTTTATGTTTCCTGTGTCAGTATGGTATTTAATAGCGTGATTGACATTGATATTTGCCGTGGTGTAAGGCGTGTCCGTTAACCTGTAGTCTTCATCTACTAAATCCCTAGCCGTTTTTAAATCTTTTTCGTACAGTTCGGGTAAGTGTTCTTTGTATATTTTACAGAGGGTATCTTGAAAAGAAAACAGTTTGTTAAAATTTTGCTTTTCTTCGATTGTTTTATTGCTGAATCTGCAAAAATCATTTCTTAAAGCTATTCTAGGCAAAGCGCCAAAAACGCTTGACTTTGTTGGTAATGCTTTATGTGTTCTATAAGTTTCGACATACTTGGTTGTCTTAGCTGATTCCCTGACAGGTTTTAATATTTCTTTGTCTACATTGATATAAATGCCTATACATTCGCCTTCATAATAAAACGCTGTATCTTCTTTAATGACAGTATCAAAATGCTCTTTTTTTGGTGTTGACTGTAATAAGCCTTTGCAATTTTCGTATTTCGTTAAATTATATTTTTTCATTCTCAATAATTTTATAGATCAAAGCCCTGTAGTCTTCTGCTTTATACCTATTTAAAAGAACATCTAACTTTTTAACTACGCTTTCAAATTCAGAAGTTTCAAATGGGATTGTTATATTTTTAATTTTAGCATCTAAAAACCTGTTTAGTTTTTCTTCTGCAGTGTCTAAACTATAATCATTAACATTGCTGACATCTTCTTCGGGTTGCCATATATCCAAGCCCCAGTCTTTTAATTCAATATTATCCCAATTATTAGCCAAAGCGTCCCAATCCCATTCTCCGAAGCCTGAATTATCTTTTATAATAAATTCATTTTGTTTTTCTTTGCTCCAACCTTCGGCAATATCTATCCATATTTCGCTTTTTCCGGCCTCCTTAGCGGCTTTTAGCCTCATGTTACCGCCTAACACCTGTAAGTCTTCATTGACCACTAGGGGGCGTTTTTCAAGCATTTCAGGAAAATCAATAATTGACTGTACTAAAAGCTTAAACTTTCCGTCCCTAATTACCCTTGGGTTATCTGGGTGGGCTTTTATCTTATTTATCTTTTCTAACTTCTTCATCTTTGTAATCTTTATAAACTTCTTCAACTGTTCTAATCATTGTCATAACACAAGAGCCGCAACCTGACCCGCCTGTTTTAACCTTAAATATCCTGTCATGTATTTGCCTAATTGGCTTTTGGTGTTTAATACCGTCTATGTTTCCATTAACCGTCCAAGGGGGGTTATTAAAAAAGGTATCTAAAAATTCAAATTCGCCTTCTGTTAAGCATTCGGGTTTCTTTTTACCTATTGGATATTTTTTATTCCAAGCTTCACGCCGTGCATCACATCCGCAATCTTTACCAAAGGCATCAAAAATGTATTTGGTAGCTTTATCAATTCCAAAAACCTCGGTAAACTTAGCGACCACATCGCCCAAGCCTTCTATCTTATTCTTTGCCATAGTATTTATCTCTTAATTCTTTATTAATTCTTTCTTTGCACCTTTTAACCGTTTTAAAGACTGTTACATGACCAAGCTTAGTATCTTTTGAAAGTTGTCTAATTGTTTTAAACTCGTAGCGATAGGCATTAAATAATAGCTTGTCAAACTCGTAGAAAGTCGAAACCAATTTGTCTATAGATTCTTTTATGTCTGTATAATCCGGGATTGGGGTTGTACTTATATTGTTTGGAATTATTCGGTCATGAATTGCTATTGCGTGTTTTAAAGGGTCGGTTGTTACTTTGCTATCATTTATCATTATTGACCGAAGGGTTAAATAAAAATAGGCTTCATTAATATTTTTATTTGGGTTAGCCTGTAAACGCTTTAGCAAAGAATAATAAGCCGCTTGGACTACATCTTCGGCGTAACTTTTATTGTCTTTATTTAACCAAGCCTCACAATATGTTTTCCATTGCTGATGCTTACGGGCTAAAATTTCTATTTTTTGATTTGGGGTCATTAATTTAGGCGGTTAAGTTCTTTGTATTTTTCAATTACTTCTATTAAAAAAAACCTGTCCCATTTGTACCCAGTCTGTTTACTTAGTGATATTTTTTGCTGTAGGGATTCAACTCGATCTAAACCAATACGGTTTATTAATTCTTGTTGGTATGGAATAAGGTTACCGGATAAAAAGTAATTACACTTTTTACATTGGCCGTTAACATTATCTTCGTTAAATCTTGTTATTGGATGATTGCCCGCTGAATGAAAATGGCCGGCCTGTAGGGTGGTATATTTACCGCAAGAAATACAAGGCAAGTTTTTGTCCCGTTCCCTGATGTATTTGTGAAAATGTCTAACCGCAGTTGCCTTTAATTGGCTTAGGGTTTTATTATTATATTTTGATAAATTCATGCTTCGCTTTTATACGAACCATGCGGCACTTCAAATCTCTGACAATGTTTTCGGTTAGACAAATAAAGTAATTAACTATAGAGGCTAGTTATCATTAAAAAGCAAAAGCCCCGCGAACCAATACGCGAGGCCTAAGCCAACTAACTAAACACATGAAAAAAACTATCTTAAAAAGGTAAATCGGTGTCTTCGGGTGGGAACTGAGCGTCTATTGCTGCTTTTACTTCTTTTTGGTGGTCGGTAACTATTCTTTCTATTCCAATAAAAGTAGTTTGATTAAAATACTTTTCTCCTTCGGGGCTATCCCATTTGCGGCCACCTACTGCAAAGCTAAGGTCTACGTCTTCTTGTTCATTATAATTAACAAAGTTATCCGCCTTGTCCCCTAAAACGTCAACCGTTAAATATTGTTCGTAATTGTTTTCAGTCCAAGTAAATACTACTTTTCTAACTTTAAAATTTTTCGCCCCTTTTTCTTCGGTTGGGTTAATTTTTACAATTCTACATTTTTGTTTTAATATCATTTTTTCTATTTATTTAATTATTACTTGTTCTTGCATTGGTCTAAATGGTTGTTGATACCTTCCAACGTGAAAACCTGTTATCGGGTTTAGGCTATGATTCCAAAAGTCATAGGGTAAATCTTTTCTTTCTATCATTTTTACTTTCATTGTTTAATCGTTTAAATAAGCTGTTTTACATTCATTTGAACAAAATTCTTTTTCGCATTCATTACCACAAAAAAGACATTCATTTTCTAAAATTTCAGGTGGGTTTAATTCTCTATCTGGTAAGTAAAAACTCATTTTATAAAGAAGAAATTATATTATCTATTTTGTATATATGTTTTTTGACTGTGCTTTTAGTTAGTTCAGATAAGCCAAGATTTAAGTCATTTATTAGCTTATTCTTTTGGTCTATTAATTCTTGGTATTTTTTATTAATTATTTCAATTCTTTCTTCTTCGGTTGTTATTCTATAAACAGCATTGTATTTGTTTGACCTTTTACTTAGCCTTGACCCAACAATTTTTATATAACCTGAATTTCTTAGTTCTGTAAAGCGTGGACTAATTTCATTACTTTTAAATGAATACTTTTCACAAATTTCTTGGGGCGAAACAATACCAATAGCCTGTATTAATTCATAAATATACTTACGCCTTTTTGGTAGTTTGTCTTGTATTTCTTTAAAGGCTGTATTTCTGTTTAGTATTGTAGTTTCCATTTTATTTATTTTTATTTGTTATTGTTGGTAATCCGCTCCAGTCGGATAAATACTCGATAGTTAAGTCCATCGGTGCGCCGCAATCTTCATGCTCACAGTTAAAATTGTCTTCGGGGTTTTCACGCCCACAAAATCCGCAAAGGTTTTTTTCTATTTTCATTGTCTTCTTTTTGATATTCTATCTACTTGTAAATCTGATTTGTCTTTAAACCTTGTATGGGTTTGCTGCGAATTGCTAGCAGCTATTTCAAATCTACTTTCTTCATATTCTTTTAAAGCAATCATTAACTTACTTGTAGAAAATGATTCGTAAAAGTTCCCGTATTGGCCTTTAATTAGTTTCTTAAAAAAAACAGTTAGATCCGCTACATTTAAATTCGGGTGGTCTTCATAAATAAAATTAGCTGCTTGCAAGATTTGGTCTTCAGTCATTGGCCTTTTAAGGTTTAAAGATTCATTAGCTTCAACTAACCATTTTATTAAAACTAACTTGACTTGTCCGACTGTAGATGCTTTAGACAATTTTACTAAAGATGGAAGGCCCTTTAATTCTAATACTTGTTCAATACTGCTAATGCTTGAATTTGATAGTGCTTTTTTAGGTTTAGTTATTTGCAACTTCGATAAGTCGCTTGAGGTTGGAATAATTGTTTTGATTGCTCCCATTTAATTTTTTTTTAATTATTATTTCATCTTCCCAACTTTTATTATTTAAAAAAGTCTGTGGGTTTTTTCGGTATGTTTTATCAGGTGTGGATTCTATGTACTGTGGTAAATAGTCAATAATTAGTTCTTTTGTTTTTTGGGGTAATTTTTTAAACTTCTTTTTTATTGATTCTTTGTTACCTGTTTTTTTATCGTATAAATCCCAAAAATCTTCAAACGTCGGATATATTTCAATTTTATTTTTAGTTGTATTTACACCTTCATTTTCATTTTCATTTTCTAAAGGTATTACCATGGTATTACCATGGTATTTATTTGGTATATGTTTATCTTCTTTGTTCCAACGTTTCATAACATTTGCTCTTTGTTTTTCTGAGTGGGCTTTTCGCTTTGTTTTTTCAGCGTCTAACCTTTTGTTATAATAGTTGCCGTCGGAATCTATAAGAAACTTTGCTAACACATCTTCGCTAGGCATACCACCGAACTGAATCCGTATTAGTTTGGTAGATAATGCTCCCTTTTGGTGCTGTAATAATATCATTGTTATATACTGACCTCGTTCTTCCATCGTTAGGTCTGCCATACCTGATAGAAAGTCGTTAGAATACATTAAAAAGGCTGGGTCTTTGCTCATGTTATTTAGTTTAATTGGTTAACCTTTACCCGTTGAAAGGTTTAAAAACAACGGGGTCGGGTTTACTAGCGTTAACGGGGGGGTCAAACGCTTATATTTTCAGGGTAATTTTCAATCCTAACAGGCATATCTTCTGATACCATTGAATAGATTCTTTTAACAGTTAGCCCGTCGCAGTTTCTTATAAAAGAAATTAATTCATCTCTTAATGGTTCATTTTCCGCTTTTTCATTAAGGTTATTATCAAGCCTAAAAAAAACAGATAATGCTTCTTCTCTGTAGCTACGGTCTATTTGACTTCGGCTTTCATATTCTTTTCTTGCGTGCAAAATAGTTGCATGGTCTTGACCTATTAATTCTCCAATGTCTGCAGAAGATAATGAGCCTTCGCCCTCTTTAGAATTGTACCGCATATCTATATATCTGATAAAAAATTGCCGTGCCTTAACATGGTTTTGTTTGCGTGTTTTTTCAAAAACATTTATCCCAAAAATATCATCTAATTCATTTTTTACTTTTCTAAAAATACCTTGGAATAAATCTAATTTTAACTTTCTTAAATATTGGTATTTACTTAGGTTTTCACTATTAAAAGTGTCTAAATCAAATTGTTGTTTTTTTTGTTGTTTTGTCATTGCTTTAAAGTTTAAAAAGGGGCTTATTATTGCCGCATAGTTCAGCCCCCTTTAATTACTACTAACTTTTGTTTTTCGATTGTTTCAACGTTATATACTCTGCAGAGTATTTAATGCTAGGGGCTACTAATAATTCATTATTTTCATCTTGAAATACTTGCCTTGTACTTCCGTCTGGTAACGTTTCAATTTCACTCCAACCCCCTGCATCTGCAGCTATTTTAGATTTTTTATAAAATTCTTTTCTTGCTTTTAGCTTTGCTTCTAATTCAACTATTTCTTGACACTGGGAATAATCAAACGTTTTACGCCCGCTGAAGTTTTCAATTACAAAGCCATTAAAGTCGAAGCTTTTACCGTATTGTTGGGCCTCTGTTATTGCTTCCCCTTTTATTATTTTAGTACAGTTATCTAATTTCTTTTTTATGTTTTCCATTTCTGAATAAGCTAGTAATGGGTTAACCCATCCATCTTTAACATTATTAACAACCATATCTAAAAAGGTTAAGATATTGGCCCTTTTTTCTTTTATACGGGTTGTTTTGTCTTGTATTTCTAAGTTCGCTTGGTGTTCCATTTCTTGTACATTAATTTCGTTAGCACTAAACCCGTCCATCCTTGACCAGTTTTCTATCTGTTCGTTAAATATTTCTATTACTTTTCCCATTATGAAGCTTTTTTGTGTTCGTTCCATCTTAGGGCCAAAACGTCTTCGTCTACTTCGTCTATGTTGTAGCCTTCTTTTATATTGTTTATAAAAGTGTCAAAGCTTAACCCCTTTTCTTTGTAATGCGGTATGCTATCGGCTACCTTATGGTCTAAGGCTTTTTTAACTGGTTTACCGTGCTTATTAGTAGCGTCATCATCTGCAGTATCATCAATTAAAAAAAGGTTACCTAAAGCGTATTTCTTAGCGTAGCTTGAAGCCGTTCCGTATTTTTGGGGTAATGACATTCCTTTTTGTGTTAAGTCAACACCGACAACCGCATTAGCCGTTATTTCTTCTGTGCCGTCGCTTATTGTAGCTGTAGAGTTTAAAACAGCTTCGTTAAAAAGGTCTTCGGTTACTGTTATATAAACAGCGTACTTTTTACAAAATGGCTTTAAAGCTTCTAAAATGTCGTCTGCCGAACGATATTTGTATTTTCCAAAGTTGTTTGTTTTGCCTTTTTTGGCTTTTAACTCGGTTTGAATTAAAATTAACTTTTCATGTAATTTTTCCATTGTGTGTGTCGTTTGGTTATTTTAAATTAATTCGGTCTATTTCGGATTGTGGAATCCATTTACGACCACCAAAATCTGTCGTATTTATTTCTTTATTTTCTATCGCTTTAGAAACTGTAAGCCTGTTTACGCCTAATAATTTAGCGGCGTTTGTAAAGTTGTAAAGTTTAGAATCTGTCCGGCCCATTATTTTATTTTGCTTTTTAATTATGCCAATGCTTTTATCTAGTTGGGCCTCTAATTCTTCTATAGGTGTCATACCATATTCAACTTCTAAATCCATAATTTCTTTTTTTGTTAATTCCATTTTAAAATTTTATTTCAGGGTATTTATTAATTATATATTCAGCTAACATATCATGTAAAACTTCGTATGCTATTTCGTTAAATGAAGTGTAATTTTCGCCCGTTACTTCACTTTTAGAAAAGGGGTCTATTTCGTAAACTTCCGTAATACGTTTTGCTTGGTAAGTGTAGATAACGTATTCGCTAGAGTCAACTACTTCACAAATACTATCATATACAACATCGTAATTACTTGTAACCATTTCTTCGGCTACATCTATAATCCAGCCTTGTATATCTTCTTTAACCTTGTATGGGTTTTCCCATGTTCTTTCGTCTATTGTGTTAATTGCTTGCATTTTTTTTGTATTTAAGTGTTATAATGATTACCTTGTTACTATTAATAGTACGAATATATACAATTAAATGCACTTTGTGACATAAAAAAGCATATATATTCTAAACTATTTCTTAAAGCATTGACCCTCAAGTCAGTAAACTGATAAAATAAATTGTAATAAAATGTCTTTAAATGGAAAAAATGAAAATTCAAATGAAAGATTAATTGAATTTTTAAACAAAACTGGGTATTCAATTGCTGAAATTGCTGTAGAGTGTGGAATGGAATCAAGTAGAAGAACGCTTTACAAAATATTCAAAGAAGGACACAAGCCAAGCCCTAAAATGCTAAGGAAAATTAAAGAGCG
>Ga0206682_10000812_pt1 | contig 32672 bp, 19 predicted proteins | sample M240m12015metaG_FD_155444 | JGI IMG/M metagenome (GOLD analysis project Ga0206682, IMG submission 155444) | Ammonia-oxidizing marine archaeal communities from Monterey Bay, California, United States - M2 40m 12015 | ecosystem: Environmental > Aquatic > Marine > Intertidal zone | place: USA...
CCGCGCCCCCCCCCCCGCCCGCGTTTCTCGCGCTCGCGTCCTCGACCGCGTCCGCGAGCGCGTCCGCGAGTCGCGTCGCGCCCATCGCGTCGTCGTCCCGCATCGTCGCTCGCGCCCGTCGCCGCGCCTCCGTCGCGTCGTCGAGCGCGCGTCCGGACGACGCGACGGACGCTGGTTTTCGCGCCGCGCCGCGCCGCGCCGCGCCGCGCGTCGATCGCGCCGCCGCGTCGATCGTCGCGCGCGTCGTGTGCCTGAGAATGCGGGGCGCGCGCGACGCGCGATCGACGAGTCGCGACCCGGCGCGGGGGGGCTCGAGCGAATCTTTTCGACGACGCTTTTTCGCCGCGAAAAAGCGAAACGCGGGATATTCGCAGACGTGTGATAAATGTACGTATTACACGTGTGTCGAAGGGTATGCAAAAGGGATCTCCCGCAATGATGCGTCCCGTTGAAAATATCTTCGCGCCGACGGCGGCGCGGTGGGCGGTCGGTCGCTCGGCGACGCCGGGCCGGGACGGGACGGGACGGGAAGGCGGACTCACGCGCTCGAGGCGAGGGCGGCGGCGACGTCGGAGCCGAGGGCGGAGGCGAGATAATCGCCGATCGACGCGAACGGACGCGCGACGGCGAGGTCGAGGGCGAATAAGGCGAACCAAAACGCGCTGGGACGCGTCAAAAAGGCGCGGACGTAGTCGGCGTCCGACGAGACGACGTCGCGCGCGCGAAGTGAGGCGCCGAACGTGGACCAGTTCAGGAGCCAAATCAAACCAAACGTGCCGTGAGCCCATATCGTGGGGAGACCGGGTCTCGCGGCTTCGAGCGCGGCGACGGAGGCGACGTCGAGGACGCGCTGCGCCGGGAAAATTTGAGCTCCGAAACCGAGCGTGCCGAGCCACACCGCGAGCGCGGCGCGCTTGTCGTCCTTCGTGAACAGGACGATGTATGCCGACGTCATCGTTTGCCACACGAATGGCAACCACGCCAACCAAAGGGTGTCCAATCCGGGGACTCTGAGCGCGGGATCGACGACGCCCGCGAAGCGAACGCACTCCCACGTCAACACGAACTGAAACGCGATCGATCGCGCGCTGAGCTCGGTTTTCCGCCAACCGCGGCTCTTTGAAAGTGGTAGTCCACTCAACGCGCACACCGTCGCCAGCGTGAGCGCGACGCCGGTCAACGCGGGGTCCATCCCCGGAGTCGCGCCGCCACCGCTCGTCAGCGCCGTCGCGTCGTCCAGCGCCCACTGGCCCATCATTCCCGCCCCTAGCGCGGTATATAACGTTCCCGACACCGCGTGCGTGTGATACTTGTCCGCCTTGGTCCACATCCTGCGAAACGCGCGCTCGGGAGTCATTTCGTCGTCCTTTGAGCTCGTCGACGCCTTCGCGCTCGTCGACGCCCGCGCGCGCGCGCTCGTCGACGCGCGCGCGCGTGGAGACGCGCATGACGACACTGTGTGCTTCGGCCACGCGTGGACGCGAGACATCGTCCGCGATGACGGTGCGCGCGCGCGTGTGCGGGGCGGCGCTATTCACACGTCGAGTATACAGAGCTACTTATTACGACACCCACACATCGGAGGCGCTACTAGGCGTGACTGCGCTGTGATCACGACGTGTCCATCTTCACCGCCGCGTTGACTTTGATTTTATCGATGAAGTGAATTGTTTCGGCTTTGGAGACCAACAAGTTGCATGACGTGCGACCGCGCCAGCACGCGATGGCGAGGTCCGCCTTGCTGACGTTGATGGCGGCCAGATCTTCATCGCGAGGAACGAGAATGCAGCATCCCAAAGTGAGATCGAGCAAGGCTTTTTTGGTTTCGGCGCAAGAGATGACGGCGCGTTGCGGCGCCTCTGCGCTGTACTCAAACGCCAACGTGCGACGTTCAAGGATGGCTTTAAAGTCGTCAAAAGTCGGGCGAATGATGCGCTTTCTCACGAACGGGAACATCATCGGTATTCCGTCTTGCGTGAGACGGAAATCACACATCGCACCAGAAGTTTCTTCTTGTTCTTTGACTTCATCCTTGATTTCCTGGCGCTCGAACGCCTTGAGCCCGCACGACGTCACGCGAAGACTTTCGTTGACGTCGCACGCTAAGTACTGGCGCAAGGAGTCGGTGATGGTGTACACACGCTTCGGTCGTGAAGTGTCCGCAGTGCGTGTGACACAATTTTTGTGTAACGCAATGTCATCGCTTTCGATACCGTAGACACTGTAGATGCTATTGATCACCTTCGGATCGTTCACCGGAAGCACAGGATCGATGCCGAGCCATCGACTGCCCCCGTTCGGACCCGTCGCGCCTCTGTGTGGGAGCAAATACTCGCCTTTGTCGTCGACTTCCGGAGGTATAGACGCAGTCTGACCCTTGCGGGCCAACGTGATCACCTCATGTGACATCTCGATCTCGTTCTTCGCGTTCACGTTGAGCGAAAGGCGAACACGCTCCTTCACAGTTTGCTTCTTTGCGTTCACGTCTTCTTTGATCTCCATGGGCTTAACTTTCTGGAATACGGCGACAAAGAATCCACCAGTGTCTTGATGATGAGGCAAAAGTCGCAGACATCGCTCCAACGGCAGTTTCTTCGTCTCTTCGTCGGAGAACATCGTCTCGCAGAGCTTGAACATTTGCTCCTCGCCTCGAAAGCTTGGGTGATAGCCAAACTTATCCCACACTTGCCAATCGCGCAATCCAGGGCTACGCTTCAAGTCTGGCAATTCGTCACTCACATCGAGAAGCTCCAAAGCACCATCGCATTCCTTCAACAACGCCGCCACGACAGCTTCGTTTTCAATCGGATTCAGCGAGCACGTGCTGTACACGAGACGACCGCCCACCTTGAGGAGCTGAGCACCGCGAGCAGCGATTCTAAGCTGTAAGGTATGCAAACCGTTACCATTACCAGGAGTCCATCTGTTCCAGATATCCGGTGCCTTGCGCATCGTCGCGTCGCCCGAGCACGGTACGTCGCACAGGATGGCGTCAAAGTCGAAGAGTTCACCCTTTGGGCCTTTGATGATGGGATAGTTTTGCGCTTCATGATTGGTCACGAGTAACGTCGGTGAGTTCGCTCGCTTCGTTTGATGCGTCAGTAAGTTGCAACGCTTCAAATCGACGTCATTGGCGACGACGATTCCGGTGGGAAGCTTGGTGTTGCCGTCAAAATCACCGTGCATGCGTTCCAAAATCTGAAACGTCTTGCTTCCCGGCGACGCGCACATGTCCAAAATTCGATGATGCGGTTGCGCATCCAAGAAAAACGGAGGAATCATCGATACTGCCTCTTGCCTAGAGATCGACCCGAGCTCGTTAGCGTTCTTGATGAAGTCGAAAATTCCTTGCAGCGCCGGCAACCGTCGCAACTGCGCTCGCGTATAACTACACTGCCACGCCAATCGCTCGGGATACCACGCCAACGGCTTCGGCGGCGGTAATTCATTTTGTTCCTCATCTTTCAATTCCTCTTTGAGCAATTCCGCGAACAGTGTCCCCTCCAATTGGTCTCGCATATCCGTCGCGAACTTTCCACTTCCATTAATTCTAAACGTCATCGGCAACGGCGACCGCATGCAGTCCAAAAACGTCTCCCACTCGCTCTCCGGGACGATATTCTGGGCTTTGTAGTACGTCTCAAACGCTTTGTTCGTCTTCTGGATGTCGTGATAGCCGTCGTGCGCGTTCCCTCGTTCACCTCGCGCATCCATGCCGCCGCCGCCGTCGCGTTTTTGTCGCTTGAAGTCGCGCGCGAAGGCGCCGCTTTGAGGACCGTTCCCGCGACCACCGCCTCCTCGACGCTTGTTAAATCGACCCCGACCCATTTCGAGGGAAGTTCCGTCGCGCGCGCGCGAGTGCGGCGGCGACTCGATCGCGATTGCTTTGGCGGCCGTGAGGTCAAAAAGTCTCTGACAATCATCGCGAATACAATTTATTACAATTTGGCCGCAACCGCGCTAAGATAATATGAATACAATGAACAGAGACAATGCAGTGCCGAGGAATATACCGGCGACGAGGGCAAAGCTGAGGACGACGCCCTCGGCTTGACGTTTTGAGAGCGGCGCGCGGCTGGCGCCGTGCATCATGGCGACGCTCGCGAGCCAACCATTCGTCACCGCGAGGGCGGAGATGAAGAGGAAGGGGAAGAAGTCGGACGCAAACACGGTGGGCACGCGCCAGTTCGGCGTGGTGACGTTGCAGGCGGCGAGAAACGGGATGAAGGCGAATCGAAGCGTCGCCGCGCGGCGCAACGACGCGCCTCTCGGCGGCGTCTTGGGATACATTCCAGCCAGATGTCGGCCGAGAAAATCGCCCAAGTTGAAGAGTAAGAATAATACCGGCGACCAAAACGCTCCCATTGCGCCGTGCGAGCTCTCGATTGAGCTCGTGATTGCCGGAAACGCGCAGAGGCTGGCGATAAACGTCAACGCGACGGCGAGTCTATAATCGCGACTCTCGTCGCCGAAATCCTCCACGCCTGTGGAAGCTCTCAACGGCGCGCCCTCGACGTCGCTGTCGTACTCATCGACGTCATCATCCCGTAGAAGCGCGTTCATCTCCGACCGGCGCCCATCTCGATGCCGCTCGACCCCAGTGAGCTCTTCGAATGCGGGCGTCTTGTCCAATCGCGCCGCCGTCGCCGCGCAACCCAGCACCACCGCCGCGGCGACGTAAAAATACGCCTGTGCGCCTTTCGCGGACGACGAGGACGAAACTGATCCCCCACCATACGCAGTCGTCGCCAGCGCCACCAAAGAAACCACCACCCCACTCACCGCCTGCCCGCTCATCGCGCCCTGCGCGAACTCGGGCGGCAACCGACTCGCGAGCGCGAACCCCCCGGACTGCGCCACCGCCGTCGCCAATCCGACCACCACGATCACCCCTAGCGTCTGCGCGAATACGACGTCCATTTTCACCCGTTCCACGCCCGCGACGACCCCACACGTCCATATCCCCACCGCCGCGATTCCCAGCGCGCTCGCCGTCGCTCGCGAACCCGTCGCCGCGCCGCGCGCGTCCCCATATTTCACCAACCCCGCGCATCCGATCAGATTGCTCAGCGCGTACGCGTTCGCGAACGTCCCTTCGAAATTCGCCGCGAAGAACGACCCATCGTTCGCGCCATCGTTCGCGAACCGTCGCGCGAAGTACGCGCGCTCGGTGATGAAGACGTTCCACGGGAACAGCGTCCCCACGCCCACGGCGACGAAGCGCGCGTACAGCGCGCGCGCGGGCGTCATCGAGGCGCGCGTCGCTCGAGACGCGTTCGCGTCGTCGCCCGCGCGTCGGCGTCGCGCGTCGGCGTCGGCGTCGACATCGTTCGCGTCGTCGTCGTCGTTCGCGTCATCGACCGTCGGGACCGACGCGTCGGCGGCGGCGGCGGCGATCGCGTCGCGCGCGCCGCGCTCGGAGTCCCCGCTCGCGCGCGTCGCCGGCGTCGCGCGCATCGCGCCCGCGGCGAGGCGCGCTCTGCGGCGTCGCGCCATTCGTCGACGCATCATCGATCGAGACGATGACGTTCGCGACGACGACGCGCGCGACGACGACGACGGCGCGATGCGCGACGACGCGACGCGCGACGACGCGACGCGCGCGCGGCGCGTTCGCGGCCGCGCGGTCGAGCGCGACGCGCGCGCGCGCGACGACGAAGACGATGACGACGACGCGAAGGCTGGAATCGCCGCGCGTCGGGAAGACCACGCGCACGCGCGCGACGCCCGCGGACGATGAAGGCGACGTGCCGTTCGGGTACACGCGCGCGGACGTGATGCTGATCGGGACCGGGGTCACGGGCGCGGGATTCGCGGCGTACTACGGGTTGCAATCGTTCGCGGGGATGGATTCGACGAAGGCGGGCAACGCGGTGCAGTTGACGTTCGTGCTCGGATTGACGCTCGCGTGGGTGGGGTCGTACGTCATGCGAGTGTTCAATAAGGACATGACTTACGCGAAGCAGTTGAAGGATGTGCGTGCGAAGCGAACGAGGCGAGAGCGCGAGACGAAACGCGAAGGAGAAAGAAAACGCGAACCGAAGACTGACGCTCAGACGTTTCGTTTCGACGATGGTTAAACAGTACGAAAACGCGGTGATGCAAAAGCGTTTGGAAGAAATGCCGGCGAGCGAGCTGGAGAAGATGATGGACGAATTGGACGAGAAGTAAGTAGTGTTCTATTGCAGTGTAAGTGCGGCGCTTTTATCAGTTTATCCTCTCGCCCTGGCGCGACGCGCCTCCTCTTCCCCGGCTAAACGATCGCTCACGCTCACCATCCCACGACGGTCGAGGAACGGATACTCGCCCACCCAGACGTTAAGGAACGGAAAATACGCCTCGCGAACGGCTTGAAACGTGTAAAAGTACGGGTCGTCTGATGTCACGATGAGCTCGACGTCGTCGCCTACGTTGATATCCGCGTACTCCGCTTTTAAAGGAACTTTCAGCGGTACTCGCGCCCCGGATCTATCTCCGACGACTAGGTTAAACATCCAATCTACGCTCGACGTCCCGCGCGTCTCCACGGGCTCGACTGAGATGACTCTGGCGCGCCACAGGCCCGCGTATTTAGCGCTTCGCACCTTTGAGTTACGTCGCGCCGCTAACGCCACGGGTGCCCACAAAAAAAACGTGCTCGCGGGCACGGCGAGCGCCGGCGCCGCATTCGCGGTCAACACCGTCGTCAACAGCGACAACCCCACGCGTTGAAACGCGGTATCGTTATCCCCCCAAAAGTACCCGTATTGCTCCCCCGTCGCCGCGATGGGCAGCACGCGTTCGTAATCCCGCTGCGTCAGCACCAGCACGTTCGGTCGCGCTCCACCTCGATCCCGTCGCTCGTTTCGTCGCTCTCGCGGTTCCCTTCGCGCCGCTCGCCGTTGTCGCGTCGACGCCGACGCCGTCGCCCCTCGCGCGCGTCGCGCCTCGTCCTCGTCCAGCCACCGCGCGTCCTCGGCCGCGCGTCCCGACGCGCTCGCGCTCGCGTCGTCGTCGTCGTCGTCGTCCATCATCGCGTCGTCCGCGTCCGCACCGCGTCGAGCGACGCGAAGCGCGCGTCCGCGGCGCGTCGTCGAGCCGCCGCCGGAATTGAATGCCCGCGCGATTCCCTCGCGACTCCTTCGCCGCGCGCGCGCCGCGCCGTTCGTCGCCGCGCGCGTCGTCGCGCGCGATGTCCACCGCGTCGTCGGCGCGCGCGCGCGCGCGTCGACCGACGCGGACATCGCGCGACGCCGCAGACGCCGGCGCGCGGCGCTGTGTCGCGCGACCGACGGTGATGCGCGCGCGAATCGTCGCGCGCGCGCTCGCGCGGTCGTCCGCGGCGCGGCGCGGGATGTCCGCGACGTCGTCGACGCGCGCGGACGCGCTGCGCGAGCGCAGGACGTTCACGGCGGACGATTGCGCGGCGTTCGCGCGGTTGACGGGCGATGAGAATCCGATTCACTTCGACGACGGCGCGGTGGGTGACGGCGAGAATCGATTGCGAGGACGCGCGGTGCACGGAATGCTGGCGGCGAGCGCGTTCGGGGCGCTGCTGGCGCGCGCGAGGCCGGGGACGGTGTACGCGAGCCAAGAGTTGAAATTCAGGGAACCGGTGCGCGTGGACGAGGAGCTGGAGATTGAGTTGAAATTGGTGAAACGATCGGGAACGAGGGCGCGGTACGAGACGGTGGTGCGGAAAGTGAAGTGTGGGACGGTGTGCGTCGATGGGCACGCGCTGGCGCTGTTGCCGGAGGAGTAGGCTGTCGTAGAGGGGTGTAATTTTATCTAGGCGCGCGAGCGATGTTACAACAATATATTCATTCATCCGAGAACGATTCACCGCCGCTGCTGCGGCGACCGAGGTTCGAGAACATGAAGTCGAGTTCGCTCACTTTGTCTCGACCAGTTCGCGAGAGCGGCGACCCGCGCGGTACGGCTCTTGCGGCGCTCGCTTGCGTGGCTTGGGCGAGACGGGCTTTTTGCGTCTCCCACCGTGCGCTCGCGGATTCCGGATCGGGATAGGTCGATAGCAGACCTCCTCGAGCGTCGTGCTCGACGTCGTTCCACTCGTTACTATTCGAAGCAATTGGCGGAAGCCTTTGCTCGCGAGGCGCAGTCTCAGAGACGAAAGATTCGTGCGAGCTTCCGATTTCGGCGCCGTCCATGACTTCGGCGCGTTCCCTGTCTACGATTGACTTTCCAGTTTCCGTGCTCTCATTCACGTCTTTGTCGCTATCGAATTTAAACCCCTCCACGTTGAGTACGCGTGCGATGCGGTCGAACCAGCCGAGGGCGATGGCGACGCAGTACAAGCCCAAAAACGTGGGCACGATGATGTTCAGCTCACCCGCGAGCTCTGGGACGTTGTTGGCCATCTTCCGTGAGAAGGTTGTCATCTTGCCACTCGCGCGAATAATGGGCAAAAGCATGAGAAAGTTGAAACTCAGCGGCGCTGAGTAACGGCATACCAGACTCGCGTTCACCAAGAGCGAAAACGCATCCGTGTGTCGAGGCACGAGCGTGTAAAACGAAAACATGCCCAGCTTGTGGAGGGAATGAAACGTGCAAAGGCACATGTAAGCGAGCGGAAACGCCACGACGACGTGCATGGAGGTCAAACCCGATGTCGAATCTTCAGCGTTTTCCAGCATCACGCTCAAAAGAGATATCTGATCCGCCTCTTCCCACAGTTTCCCGATCCAAATACTGCTCTCTGCGATGATGATGGATACCGAAAAAAAGGCCAAACCAGTGGCGATGACTCTCAAGAGGACGGGCACGATGACGATCGACCACGTGTACTGCACATCATCCATACACTTTCCGAGCGAACCGCTACGAGATACCGAGTTTGGCGGGCGATGCAATCGTCGAGTTGACGATGCCCGCGATTGCTCGGCGGCTTCCGCTTCAAACGCATCCTTCACCGCTATCACGTACTGCGCCTTAGTGCGATCGTACTGCCTCAGCGAACGGCGAACCGCGCGACGCAGCGCAACTAAATCGTTCAACTCATCGTAATCGTAATCCAGCACGTCTTCCTCTGTCGCGTCCAACGCTTCATCTAAGCTTCCTCGGTGCATTTCTGAGAACTCTGGCGTCTCGTTTTCGATGACGCTCATCGCCCAACGCAAACTATGTCGCCGTGGCATCACTCGACTCGTCGTCGTTACCGCCACAACTTGCCGTGCCAAGCGCGCGTGGGCGTTACCGAGCGCCCGCGACACTCCGGCGACGCGCTTGTACGACCGCGTGAGACGATTATTAAACGCCGCTCGCCGCCAAATCGCCCGCGGCACGTCCACCAAACCAAACCCCATGAGTAAAACCCCGGTCGAAATACCCCACACGTTCGCCACCACGATCCCATACGCGCGCATCGCGTCCAAAGACAGCGACTCGGTCGCCAACAGCGCCGCCGCGCCCACGAACATCGCCGTCGCCGCGATTCCCAAAAACATCGCGTTCTCCCGCGCCGCTCTCTTCAATCGTCCCACGGACGAAAAATCCGCCGCGTCCACGTAACACTGGTGCAGCGGCAGCACGATCCACGTCAGCGCGTACGTGCTCCAGTACGCGACGTCCCACGTCGCGTCCAACCCGCGCGGCGCCTCTCCCGCGCGCAGCGTCGCCGTCACATCCGTCGGCACGATCCCCACCATGATCAGCGCCAGCGTCCACGCGACGAAACAGTGCGCGCGCACGGCCGCGCCGACCCGACGATCGGCGAATCGCGCCACGGCGAGCGCCGCGACGCACGCCGCGACGACGAACACGGGCGTCGACCACGACGCGAAGAATCCATCGTCCGCACCGCTCCCGGACGATGTTTCCGCCGCCGAGCGCGTCCAGCGCGCGCGCGTCGCGCGCGGGTCCGCGGCGACGTCGCGCGTCGTCCACTCCATCGCTCGAGCGCGCGACGTGCGCTCGCGGACGCGCGCGCGCGTGTGCGGACGGCGTCGCGACGGCGCCGGGACGGCTCGGGACACCTCGACGCGCCCGCTCGACGACGACGCGCGCGAGCGACGACGCGCGATGGCGAGCTCGACGACGACGTCCGCGACGACGCTGCGACGCGCGACGCGCGACGCGACGACGACGCGACGCGCGACGCCGCGACGCGCCGCCGCGGTGCGAACGCCCTCGGGACGAAGACGCGTCGAGACGCGCGCTGGTGAGGACGAGTGGGGCGCGAAGCCGTGGGACGACGCGCGCGATGGGGCGGACCCGCTGTCGAACGAGGTGCTGCTGTCGATCGTGCGCTCGGAGCTCGCGGATGAGGAGGTGAACCGGCTGGTGTGGAACGCGCTGGGCTATCGCTCGCGCGTGGAGCTGGACGCGGAGACGCTCACGGCGAACGAGGTGTGGACGCCGGATGAGGTGTTTCCGAATTGGGCGAAAAATTATCCCGAACCACCGGACGTGATCGGGGTGACGAGGAAGTACGATCCGAAGATTGACGCGCCGGTGAAGGCGGCGTGCGCGGCGTTGACGCGGTCGGTGCCGGAGGAACACAAGCAAGGGATTAAGACGACGCTCACGCCGTTGGGATGGAAAGGGTTTAAGATGGAAGGGTTGACGCCGAACATGACGCGTCGAGCGCAGGTGGCGAATTGGTTGTTGTTTTACAGGCGCGAGCTTCGAGGGGTGAGCATCGAAGAGTTGCGAGCGCGGCGCGACGCGCGCAAGGCAAAGGAAATCGCCGAGGGCAAGCAGGATCGCCCGACGGGGACGACGAAACAAGGGGTGGTTTAGATTTTTGATTTTATATTACGTATTAATACGTAAACTCACCGTATTCACTCTTCACCACGACTTCAGACTTGCCATCCTTGGCTTCGACTCTGCCGACGACGCGGGCGTCGATGTTAAAGCTCTGGCTAATATCGATAATCTTTTGCGCGTGTTCGGGGGAGCAGTAAAACTCGAGACGATGTCCGCAGTTGAACACTTTGTACATCTCGCTCCATTCGGTGTTGGAGCACTCCTGGATCAAGCGGAAGAGCGGGGGAATGGGGAACATGTTATCCTTGACGACGCGCAAGCCGTCGAGGAGAAAGTGTCCAACCTTGGACTGCGCGCCGCCGCTGCAGTGCACCATGCCGTGAATATCCCTCACGTCCATGGCATCGAGCACGGCTTTCACCACGGGGGCGTACGTTCGCGTCGGACTGAGCACCAACTTGCCAACCGTCACGCCGGTTTCCGGCTCGACGTCGGTGAGCTGATACTTGCCGCTGTACACCAACGATTCGGGTACGTTCGGATCGAACGTTTCCGGATATTTTTCCGCCAAATTCTTCGCAAACACGTCGTGTCGAGCAGACGTCAATCCGTTGCTTCCCATTCCGCCGTTGTACTCGCTCTCGTACGTCGCTTGACCGAACGACGCCAAACCGACGACGACGTCTCCGGCGCGAATGTTGTCGTTACTCACCACCGCGTCTCTTCGCATGCGCGCCGTGACCGTGGTGTCCACCACCACCGTGCGCACTAAATCACCCAAATCCGCGGTTTCACCTCCCGTGGACTTCACCCCGACCCCACACTCGCGCAAAGTCTCCAAAACCTCCTCCGTCCCGTTGATGAGCGCGCTCAGCACCTCCCCCGGAATCAAAGCCTTATTCCTCCCGATCGTGCTCGAGACGAATATGTTATCCACGCACCCGACGCACAACAAATCATCCGTGTTCATCACGATCGAATCCTGCGCGATTCCTCGCCACACCCCCAAATCTCCCGTCTCTCTCCAGTACGCGTACGCCAGGCTCGTCTTCGTCCCCGCGCCGTCCGCGTGCATGCACGTGCAGTACGCCTCGTCCCCAGCGATGTCCTCCACGATCTTACAGAACGCCTTCGGGAACAATCCCTTGTCCACCTTCTTTATCGCCGCGTGCACGTCCTCCTTGGACGCGCTCACGCCGCGCATCGCGTACCGCTCGTCCGCCGCCGCGCTCGCCCTCGCGTTCGCCCTCGCGTTCGTTCGCGTCGTCGCGCGCGCGCGCCATCGCGACGGCATCGCGCGCGCCGTCGTCGTCGTCGTCGCCGTCGCCATCGCGCGCGTCGGTGTCGCGCGCCGCGCGTCGGTCGGCGCCGGCGACGCGCGAGGTCGATTTCGAAATCGAATTCGAAATCACACCCGCGCGCGGTGCCAATACACGACCGACCGCGACGTCGGACTGTTTACCCACACGACATCGACGCCTCGGAGGCGCGCGCGATCCGGTCGCCCCGCACACGCGCGCGCGCGACGACGCGACGCGACGCGATCGCGGCATGACGAGGCCGATCACGACGAGTGCGTGAAGAACGACGCGAGCGACGCGACGCGACGCGACGCGAGACGACGCGACGCGCGAGACGACGCGACGAGGGCGATCGCGACGGTCGTCGGAAAGATGTCCGGAAACCATCCGCGAGACGCGGCGACGACCGGAGACGCGACGACGGCGACGGGAGAGCGTTGGGACGGGCGCGAAAGATGGGAGAGCGCGCGACGGTGCGAATGGAGGCGCGCGAGGACGAAGGACTGACGACGCGCGCGGTTTCGGGGACGACGCAGTATGTTGCATCGGCGCGGGATACGTGGGCGGGCCGACGATGGCGATGATCGCGAAGAAGTGCCCGCAGATCTCGGTCACGGTGGTGGACATCTCGCAGCCGAGGATCGACGCGTGGAACTCGAGCGAGCTGCCGATTTATGAGCCCGGGTTGGATGAGATCGTGTTCGAGTGCAGAGGGAAGAACTTGTTCTTTTCGACGGATGTCGAAGGGGCTATTCGAGACTGCGAGATGATTTTCGTCTCCGTGAACACGCCGACGAAGAAGACTGGTTTAGGAAAAGGTAAGGCGGCGGATTTGACGTACTGGGAGTTGGCGGCGCGCACCATCGCGGCGTGCTCCGAGAGTGATAAGATCATCGTTGAGAAGTCTACGGTGCCCGTGCGAACGGCGGAGGCCATCGAAAAGGTGCTCCAGCGCAACTGCCCGCACGACGGCGTGCGATTCGACATCTTGTCCAACCCAGAATTCTTGGCCGAAGGTACGGCCATTGTAGACTTGGATGCGCCCGATCGCGTGTTGATCGGGGGTAAGATTGAAAACGCCAAAGGTCAAGCGGCGGTGGACGCGCTCGTAGGCGTGTACTCCAACTGGGTACCGAAAGAGAACATTCTGACCGCTAACTTGTGGTCTGCCGAGCTCTCAAAGCTCGCTGCGAACGCATTCTTGGCGCAGCGCATTTCTTCCATCAACGCCATGAGCGCGCTTTGTGAAGCGACCGGCGCGGATGTCCAGCAAGTTTCGCACGCCATCGGCACCGACACGCGTATCGGCTCCAAATTTTTGAACGCCTCGGTCGGTTTCGGTGGCTCGTGCTTCCAAAAGGATATCTTAAACTTGGCATACATTTGTGAGTGCCACGGCTTGCCGGAAGTGGCGGAGTACTGGCACAGCGTTGTCGGCATGAACGACTACCAAAAGAGCCGCTTCGTCAAGCGCATGATTTCCGCCATGTTCAACACGATCAGCGGCAAGAAGATTTCAATGCTCGGTTACGCTTTTAAGAAAGATACGGGTGATACTCGTGAGTCTCCGGCTATCGACGTCGGTCACGGCCTCATCGAAGACGGTGCGAAGCTCAATATTTATGACCCGAAGGTTGCTGCGGCGCAAATCGCGTTGGACATGGGCGAGGAAGCGATGAAATCCATCACGTGCTGCAAGACTCACACTGAGTCTTTGACTGGTGCGCACGCCGTGTGCATTATGACGGAATGGGACGAGTTCAAGACGTACGACTGGGAAGCGATCTATGGCGTCATGCAAAAGCCGGCCTTTGTGTTCGACGGCCGCCTCATCTTGGACCACCAGAAGTTGAAGGACATTGGTTTCATTGTGTATGCGCTTGGGAAGCCTTTAGATCCTTTCCTTTGCTCCGCCGAAGGCGCACCGTAAGTATGTACGTCGTGTGTCAGTAGTACGTCGCTAGTGATTGTAACGTTTCTACCTAAAATCTCTAAGAATAACAAAGATTGCTGTCCTATTTGCGACCTATTCCGCTTATCTCAGCGTCGACCGCCGCTACGTAATCTTGGATTTGAAACTTTCTCTTGCAACCGGCGTAATTCATATACCGCACTTTACCGAACACCGCGCGCTCTTTCCATCCTTGATCGTGCACACCGGCAATGCTCCACATACAACCAACGTAGCCGTTGGGATCGAGACCGTCTAACGCGTAAGCGTCGTTGAGTTGAATCGCCGTCTGCAGGGCCACCTCCGGCGACGGCGTCCACTCAAGAATCTTCTTCGCCCAGTACATTCTCATGAACCCATGCATTCGTCCGAGATGGTATAATTCTTTCTGAGCCGCGTTCCAAAGCTCGTCGTGCGTGTTGCCACGCTCGAGTGTTTTGTAATCGTACACGTACTCGCGAACGTCGCGGGCGTGCAAACTCAGTGAATCTTGCGCCCATTGACTCGCTCCTTGCAACGAGTCGTAATACGGATTGAAGAGACAATAGTTGTCTGATAATTCCCTTCGAACGATGAGCTCTTCCAAGTAGCTATCGATCGCCTCGTCGTCTACGATTCCCCGAAGTTGCGCAGCTTCCCACGCGGCGCGACGTGGCGACAGCTGGCCGTGATTCAAGTACGGCGAGAGGCGAGACACGGCGCGCGGCGACGTCGGCTTGTTTCGCTCCCCGTAGAGTGTCAATCGCTGTGGGAGGAAAGAGTCGACATTCGGATCGAGCAGCGCGGCTAAGGCGGCACGTTCACCCGGTTTGATCCAGTCAACCTCTGGGACGTGCGCGCCCTTGACGCGCGCGGTGTCAATCAATGCGTCCCAATCCGTCTCACTTGGCGTCAACGCGTCCGGCGCGGCGATGAGATCATCTAACGCTTGCGGTGCGGTGAGAAAATCCCCGAGATTTCGATGAATCTTCGGCCGAATCGTTCTCGCCGCGTACTCTTGCTTATCGCTCGTCACCCACGCCGGCACGACGTTGTGCGCGTCCACTTCAATCACCGGAACCTCCACCACACGCGCCACCGCTTCCCTCGCCGCACGCCCCTCTCGCAACGGCGAAAAGTCACACACGACCGCACTCGCATTCAGCGTCTCGCACGTCTCCACGATTCCTCCCGCGACGTCGCTTCCCGTCGTCGTTCGCGTCGACACTCCTCGCGCTCGCAAATCCTCATCCAATTCCTTCAACCCCTTCAGCGCGAACACCGCCCTGCGCGCGCCTCCGATGCCGCTCCCGCTCAAATCTGTCCCCACGTGCATCGCCACGACGAGCGGGACGCGCCTTTCGTTCGCCAATTCCATCGCTCGTCCCAGCGCGTCGTTATTCGCGCACCGCCTGTCCCGGTCGCACCAGTACACCACCGGCCCCGCGCTCGCGCTCGCGCTCGCGCTCGCGCGCGCGCGCGCCGACGCATCCAACGCCGCCTTCGCCGCGTCGTTCATCCCTCGGCACCGTCGCGCGTCCACGCCATCGCGCGCACCGCGCGTCGTCGTCGCCGTCGCTGTCGTCGTCGTCGCACCGCGCGCGCCCGTCGTCGCGCCCGCGCGCCGTCGCGCGAGCGCGCGCGCGAGTCGCGCGCGCGCGCCGTGCGCGCGCACGGCGTCTCGAATCGCGAGAGACGCCATCGCGCGTCGTCTCGCGCGCGGCGCCGTCGCGCTGTGACGAAAGGTCGCGGAGCAGCGAAGGCGTCACATCGACGCGTCGTTCGCGCGCCAACGAATGGCGCCGCGCGATGGAAACCTGCGCGTGAGCGTGCCCGCGCACGTGCACGACGCGCGACCGCGAACGCGGCGGTACCGCGTCGCGAACGCGGTCGGATTGATTCATCTGCCGTTCTTCGTGCTCTACGCGATCTCGCTGAAAAAGTGCTACGAAACGTCTGGAAACCCGTACAGGGCGGCGCTGGCGCATCACATCGACGCTGGATACGATCCCGCGGTGTTCGATGCGGTCGGGGTGGAGAAGACGCGGGTTGGCGAAGGGCGAGTGCGAGACGAGTGGACGAGCGGGGACGGCGGGGACGACGCGAGCGGGGCGTGGGACGCGGGGGAGCCGGAAGCGAGCGAGGACGACGCTGGGGCCACGGTGGATGAAGAGGTCAAGTATGAAGTACCGCCGACGCTGCCCGCGCGATGGTTGCCGGACTTTCCCACGGTTTTGGCGTTCGCGTCCATCGCGACGGCGCACGCGTTGTTGCTCTTCGCGCAACATTGGAGCGTTCGTATTCGGTGCTTCGTGCAGTACAAACCCATCAACCGCGTGACCGAGGGGTCTTACTTTATCATCACTCCGCACGCGCATCAAGGGAAACCGGAAATCGTGCCGGTGTCGCGCTTACGAGTGTTTGACGCGGATGGTAGTTTACGAACAATGCTTTGGTGCGTGTTTCAGCGCCAGCGGTACGAGTACGTGGAGATTGAGTGGGACGAAGCTCGCGGCAAAGGTCAAGGCGAACTTCGCGAAATCGAGACGCCAAAAGATTTACCGCTTTCGCATTACGTCAAGTCGAGAGGTCTTTCCGGAGAAGAGGTGCACCACAGTCATGAACGATACGGCGACAACGCGCTCCAAGTCAACATTCCCACGTTTTGGAACTTGTACAAAGAGCAACTCACGGGTCCGGTGACTGTTTTCCAAATCTTTACCGTACTCCTTTGGCTCATGGATGAGTACTGGAAGTACGCCCTGTTCAGCGCGTTGAGCTTGTTGATCTTTGAAGGCACTACGGCGTTTTCGCGGCAGAGAAACATCGCCACTTTGCGGGGTATGGGTCAAAAAGCTGGGCGCATCCTTGTGCGACGTGGTGGTGTATGGGAAGATCACTCAACTGAAGAGCTGTACCCTGGCGATATCATTTCCATTAAGCGTAACGGAGGCGAAGAAGTCCCGGTTCCTTGCGACTGCGTGCTCCTTGCCGGATCAGCTGTCGTCAACGAAGCGAGCTTGACCGGCGAAAGTGTCCCGCAAATGAAAGAGCACATCAACCCGGAGGTGTCGAAGGATGAAAGACTTGATATGAATGGCTTGCACAAAGTACACATTCTCTACAGCGGCACGACGTTGATGCAACACACCTCAAAGACAGAAAGCGAATCGTCGGCGCTCCAAGTGACCACGCCGGATGGCGGATGCTTGTGCTACGTCCTTCAAACGGGTTTCGCGTCTACGCAAGGTAAATTGATGCGTATGATGGAATTTAGCAGTGAGCAAGTCACTGGAGACACAAAGGAAACGCTCGTTTTACTCTTCATTCTCCTCATCTTTGCTTTAGCGGCGAGTTACAACGTTTACGTCAAAGGCATTGCAGATGGGAAAAGGAGTCAGTATGAACTCATCCTGCGATGCATTATGATCGTCACAAGTGTTGTGCCTCCGGATCTTCCGATGCAAACAGCGATGGCGGTAAACACGGCTCTCATTGCTTTGGTGAAAGCTTCCGTTTACTGCACAGAGCCGTTCCGCGTTCCCGTCGCCGGTAAGGTGGACTGCTGCTTATTCGACAAGACTGGCACCATCACGAGCGACCGTCTCGTTGCCGAGGGAGTCCTAAGTGATTTGACCAAGGGCGCTCCGCTTAAACAACCCGTAGAAGCGGACAAGAACGTATCCATTGTCATCGGTGGTTGTCACGCACTGCTTGAAATCGACGGAAAAACGTTTGGCGACCCTCTCGAAAAGGCTGCTCTTTTGGGAATCAAATGGAAGTACGATCCCGCCACTCACTTAGGAACGCCAAAACTTGATGATAAGATTACTCGATCGTGGACTGGCGCTGAGAACACTTCTGTGAAGATTTTGGTGCGCAATCACTTTGCGTCAGCATTGCAGCGAATGAGCGTCATCGCAGACGTCTCGAGTAATTCAACCGTTAGTCGATGGTCTTTGGTGAAGGGTTCTCCAGAGATGATCAAATCACTGTTGAAGAACGTTCCGCAAGGTTATGATGCCGCGTACCGCGGCTTGGCCGAGCAAGGTATGAGAGTGATTGCTCTGGCGCACAAGGAATTGAGCGCCGAAGAGAGCGCTCGAGTTGGCTCCCAGTCCACACCTTTGACTCGGGATGAAGCGGAATCAGATCTCGTGTTTGATGGATTTTTTGCGTTCGCTTGCAAGGTCCGCGCTGACTCTGCTGAGATCATTCACGCACTACAGGCGAGTTCTAATAATGTGATGATGGCGACAGGCGACGCAACGCTCACGGCGTTACACGTCGGTAACGAAGTTGGGATCGCTCGAGGTGGTCTCGATGGAGCGTTGATATTAGCACGTGACCAGTTGGATAAATTGGAGTGGCAGAGCGCTCGAGTTGATGAGCACATGAAGCCTATGAAAGTTTTCCCATACGAAGAAACATCCATTCGCGAACTTGCGAAAGAGTACAGTTTGTGCGTCACCGGTAAAAGCCTGAACGTCGCTCTCACGGCTTCCGGTACACTTTGGGATAACCTGGATCAAATTAGCATTTACGCTCGTATGTCTCCTGACGACAAGGAGAGAGTTCTAAAACGTTTGAAGACGCAAGGAAAACATACCCTGATGTGCGGCGATGGCGCAAACGATGTCGGCGCACTCAAGCAAGCGCACGTCGGCGTCGCCTTGTTGAGCGGATTTGGTAGTGCAAACACGAAGAAGCAGGAAGGTGCCGCTACAATTGCCACAAAGACGGAAACTTTCGCCGAAAAGATGGCCCGCGTCAAGGAGCAAGCCGAAAAGATAAAGGCGGACAAGGAAAAGGAAAAGCTCGCGCAGGCGGCAGACCGTGCAGAATTACAAGTACTTCAAACTCAATGGTACGAAGAGGAGTTGAAGGTTCGCTTAGAAGCTGGAGAAAAGTGGGCTCAATTGAACGCCATGAAAGTGGCGACGCAACGACTAGTACAAGAGGCAAAGCGTAGACAAGCTGCCAGATCAAAGGTTGCTGGGACTGGGCAGTCGCTGCAGCAAGTGTTTGCAGAGTTGGAAGAGACGGACGGGGAAGTGCCGAAAGTTAAGCTTGGTGACGCCTCCATGGCTGCACCTTTCACGAGCAGAGCCCCGAGCATTAAAGCCACGGCTGATATCATCCGTCAAGGTCGATGCACGCTCGTCTCTGCCATTCAAATGCAGCAAGTGTTGATGTTGAGTTGCCTGATTTCCGCGTACTCTCTATCCGTGTTGTACTTGGACGGTGTTCGCAACAGCGAAAGTCAAATGATGGCGGCTGGAACCGCGCTCACGGTAGCCGGGCTTGCGTTTTCGTACGCAACACCGGTCCACACGTTGAGCGAGGTTCGTCCTCTCCGCTCGATTTTCCACCCGGCAAACTTTTTGTCCCTCTTTGGCCAACTCGTCATCCACCTCGCCGCCATGGTTTACGCTGTACATCTTGTTAAGTCCGTGACTGGGGAAGAGCTTGCTTTCCCTACTGCTGAAAAGGTGGCTGTGGTGAGTCAGGAGGTTAAAAAAGCAGCGAACGAAACGCAGCGAAGCTTCTGGGAACAGGGACCGCCTTTTGAACCGTGCTTGCTGAACACCGTCGTGTTCCTCGTTGACACCGTGCAGCGAGTATGTGTCATGCTCGTCAACTACAAAGGACGTCCGTTCATGCTCGGTGCGATGGAGAACAAATCTCTCATGGGATCGATGGCGTCTATGGTCATCGGCGCCTTCGTGTGCGCGTTCGAAGTCATCCCATGGTTGAACAAGAAGCTCCAACTCGTATCGATGCCGGACGACGCTTTTAGATACAAGGTGCTCGGTATTCTCGCGGGATCCGTCATCGGTACCGTGGGTTGGGATCAACTCATGCTGTTCATTTTCGCTAGGGACATTTTGTTCGCGTCTTATCGCGACACCATCACCGCCATGCCGACGATGCAAGACGCGCTTCCTTTCATACGCCGAGCCATCATATGGTCCATCATCGCCATCTGGTACGTTTGGAGTGAAGGTAGCGTGTTCATCATGGTTGGCGCGATTCAGGCGTATCGACGAGGATACATTTAGATATATGCTACGTTTAATATAACAACTTCCTTCCCGAGTCGCGTTGCGCGTTACGCCGCCGCCGTTTTTTTTCTTCGCTTTTTCGACGAACTCTTCCGCTTCTTCGTCGACTTCATCTCGCTCGAAAGTTTCTTCAACGGTTTCCTCCCCAGCGGCGCCCCACCGAGAAGAGTTCCCACGGACACTCTCCCGCTCATCACCGCCGCGCCCAGGCAACAGACGCCGGCGAGGAACAGCTTTACCAGATTATTCGACAGCGCCCCTCCCCCTCGTCTCTGCGGCATGTTCCCTCCTCGTTTCCACGCCTCCGGCATCGGGCGATCGCCAAACGGTCGTTTCGTTCGCGTTTCGATGAGCTGTGCCGCGATCTCGGGTCGCATCACGTCGACTTCGGCGTCGAGATAATCCAAATCATCAACCAAAATCGCGCGCATGGCGTTCGTGATCATGAACTGCACCTTGGCGGACGACATCGCGCGCGTCGGCGTGTGGTGTTCGTCGATGTGTTACGCGTCGTCGTTCGTGAACGTGATGGTGCTCGGGGCGATGAGACGGCGATGTTGAGCGCGCGTCAATGAAACGAACGCGAAATGCGGAATGCGAAATGCGAAATGCAGCGCGCCGGCGCGGTTGGCGCGGCTGGCGGCTGGCGGTGGGCGAATAATTAATGTAATGTACAGTACATGATGAATACAAACAACAATGAGCGAGGCGACGTGCAGGAATGGTAATGAACGATCATCTCGTGCGTCACTTTTTCTTCGCCGATGGCTTCTTCGCGAGACCGCTCGGACGCGCGGACGACGGCGCGTGCGTCGAGACGCTCGAGCCGCGACGCTTGGCGGTTGATTTCGTCGACATCGGAGCGCTCGAGGGTAAGCCTGCGGGACGCGCGCGTCTCGTGCGAGGAGACTTTGTCGGAGAAGCGTCATTTTCGACGTCAGACGTCGCTTTTGAGTTCGGAGGCGGCTGCGAACCATCAGAAACTTTGAAGAGATTTTCCAACGCTTCGTAGTTGATTTTCGAGCTGCCCTTCTTTTTAGCTAAGACTTGACGCGCAGCTTCCGCGGGAGTCTCCGCGGGCAGCGTGTCGGGGGCTTTTCTATGCTTCTTTTTCGTCGGCGCGCTCGTGCGGCTGGCGGCTTGCTCTTTCAAGGCTTGGAATTCCAAGTACTCCTTGTTCATCTCAGACCAAACCAAACGACGAAGGTTGACTTCGTTTTCGTTGTGAATGTACGAATCGATTTCATCGTCGTCAACGTCCGAGAGCGTATCGATGACTTCGTTATCCTCCTTGGCGACGAGACCGTCGCTTTCAACGACCGCAAGCGCGGCCTTCGATGACGTTTGCGATGGATCGAACGGCGTCGTTTGGAAAGCCTCGACGTCGTGCGGCGAATGCTTTGCCAACTGCGCCAGAGCTGAATCGTCGAAACACTTCGCGGCTATTAAAAAGTGTAAGACCAGCGCGTCCACTTGCGCGATGCGTTCACCTTCGTTGTTCACAAAGGTTTCGTAGTTTGGATGGAGCTCACACATATGCATCTTCGACAGTCGCGCCTTGGAGAGATCGCTCGTAAACGGTAAGCAAACGAGTTCGGCCCATCGAGATCCGACGAGCAGGCGCAGGGCGTCCTCGGCGCGTCTCAAGAAATCAGCGTCGACCGGCTCGCGGCGACTAGTTTGAACGTGATGTTGCTGTTGCTGCTTTTGCCCCTTTTTCGTCATATTCCTCGCCGAAGTCGCGCGTTTCGACGAGCAAGGTAAGGCCAAGGGCTGAACTGAATTCAACGGCGTAGGCGACGCGAGCAGCGCGCTCAAGTCTTGCTCGAGCGCCGAGTTAAATTCTTGCGTCAACGCGTCTTCGTCTCCCAATTCGCCCGACGACAGCGCGGGCAACAAAAGCTTTTGTTTTGCATCGATTTTCCGCTTCGCTTCTGCGCGCATGAACGCGGGCGGATCGGCGCCTCCCACCGAACCCCCCGAAATTCTAACGTAATCCACGTAACACGCGCGACACATTCCGTGCGCAAAGTGCGGAATGTTTTCGTTGTCTTTGTGCACACAGCTCAGCACCGACATTGGGCTCGACGCTAGCGATTTTGTGTTTTTATTCGCTTCTTCTTCAGCCTCAAACGTGCGAGCTTGCGTGTCAAACTCCTCGATCGACAGCGCCGCGCTCGGCGTGTTTTCGAATTCGCTCAGACGCTTCTTCAGCGTCGATTCGCCGACGTGCACCACAGCCACGACATCGCGCTTGCTCGGACTGAATCCATGAATTTGAGCGGCGACCCACAACGCGGCACCACAAATTCCATTCGGACGACGACCAGTCTGCATCCAATCCCGCTTCATGGACGCCACGAGCCGCAGCGCCGTGTTCGCCACGGTGTGCATCCGTCGTCCCAAGTTCAACTTGTCCGCGAATCGATGAATGAACAGACTCGGATCGATCGGCTTTTGCATGAGCGGATGCTGCTCCAGTCGCAACAACCGACACAACTGTAAGAACACCCCCCCCAAAACGTACACGTTCGTCTGTAAAATATCCGCGAAATCAATCAACATGTACGGTCTCGATTCCTGTCGACAGATGATGTACATGCACGCCCCCGCCACTTGCGAAATCCTTCGCCCTCGCGTAAAATTTCTCTGCACCGCGAGCTTATACAGCCGATGCGCCGCGTCCACGACGTCCTCCCTCGGTCGTATCCCCAACCGATCCGCCAACTGTTTAATCTCCAGCTTCCCTCGATACAGCGTGCGCTCGTGCGAGTCCAACTGCACGCCGTACAGTCTTCCGCCTCGCGTCGCCCGTATCACCCCGTGCGCCACCCCGCTCTCCGGCACGTAGTGTCCATCCGGCACGGACGCTCCCTGCGCGTTCTTCACGAACGTCGCGTCCGCGCTGAACGCCGCGCGCTCGTCTAAAATCTTCCCGCACGTCGTGCAGCACGTGAACCCGTTCGCCTCGTTCGTCTCCGCCGCGACCCGTTTCCCGCACGTCTCGCACCACCGGTGCACCATCGCGCGCCGCACCGCGCACCTCGCGCACCTCGCGCACCGCGCGCACCTCGCGCACCTCGCGTCCCGCGCGCACCGCGCCGTCCTCTCCCGTCGTCGCGCGTCGCGAGCCCAATCCTCGTCGCCCAATCGTCCCGCGCCGACTCGACGAAAAACACCCTCGTATGGCGATCCCGGACGAAAAACACCCTCGTATGGCGATCCCGGACGAAAAACACCCTCGTATGGCGATCCCGGACGAAAAACACCCTCGTATGGCGACGTCCAGCGCGGTCGCCGGCCGACGGGCCGCGTCAGCGCGCGCGACGCGGACGCGGACGCGCGCGACGCGCGGCAGTCGGCGGCGCGCGTCGGCCGGGCGATCGCGACGCGCGCGCTGACGCGGACCGTCGGCCGCGACGCGAGGCGCGACGCGAGGCGACCGACGAAGGACCGACGGGGCGACGGACGCGGTGGTTGACGGACGGACGGACGGACGGACGGACGGACGCGCGACGACGCGCGACGACGGGACGACGGGACGACGGGACGAGGCGACGAGGCGAACGTCGATGGACGACGGCGCGAGAAGCGCGCGCGCCAGAGCGCGGACGAAGACGGCGCGGGACGAGGACGAAGACGGCGCGGGACGAGGCGCGGAGGCGGCGCGCGACGACGGGGCGGCGACGACGACGCGAACGACGCGGATGGACGAGGACGGCGCGGGAGGATTCGCGCGACGGAGTCGAAATATATTCGCCGACGCGCAGCGACGGCAGTGGTGCAGAGAGCGGCAGATCGGGGAGCGACGGGGAGGCGCGGCGAGCGCGAAGACGGGGGCGACGGCGCTGCGGTGCTCGAATAAGCGCTTCGTGGAGGAATTGAGGCTGAGGGAGACGCTGGAGAAGCACGGTGGGTGCGTGAATTGCGTGAGTTGGAACGATGATGCGTCGCTGTTGATCTCTGGGAGCGATGATATGACGGTGTGCGTGTGGGGGTGCGGGGCGAAGATGCCGCTGAAGGGGTCGGCGTTCACGGGGCACACGCACAACGTCTTCGCGAGCGAATTCGTGCCGCAATCGAACAGCGCGTACTGCGTCACGACGTCCGCGGATGGAGACGTGCGGTTGGTGGATTTAGAGCGTGGGTTTCGAGGGCCCGCGCCCGCGCATTACGGTTATCGCCTGCGCGGGGCGAATCAACCGAATTCCGAGTGCAGTCGCTCGCTCTGGCACGGTCGAGGCGCGGGGATGGGGTTCGGCATGACGTTCGTGCCGAACGAACCGAATACGTTTTTGTCGTGCCATCAAGACGGTCGCGTTCGTTTGTTCGACTTGAGGCAAAGTCACGGTGGTTTCGAAGGAAACTCACACGAAATCGTCGTCGATTTGAGCGCGTGCGGGCCGACGTCGGAAATCGTGTTCGACCCGACGGCGCCTACGACGTTCGCCGCGTGCTCGGACGATCCTCACGTGCGCGTGTTTGATCTCAGACACGTCAAGAGTAACCGGCGAGAAGCGGCGCGCGAATGTCCAGCGGCACCGAGTCCGAGCACGTCGCCCACGGGTCAACCGATGTTTCTGAGATCGCCTCGGCCTTCGATGAATCACGACATTCCGTGCGTCATGATGCTCAGTCCGCTCGAGCTCGGTCGAGGCGTGCGAAGCCCGGGCTTTGAGGGTATATCTGGCCTGGCTTACTCGTCCAAGGGCGAACTCGCGATTAACTGCAAGGGCGACGACGTGTACCTGTTGGACACTCGCCGAGCGGCGGCGAATATCAATTCTGAGGAACGTATTTTTAAGTCGTTCTCCGTGCCGTGGGAAATGCCGATCACGCATCAGGCGGCGAAGAGGTACGTCGGACGCAGAAATGTGAAAACCTTCTTAAAGGGTGTCGCTTTTATGTGCGACGATGAGTACGTCACGACGGGTGGTGACGATGGCAACGTATACGTCTGGCACAAAGATACGTGCGAGCTCGTGTGCAAAATGCAAGCAGATAGTCAGGTGGTGAACACCGTTTTGCCGCACCCGCACTTGCCGACCATCGTGTGCTGCGGTATAGACAATCACGTGCGCGTCTTCGAAGCTGGTGATGGTGGAGTGCATCTCGGCACCCCTCCCATGCGCGATGAACACGACGCTTGGGGATTTGACGAAGAAGATGACGATGAAGAAGAAGATACGGATGAAGACGATGAAGACGAAGCGAGCACCGATAGCGACGACGACCACCGCGGCGAAAATCTCGCGAGATGGTCTCGAGCGCTCGTCGATGCTGCGAACGCGCCAGAAGAGGATGACGACGATGATGCCGACTTTGAACCTGATTCGATGCGCGAAAACTAAACGAATGTTCTAGCATACTGTACTGTACAACGATGGAGCTCGGAAAAACGACGCTGGCGACGACGAAGGATGACAACCGCGGTCTGGGATGATTGCGAGATGACGACGACGACGACGACGACGCTACCGAGCGAAAGAATATCCAATTTTTAATTTCAGCAATTAAACTGATGACGATGAAGTAGACGCGCGATGTTTAAGATGCGAAACTTCTTTTATTTAGATACGCGCTACTTCACGAACCTCGTAATGATGACCACAACTACGCCGACGACGACCAAAAAGAGCAAGAGCATGATGCACTTATCCGTCGCTAACCCACGGGTGATGTCCTTCAGCACGCCAAACGACTTTTTCAACGAAAAGTGGATTTCATCGAGATCATCTACGATTTTCTCCAGTTGTTTTGTCTGCCCGCGCAACGCCTCGGCGGTTTGCGTCCCTATTTGAATCGTCTCCTCAACCACCGCTTCGCTTCGCATGATGCTCTTATCCGTTTGGTCCATGACGTTCCTACCGTGCTCAATCAAATCCCCAGCCTCCATGAGTTGCAACTGCTCATCCTCTACAATCTCCCCCTTTGGCTTTGGCCGGAACGCCGGCAACGTAAACGCCGTCGACGTAGCCGTCGTCGACGTCGTCACCCCTCCCGACGTGCTCGCTTCCCCGCCCTGACTACCAACCTCGCTCTTCCTCTCTTCTTGTTTCTCCGCGATCGCAATCTGCGCCTCCTTCTTCATCTGCACAAACTTGTTCAACCTCGACACGTATTCCTTCTTCGCCGCCGCCAACGCGTTCGCGTCCATGGCCCCTTCGCTCAGCGCCCGTCTCTCAAACTCCTTGATCAGCTTTTTACTCTCCGCCATTTTATTGGTCAACTTTTTCAAGTGTCCGCTCGACACCGACGTCTCGCGGCTCTCGAGAACGTCCTTACGCTTGAATCCGTCCCTGCGCCGACGCGTCGCGAGCTCGCTCCGTCAGTCCCGTCCCTCGCGCGTATTCCGTCTCGTCGCGTCGCTCGCGTCGCTCGAATCCCATCCCATCGCATCGCGCGACGCACTCTAACTCCGCGAACGCCGTCCGCAGCTGATCTCGCGTCGCCTGCGCGCTCATCGCGTCGTCGTCGACCGTCGATCGCGCCACGTGTTGTCGGTCGTCGTCGCCCCGCGCGCCCGTCGCGACGACTCACGCCCGATCGCGCGTCGGCGATCGCGCCGTCGTCGCGTTCTCGCCGTCGACCGATCGCGATCGCGCGATCGCGTCGAGACGTCGCGTCGAGACGTCGTCGAATTGTGGCGTCGACGCGCGCGCGCGTTCGCGTCGTCGCGTCGACTCGCGAGCGATTAGAATGACTCGTTCGTTACAAACTCGCGCCCGTCGTCGTCGCTCAAAACAATCCGAACAGTTTCTTCTTCGGCGCCTCCTCCTTCCCGCCCTTCCCGCCCTTCCCGCTCGTCGTCTTCGTCTTGCTCGACGTCGTCCCCGCGGCGACGCCGCCCCCCGGCATCGTCCGTCCCGCGCGCGACGGTCTCGCGCTCGAGATCGTCCTCTGAAACTCCCTTCGCGCCCCGAACGCGGTCGACGCCTCCTTCGCGCCCTGCGCCTTGCGCTTGTTCTCGTCGATCTTTCGCTGCTTCTCCGCCATGCGTCGTTGAATCTCCTTCGCGTCGATGTTCGGCCCGAACCCACCGAGGCTTTCGATCTTCGGGCGCGTCGCGCGCGCGCGTCGCGTCGTCGCCGTCCCTCTTCGCGTCGTCACGCGCGTCGCGACGAGCGCGCGCGAGCGCGTCATCGTCATCGCGCGCGGCGTCGCCATCGCGTCGTTCTTCGCGTCGTCGCGTTGTGTCGCGACGCGTCGCGTCCGCGCGCTCTCGGGGTCCGCGCGGCGCGGCGGCGCGCGCGCGCGAGGGCGCGCGGCGCGCGACGCCCGCGCGCGATCGGACGGTGTCGTCGAACGGAAGGCGCGGGCGCGGGCGGCGCGGGCGGCGGTCGGACGGACGACGAACGACGCCATCGAGCGACGCGCGGCGGCGATGCGGTGACGACGCGCGCGAATCGGGCGAGGAAACGACGCGCGCGCGCGTCCGGGATGCGCGCGCGCGGACGCGGGCGCGAGCGCGCGACGGGGGCGCGCGAGGAGGCGACGCGACGACGCGCGGGATGTCGTTGGGGACACTCGACGCGCGCGCTGACGGCGCTCGCGCCGGCGCTGTGCGTCACGCTCGGCAGCGGGGGGGAGACGATGGTGACCGTGGTCGCGATCGGGGCGAGCGCGGCGCGCGGGATGGACGCGATGGGGAACGGAGAGGGGGCGCTGGGCGCGATTTGGACGACGGCGACGGCGGCGCTCGGGACGCTGCTGACGAGAGGGAGCTGGCGGACGAGCGCGACGGTCGGGACGTCGTGCGCGCTGCTCGCGGTGAATGGGGTGAATTTGTTTTTATTTTGCTCGTGGTGCACGCTGCAATTTCGGTGGATACACGAGTCGCACGCGGGCGCGGCGGCGACGTGCGAGCGTTTGATTTTCGCGCTGTGTCCGCCGACGACGACGACGATTCTGACGTGGGCGTTCGCGAGCGCGAGCGCGGGAGCTGAGAGAGCGGCGTTTTACGGCTCGGTCGTGTCGTTGATCACGCATCGGATGTTTTTGTTTCCGTGCGCGAGCGCGTGCGCGGCGGTGACGAAGACGAACGGGCCTCCGTCGGACAAGCGCTCGGCGTTGACCGAGAGCGACGCCGAGTACGCCACCGTGGCCACGCTCGGCTTACCCGTCGCGTTGTATTTATGGACGAACCTCGACACACTGTTCAAGTCCCTCGATCACGTCTTCGCGTGTGGGGCGTTGGTGACGGTCCCGGTGTTGTATTTAATAGCCGCCGGCACGGAGAAGTCGTTGTGGTGGCGCGCGCGCGGCGTCGACGTGGCGTCGAAAAGGATGGAAACCGCCGTGCTCCTCTTCGCACTCACTGGATTTGCGGTGAGCGTTGAAGGTGGAATAATATTTAGTGAATTTGCCGAGTACATCGAAATCATGGCTCCTTTGAATTACATCATGGTGACGGTTTCCGTCCACAGCGCGCTGGCAGTTTTCGCCGCGTGCTACGCAAACGCCGTCGGCGACGGCGTCCCGACGGGTGCGGTGAAGGCGACGTTGGCTCTGTCTACGTCGACCGCAATTTGTGCTTTGGGTGCACCTCTGTGGATGATTCCGATCCCCATCGCCGGATCATCGTCATTCGTCAAATATTATTACGAGGACCGAGAGCCGAAGGATTACGGCGTGTTTGCCGCGAGTTGCGTCGGATGCTTTTCGTGGTTTCTTTCGAAGAATTTCTGGTCACTCGATGTGCGCGTGGGAGCTTTCGACGTCAAACAATTGTGTGTCGCCATATTACTCCTCGCCGTGGCGGCTTTGGCTTTGCCAGCGGTGTTGAATACGAAAAGCGCGCGCGCGCCGACGGTTGGCGTCCTCGTCGTCTGTTACGTCTCGGCGCTCGCAACGATTGAACAAATTCTGAGTCAAGCGACGCATGACGACGATTCTTTGATTTATCCACCATATTTGGTCATCGTCACTTCCATCAGCGGCTTCTTGGCGAGTCGAGGCCTCGTCATCAGCGGGAGAATCAGTCGCGAATTTGGCTGGGTGATGCAGAGCGTGTGCGGCGCAAAGCTCTCCATGCTCTTTGTTCGCGGTTTGAAGGAAATGTTCAGCGTCTTGGTGGTCGTGCTCGCCATCACCGCTCCGCACGCGATGTCACGGCGAATGACTCAATTATCTCCGGGCGCGAGCGTTGGTTATTGCGTCGCTTTGGTGTTCTCTTTGGTATTCGCTCGGTTTGCGATGTTTGACGTTATATTTGAACTCTCGGGTCACCGACCGACGGACGCGACGCTCTTCGGTGGACTCCTCCTGATCACGGGGGCGAGCTTGGCGTCCGTGGTAACGCGACAAAGTTACGGTGATGACATGTTTAGCAAACGATTGATGATGCTCTTGAGTTTCTGTGGCGTCTTTCTCATCACCTTCCGACCGCCGATGCCTTGGAAGGGCGAGGTGGGCATGTGGTATGACGCCGAACACGTTCCCGACTCTGAAGAAGACGAAGCGAGAATGTACGGCGTGCGCGAGAACGCGCATCATGGATGGCCGAGCTGGTTGCTGATGTTAGCCGCGCTCACCGCGATATTCGCCGTCTCGTCTCCACGACAACAGACAAAATCAACGTCAACGATTCGAATCGCCTTAAGCGCCGTGTGCGGTGGGAGCGTTGGTTTATATATGGCGCTGGAATTCTTCGTCCAGCAAGTGGCGCTGACGGCACTACTATTTGTCGCGTGTGCGCTGGTGGGAGTGTTCTTGTCTTTCACGTACAGCCCTTCGCCGAAGTCTTCGCGCTGGTTGCCTTACGTGTATTTATCGTTCGTCTCCGTTCTCGGCTTGGCGTACGTCACACAAATGGGTGGCTCAGACGAGACTGTGGACGACCATCAGGCGAGAATGGAAGGAAAATTCGGTGTCGTCGGCGTTTTCGCCGGGACTTCGCTGCAAATCGCGTTTGCTCTGAAGTTGAGAATCAAAACGAGCCTGGAGAGCGTGCAACATCGACGACGTCAAGGCGGTACTTCACCGTTCCTTCCCGCCACTGGTCGCAGTCGTCCGGAATATTTCCGCGGTGTCGCGAGCAGAAACGAGCACAGAGAACTCAAGGCAAAGGCGATCGCTTGGATGCCAATCATCGGGAACATCGCCACGCTCACGTCCTTTCTCGCGTGCGTGGTGCTGAGCGATGAGTTGGCCGATGGCTCCGCGTTTTCGGTCTTCGTCCTCGCGCCCATTCTGCTTCTTCTTCACCAAGACTCGGTGATATTTCCTATACTGGAAGACAGCCAACGATACGCTCCACCGCTCGCGATGATCGTGGGTAAGATGTGCTGGGACGCCGTCGCCGCCATCCTCGCCGGCCCGAACCGAGTTCACGTTCTCGCCGCGACCGCCTCCAAGTTGCCGTGGATGACGCTCAACGCGTTGAGTCTGCTCCTCGCTTCGGTGAATAGCATCAATTTGGTGCACTACCTCGCCACGAGCGTTCGCACGGACGGGATGACGCTCATCTTGACCGCCCCGCTCGCCGTCGTGGCGCCGTTTCTTTCAAAAATTCCCTCCGTGCGCGCGCTCGCCTTCACCAGTCTCATCGCCGTCGTCACCCAGCACACCCTCCAGCGTCGAGCGAAGATCGTCGGGCTGAAGTATTTATAGTTCATAGCGTCGTCGCCGATTGTAGAGCGCCCGAGCGACCGACTTCCTCTCGACGCGCGCGCGCGCGCCGATCGAGTCCCCACTCCTTGAGTCACGAACGCTCGCATCAACCCTGGCCCACGGGGTCGGGTTCGATTTCGCCGCGCGTTCGCTCGAACGACGTCGAGCTCGGCCCGCGCCCATCCGTCTCTTTTCGACGCCCCGCCGTCGACGACCCGGACTCGGCCGATCTTTGCGCGCGCTCCACGCACGTAAACGTCACGCACGCGCGTTCGATCGATTCACCGCACGCCTCGCGCGCACGGACGCGCGCGACGGACGCGCGAAGAAAGTTCTAGGGTCTTCAGTTTGAACGACGCCGAAATCGCATTCATCCGCGACTCGTCCTCGATCGAGGGACTGCGTAAAGTTTTAGACACGCGAGCGTCGTAAACGCACGATGCCGAAGAGTAACTCCAAGGGAAAGGGAGGGAAGAACCGTCGTCGCGGGAAAGGGGGCGGCGAAGACGAGAAGCGCGAACTCATCTTCAAAGAGGACGGTCAAGAGTACGCGCAAGTGTTGCGCATGCTCGGGAACGGGCGCTTAGAGGCGCAGTGCATCGATGGGGTGAAGCGTTTGTGTCACATTCGCGGTAAAATGCGGAAAAAGGTTTGGGTGAACACCGGGGACATCATCCTGTTGGGCTTGCGGGACTTTCAAGACGAAAAGGCGGACGTCATCTTGAAGTACTTGGCCGACGAGGCGCGCTCGTTGAAGGCGTACGGGGAACTCCCGGACACTTTCCGCGTGAACGATACGGATACGTTCGAAGAAGAGCGCGACGAGAACGATGACTTCTTCGATTTCGACGACATTAATGACATTTAAGCGCGCGCGCTTGAAAATTGTGTAGCATCATCAATCACCCGTGGCTAATTTGTGAGTTGTTCAATAAAAATCTACGTCAATCTAGCCTCGAACATGTTTGCATAAAATCTCATCTGCGCAGGTCCGTCGTCTCGACACAAAACGCCTCGGCTTTCTGCCATGTAGAGGTACTCGAGCGCTATTTCGGGCGTCGTCGCTAATATTTGCGCCGCCTCGTACGAATCGATTGAATGCTCGTAAGACGGCAATCGCGCGAGCAATCGCGCGCACGCTTCCTCGTCTGTGCGTTCTACGGTATGAATCACCATCACTCCGCTTTCAAATTTACGCAAGTGCAAATCGACCCCGAGCGACTCCCACGATTCGCTCGCGCGAAGCATGTCTTGCGGGGAAACTAACTCCGTGCCTCGCGCGCGATTGAACAAACAGAACGCATCGGTGACGGTAATGATGCCGTTCGATTTTTGCACCACGGGCGTTATCCAATCCGCTAATTGTTTACCTAATTCTCGATGAAACTCTGCCCCCGCGTTCGCGCGCGTCACCGGACTCGTAATCCCGAGACTGAGCACGAGACGCTGAAGCTCTGAACTTTCCCCTTTCCCGTCCATCGACTCCGCGAGCCGCTCGGCGAGCGTCACCATCTCTCCAGCCTTCGCCATGAGCGCTCTGAGATCGGTAAACGCCTCGTCCATCGTCTTATTCGTCGCCTCCGCGCGTTCGAGCTGTCGATTCACCGCGCCGCCGACGCCCGCCGTCGCCGCCGACGCGCCGCTCGCCCGCCGCCTCGCATCCTCCCGCGTCGTCTCCACCGCCGCCGTCGCTTTCTGTCTCTTATACTTTACGATCGCGTTCTCGATTTTCCCGCACACCTCCTCCGCGCTCGCCCCTCGCGCGCCGATCGTCACCCGTCTCCCGCTCGTCAAAAGCAGCGCCACCCCGCGCTCGCGCCTCCTGAACAACCCACCCAGCGTCGACCGCGACTCCCGCGCTCGTTCGCACGCCGCCACGTCGTCGTACTCGATCACCGTCCCACCCTCGGCCGCGCTCCCGGCCCCCGTCGTCGTCGCCGTCGTCTCGAACGTCAAAATCAACCGTCGCGTCGTCGCCCGCGCGACCGCGTCTCGCCGCGCGCGCGCGCCGTCGTCCGCCACGACCACGCGCGCGCGCTCGACGAGCGCGATCTCGTC
>Ga0206682_10000817_pt1 | contig 32588 bp, 52 predicted proteins | sample M240m12015metaG_FD_155444 | JGI IMG/M metagenome (GOLD analysis project Ga0206682, IMG submission 155444) | Ammonia-oxidizing marine archaeal communities from Monterey Bay, California, United States - M2 40m 12015 | ecosystem: Environmental > Aquatic > Marine > Intertidal zone | place: USA...
ACATTTGAGTAAGTGAAAGTAGTATCTGCCGACATAGTTTTAGTAAACACTTGTGCAGCACTAAAATCTAATGCTGTTGTTACTGCTGAACTTGTTGTAAATTCCGCTCCTAGTTTATCAAAATCTATTACATCATTTGCAATAGTTAAAGCGGTAGCTCCAGTCACATCTCCTGTGTGAGTTGCATTTGTTACTTTTGCGGTATTTGCTGTTACGCTTGTATTTGCTGATACCTTTGCTTCTGTATAATACTCGTTAGTAGTACCTTCTGCAATATCATCTGAATCTAATACTACTGTTCCTGTTGCACCATTTACCGAATTAACATCACCTGCATCATCACTATACAATTCCGTAAAATTGTCGTTGATCTTATCAAATGCTGTTCTTAACGGATCACCTGTTCCATCGTTTGCTGCACTCCCAATTCCTATTACTTGTTTAGCCATCTCTTATTGTTATTGATTATAGACAGGGAGGTTTAGAATTTATGTTTATAGTAGACTGATTAGAGTTATTACCCCACCAGCTACCACAATACGAAACCGCCCAATTTATTGTATTTGCCATTATTCACTGTAAAAATTACTCGCTAGATAGTTGATAGTATCGGCAAATATATTTGTCGTACTAGCTAAAGACCTAGCAGAGGTAGTTACGATATTTTGATAAATATCTCCCCAACCTATACTGTTATTTATTTCTCCGAAATGTGTTGTTTCGTATATCTTTCCCCAACTCATCGTCGTTCTTTATTAAATAACTATTTAATTTAATTTCGTTCTCTTTCTTAGGCTTATAGCCTATTCTTTTCTTTTTCGCCATTATAAAACCCAACCTGTGAAATTAACATCCTTCTCAGGATACATACCATCATTTTGATTTGATATGTATTCAGGGTATAGATTACTGTTATAATTCATATGGTCCATAAATCTTTGAGTATAAAACTCAGCAGTTTCTGTAGCGTGACTAGCCAGAGAATTTATCTCAGATTGATCTACAGAGGTGGCGTTCTCTGAATTATGCTTATATATACCACCATTAGATATCTGATAAGCTGCATAAGGAATAAATGCAGCTTGAGTATACCAAATAAGCATTGGCTTTATATAATCGTCTACTAATGTTTTATAGTCACCTGTTAAAGTGTCTCCTATAATATCAGCCTGTAGTTTGTTATATAGTTTTGTGCCTAGATATGTCTGTATCTCTGTATCTTGAGCCACTTCAATAAACTGAATTATCTTGTCAGCATCAAGGTTTCCATCAAATATAGATTTCCTTTTTAATTCCTTTAATGTTATAAATAATGCCTTCATAGTAACTATTCTTCTTTGTTTTCAGTTGGTTGAATTACCTCAACATCTACCTCTATATCTTCTATTTCTAAATCTTCTACCTTATCTGAAGATAGTTTTTCACCAGTTTCTTCCTCTCTCTTAACCTTAGTAGATATGTTTTCTAGTTCTGTAAACTCTATCGGTTGTAAAGTGGTAAAGTATAGATCAAGAAATATTCCATTAAATGACAAAAGCTCCTTAAATGCATCAATAAGTAATGTCTGGAACGGTCTGATAACAATATTATCCATAAGAATAGATGCTGTTCTAAGTTCTTCAGCATTATTACCAAAGCCTGTGTTATCCTTTATACCTAACAATATAGGTGATACAACACCGTGACCAATCATAATCTTTTCTCTACTCTCTTTAGCTAGGAAGTCGTATTGAGCGTGAGCATCAGGAAGATGTATAGGCTCTATATTGGCCTGTGTCTCTGTGCTTTCGTTGAAAGCTAATATAAACCTACCAGCATTAGAAGACCCACTGAATTTATCATATATCTTTCTTTCAATAAGTTCTTGTATCTCATCTGTAGGTATACCATTATTGAAGTTTAATAATAAAGAAGGTTGCAATCCATTCTTTATATTATTGATATGATAGTTAGATACCTCTTCTTCTAGAGAACAATATTGTAAACACCCTTGATAGTCTACAGGGCTATAGTAATAAAACCCTGCTCTATATGGTTTAATACAATAAATTTCTATTTTTTCACTTTTACTACCATTTCTAAATGATGGTATTTTCTTTGGCTTATCACTTGGCTTTATATTTACCCAATCAGGATGATAATAGTAAGCCTGCACTTTTCCATCTTTTGCCTTTTCCGCTCTTAATGTTTCTGTTGGGAAGTGATGTAGTCCTGTTATTTCTTTCTTACCTGCTTTGTAAACAACCTGAATTGTAGCTTGACCAAGCATCTTAATGTCATTAACTATCCTTTTTATATCTGTAGGCTTCAACAAAGCCTGCATCTTACCAAACATCTCAGGTTTATCCGTAGAATCTGTTGCATTCAAGCCTCTACCATAAATCATATCAACGATACCATTGATACACCTAGAGTTTGTGGGACTTCCTAGATATCTTTCAATAAGCTCATAAAAGTAGTTATTGTCATCTCCATATTCAACCCATTCTTTTCTAGTATTCTCTTTTACCTTGGGTATTTCATAACCAGACAGGTTAATAACCCTCATATTAGGGTCTATATTTCTAGGCCTTTGGATATTTCTATTCGCTTTTATACTTTTTCGACTCATATTATCATATATTGTTTCTCATCAGTTTCAGCATCATAATTATTATACTGACCGGTATTTAATGTGTGAGATACTGTAGTATCTGTTTTAGACGTAACGTAAACCTTATCTCTGTAAAGTAATGTTGAATCCTGCTTCACTTCTATAGAATAAACCGAATCATCAGATAGTATACTAAAAGTACAAGGGATATCTAAGAAATTGCCATTAACTGTTGAGGTTAAGTCGGTTAGTGTCTCATTCTTTTTTGTGCCATCTTCAACAATCTTTAATGTTAAATCACTAGCAGCGGTATATGACCTAGGTATTATACTTAGTGTTTGTGAATTTGTGTTTGGCAAAAGTCTTATCATATAAGTATAACTAAATACTTTTGATTTTGTTCAAAAAAAAAGGGTGACCATAAAGCCACCCCATCTTCTTATCAAAATGAACTCTTATTAGTTTGTACCTTCTGTAATTGTAGCAGTAGCTGAAGCCATTCCTGCGAAAGGACTACCATCAGTTGGTGCATCTACAAAGTTTGCAGGTCTTCTCTCCATACCTGTGAAGGTAAGGCTATATCCACTTAAATCACCCATTGATGCTCCTGTAGCAATTGTACCTCCAGATAATTCAGCACCGTGTTCCGTACCCATCAAGAATACATTTCCATTATAGTCTTCCACAGCAATATGTGGTCTACCATAAGATAGCAACTTCAATTCTTTGTGGTCCTCTTTACTTAGTTGTTTTAATGTAACATTTAAAGATTGTTCAAAGAATGTAGTTCCATTTTCTAGGTTTGCAGTAATCGTTTGCTCGAAGTTACTATTCCCTTTTAATTCATATTTGTAGGCAGTAAAAGTGCCCGAAAGGTCAGTTATTTGGTAATCCTCATTTGCTGTATCAGCATATGAAATAGTACCTAAATCACCGAAATCAGTGAAGTAGATAGCTTTTAGACCACCAACCTGATCTTTACAGCCTTCTTTACGCCCTCTAGTTAAATCACAAGCCATATTTTTTAGTATTAAAAAAGGGTGAGTAGGCACTTTGGCTTACCCACCCTTTATAGTTATTTAATTATTTATTAGTTCGCAGCGTTTGTAATACCGTATGTTACAATATCTTCAACGACACCATACTGTACACCTGCTGTAAATCTCATTACAACTCTCACGTTTTGAGAACCGTCTAAGTCAGCCATATCAATAACTTTTACTTCGTTATGATCAGAAATCAATCCTGTACCGAAGAATAAGTTAGATTTTTCTGCTGCCATAGCTGTGTTGTCAGCTAGTCCGTTTGCAACAAATAGTTTAACTCCGTCAAAAGATAAACTTCCGTTGTTCCACCACTGAGTTCCCATAGCGTTTGTACCTGCTGCACCTAATCCTGCTGCACCAAATCCACCTAAAGCTCTTACGTAAGCTCTTGCGATATTCTGAGATACATACACATTAAGGTCTTCGCTTCCATAAAGAGAAGAAGGAATAGCGTCTACAATTTTACCAAGCTCTGTGATTACGTTTGAAGACGTTACAGTTGCTCCTGCAACTTCTTGCGCTGTTGGCAATCCTGCATCTGCTGCTACGATAGTAGAAAGACCATCAAATTGTCCGTTTGTTGCTGTATCACCTGCCCAGATAGACTGCTCAGTTCTTTGTGCTACTTTAGCAGCAACGTGTCCGATTAAGAAATCAGCAAAACTAGGAGGTAAGCTATCGAATGCAGAGTATCCCATTTGAATAGCTTCCCAGTCTGAATGGAAATCTTTCTTACACAATTGTAAGTTTACTTGTTGCTCTTCTGGAGTTAAAATTCTCTCAGTAAGAGTGATTGTAGAAGTTGCGTCAAAGTCACAAGTTGCATCTTTAACTAAATCGTTAGTAGATACTTTCTTGATTACTTCTTTTAACTTTACATTAGGTTTAACGGTAATACCACCGCTAGAGATAGTAGAACCTTCTAACAATGCAGCAGAAATGTACTTTCCAGCAAATTCACCTGCATAAGTAGTAGAGATTGAAGTTGTAGTTGCCATAATTTAAATTTGATTTTTGTGTTTTATTTACTAATTCTTTGAAGAACACGATCTAAAGTAGTCGTAGCTCTATTTTGTGCGTAAAGGTTTAATGGAGCATTCTCTGATACATTCTCAGGAGAGTGCATTAAAGGTTGTTCAGGAGCTTCGTCAGCAGAAAGTTCTTGAGGAACATCTACTTTCGATTCTTCTTTAGCCTCTAATTGACCCATCATCTTTTCAACTAAAGCTCTAACTTCCGCTAGTTCTTCTTTTGTTGCGTAAGACATTTCAGCAGGTTCTTCTGCTAAATCATCTTCAGAAACCTCACCTTCGGGAGTTTCCTCTAATTGTACTTCTTCTTGTACTTCCTCTTTAACTTCTGGAGTAGATTCTTCAAGTTGTACTTCTTCTTGTATTGTATCTTGAGTTTCCACATCTTCTGTTGAAGATAAAAGCACTTCTTTCAGTTTTGAAACGATTTCACTTGCTTTCATAAAATTTAATATTTATAAATATTACTGACTAACCCTCAAAGTGTTGCATTTTTAGGCTTTTTTCTGAACAATAAACCATTCTATACCATCACTCCAGACGGCTATACCTTCATAGGCTTTATTTATTTCATATGAGGATGTAGCACCATCCAGATTCTGGCCACTAGCAGGAGTTATATCAACCCTTGTACTAGCAGAAAATGTACTATCTGTTATAAATCTTAATACCCTATTTGTTGAGTTAGATGAGGTTGCATCTGGTAATGTGTATGTTGCAGTTCCTGAAGCGCCATCCCAAGTTAATTTTATCATCATAGCGTTTTCGTATGTAGAAGAATCTAAATCAACAACCTCATCTGCTGAAGCTGTTTTAGCTACAGTTATAATATGATTTGTTATGTCGTTTATAGTGGCCTTCTTTGTCGTACTACTTTGTACTAAAGGGATTTGCTCTGTACCTGTAAGTGTAGTAGCGTCTGTTAGTTCTGATATTTTATGATCTGCCATTATTGATATAATTTATGTGTGTTTTCTTGCATTAACTTTTTCCCGTCTTCAGTGTATAGGTGAAACAAATATCTAGTAACACTACCCACACCTTGACCTCTTAATGTGCCGTTGCAACATTTTCTTGAGTATGTTCTTCCATCCTTACAAAGACATCCTCTCTTGCTGCTTTTAGGAGAAGAATAGCTTGGAGTTTCTTTCATCTTATTTATCATTTTTTAGGTACGCAATTAGGTACTTTTCTACCGTTCTTATTCTTAAACCCAACCATCTCATAACCTTCTTGGCAAGGGTTCACATCCTCTAGTTTCTCTAATCCTTTTAATTTAGATTCAGTCCAGTTTAACATACTTTTGCCTCCCCAAAGAAGATAACTTATAGTCCCACAAGCCTCAGGCTTACTAGGGTTATAGTATTCAGCAGCTCTACTTAAATAAGAGTATATTCTCTTTAAGGTAGATACTGTAAACTTCTCTTTTCTCTCTAGCTGTCTAGCTCTAACCTTGCCAACCTGGGTAGCGCACTTATTGCCTAATTCTTTATTTCTTTTTATCCCTAGCTTAGCATTATTAGATGCAGATTCAGGATAACCTCCATAAGATTCTAATTCAACCTCTTCAGATAGGCTTTCTAAGGCCTCTAGGAGTTCATATTCAGCGTTTAATTCTTCTAGACACTCAGAACACATCTGTTCAGGTAAAGACTCCTTAGGTCCATCCATTTTATCCGCAAAGTAACCCTCTATAGAGAAACCTTTTACTTCACCCGCTTTTACCTGATCCCAAATATCATCATTATTGACCTTTACAGATACCATCCAAGTGCCAATAGGTAGATTAAAGTCATACTTTCTTGATTTATCCTTGTCTTCATCCTCTATAATCCAAGATTCGACCACAGACATACCCTCTAGCTCTACTTGATGTTCTAAAGTACTGTTGTTTTGATTACCCTTCATTAAAAACAATTCTGAAGCTCTTCTAACGGTATCTTCAGAGAAGAAGATGTAATATTCCTCTTCTCCACTGTTTCTATATATCTTTTTATTGGGAATTAGGGCTGCACCCATCAAAATCCTCTTCTCTTTATCTACTTCGGCAAGTTTAACCTCTTTATGCTCCTTTAAAGCAACGAAATCCTCTTCGATAGCAGGGTTTTCAACGACAGAGATAGCTTCTATCCCACTAAATTCGTTTTCCTCGTCTATAATAAGTTCTATAATACGTTCCATATATAATTAACTATTTTGATTCTATTCGTTTTATATCTTATAATCCAGTTGGCTCTGTTATCTTCCTGTCAAGCTCATTAGCATTCTTAATATCTTTATGAACTACAAATGCCCTCAGCGGTTGTTGTTGCTGTTGCGATACTGATTGAGCTAATTGAGACTCAGGTGATGCACCTACTACATTAAAGTCTGGAGCTTCTATACCTGCTCCGCCTCCTACTCCACCTACAGAGGGTGCGCCTAAACTAGCTAGTGATGTTTGAGCTTTCTTTCTAGCTGCTAATATTGATGCTACAAGTCCCCCAATAGTGACAGCGTATGTAGCTATACCAATAGGACCTAATTGCTTAACATATTCACCTAATGAGAATTGAGCTGAAGCAATAGATTCCACAGAACCCGCTATTATCCGAACTTGAGCATTTTCAAATATTCTTTTTCTTTCAGCGAAATCAGCCTTGATTTTCAGAATTTCTTCAGCTATCAATAATGATTGTTTTATAGTGAATAAATCTCTTTCTGCTTTTATTTTTCTCTCTTGAGCCTTTATCTCTCTTTTTTCAATGTCAGCTAATGCTTGTCTTCTAGCATCACCAGTCAATTTACCAGAATTAAGCGCATAATCCCTTTCTCTTTTTAATGCTTCCATTCTAGCATCGTGATAAGACATAATAACTGAATTAACATATCCTAAAGACTTTTGACTTTCTCTAAACAATTTAGACACGTCTTTTGCCTGTTCTTTTATGAACGCCAATCCTGCTTTAAGACTTGCTTGATTTCTATCTTGAAAGTCTTTAAAGTCTTCACCTAGCCTTTTTAAATCCTCAGAAGTCTTTTTAGCACTTTCAAATAATGGTTTATATATATTCTGGACTCTTTCGATACCTTTTACTAGTATTCCCTCAACACCATTTTTATCTATATCTAAAAAGAAATTCTTTAATTCATTATCAAAATCTAATAGTCTAGCCCTTGCTCTTTTTCCTAGTCCTTTACCTCCTTTTGGGTCTTTAAATATTTCGTCTACTAAATCTTCATCAACTAGAATGTCCGTTAATGCGCTTAATTCCTTGATTAATTCTTTTCTTGTCTCAATAAAACCATCTTTAACGTTTTGTATTGCTTCATCTGTAGAAACCACTATCCCTTTAAAAAAAGCACTCTGAGCTGCTTGTGTTTTGTTTTGAGAAGCTAATAATCTTTGCTCTTCCCTCTTTTCCCTACCTTCCTCTATTTTAGCAATCTGCTTACGCTCTTCTACTTGAGTTTTTACTATTTCAGTAAAAACTTTTTCTATTTCGCCTTGTACAGCAGCAGCTTTTGCCAATCTCTCAAGCGCTAGTATCTTTAAATTAATTTGTCTTCTTGACTCTTCAGTTACCCTACCGTTTTCGTCAATTTGTATGTTTAAGTCCTTATATTCTGAATTAGCTTTATTAACAGCTCTTTCCAATTCTTCTGTAGACAAACTGGTATCATCCATAACATCCATAAGTATTTTAAGGTTAGAACCTGCTGCTGCTGAAGCAGTTCCAATACTATCAACACCTTTTTTAGTCTTACTAGCTTGCATATCGAACCTCTCAAGAAGCATCACTATAGTTTGAAAAATAAGGATCAGGCCTAAAGGACCCATTAACTGAGCCTTTAAAATACTAATTGCTTTGCCAAGAGAGCCTGCTTTTGCTACTAAAGTTATAAAGAGTGACGATAATTGAGATAAGTTGTTTGCTACACCTCTAATTCCGTAGTTAAAATCAGATATAGTTCTACCAACTTCTGTTAATGTTGCACCTGCTAATCCAGAGGTTGCAATCATATCTACATTGGTCTTGCTGAATTGTTTAGTCGCTTTTGTTGCTGAATTCACCTTTTGCTCTAAGTCTGAAAACGAGGACTTAATACCATCTACTTTAATCTTCCCCTTATCATTTACCTCTACGGTATATATTATCTTTTTATTATTATCAGCCATTACTTCTTCTCTTTACGGATTCTTTTAATTCTTTTACAGTTACAGGAGCTTTATATTTACCCTTAGCGATATCGATGATTGGATCAACACCATAAAAATCTCTTGCCTTTAATAAGTCTACTATTTCTCTAATCATTCTACTATCTCGTTTGAAAATATATTTAACAACTCCATCTCCGACTCTCCAGTCATTAGGTTTGTTGTTATTGAATTAATCCTAAAAATCTTGTCTTGTATTTTTATTTGGTCATTTAATCTGTAATTAACCACAATATTAGTAGGTAGGAATGCTCTAATCTTAAACATTCTCTTGAGTGGATTGAAAACGCTTTCTACGTAAGATTTATAAAAAACATTATACAGAGAATTACTGTCTGAACCATAATTTACGGATTGCCATTCATCAACCTCTTGATCAAAATTCAAAGAATATGAAGGTGCAGTTGTAGGGTTACCATCCTCATTACTATTAGAAGGTCTCCAGTAGTTAGTTAGTCCAGTTGGTGGCGAGGTAGATATCCAGTTTATCTTACCGCCTCTATTGGAGTTGGCTGGACTTGATGCGGGTAAACCTGATTCATTTATTGCGTAAAACAACAATGGTTGTATATCCATAGTATCATAGTCACCTGTATTTTCTGCTGTATCAGCATCAAATTCACCACCTGCACAATAACCCCATTGAATAGATGTGTCTGGTGTAGCATTAGGGCCTAAGTTCTCACCCAAATCAATCAATCTTTCGTATTTTATATGAGAGAAGGGTAGATTTATTTCATATTTATTGCCCCGATCTATATCAGGAAAGTTCCTTCTTACATTGAATTCAGAGTCACCAAACACTTCGTTGAATTTCTCAAAATGATGCTCCATAACAACAGTGTTTGTTTCTTGATATTTGAATTCTATATCTGTAAAAGGCAATATAGCGTCTACTGTATGTTCAGTTATATCTACATACTTATCTAAATCTATAAGCCCACCTAACTTATTATTTACAGCATCAGCATAATAATTATCTAAAGTGTCAACATATATATATCCATATTCAGGGTCACCGTAATCATCTATAAAATATGCGGTGAGATTAAACATCTTAAACAACCCAGTCAAGAAGTCTATAACTTTCATCTTAGGTAACCTATCTAAGATGAATAAATCTGCTTCAGTGTTTTGACCAACTGAACCTGAGGCTGAATAATTATACACCGTTGGTTGACCGCTTATAGTGCTAGTGAATGTTATATCTAAATCAGCACCATTTATTGTAAATTCACTTTTTGATTGTATCTCTACCTCAAAAACTACATCACCACTATAACCAAAGTCATTTAAGTCAAAATCAAATGTTCCATCACCTAGACCACTCTCCACTCTTTCATTACCTCTAGTTTTATCCCTAAATATCACTTTGTAAGGAATGCCTTGATTTGATACTGTTAAACCTAATGAAAAGCTATGGTAACCAAACAAACTACCCAAAGTAATCTCGCTACCATTAAAGTCGGCACTAGCCAATGGAGTCCCTGTAGTAGTGTAACCAGTTAGTTTATGTGAGAACAAATAGCTTTCATCATCATCAATATCATCCAATTCCCCCTTCTTGCTATTAATCCACATATATAAATTACCGAACACATCTGAATCAAAAAAATCTCTCGTAAATGATAAGCTATATTTATTTTCTATAGCCTCTATTATATGAATAGCTTTTATTGCAGGTTTTAAATCTGTATATTCTAAACCTCTTGTAGGATCACCTGGATCAGGTGTTAATGACTCGTCGTGATAAACATTACCAGACGAATTGTAAAAGCCAATAGCGGTAGGATTATCTGAGTTAAAGAATAATCTTTTCTTAGACGTTATTAATGGATAGATAATTGAATTGGTCTGACTGTTTAAATTTAATCCAGTGGTAAGTCCATTTCTTACATTAACCTCACTATAAACGTGGTCGTAACTAGATAGGTAAGCTAAATCCGTCAACTCATCATCACCTATCAAGTCTTTTAGTGACACAGTGTTCCCATAGAATATAAGCTCATAAGAATAGGCCTTGTTATTCTTCATTTTTACACTGTTTAGGTATATTTTACCTTCTCGAAATGGTGTATAGTTTATATATAATTTAGCTTTCTTCTTTTTTCTTGGGTCAAAAGCATTACCTGTTATATGAAAGTTATAAAAGTGTCTAAATATCTTATTATTCCTTTCAGAGGCAGGAACGGTGAATGTCTGAGAGTAATCAGTGAACACCTTGCCTATATCTCTTATGTCTTGTATTGTTGATGTAAGCTGAACTGTTTCGTCATCAAACATATCGACCAATGGATAGTTACCATCATTATCCTCAATATATAACTGAAGTCTCTGCATTATCTAACTGAATTTAGTTCGTCATAAGCATATTCAAACTTAACAGTGAAGTTCAATAGCTTATCGTATCTTTCATCTTTATATGATATTTGATTATCCGTAGGGTTTACAGGATATGCTTTATTGTTCTCGTGAATCCAAACATATTCAGATTGCATCATCTGCTGAACAACTTCATTATATTGCTCACAAACAAATCCTGTGTTTAATGTCATTGATTTCTTAGAGTTCACGTTATAAAATTTGTTTGTACCGTTGGTCGTTTTATAGAATACAGACGTCGCTGATGTTTGTACAGTGTTCACCTTATATTGATCTCTGTTTACATTTGCCTCATCTAATCTTCTGCCAAAGAACCAAACATCTTGTAGACTACCGAATTTGTTTATAAATGTCACTTTATAAGGCGTGTTTTTACACTCCTCTATAAAATTAACATCAAGTTCTATCGTCTCACCTTCTTCTGTTGTTATAGTTATTGCATCAGTTGTTACTGAAGGTGGTTTAGTGTCACTAGGTTCACCAGGTAAATCAATCTTATTCATATCAGAAGTCAATAACTCAGTGTCGACTCTGTATGTTGTATTATCAGCCTTAAGAGGGAATGCTACACCATCATAAGTTTCGGGTGGACTGTAACCATCATCTTCAGAGAAAGACACACTATACAACCCGTCATCTCTGTATAGAGGCACTCTAACAGGTTCCCCTTTCTTCCAATAAATACAAGTATTTGATTGTTGTAATGGGGAAATGAATTGAGGGTTTATCTCATCCAAGAAATAACCGTAGGCTAATGTGGCAAGTCTAGTATCTTTAATTAAATTTGTTGTAGCGTCATCAAAAGTGTTTGTTATCTCCCAAGACGCCCAAGCGGTCAATTTAGCTGTGCTATAATCACCGTCAAAATAAACATCAATATAATCCTTCACTAATTCGGCTGTTTCGAATAATATCTTATCTTCTCCAGGTATTAATGTTTTGTTTAGTGTATAGTTAGGGGTACCGCTGTAGGTTAAAGGCTGCCCTTCGTATATCCATAATTTCAATTCAGCACTTACTATTGTTGCCATAACTATATTTTATATATATAACTTATTTATCAAAGGATAATATATCTGCTTTGCTTTGTATTTCTTGTTTAATTCTAATTGCAACTCTTCAGTGATTTGTTCTTTATCAAACCAAATATCAAATACAATTAAATCATATTCTTTTTTCTGTTCGTAACTAAAAGCATTATCAACGCTTAATGTGATGTTATTGGATAGATAGTCTAATATGTTTATTACCTCAACTAATTCACTATCTTTCTCTATCGCATCCACCATAGTTCCTTTCTCGTTAGCCAACCATTGAGGTATAAGACCTAACCCTAATCCAAAGACTAGGGCTGTCTTATATTCTCCTGTTAACTTCTTCACCATAAAATCTAAATATCTCTTCTCCGAATAAAACCCATCTATACAGAAAAACAATATGTCATCACATTTCTTTTCTATTGTGAAGTTAACCCCTTCATAGGATTTTATAAGGTCATAGTCTAGATATTTCATAATTTATGGGCAGGTTGGGCATAATGTTGGTCCTGCTGTCTTAATTCCGTTTACGAATGTATAATAGTATCCCGGATTGTTTCCATCCATTATATAAGCTGTACCTGAATGTAATGTGGTACAACTATTGTCGAATGCATAGAATCTACTTGATGTTTCTACTGTTGTGTTGTTGAAGTATTGTACCCCACCTTTAGCCGAACAACAAGCACCCTCTGCCGATGTAAGGCTTCTAAATATAGCAATACCTGTACATACTGGAGGACATCCTGTATTCCCTGTATCCGTTACAGTACCTACACTAGTACCTGTTGTAGCAGTACCTGTTACAGTGTAATATGTTGAACCAACAACTACCCTATCGTTTACGTTTAGTGTAATCTCAGTTGTTGTTTGCCCACTTATAAACCCACTCTGCTCAGGATTACATCTTGTAAGCGTATAATAATATACATCTGGTGAAGTACATCCACCTGCTCCACCTACTTTATCACAGCAATCAGCACAATCGCTATAAGGTGAAGTAATATCATTTGTGTTTGGACTACCATATCCCGCTACCTCATAACAGTCCCCATTATAAAGTACACTTGAATATACTCCTATAATTGGTACTGTAGAACGAACCTGGGTTACGCTTCCGCCATCACACCTTTCGACTAGTGTATAGTAATATGTTATAGCAGGGCTACCAGATGCAGTGTTCGTACAAGTTGTTAATGTCGCTCCTGCGTTGCTGTAAGTGGCAGGTGCCGTAATATTTGCTGTATAAGTTGCAGTTCCTGATTGATAAGTTGAAGGACTTACACTGTTCAATATACCATTTGAAGTAGCGTCAGAGCCAATAACAATAGTAGTTCCTACTGTTCCGTTTGAAACTTGGAAGTTTGCCTCGTAACAGGTAAATAACACTGCATCTGGCGCTCCTGGATCAGGGTCCGTAGGTTCACCTGAAGGAGGGAAGTCTACAGGAGCTGCTTGTCCTACAGCTGCACCTGTACAGGTGGTTAATGTTGCCCCTGCATTAGAATATCCTGAAGGCACAGTTATATTAGCTGTATATGTGGTGGTCCCTGACTGATATGTTGTAGGGCTAACTGAATTTAATATAAATCCGTTTTGTGCACTAGCTGAAACAGTTTGTCCAACAACACCGTCAGCTACAGCAAAAGATGCCTCTGTACAAGTCCCCTCTGATAAAGCCTCAGAACCTATTGCATTATCTGTACATAATGTTATTGTCTCTCCTTCATTCTCATAACCCGCAGGGGCTAATATACTAGCGTAATATGTGGTCTCTCCACTTTGATAGGTTGTAGGGAAAATATCAGTTAATGTCCCCTCCTGAACAGTTGCATCTGTACCCAAAACAATATTATCTCCTGTAATACCGTTAACAACGTGAAAGGCTGCATTTGCACAAGTGAATACATTCGGTTGCGGTGGATTAGAATCGATATAATAAGGACTTCTTACGTTTAGTCTTTTATCAGCCATTTTTTAATATAATTTACTTCCTTTATAATATAACTCAGTTTTCGTAAAGTGTAACTCTAGCTCTTCTTAGCTGAAGGAGTGGCTTTATCTAACTCTTCTTGTATCTCTCTTCTGTAAGCATCCGATAAGTCCATCGTCAATCTAGGTTCAAACTTATCTCTTACTATATCTATAAATCTATGTGGCTTAATACCTTTGTTTTTGATGGACCTGTTGATTAAATAACCAACTTGCTTAATAGTTGATGGTTTAGTATCTTTTAATTTTAGTATTGTACTATTCCTTCTAACCCATTCATCTATTTTTTGAGGTGGGACTCCTTTACCCGCACTACGACCTTGATTTACATTTAAACCGTATTCGTTCATAGATATGGTAAACCCACTTCTATTCTTAATCTCTTCACCGACAATACTCTTTTCTAAGTAACTCTTAGGCTTATTTAATTCTTTCTTGAATTCATTAACTAATATCTTCTTGTAGTTATCAAGAACCTTCTCTGTATACTTTTTCTTCTTTGCCATTAACAGATAGTGTGTTCTGTGTTAGGCATCTCTATACTAATTGTTGCAGCCCACCCAGCTAATTGATTCTCAAAGTTGTCTAGAAATGGTGATGCAGTTATATCTGTAGTAAGTTGTAGTCTATCGCTAAATAACTCACCCCTCCTCAATTCCTGCTGTACATCATTAACTACTTGAAGCTGAGTGTTTAACACGTCTTGTAAGTTGTCATTTCCATAAATTGACTCCTCATCTGTTAATTCGTTGTTCTTATCAACTACATCTAAACAGAACAATTGTATTGTAGCCGTTATTATTCTATCCGAGAAGACAACATCCCCCATTGATATATGGGATAATGGATAAATAGTTGTTTTGTCCAAATCAACCTCCAGTATATCCCCGAAGGTGACTGTATTAGTAATTCCATTCTCCTTTAGCTTTTCATTCAACTTGTCTATTACAGTATATACTTGTCTCATTTAGTTTTCTGTTTTAACATCTTTGTCTCTAATTCGTTCTTCTCCTTTTCAAACTCTAACCAAGTTAGACATTCGGAAGCTGATAGTTTTGTAATCTCTTTAAACTTTGTGATATCTCCTTTAGCGATTGCATATATTGATTGATACCATCCCCATTTGCTTCCAAATGATCCTTCAGCTCCTGATCCTCCATCAACTCCTTGGTTAAAGAGTCCGCTAAATATCCCGACAAAACGTTCCCTAAACGATAAAAAAAAACAATCGCACCTAAAGCTACGTTTACAGGTGAATCCTTCATTATCTCCGAGTACTTGTCTGTACCTTCATAATCCTCTATCAAGTACAAATCACCCTTACGGAAGGTTATAGGTCTATACAATACAGCCATAGCCTTATGCATATTATCCCAATCACCTATATAATTATCTAAGTCAATAAACTCCCCTAGTGTTATATCATCTAACTTTGGTATAAAACCAAACGTTACACTGTCACCTTTAGGGTCTGTTAAAGTAAAGTCTCTTTGTAGAGGTGTACTCTCTTTAAATATGTCTACAATATGGTTTATGATAAAACTAAATTTAGCTAAAGGTAAATTATAAGCCTCTTTCATAGTTACACCACAAAATATCTCTAGCACCTTAAGATTCATAAATTCCATATCTTCCGAATCTTCTTTACCCTCCATAACTTTAAGATACTTCTGGTACTGTTGTAGTGTGATAGCGGACAGGTCTTTTGGTATTTCTAATGTAAATTTCTGACTCATACCTATATAACCACTAAACATATATTCTGTATTTAGCTAGAAAATAAAACACTTTGCATAAAAGTCAGTTATATCCACAGATAACCAATAGACCACAACAAGTGGGCTATTAAATCTATAGCAAACTATATCTTTAGAGAACTCTAGGTTATCATACACCCCAAGTCAGAAAAGCCCTAACTATATTCTTTTCTCAAGCCTCCCTTATATTTAAATTATTATTACTATATTTGAAATGTACCCTCATATGTGGTGCATTTTTTTAGATTTTAGTTTTTATAGTTAATTGATTAGACCCTCCCTTAATATTAGGAGGGTTTTTTCGTTTATTCCAAAAGTGTCTGATTTTCCAAAACCTGATACCTCAACCCCACCGTTATTCATTTTACGTCAATTTAAGCAATTTAGCCTCAAAATGGACCTTAGGTATTAAAATATCTTTAGAGTCTCTTAGGAGCGCTGTGAGGGGGCTTAAATAGAGGGTGAAAAAGGGAAGATCGAGCGCACCTAGTAAAATTAACCTATTTGTAAATCAACAAATTAACTTTAAAATAAATCCAAAAAAATACCCCTGTAAAAATTAATCTACAAGGGTATCCAAACAAAACAAAAAAAGGTGTTATTCTATTTCTTCGTAATATTCTAAAATTTGATTATATATATTCGGAAAGTCTCTGTTTAATATATATACTATTTCGTTGTCGGTCATAATTTTTTAATTAGTTTCTATTAGTTTAAAATATTGTTTTTCTGATATTCTTTTTTCTATTGTCAAGCAAAGACTATTGAGATAATACTTGTGATTAAATTCATATATATAAAAGTCTTTATTAATCTTTTGTATTTCTTTATTCTGTTTCATCCCAAACGCTTTTTAAAATTATTGTGCTCTCTATGTTACTTTCATAATCCTGATAAATATGCTCTAGATTATTAGTAACGTTTTTTAATTCGTCTATTCTCAGCCCGTGTGGATTCGTATCTTCATTAAAATTTAAGGTTTGCAATATAGCCCCACCTTTACTTATTAATATTGTGGCTTTTCCGTAGTGATCAAGCTCCCAATTTAAACGCCTGTATTTTTTTTCTGCTTCATTAAGCCTGTCTATTAATTCCGCTTTAGTTTCTTTATTCATTTGTTTAATTTGGTATTCTGTCAGGTATTCGTATTTCTTTTCCATTATATTTAAATTTTATTAATTTTCTCTTGATGTTTAATAGCTTCTTTGTAGTTACAAAATATCTTTTCTTTAAACAAATATTGATCCTGTACTTTGTTAAGTACAATTAATTTAAATGAAGTGCGATCTTTATTTTGTTTCAATATTGTTTTTATCATTATATTGTTTTTAATTGTTTAGTTAATATGTCTTTTTTACTTTCTATCACAAAACCGCTATCATCTTTTTTTGCGTCACCTTTTGCCTTGAGTCCCAATACTACATTTTTATAGTATAACATTTCAAGGTCGCTCTTATCACCGTCAATAACTTTAAAGCCCCGCCAAAAATTAGGTAAACTATTAGAGAAAACCACGGCAACACTACCGCCCATATTCAAAACACTTAAAGCGGTGCTTTCGTTATTTTCAGCCCTTGAAAAGGTTACAAAATAATTTGGATGGTTTAAATATTTTTGAGTTTTACCTATCAATTTAGTATAATCATAAAAGGTAGAATGATCTTTTAAGGTACTAATATCTAACCCCGCATATTTTTGAAGCAAGTAAACGAAATCAAGATCGGATGTACCATTTAAACGAAAAGCAATTTTAATATTTTTCTTTTTTGCTTTGGTATATTCCCTTAGGATTTCAGTAGCTAATTTTTTAATAAACAAACTCTTATTAGATATATAAAAATTGGTTTTGTTTATTCTTGACTTTTGCACGTTCGAAAACTTACCACGTCCCGCACTATATAAACAAGCAGCGACACAACCAACAGAAGCAGCAGGGCAAACGTTTACACCTTTGGCGTTTTGTTTGTGTGGTGCTAGATATAGAATAAAAGTATCTAGATTATTTTTTGCCGTTTTGGCGTTTGTCATTCCTTTACTTAAAAGGTTTTTCGGTATTGTGTAATTTTTCATTCTTTTAATATGTTAGATTTTTTTTATCAGCTAAAATGTCAAGTAATATCTTTACTATTTTGTTTTTAGTTTCTTCAGGTAATTTGTGAAAAATATTTTCTTCTGTTTGTTTATTAATACATTCAATATCTTCTAATCCTGAACCGTTATAACATACGCCAAAAATCCTGTATTCTATATCTTTAATTTTTGTTTCAAATTGTGGATAGGTTAAAACGACATAGTTTTCAATATTATCTATTTTTTGTATCTCCATAATTAAAGGCTTTTATTAATTTGTTTAATATTGTTTATACTTTCATTTATTATAAGATCATTAATAAAGTGTTCCTTTCCTTTAATCTTTACACTTATCAAAGTTGATAAATTTATAAAACGATAATCTTTAGCTTTTAGATCGTAAACAGGTAGCAAGTTTCTGGCTATTGGATCAAAACTTAACCCTTTACCATTAGTAAACTTCTTTACATTAGTTCGGCAATTGATTAAACGCCTTGACCCGTCTTTTTTGATAAATTGAGCTGTAAATATTTTACCGCTTGTAATTTCCTGGAATAATTGTTCTTTGTTCATTTCTTTAGTTTTTAATAGATTAAATAATAGCTCTTATAATTTGCCCAATAATATAGGCTAAAAATAAAATTGTAAAGATTAAAGTAAATTGATTAAGTAGTTTTAGTAGTTTCATTTGTTTTGTGTTATTGGTTAAACTTAATCAAAGATAATAAATTTTTTTAATTAACTAACAATTAACTAACAAATATTAAAATATTTTTTTCCCTATAATTAAGGAACGCACACGAATAACAAAAACTTTTTTATTGTGCAAGGGAAATGAAACTTTTTTAACCTATCAATTATAACTTTTTTTGTGTACTAATAAAAACAACGTGAAACCTATTTTAAGACGTTTTAAGAGATTCTATACCTTTTTAGGTATAACCCTACATAAAAGAAATTTGAGGGGCTTAAATCGTTTACTTGTAAAATGCAATCAAAGGGCAAAAAAACCTACTGCGTTTAAGAGCCTACTGCGTTTAACGATACCTACTGCGTTTAAGAAGACCCACTATGTTTAAGAACCTACTGCGTTCAAGAGGGTACTGCGTTTAAGAGTTATCGAATGACGTAACTTCCTTTATTTATATTCTTTAAGTAATACTGAATACCATACCTCATACTATCAAGATGGTGATTCCATTTATCGATTGGTCTTTCGTTGCGACTGTGCCAAACATAATTGTTAAGCTCCTTAATTAACTCTGTAGATTCAGGGTCAACAACCAAATCGTAATCCTGTATCAAGGCTATACCAGTTAGTATGCTACCTTGCTTCTTTATTGTAGGTTTAATATTACAATATATCTTCAGCTCCTGTATAAGTCTAGGCTCTGCACTATCACAAATAATAAGATTCTCACCAGCATATCTCCTATTTAGCTCACCTATCTCTTTTGTAGACAAACCTACTTTACAGTACTGTGTCTTTAAATATATCTTCTTCCTATCCTTATCTATAGCCATCTTCAGAAGGACCGTAGGATCGACTGAAAACCCAAAATCTTGACCATATATATAAGGTAAATACTCATTAAAAGCATCAATACTCCATCTCGTAAAAACAACTCCCTCTGCTTTATCTAACCAACCACCTAATATCTGGTGATTATACCTATCAGGTCTACGTCTACGAATATCCTCTATCTGTTCTAGAAAAGAGTCTGACAGGTGATCTAAGTTATCTTTAAAGGTAGTATGTATATAAGTTACATTATCCTTCCAACCATTATAACCTCCATTAATACCTTTAGCTGCAAAGAACCTCTGGTATATCCAGTGTTCCTTAGTAGTAGGGTTAAGTATTAAAATAACCCTGTTCTGCTTAGACTTAGAACGTACAGACTGATCAATCTTATCAAAGTCATCTTCATTAATAAGTTCCTCTGCTTCATCCAATACAAAGGTAGTAACCCCTTGTAGGGACTTTAGAGCAGCAGTCTGGTTACCTGCTGAAGTTTTGATACCCCTAAACATTATAGAGCTTCCTGTAGAGATATTTATAATCTCATCTTTGGTTATTCTGAAATGCTGAGCAATACCATAAAGCTCAATCTTTTCTATAAACTCAGGGATAATAGAATTAGCTGTAGAGGTCATAGTATATCGAGTAAACAATATCTTATGACCTTTCTCCATAGTAAGCAGTGCAAGGAAAGACGTAACTCCAAAAGACTTACCACTACCCCTCCCACCAGTAGTTACAAAATACCTACTGTCATTACCTAGTGCTTGATATTTATCGTTTAACTGAGGTGTTTTCAACACTTAACTTTCTAAATTTAACAGGTAACCCCTTACCGTCTGGATTGTATCTATAACCTAGTATAGGGTTTAGTCCATAATCCCACCAATTCTCTGGAAATTCCTTATTCATCTGTAATGTCTATTATATCGTTATTGTTATCTTCTTGGTTTCCTGCGAACAGGTTTTTTATATTTATATTTACTTTAGGCTTATCTCCACTTAGTCTAGCTTCGTCAGGCTTTCCATACTTATATTCAAACAAGAGCTTCATATGTGGAAAAGAATCCTTTGCTTGTTCAGCAAGAGACTCCCAAGCCTCTGTCTCAGAGCCAAATACTTTCTGCATAGCGTTCAAAGCATATATCCCTACCCTATCCTTCTTCGCCTTGTTAATAGCACTAGGAGTGGCTACAACAGGTTTATTTACCTTGTCTCCTTTCTTCCTACCATTATTACGTCTGCCATCTGTGGCCTTTACGAACTTCCTTTCTTTTGGTTTTCTACCCATTACTTCCGTGCTTATTATATAGGTAACTGTAAACAGACCAGATCGCATTGGACCACTCAACATCTTCATAAAGTTTACTGCCCACCTTCTTGTCTCCTGCAAACTCTACAACCAACCTAAACTTAACACCTAACCTTTGTTTATACTTAAGTTCCTTAAATTCAACTGGTATAGGATATATCTTATAACCCCTGTTTATACACCATTTCGCTGCTTCTTGATTTATGACTGAATAGTCTACTGGAATCTTCTTTGCCATAACTACACTAAATCAAATTCACCACTTTTTATTCTCTTAGGATCAACACGAAGCACTCTTGACTTCAAGAAGTTATATTTGTTGAGTAACGTGTCTAATGCTTCAAATGTAGTTCTAGGCTCAAGAATAGAACCATCCTCTTCTTCAATCTTTGATAAGATATCATTAAGTCTAGATTCCAACCTCTTATACTGCTTCTCATAAAACCCTTCTGCTGATACTGACTTCTCAGCCAGTTCCTTATCTAAGGATATTGCGTGTTTAAATCTACTCTCTAAGGTTTCGTAATCCCTTTTCATTTGAGCATCAAACTCAAGCCATTCAGATAGCTTTCTTTGAGCGTAAAGAACAGTGGCGTGATCTCTCCCTACACTTCTTCCTATAGACTCTAAGCTCATTTTTGTGTTATCTCTAAGTATCTTGAAATAAATAGCCCTAGCCTCAACGTGAGTTCTTAGTCTAGTATTCTTATTCAATTCTACCTTGTAGTAGTCCTCTACTAATCCTTTTACTAAATCTGTAATCATTATAATTGGTTTTAATTATTATCATAAACTGCATCAAAATTGTACTTTTCCTGTACCTCTAATGCAATAAGTTTAATCTCTTTAAAGGTTTTATGTTGAGCAATATCCACTGCCTTCTTAATCCCTGCACAAGCCTCGTAGGACTCTATTTGTTCGTATATTTTTATATCCTCTTCTAGTTGCCTTATATCAACTCCATAAAGTAAATCTATAAGTGAGAGGTAAAAGTATAGCATCTTCTCTTCTTCAAATTTACTAAAGAAATCCTCTGATTGTAAAGTCATTTACCTTGCTTCTTTTTTCAATAAAGTATTCCTTATAAGTATTGACAGCTTGTTTAACCTTGTCTCCACCTATCTCTTTTGTATTCTTAGTGAGTTCAAATATTCCTATATCACCAGAACCTTTCTCTATAACTACATAGGTAAACCTCTCAACTCCAAAGAGTTCACAATAAATCCAACCCTGCATATCATAATGCCAACTATATTTAGCAGCTCTCTCCCATCCATCTAGCTTAGCTGTAGTCTTTAAGTCTATTAAGTGTCCATCTTTCAAGTAATCAGCCTTTCCCCTAAAAGGAATACCAAACAAATTACCAATAGCAGGGACCTCAGCAGAACCTCCTGTGAATAGTTCATTGGCATCACTGTTGAATCTAATGGAGTTACAAAGCTCGTTAGCTTTATTAAGTTCACTAACCAGCATAATCTCTTTGCCTTTGCTAGTAGCCTCTTCTTTAGCTGCTTTGAAGGTCTTAGTATTTCTGCTACCTATATCAACAAAGTCGTATTTATTGTTTATTTTCTCCTCCTCAAGAACAACAGTATGAATCAGTCTACCCTCTCTTAGAGCAGGAACATCACCATTAACTTGCTGAGTCTTATTGAAATAACTTTTAGGAGATTTGTAAAGGTCCTTAGAAGATGAAGATGATAACGCATACTTTCCTAAGTAACCATAATAAAAGGAGTCATCCTCCATCTTATCTAAGATTTCAGAAACATCCCACTCTTTATTGTCTAGTAGTTTAATTGTTTTCATACTGCTAATATAAACAATTTTTAAACAACTACTCTTTTTCTTCTATATTTTTTTCCTCTAATTTCTTTATTCTTTCTAAAGCAACAACTAAGGCCTGTTGTGCTATTTTAAGATCATACTGCATCTTAACCAGTGTAGACTCTTTCATATTTAATTTTCTATTATATATTTAATCACAAAGAACCAGAGGACCAATCCTACTATCACAGTAATAACATCAATCAATAAGACTAACATCTATTGATCTATTGCTTTAGTTAGGTCCTTCTCATTCATATGGGCCTCTAGGATATATCCATCCAAGGGGTTTATAATTGATATAGCTCTATATATCTTTCTACTAATATCCTTAACAGCTTTCTTCTCTGCCTTAGTAGAATCAATCCCTAGATTAGTGTAATTGTGAGCATCAATCTCAAGAAGTTCATCAACCTTCCTTTTAATAGACCAAGTCCTGTATCCTTGTATTTTTCTTATTCGTTCCTCTATTTTCATTTCTTTATTTTTGCTTTTTAATTGTCTCTATGTAAAGACAGGCATCCATCAATTCCTCCTGTAAATGATTTAAGAAAGCATAGAAATCATCTGGACTATCGTACAAAGTAGTTCCATACTTTAATATACCATCTCTTGAACGTGAATGGAACTTATTAACGACCTTTTGCACTATTGGGTCTTTAGGTAAATTACTGTAGGAGTAACCTGTACTATCTGTTGACCACTTACCATCTTCCATCATTTCTTGGTATTTCTTTTTACTATCACTCATAATATCTCTGCGTCTTTTACATCCAAGTAAGCAACCTCTTTAGGCACTTTATTGTTATTTGCAAATTGGGTTGTTTTGTTGAAATAATCAGTCACCCATTCAGGTTTCACATTATATAGATTAAACCTGAAAACCCCAGTAGGAGTTGAGTTAATATAAATGGGTATGTCTAAATTGTCGTGGCACTTTTCTATTAGCGCATCAAACTTCTTCTTCTCTATTAAGAGTCCATCAAAATGCTTAGTCCTGCATTTCAACTCTATTCTGTGGAATGTTTGAGGGCTATAGCAATCCCACTTACTCATTTGTTTTTCAGCTTTAACTAAATCAATATAGCAACACTCTACGAGGTGATCGAATAATCTCTGTTCATTCCACATATCCATTATAAATACTCTTTGTATAAACGCTCTAGCTTGTTCAGCCTACCTGTAACACAATTACCACATCCACTAGGAACGTCAGAAGTATTCATAACCCTATTGTATATAACATAAAGAGCTTTTATCTCCTCACCTAACAGAGTCCTTAATCTCCAATTAGGATTAGAGAATAACTCATCTAAAACTTCAAATTCCTGCTCTGTAAAGCAGTTAGGTTTATTATAAGGAAATAGGTGATTTAGAGTATCTTTACGATCATCACACCCACAGTCCTCACCAGCTAAGAATTTCACAGCCTTATCTATTCCTGTAGCTTTAGTGATCTTAGCTACTGTGTCTCCAACTCCCTCTGAGGCAGTCTCATACTTAGCAACCCATTCCTTGTATTGCTTAGTTCTTTTATCCTTTGGTTTTTGTGGTAATTTTTCTTCACTCATATCTTATTATTTAAAAAATACATATACATATTAATTATCTCCCTAGAAGTCTTACCTTCTATGTTATGGCACATAACGTTGTACCAATCTAAAAAATCTAATAATTCATCTTCCATTAGTCCTCATATATTAACTCAAAATCTCCATTTAAATAATCCTCAAAGTCTTCTCCAAATTTACTTCTAATAATATCTTTATAGTTTTTACAGCTATTAAAAATAGAAGTGACTGAGATATTAGTTTCGTTAGCCAGCTTCCTAAGACTTAAATCCGTATTGTAATATAACTTAAACAGTTTTTTGTCATACCAGTAATCCCAAGACTCTACCTCTTCGTTTATCTTAGCTAAAATATACTCCTGAGCCTTTTCCTTATCGTAGCTTACCTCTTCATACAAGGCCCAATCTGGAGTATTGAAATTATATTCACCGTCATAGTCATCCATCTTATAAACGACATACTTGGACTTAGCTTTGTTGTAATCAGTCCATAAATTCTTTAAGGTTATGTAGACGTAAAACCTATTAACTTCAGTTTCATTATACATTATCTTCTCAGGATTTCCAACATACTTGTTTAATCTAAGATAAGTCTCGTGAACAAAGTCCTCCACGATACTATTGGGGATGCCGATAGACAACCCCATAGATACCCAAATGCTGTGGTTTTTACTTAGAATCTCTAGCATTCAACATAATGTGTATAAAGAAAAATCCTACACTTATCCGAAGTAGATCAAAAGTAACAACACCGTAAACATCTTCCTGTTCGATATCAGTCAAATAATCTATTCCTAATAGGAATCCTTTTATTAATTCAAATTGTACATTCATATCATATATCTTAATTTTTTTAATACAACCAAACCAATATACCCCCAAAGTGTACTAGTTACCATAAATCCGATAAAAACAAAAAACATTTTAATAAATTTCATACTTGTTTAAAATTAATTTAATTACCCTATCACATTCTCTTTGGTTTTGAGGTTTATATAGGGTGTAAGCAGGAAACTGTTCTGTAATCAATTTTTTGAACAATTTCCATCTGATAGGGAACGATTCATTCGCCCTACCTTTGGTCTCAATTATAAAGTCTTCACCGATAAAATCAGGTGTGTACTTTATAGGTAATATTCTTTTTGAGCCTCTATTAACTAGCTCTCCTTTTCCGTTGGCCTGTCTCTCATAAGACTCATTCTCAAAGTGAAAACCATTAATAAGTACAAACGTTTCCCCTTCATACTTACATTTAATGTTATGCTTCTTTAAAGCCATATACATATACTTCTCAAGTCCAGACGCAAAATTAATTCCATCATAAGACATCTTCTTCGATTGTACTGGTCCTCTCTTTTTGCTTCTTCTTCTCAATTAATCTCTATTTGATTCTTTATGTTGCACTAAGTTAAACAAAATAACTAACACAATTATAAAAAAAACTATATATATAATCATACCTTTAAGTATTTATCTTTATCTATCTGATCAGGGATCGATTCTAATATAGAAGGTAAACCGCTTGTGTCTACTTTAAACGCAAAATCATCAAACGAATAACCCCTACTTCTTTTACATTTAGCTACTGCTATACTTTTATCCTCTGTTAACTCTAAGGCTATTTGTGTTTCAGCCTTTTTCTCTAAAAAAGAACCCAAGTGTCCCGTAGGCTTTTCAGAGTTCCAATTAGAATGGATTGCTGTTATTATATGAATATTTAACTCCTGTGTCCACTTCATAAGATATTGAACGAGCTTGCTTGATTGTATCAAATCATTACTGTCTAAAACTAAATCAGCAATACCGTCTATTATTACTAACCCAATATTGTCAGTATTGTATAAATGCCAATCTATAAAGTCTAATCGTTCAGGTGCAGAGTAAGCTCTTAAAGCGTAAGTATAGTAATCTTCTGTAGTGCCACAGATATCATTAACCCTACGAAAAACCTTCTGAGCGTGGAATGTACTTTGCTCTGTATCGTAGTGTATTAACTTCTTACCTTCTCTGTGTCCTAACATATCGCCTGTTCTCTGTGTCTTACCCCCAACATAAGCCGAAGCTATAAGTGAAAGGAAGAACGTCTTTTTCGATTTCGGAGGAGCCTGTACAAAGCTGAAATTCCCGTAAGTGGCAATACCAGTGGGGAGAGGATTATAACCACCACTAAGGCCATAAGAAAGGGCAAGGGGCGGTTGCGATACATTTCCAAGAGGATCGACGTAGCTACTTTCCAAGATTGCTTTATATTTCTGCTCATAATCTATCTTTAATTGGTTCATATTTGTCTTTGGTATTATTTACTATAACATCTTTAATAAGTAGCTTAGAGGCTCTTAAAACGCTTCCGTAGGGCTTTATCTTGTTATTATTTTGTATGTCTAAACCTAGTATGTTATTTTCTAGGCTTGTATAGTAATATTCTGAAGGAGTATTTAATATTATTGCCAACTTATCTAATAATATATGCTTAAAAAACCCCCAACTAACTTCTTTTATATGCTCTTGATTCAACTCAAATATATGGTCAATATACCAAGAGGCTAATCTTTCTAAGTACAAAGTTTTATCCTTGTAGTTCTTATCTAACATTTCACAGTGATTAACCAAATCGTTGAAAGCCTTTTTTTCTCTCCAGGTTGTGTTATTCTGTTTTGAAATATAATCTGATAATATTCTTATTTGACGTTCTATCATAATCGGAAAATAAAAAGGGGGCAACATCTCTGCCACCCCCTGTTAAATTAAAATGCTAAATCATCCAACCCAACTTCCTCAGCAGGAGCAGGAGTATTAATGGTGTTTGTTTTACCATTACCTAAATAAACTCTAGGTGTCTTAACCTCTCTCTCTTCTTTACTTTGAGAAACAATAATTGAAACATTATTGCCATACTGGTCAAGTTCATCATTAACAAAACCTGTAATGTTTAAATAACTACCTTTCTTACCTTTGATAATCTTAGACTTCTCAATTTTAGATAAGTCAATACTTGCATTAAAAATCATAATATATATATTAATTAGTTAAACTTTGTAGCTCTTTTTTTAGTGTAGAACTAACACTATACTTTTGAATAACTTTGTTCAAGTCTCCACCTTCCTGTAAATACTTAACAACCTTAGACCAATTTGTTGAGCCTTTCATTAAGGCAGGTATAGCACTTGTAGTACTGTGGTCATTAGTAGCATCAGAATCTTTAGTATCGTCTATAAGTAATAAGTTACCTAAAGCATACTTCTTGGCATAAGAGGAAGCAGAACCTGTTTGTTGAGGTGCTTGCATTCCCTTAGCACCAAAGTCTATAAACGCAGTTGCGTCAGACTCTATAGAGGAAGCAGGATCAGTGGCATCAATCATCTTAGCGGTTGATACTACACAAACCCTATCTTTCATCTTTTCAACTTTCTCTGTAATCTTAAACAACACTTTGTGTTTAGCAGCTAAAGGTTTAATAGCCTCTAGGATGTCTTCAGCACTTCGGTAATTATACTTACCAAATGCGTTTCGTTGATTCTTAGGAGCTTTAAGCTCTGTCTGAATTTTTAGTAGTTTTTCAGTAATGTTCATAATAAATAAATTAATCGGTTAAACTTTCATCTTTGACAATTTCTTTTCTGACAATATCCTTATACTCTTTAGGACAATCAGAATCAGTAACCTCGAATAAGAATGTTCTTAATCGATCTAATTCATACTCTAGCTTGGCGTTTCTGGACTGTAAAGTTTCTATACGAATCTTTAAGTAAGAGGACAGGTCATAAAAGTGTTTCATCTTTGATATTTTTAGCTAAGGTACAAAAAATACTTTACTAACAACAATTTTAACAAAAATTTAACATATGAGCAAAAAAAAGAGGGCTACTTAACTTCACCCTCTTAATTACCAAAGAAATAATGTCCGATTACAACACAAAGATATATAAGGTTACGATATTAACCAAATAGATGGTGGTTTTAAATCATCATTATCAACGTGTATATAATCCCTGTGTATACCTATCCTCCTAAATCCTACCATAGATAGAGCTTCAACAATTCTTAATCTGAACTTAGAGTTTAAACATCTTATGTGAGCAGCCCTACCAATCAGGTGTGAACTTGTAGTTGCAGCAGAGAATATATTAGTGTTAGCATACTTTGTCCTATATCCACTAAGTATCTTGAACTCTAGCTTTGCTATATCACGAGCTTCATCTAACATCTCTATAAACTCCCTATCCATATACCTGTATCCACTACCTATTTTATCAGGGGAATCAAATTCATCAAAAGTAAAATATTTGTAATCCATATTGCAAAATTAAATAAATCTTATATATTTGCAAAACAGTAGCAGTAAATCTACTATAAAAATTACAATACTTCAGTTGAGATAGCCTGTTGGATCAGATAGTTTTAGATCGTTTGTTTTTCTAGGGGGCTTTTTCTTTTCTTTCTTTTTTCTTCTTTGTAGTTGTTCTGCTTTCTTTCTTTTCTTTTAAAGCTATTTAACTACTGTGTTTAACGACCCTGTCCTCTATATGTCTTAGAATAGTTCTTAGAGGTCTTTAGAGAGCTTGTTTTAGACTTAGAGTGTACTCCCTTACGTTTAACTTTATTACTCTTGTTATAATTGTTTATTTGAAGTTTTGCCATTATTTATGTTTTGAATTACCAAAGACTTTCTCCACTCCTCTTGAACCGAAATATCCACCAATAACGATTGATAATAAACCTGTGATAGAATCTAAAGGATAGTTAAGATACCATCCTATAATGTAACTTACAGTTAAAAATACTAATACTAATGGTCTTACATTAGAAGCTAACCAAGAACCACTACGAGCATCAGCAACCCATCTACGAGTAGTACCATCTATTTCAGCACGTTCTAAATCAAGTTTCTTTAGTGCTACGGACTTATCTTCCTCTGACATTCCAGAACCCCCTATAATAGCCTGTATAACACTTCCTGCTAAAGTATCTCCTGCTACTGCTTCTACAACATTAGGTATTTTGTTTAAGAGGAATTGTCCTACTTGGGTATCTTTAAATTTCTTTTTGTCAGACATAAGGTAGTGCCTACGGTATTAGTAAGTCCAAACAGAGTTTGACTTGGAGTCATCTGTATCTGCGTGTATAAACCCTTTTGCAACTCCAATACGTTTAAATCCTGCTCTAATAAGGGCGTTAAGTATAACGTATCTTTCGTTTCCGCTTCCAACAGCAATATCTGCTGCGACTCCGATAAGGTGGCTTGAGTTAGGCACACCTCCAACTGTTTCGTTATGGTCTGCTGTTCTGTAACCACTTGTGATTTTAAATGGTATTCCTGCGAGTTCTCTTGCGTGTTCAAGTTTATAAAGAAAGTTAGTATCCATATTCTTGCCTGAATTAGGTAAGCTAGGACAATCAAACTCTGATAAGGAAAAGTAATTAAGATTCATACAAATATATCGTAAATTAATTTCCAAAGAATAAAGAACAGTACAACACCTACAAAGATAACTTTACCTTTCTGAAATATACTTTCGCTATTCCATCCACCAAATACCCATTTAGTAACTTCTGCTTTTGCTATATCGTAATACTTTTTTATCATAATTTATTTTTTAGTTGGGTTATTCTTATCATCAAATTCCATAGCAGCTTTAAGGATTATTTTATCCATCATATTATCTTGGTTTTGTAACATTTCCTTTTGCAAGTTAATTACCATTTCTTCAAGATTATCTTTAGCTGCTACTAACATTTCTATTTGATGGTCTTTCTTCTCTAGGGACTGTTTAAGAGCGTTTATATCGTCTGGCTTACTTCCTGTTATAGTAGCTACCGTTATTCCAATAGAGGCGCTTATAGTACCTATCAGCATCATTACAACCTCTTTATTTGTATCTAGTACAGGGAATTGTATCAAAGCTATAATAAGTCCAATAACAAAAAGGAATATTAGTAACGAACCTACATAACTTCTTATCTCTCTCGCTACTCCGTTTCTAGGTAATTTCATTTAAGTTTTTTATATATTGATATTATAGTATATCCGATAGCTAATAAAAGGGATACCGTTTGTAATACTGGGTTTGCCTCTGAAACACTTAACCCAAGTGCGAATATATTAGTAAAAGCTATCTTCAAATCTTCCATTATGCTATTGCTAAATAAATTCCTGTTCCTCCGTTGTGATTATTTCCCGTAGAACCCCAATTGATGTTAAAAGTATTTCCAATAAATTGAATTTGTTGTCCAGTACTTTCAGCACTAGTTGAGTGTGGATATAATCTTGCTTTATAATTTCCACTTAAATTTCTTTCATTATCAACAATTATCCATCCTGCATCTCTCGTTGTTTCTTTTAATAAGACAAATCTCGGCACAAAACCAACATCAACAGATACAGCACTTCCAGAAGTCATACTATAACTCCCTACCTTCTGATAACCATCTACTGAATGGAAGCAGTAGGCGATAACACTACCTACGCTATTAAAAGCACTTGTAAAAACACTTGAAGTAGGAGTAGTGTTACTCCAAATTCCTGATGTAGATGCTGCTGCGGTTGAATTTAAAAGTAGTTTTTTAGTGTTTCCTGTTTCCGAAGAATACACTTGCCAATCTCCTGTATTAGTAGTTGATTTTAAAATAATTAGTTCAGGAACATCATCCAAACCGTGACCAATTGTTGAGGTTGAAGAAGTGGATGTATACTTCACAATACTAAAACCACTTGCAGGATTCGCACTAACCACACTTGTTATACTACCGTCATTATTGATAGTACTATCATTAGATGCTTTCCAAGCCCAAGCGACGTGGTTATCTCCGTTAGCATTCACATCTGTATCTGCACCTAAAGTGAATCCGTCTGTATCAAATGATTGCAAACTTGCAGCGTAATAACTTTGGGCATTAGTTGCATTAGAAAATAATCTATTACCAACACCTCTAATACTATCGTGTAAAATATGCCAGTGACTTCCATCTGTCCTTGACTTTATCCATACTAAATCTGGTTGGAATCCTAATCCAGTTACAGCTTGTGTACTACCATTCCCTGTATAAGTAACTACGTTAAAGCTATTAGCTAACTCTGGTTCTGGTTGTACGTTCTCTTCTGCTATTGCTAAATAAATGTGTGTTTCGTTTGTATCGTTAATGGCATCATCTGTTCCTTGTATTACAAAGCCATTTGAAGCGAAATCAATATCTATAGATGAATTTGTATATTCTGCACCTGATGTGTTGGGAGATAATTTTGAGCTATTAGGATTTGTTGTATCCCTTTTATTGTCAAATATTACCCAATCGTGAGCGCTATCTGTATTTTTAATCAATAAAAAAGCAGGTCTAAACCCTGTTACAATACTAATCCCACTTGCTCCAGTTCCTGTGTAAGAACCGAATTTAGAATATCCATCTACTGAATTGAAGCAGTAGGCGATATAAGTCCCTGTAGTATTTGTTGTATAAGAAGTCCAAGTGGTATCCGTAACGCTTGAAAAACCACCAGCGTCTGTGGTTGCTGCTGCTGTAGAGGCAAGTTGTAAATACTTACCTGTTCCTACGTCTTTATGATAAACCTCCCAAGCGTTTGAAAAACTTGTCATTTTAGATATTATCATTTCAGGGGCGGTATCTAACCCGTGTCCCACATTCCAAGAAGCTGCGGCAGTGGTTGTCCATTTAACAATACTAAACCCTGCATCTGTATTCGCTGATACTTGACTCGTAATAGTTCCATCTGTGTTTGATACTGCTGTACCTCCTGCTTTCCAGTTCCAAGCAACGTAAGTATCATTATTTCCATTAACTCCACCATCTGTCCCAACAGAAAATCCATTACTGTCAAAGGAACTTAATGTAGCTAATTGAGGCGCTGGGTCATTACTAGCTAGGTTAGACCTTTGGTAAACTCCTGCACCTCTAACAACGTCAAATAATAAATGGTCAATAGGATTATTTCTTTCTTTTATCCAAGTAAAATCTGGTTGAAAATCTAAAGAAGTTATTGATTGAGTAGTACCATTACCAGTATATAAAACAGGTTCAAAATGGTCTGTAGGTACAATAGTAGGTTGACAATAAACCTCGTCATAAAGTGTAGTTACTTCGTCTGATGTTATTGCTCGGTCAAAGATGCGAACTTGGTCTATTGAGCCTAAATAAAAACCATTAAATGCACCAACTTGACCTAAAATAAGATTTGTTGAGTGTGATATGCCATTTACTGTTGCTACTGAGCCAACTTGAGAACCATCTATATATAAGT
>Ga0206682_10000821_pt1 | contig 32492 bp, 50 predicted proteins | sample M240m12015metaG_FD_155444 | JGI IMG/M metagenome (GOLD analysis project Ga0206682, IMG submission 155444) | Ammonia-oxidizing marine archaeal communities from Monterey Bay, California, United States - M2 40m 12015 | ecosystem: Environmental > Aquatic > Marine > Intertidal zone | place: USA...
TGTTTGCAGTATTGGATTTATATCAGTTACAAAACTGAATGCTACTGCTCCTATATTGATACCATATATTTTTAAATCTTGCATTACTCTCCTTCGTTATATAAAGCAGTTATTTCTGCTTGAGTTAGTGCTGTATTATAAGCCCTTACTTTACTTATTTTTCCTGCAAAATCATAAGTAGTTACATTTATGTTACTATAATACCTACCTATTAATGTATTTGCTGGAGCAGTATAAGGTGTTAATGTGGATGCAGTAGTAGATACAACACTCCCATTTTTGTAGAAAATTAAATTAGAACCATCATAAGTAACTGCTAAATGAGTCCAAGTATTATTTGGCAAAGAAGCTGAACTACTACTACTACTGTTGCCTGAAGAGTCATAAAATGTAAAACTAGTATTTCCACTAGTTTGCGTTAAAACATAGCCAAAAGGTGATGTATTTACAACCCTTGTTATAATACCTTTATTGCCAGTAGAGTTAGATGGATTAACCCAAACCGATATTGAACTATCTTTAGAAAAATTTAAAGCTGCATCACTTCCTAAATTTATGTAATTACCACCACTTATATTAAAAGAACCTTCAGAGTTCCAAGAAGGAGTACCTACAATATCCCCGTGAAACTCATTAGGATATTTAGGCTTAGTGAAGTTAAAGTTTTGTCTTACTTGTTCTTGTGTTAGTGTAGAAGTATATGCTCTTACTTGACCTATTTTACCATTCCAATGATAAATATTACTAGAATTGTAAACTCCAATCGTTGTGTCACCACTTGAATCGCTATAATTGTCATTAGTGCCTGTACCTATTGAATCTCCATTTACAAAGCACTCATAAGAACTTCCACTAACTGACACCGCTAAATGATACCAAGTATTTGAACTTATAGTAGTTGAGCTCCCTGCTGAACCTACAAGAAATGAAAGAGATTTGTTAGAATGGTTTAATTGAATGATTATTCTACCATAATTTAAAGATGATTGGTTCATTGAGAAAGGCATACCGAACCCACTAGATAAATCATCTGAATTAACCCACATTTCAAGAGTTTTATCAGATTGGTCAAAAGCAGTAGTAAATGAAGATTGCAAGGTAACCTTATCACTACTACCATTAAACTCAAAGAAGTCTCCTAACTCATCATTATGAGTAGCACCTGTAATAGTTCCGTTGTTTCCATTACCGCTTGAATCTAACCAGTCTCCAGAACCACTATAAGAGTCAGCTTCTAAATTAAGTTCTAAGTGTGGTTGTTCGTTGTTTGTGTTTTTAGCAAACGCTAGGTAAATGTGAGTTTGATTGCTAGTGTTAGCAGAACCTCCATTTAAAGTAAACCCATCTCGGTTAAAAGTTATTGAAGTAGATGAATTTGTTTCTGCATTACTGCCGTTTGCTCGTAAGTATGCGTTTTTATTTGTATCGGTATCTCTTTTATTGTCAAATATATTCCAGTTATCGCCTGATGTAGAGCTTCTTTTAATCATTAAAAAAGCAGGTTCAAACTCAGTGAATATCTTATTACCAGCTGCTCCTGTTCCTGTATAACTACCTACTTTACTTACACCTCTTTTAGAAGCGAAGCAGTAGGCAATCCAATCCGCTGTTGCAGAATAGTCTTGTATAGAAAATGTATTCGTATTAGCAGTCCAATACTCACTAGTATTAGCAGCATCGGTAGTATTTAAGTGTAAATTTTTTGAAGTGCCTACGTCTTTATGAAATACATTCCAGTTTCTTGATACACTTGTAGATTTAAGTATTATCATTTCAGGGCTTTGTCCTAAACCGTGTGCTACCGTATCTCCTATTAAAGCAGGGGAAGTCCATTTTACAATACTAAAACCTAAGTTTGTGTTTACGCTTAATTTATCAATAGCTTCTGTACCATCCGTTAAACCTGCTATCGTCATAGTAGAGTAAGACGTTCCATCTATACTTACTTTATCAGAACCACTAGGAGCACCACCTGCTTTAAAACACCAAGAAACGAAATCTACGCTAGACCTATTTATCTTATCTAAATCACCAGCATTGTTTCCGTAAAGTGTAAACCCATCAGTGTCAAAACTTGTAAATCTATTATAATTACTTTCAGAGTCTATTGAGTTATTTGAATTTAAGATGTCATCCGTACCCCTCAAAGAATCATATAAAACGTGATTGTAAGTGTCGTTTCTTGATTTAAACCAAACAAGGTCAGGTTGAAAACCTACTCCCGTAATAGGGTGTGACTGTACGCCTGTTCCTGTATAAATAACAGTATTAAAATGGTCTTCTGGGTCTATTGAAGGCTTAAAGCCCACAGTGTCTGCTAACTCAGTTTCATTAGTGTCTTTAGCTATTGCGTAGTAGATGTAAGTATCTCCGTTTCTGTTAAATTCGTTATCTAGTCCGTAGGTTAATCTAATCCCATCTCTCTCAAAGTCACAAGTCCAGTAAGCCGTTGTATTGTATTCTACAGCATTACTATTTGCTAGTATAGTTTTTGAGTTTTCACCTCTGACATTATCTTTTATAAGCCACCCAGTATTGCCTCTGCTTGTGTTTTTAATCATAAAGAAAGCAGGTTCAAATCCAATATATATTTTATTATCTGTAGTCCCGTTTCCGATGTAACTATCTACTTTAGATACTCCTCTTTTGGATGTAAAACAGTAGTTAATATAATCTTGTGTGCTGTTTGATGAGTTATTTGTAATTGTTGTTGACGTTATTGAAGAGAAAGAACCTGAGTTTGTAGTTGTGGCATCTCTTGAATTCAATTTCAAATATTTACCAGTTCCTACATCTTTATGGTAAACTAACCAACTCCATCCGCTAGCATTATACCCTTTGTTTATTATCATCTCAGGAGCAGAGTCTAGCCCGTGTCCAAACGTTATCTCTCCACTTGTCCCAGTTGTTTTTACAACGCTAAATCCTAAATCATTGTTGGCTCTAACTGTTGAATCTACTGTTCCTTCTGTGTTAGTTTCTTCAACTCCTCCTGCTTTGAAACACCAAGCAACATAATCTTCTCCATTTGTGTTAGTTCTCCCACCTCCACCTGTTATGGTAAATCCATCTGATTGAACAGAAGTAGGCATATTAGGAGAAGTAAGTTGAGCATCAGTTCTATCTGAAGCTATGTAGGGAGCGGGCGATGTAATACCTCTAACTGAATCTACAATAGCGTGTGAATCTGTAGTGTCTCTATTTTTTACCCAAATTAAATCTGGTTGAAATCCAACTCCAGTTATTGCGTTTGTTGTACCTGTTCCTGTATAAATTACAGTATTAAAATGTTCTGATACGTTTGTAGTGGGTTTAAATTCAAAGTCGTGTATATCGTACCAAACATCTCCATCACCATCATAAGAATCTACATCCCCTGCATTTAAGTCTAGCATTATATTTGGGTTTGCATCGCCTCCTGCTGCTGCTTCTTCTTGTACTATAAGTTTTTCAGTAATCGCCATTTATAGGGATTTAGAAGTTAATATCATACTTCAATACAGAAGCTTTTGTTTTTAGAGCATTTATCTTTGCTTCTTTGGTTGATACATTTGTTCTTATTGCATCTCTTTCAGTTTGTATATCTGAAGGTATTTCAGTTCCGTTTTCAGCCTTTCTAATAGCGTACCAATCTGTAGATGATAGTTTATTATAGGCTAGAGATTTTAGCTCTTTAATACGTCTTGTTTTAAGTTCTGCAACCGTTTCACTTATTGTCTTATCTTTTACATCGTAAGTAAATACTTCTCTTGTTGCATCATTGCCATCAATATCAGTATAAGCATAAGAACCTTCAAGGTGTAGGTTATGTATTACTTGAATTACTGGGTCATAATCAGGAACAATAACATCAAAGAAACCTTCTGCTTCTAGTTCTTCAGTTGTTGCATTGTGGAATCCACCTATGTAATGCTTTGTTCCTTTCCATTCGCTAGGTATTCTTGAATACTTAACTACTTTTCCGCTTTCTAATCTTGCTTTCATATTATGTTGCTATTGGGGAAATTTGATACCAAGCGACATTTGTGGCAGTCCACTTGATTTGAATTAGTTGTTTTGCTGCGGTGTCCGAATATGTACCGCCTATTTTATTAAAAGTACAAGCAGAACCATTTACAGTACCAAATGCACTTGTATAAGAACCACCGCTTCCAGTTATCTCTAATGTTTTTACGTCTCCTATTACTACATTAGTAAAGTTAAACGTATGTGAGTGTCCTGAGGTCATTGTAAACACATCACCTAAAGAAGTGTCTACTGTTATTGCAGCCGCTGAAGTTAATGCAACTGCTGAAGTATATTCTACTCCTAGTTCTGCATTTGTTACAATGTTGTCATTTAACATTGCTTCAGTTACAAAGTTGTTACCATACACTTCGTTAAAGTTGTCATTTAATTTGTCAAAGGCATTTCTTAGTTGGTCTCCTGTACCATCATTTGCTACTGTGCCTATATTTACGGTTTGTTTAGCCATTTTATTTTATTTAGTATTCGGTTGCATCTGCTCTATATTGAGTCGTGTCTGCTAAAATTAAATTTGTATCTACGGTTAGTAACGAACCATCTGCATCAAAAGGATAAACCCCACCCCATCCATTTGCTTCGTTTACGTTACCAAACCAACTTACTGCATATATACTTCCCCAATTCATAAACATTGTGGTTTAGAGTCAATATTTATAGTAGACTGGTTAGAGTTATCCCCCCACCAAGAACTACAATAAATTTCTCCCCAATTAATAACATTTGCCATATTATAACAATATATTTTTTACCTTTTTGTTATTTATGTTTTTAAGGTATTGAGTCAGTTTTTGCACATTCTCTTGTTTTGGTTTGTAACTACCTACTTTTTTTCTTTTTACAGTACCCATCCACTAAAATTTGAATCTTTGTCAGGATGTACGTCATCGTTTGTATTTGAATTGTATTCAGGAAACAAAGTATTATTAAAACTCATATAAGAAATAAAACGGTCTGTATAATATTGTGCAGTATCTCGTTCTTTTTCAATTAAAAAATCTACTTCTTCTTTTGATACATTTTCTGCATTCTCACTAGAGTGTTTAAATACCCCCTTATTTGCTATTGTATAAGCTGCGTAAGGCAAATATTCAACCATAGCCCAATGAATTAACATAGGCTTTACGTATACGTTTACAAGGCTTAAATAATCACCTGTTAAAGTACCTGCTATAATATCGGCTTGTATCTTCTTAAATAGGTCTGTTCCTAAAAAGTTTTGTATGTGTATGTCTTGAGAGATTTTAATGTACTGAATAAACTTATCCGTGTCTACGTTTCCGTTCATTGCAGTAAATTTTACTACGTCTGCTCTTCCTATTAATAGTGCTTCTGCCATTTTTTACTTATTTACAAATCCGTTGTTTGGCATATCCGTTGGTCGTTTAGCCACATTTGAATCATTCTTTTCAGGTGTAAACCCTTCCTTTTTTGCTTTGTTTACGCTTACCTCTGCTTTTGGGTTTTTTGCATCTGGTTCTACTCCTTTTGCCATATAAGTTTTACGCATCCAAAAATGATGGCACGAACCTCCACCTTTAAACTCCCAGATTGAGTACGTGTTTGCACCACCAAGTCCCCAACCTGCATTTACAGCTTGGCTTCCCATTTGAATTATATCTTCTTTGCGATATATCTTTTTTGCAGCTACCATTTTCTTACAAAATTCTCTACTATTTGCAGCTACTTTTAAAGGTGCATACTGATAACGTACCTTGAATTTTAAACCGTCAGCTTCTCCATCTTGTTCACTTTTTGCATTAGGTCTTGCAGCACCAGTTGAAGCCAAACCAATCATTTTATCTAAAGCTTCTTCTTGTTCGTAGTCTACTGCTCGTTCATCTACTAATTCCCATTCGTCAAGGTTTTCTTCTTCTCCAAATTCTTCTAACAAGTCAAATGCTTCGTCATCATTAAAAGATTCTTCTTTAGATAATTTAGTACTATCACAACAAGATAATTTAACACCAGTTTCTTCTTCTCTAGATTCGTCTGTTATTGCGTTATCTGTTTCAATGAATTCAAGCGGTTGTAAGGTCTTAAAATATAATTTAAGTGATATACCATTAAAAGATAATATATCGTCAATACAGTCTATTAAAAGGTCTTGATAAGGCTTTATAGTAACGTTGTTAAATAGTAGTGAAGCTGTTTTTATTTCGTCAGCATTATTTCCTAGTCCGTTGTTACCTGTTCTAATACCTAAAAGTAAAGGAGAAGTAATACGGTGTGCAACCATTAACTTATTAGAGCATTCAGTAGATAAATATTCGTAATGTGCAGGAGCATCATTTAAAGGTACATCGTCAATAGTAGTTTTACTTTCTGCATTGTTGTTAAATGCTATAATTACCTTTTCTCCACGTGAACCTGTAAGCTTGTGCATTACATCGTTCTTAATACTTAACTGTTGTTCTCTGTCAGGTATTCCGTTGTTGAAGTTTACTACCTTCGTACCACTAAAACCATTTTGCACATCGTTAATTAAGTAGTCAGATACTTCTGATTCTAGTTCTGCATAGGCTAATGCACCTTGATAATCTACTGGACAATAATAATCGTAACCAGATACATATTTTTTAGCTATTTTTATTTCAGGTTCTGTACCATTACCATATCCAAAGGAAGCAATACGTTTAGGTTTGTCATTTGGTTTTATTTTAGACCAATCGTAATGATAATAGTAAGCTTCTATTTTTCCATCTTCGTTGCATTTTTCTGCACGTAATGTTTGACGTGGAAAGTGTTCTGCTTTATATACTTTTTTGTCTTTGTAAAGTATTTGAAAACTTGCTTCTCCTAATAGTTTTAAATCTAATGCAGATTTACGTAAACAATCGTTAGAAAATATAGAACGCATTGCAGCGTATTCTTCTGTTTTACTACTACTATCTAAAGCATCTAAACCTTTTCCATATATCATAGAACTTACACCGTTAATAATGGCATTGTTAGTAGCACTATTGGTATAAAGGTCTATTAAGTAGTTATAATAATTGTTATCGCTTCCGTAAGCTATCCAATCTTTTCTTTTGTCTTCTACTATTTCAGGTTTGTTGTAAGTAGATAAATTTAAAACGTGTAATCCACCTTCTTTTTTGTGTTGATTTCTTGCCATTATAAAACTATAAAGTCGTTAGCTACTGTATTTTCTGTAAATTCGTTCTTATGTACGTTGTACGTTGTAACGTTTTGGTTAGTACAGAAGATTTTATCCTTAAAAACTGTTTCTGAACTATTGTTAATTTCTAACATATACATAGTGTCTTCTACTAAAGTAAAAACAGAACTATATTGGTAGTAATAATCTAATGCGGTAAATGTTGTTGCAGTTGAACTAAATACTTCTGTATTTGTAGATTCGTTTTTTATCTTAATTGTATATGTAGTTCCTTGCGTGTATTCTCTAGGTATAAAACTAAAGGTTTGACTGTTCGTAGAACTTTGTAATATTATCATATATATACAATAAAATAAAGTTAATTTTGTTAATTTAAAGACATAAAAAAAGGGGCTAAATGCCCCCTTTAATACCTAGTAAATAATTACTATGAGTTTGTACCTACTGTAACCGTTACAGTTGCACTTCCCATTCCTGCGTATGGGTCTGCACTTGTTGGTGAATCTACAAAGTTAGCAGGTTTTAATTCTTGTGCATTAAAAGTAAGCGTGTAACCTGAAAGGTCTGCCATTGCAGCACCTGTTACTATTGTTCCACCTGTTACTTCTGCACCGTGTTCTAATCCCATTACAAATACATTACCATTGTAATCTTCTACCGCTATATGAGGTCTTCCGTATGCTAAAAGTTTTACCTCTTTGTTGTCCTCTTTTGATAGTTTCTTAAAAGTAATATTTAATGTTTGGTCAAAGAATGTTGTACCGTTTTCTCTTGAAGAAGTTATAGCTTGTTCAAAGCTACTATTCCCCTTTAATTCATATTTGAAAGCAGTAAAAGTTCCACTCAAATCAGTAATTTGGTCATCAGCATCTTGTGTTACTGTTCCTAAGTCTCCAAAGTCAGTAAAATAAATTGCTCTTAGTCCTCCAACTACATCTTTGCAAGGTTCTTTTCTACCTCTAGTTAAATCACAAGCCATCTTTTTTTATATTAAAAAAGGGTAGGTAAGAAATCCCACCTACCCCTTTTGGTTATTTAAAATTTATTTATTAAGAATATAGTACGATGTCGCTTCCTATTCCGTAGTTTACTCCTGCAGTAAATCTCATTACTACTCTAACATTTTGTGAACCATCAATGTCAGCCATATCAATTACTTTTACTTCATTTTGGTCTGATAATAAACCAGTTCCAAAGTATAAGTTAGATTTCTCTGCGGCTACCATAGTATCGTCTGCAAGTCCGTTAGCTACTGCGATTTTTACGCCATCGTAAGAAAGACCCCCTCCGTTGTACCATTGAGTTCCTTTGTTGTCTGTACCTGCACCACCAATAGTTGCTTGGAATCCACCTAATGCTCTTGTGTATGCACGTGCTACGTTTTGAGATACATAAATTAACATATCTTCAGAAGTGTAAAGTGTAGAAGGAATTGCATCTACAACCAAACCAATTTTATCAATTACGTTTGCTGCTGTTACTGCTGCTCCTGCTCCTACATCTATAATATCAGCATCTGCTAACATTAGTTCTTTGAATCCACCAAACTGACCATCTGTTGCAGCTGCTCCATTCCAAATTGATTGCTCAGTTCTTTGTGCTACTTTTGCAGCTACGTGACCGATTAAGAAGTCCGAAAATGACGGAGGAAGTGAATCAAATGCTGAGTAGCCTTGACTTACAGCTTCCCAATCATTATGAAAATCTGCTTTACAAATCTGTAAATTTACTTGTTGGAAATCTGGTTGTAAGATTCTTTCAGTAAGTGTAAGTGTAGAAGTTGGTGCAAAGTCACATCCTGCATCTTTTACTAGACCATCAGTAGAAACCTTTTTTAATACTTCTTTAAATTTAATGTTTGGTTTAACAGTAATTAAACCGTTATCCAAAGTCGCTCCAGAGAGAAGAGCCGCCGAGATGTACTGTCCAGCTGATTCTCCTGCGTAAGTAGTTGTAATACTTGTAGTTGTTGCCATTTTGTTTTATTTTTTAATATTAGATATTTTTTGTAGAACTCTATCTATTGTAGAAGTTCCACGATTTTGTGAGTAAAGGTTTAGTGTTTTACTATCACTTGCTTCAGGATTATGGTTTACTTTTTCAACTTTTGAAAATTCTTCCTTAACTTCTTCCACAATTTCTTCAACAGTTTCTTCAACTGATAATTCGTCTTTCTTGTCAATCATTGCTTTAATTTCGTCAATCATTGATTTAACTTCTGCTAAGTCTTCTTTTGTAGCATAAGCCATTTCTTCTTCGGCAGCTTCAACTTCTTCAGCTTCTACTTCTTCTTCTGCAGGTGCTTCTTCAGTTGCTTCTCCAATAGACTTAATAATACCTTCTTCTTCAATAATCAATGCTTGACCATCTTCTAAAGTGTAGTCTCCTACTGGTAGTGCTACTTTTTCGTCTTCAGTTACAATAAAAACCTCTTTACCTTCTGCAAATTCTTCAGCTTCTATAATAGTTCCGTTTTCTAATGTAGCTTGAGCCAATTTAATTTCTTGGTTTTCTTCGGATAGTTCTAATCCGATAACCTCCTTTACTTTGTTTAACATATCCGTTGCTTTCATATATATTACAATAAATTAATATTTACTTTGTTGTGTTTTTAATTTCTACCAATATTAGAAAGGTCAGCTTTTGCTTTATTGGATAATTTTTCTAATTCAGATAAATCCGACTTTAATGAAGATAATCTTGAGGGTTCGTCAACACCTAATTCTTCAAGTTCATCTTTAAGATATTCCATTTCATCTTCAGCACTTCCAATATTATCTAAAAAATCAAAACGATAAATATCGTGTGCTTTTCCTACCAACTTTTGAGCATCTTCTAATGCTTCTTCCAACATTTCATATGCTCCATAGGCGGATTGTATATATCCTTCTATTTGGTTCATAGCATTTAATTGTACAGGCATTAATCCTTTTTCACTTCTTTCTTTAGCTAACTTGGTAAATATTCTTTGTACACTTGGTTTCATATCTTATTTTAATACTTTTGTTAATGTTTTCTTTTGCTGTTCATAAGCATTTATAGCTTGTTTCAGCTGTTTTGCTTCGGGTATTTCTACACCTAATTTTTTAGCTTTAGCTATTGCATCACTAAGCATCTTTTTAGAAACACTATAAACCGAATCAACTCTATTCATTTCCCTAACACCCTTTGCTATTGCATCACGTGCATCAGTAGCAAACTGCATTAGGTCATCTCTACCTTTGTCTAATTCTTTTTCAAGTTTTTTTAATTCACTTGCAATGCTAAGTTCTACTTTCTGAGTAGAAAACTTTTGAAGTATCTCTTTTGTTTTATTATCCATATTTATACAATTATATATTTAAAGTTTTGTTGTGTTTTTAATTTGCTGCAATACAAGTATCACAATCTACATAAACTGTTTCAGAATCTATATGGTGTTCTCCACTTGATACTGTATTTAAAACAGTATAACAATTAGAATGTCCTGTATTTTCAAAGTTAAGGTAGTAAACACTTCCTACTGTAAGAGTTCTATCGTGTACGTGTATTTCTTTGTGCATACTATGACCGCATCTTTGAACCTTATAGTAATTAACTACACCTGTATGAACCTCGCCAGTTATATTGCCAATTCCTTGAGCCTGAAAACTACCATCACAACATTTAGTAGAGTACTTGCCATCTTTACAAAGGCATCCACGCTTGTCATTTTGTGGGCTTGGTATTCTACTCATTCTCTATGCTTTTAAGTTTTGATTCAGCCCAAGACTTTGCACTTTTACCACCCCATAATAAATAAGATATATAACCACAGCTTTCGGTATCTCCTTTTTCGTAGTAAACTTCTGCTCTGCTTAAATAACTAAACATCCTTTTTATAGTTTCTACTGTTACTGGTTTACCTTGTGCTAATTGTTGAGCTCTTATTTTTCCTACTTGTGTAGCACATTTGTTATCTACCTTTTCGTTTAAGTCAATACCTCTTTTAGCATTGTTGCTAACTGATTCAGGATAGTCGGAATAGCTTTCTAAATCGTAGTCCTCTCCTTTTAAAAGTGCTGTTAGTTGTTCTATTATGTGTTGGCTTTCTTCTTCTTCTATTTTTGCTAATTCGTTTGGTTCGTTAGGTCTTTCTAACTTGTCAGCAAAGTAGCCTTCAATACTAAATCCTTTTACTTTTCCACTTTTAACGTAATCGTTCCAAACATCATCATTGTGTACTTTCATTGAAAGCATCCAAGTACCTATTGGTACATCTAAATCGTAGAACCTTGTTTTATCTTTTTCATCTTCTACTATCCAACTTTCAACTGCAGTTAAACCAGTTAAAGGCATTTGGTGTTCTAGTGTAGAATTGTTTTGGTTACCTCTTATAAAAAATAACTCTGAAGCTTTACGTACAGTTGCTTTAGAAAAATATATATAATATTCGTTGTCTTCGTTTTTTCTGTATATTGGTTTATTGGGAATCAAAGCAGCACCCATAAGAATCCGCTTCTCTTTGTTCACCTCTGCAAATTTAAACTCTTGGTTTTTTAATGCTATAAAGTCGCTTTCAATGGCAGGGGATTCTACAATTGATACCGCTTCTATTCCTGATACTTCGTCTTCTTCGTCTATAAATAGTTCTACTATATCCATATTAATACAATACTTTTTTAGTGTTTTTGTTAATTATCCAATACTAGCTGTTTCAACTATATTTCTATCTAATGCTTGTGCGGTGCTTACATCGTTACTAACTACAAAAGCTTTTATAGGTTGTTTTTCGTCTTGTCCTATTGCTTGTGCTAATTGGTTTGTTTCAGATGCTCCTACTACGTTAAATGCTGGGGGTGCTGAAGACGGTACGCTTGGTCTACTACCTCCTCCACCACCGCCACTTGAACCTGACAAGCTAGGTTTTTTAGTTGCAAGAATAGATTTTAGTTGTACCCCTGCAAATGCTGCTGCTAATCCTGCTTGAACTATTGGATATGCAGGAAAAAAAGTTGTTATTGGTGAAGATTGAGCAGTCTTATAAGCGTTTTGTACACCTTCAATACCTGCAGTTGTTACTTGTGCTACTGCAGCTGCTTTTCCTATTGCAGAACCTTCCCCTGCAAGTTGTATAATACTACCTAAAGTTCTTTTGTCTTGTTCAATAGCGTTTGCAGTTGCAGCTTCTTTTGCTTTTTTCTTTTCTTCTTCTGACTTTATAGCTGCTTCGGCTGCTTCTGCATAATAATCTAAATCTTTTTCTTTAGCTTCTTCTATTAAGTCTTGTCTTTCTCTTTCTAAAGAATTTATATTGGTTAGTTGCTCTGAACGGAAACCTGCAATTTGTGCTTGTACTGCTTCCTTTTCGTTTTGTGCTTCTAATAAAGCTATGTAGTTTTCTTGGTTTTGGTTTTTATCGTATTGTGCTTGTGCAGATGCTAATTGTACGTCTACTTGTTTCAACATCGCAACTTCTTGTTCATCTAGTATTCTACCTAGTTCTACATTTGCTGCAATACGTTCTTCAATAGTTTTAGATTCGTCATCTCTTATTTGTCTTTGTAACTCTGCTTGTCTATCGTACTTTTCAATCAATCCTTGTTGTTTAACCGCAGCCACTTCAGCTGACTTACTCAAATCTACATTTGACTTAGCTGCATCAACCGTACTTTTAACATAACTTTTTGTTGCAGTAACAGCCTTAGTAACAGTGTCTGCTACTTTGTCTACCGTTCCATCTACACCAGTCAATACATCTATATATTCTTTTCCAGCCATTTTTGCAGATTCCATAGCACCGTCAAAGTCTCCTTCAAATACTTGCTTAAATGCAGTAGATAAATAACCTAGCATTTCTAAAGTACTGTTAAACCTTTCTATGATATTATCCTTTATTGCTTGACCTAGATTTTTTATAGATTGAACAGGGTCATCAAAGATTGCTTTAAAATAATCAATTACATTACCTATGTTTCTATCTAAGAAATTAAAGAAATCATTAAATCCTAAACTAAGAGCTTCAAATGTTGTGTTAAAGGCATCTGCTACTTTTTGGTTTTCATTAAAAACTTCTACAAGTTTACCAAAGGCTGCAATAGCTAAACCAATACCTGCAGCTTTTAAAGCAGTACCAATACCTTTAATCCCTTTAGCAGCTACATTAGAAGAATCTTTTACATCTTCAAGATTTTTGTCTATCTTCTGTACACTTTTTGCAACTCCCTCTAAGTCCTTTTCAGCTTTATCTACTCTAGCTTCTATTTCAATGGTCTTTGTTACCGACATAATTCAGTTTTAAATTGTTTATACGCTTCTTTAATACTATTAGGATATTTGTACTTACCTAAAGCTATATAAGTAAGTTCTCCTATTTCTTTTTGTTTCTTTGCTATCTCTAGCATTTGTAATGTGTTTTCTATCATATCGTAGTTTCTCCTGCATCTGCAGTTGTTCTTATACTATCAACGGTTGCTAATGAACTATCTGCGGTTCTTATTAAGTTACCAACAACTTCGTCAAATTCAACTTCAAAGTTTATTACTTCGTTTAGTAATTCAAGTTCTGTTTTACCGTTTTCAAAGTTTGTTACAATCTTATTTATCTTGTACAAGTCGTTAAATATTACAACCTTGTCTTGTAGTTTAATATTTAGTATAATGTTTAAAGGTAAGAAAGCAGTAAACTTAAATAACCTCCTAGAAGAGTTTACAGATTCGGTAATATACTTTTTGTAATACGTATTAAATAAAGAGTTATTAGCGTTTGTGTTTGTAAACTCATTTTTTTCTTGACCAAAATGTATTGACTGACTTGTAGCGGTTGTAGGGTCGGCTAAATTACTAGGTATAAAGTATGTTGTTAAAACATCTTTAGTTCCGTTAGGACTATCTAAAACGTTTATAGGAGTGCCACTTGCTATCTTATGTCCGTAAAATAAAAATGGTTTACCTAAATGGGCTTCTTGGTCTTGGTTTACTGACCATCCCCATTGTACTGATGGTGTTTCCGAACCTCCTGAATCTATTAATTTCTCAAATTTGTGATGTTCAAATGGAAGTTTAACAATATAATCTTCTCCTTCAGGAACATCTTCAACAATTTCAGATATAGAACCCCACTTAGAACCAAATATTTGTTTATGAAAAGCTGAAAAGAAAGTTTCATTACCTTCGTATTCAAACGCTATTCTATTATAAGGTAGTACAGAACTAACTTCCGAAGTTGTTGTATCTATATGTTCGGTAATATCAAAGGTTTCTGTAGAACTTGCATAGAAGCTATCTAACGGTAGTATATTTATTGTATCATTATCATAAAATGCTGTAAGGTTAAACGCTTTAAAAAGACCTGTAAGAAAGTCTAGTACACCAATGTCAGGCATTTCATTAACTACGGTAGTTCTATAATTAACATTTTGTGTATAAGTTCCAACTCTTGTAGCTTGTTTTATATTTACTGCTCCTGAAAACTCTATAACGCTTTGTGTCATTGTAAAGGTTGCAGCAGTATTTGAAATAATACTTATTCTATGTGGGTTACCTCTACCTGTTCCTTGATTTGCGGTAGGTGGTATTAATACTAATCTATCTGCTTGTGAAATAATAATATCGTTACCCCCAGTTGCAGTTTGTTCAGATTCAAAAAATGGGTCTTCGTAAGCACCATTAGAAGTAACCTTTAAAGTGTATTCAGTTCCTACAGGGGCTTGTACGCTTATAGTTATTATCCTATCTCCAAAATACCTTCCTTTATTATAGTATGCTTCTTCTTGAAAACCTCTTTGTAATTCTATATCTCCACCTTGTGAAGTAGTTGTAATGTACATTAAAGCAGGTCTGTTACCGTCTTCTTGTTCTAACTTTCCTTTTTGTTTACTAAGCCACAAATACAAATTGTAATAAGCAGGATTGTTAGAATTAAAAAAGTCAGTACTAAACTTTAAACCATATCTATCTTCTATTGCTTTTATAAGCAAGTGTATTCTTACTGCAGGTTTTAGTTCGTTTACTGGTAGACCGTGATTGTTTACACCGTTTGCAGATATATTATAAGTTGCTGCGGTGTCGTCAGTTGAATTGTATACCAATCTATTTGTATGTGTTACTATTGGATATATAACCGCTTCTTGTACTGTAGTATCGCCTACACTTACTTGGTAACCAGTTTGCATCCTACTTTTAATAGTACTAGGTTGATAAAGTAATATAGTTGTTATGTTAGTTAGGTCAGATAATTTATCTTTTCCTAGTATGTCTTTTAACTCTATTGTTTTACCAAAGAAAGTTATGCGGTAATTTATTGGACTATTGTTCTTCATTTGAACGTTTTCCAATTTTATTTTACCACTCTTAAAAGGTTTGTAGTTTAAATATAACTCACTTTCTTTTTTAGACCTTGCATCAAATCCTTGTATAGATGGATTGTAAAAGTGTTTAAATATTTTGTTATTTACTTTAGAAGCAGGTACGTTGAATGTTCTACTAAAGTCTGTAAATATCTTTTGTAAATCTAAAACATCCTGTAAGCTTTGTGTAAGTGTTACACTTTCATTATCGTGTAACTCTACTTGCTCCCCTTCTATATATAATTGTAGTTGAATCATTAACGTACATTGTTTATCTTGTTAAATGCAAAATCAAAGTTTACTGTATGATTTATTAGTTTGTCATTCAATACTGTTTTATGAGTGAATGATTTACTCTTTGCAATTATAGGTAGTGTTTTGTTTTCAAATCTTATCCAAGCATTTTCAGATAAAAACAGTTCTTCAATAGCACTATTAAAATCTTCTCTTACATAACCTGTATTAAGTGATAGGCTTGTAGTACCGTTTACATTTTGTCTTTGTTGTTGTCCTGAATAAGTGTTATAGGATAAACTAGCTGTGTTTATATTATTACGTCTGTATTTTTCATCTGTTACATTAAACGTTTCTGTAGCCTTTTTAAAGAAATACAAATCTTGTAATGCTCCTAGTTTATTTATAAATGTAATTTTGTAAGGTGTATATTTAGGTTCACATACGTTATTAACTGTAATCGTTTTTAAAAGTGTAGAATCGTCAGTATCGTAAACTTGTATAGTGCTACTATTAGCAGGAATAGTTAAGTACTGTATCTTTTGGTTTGAATCGCCTGAATCTGTTATTTCGGTTGTTGTTGAATCTATTATAACCTTTCCAACACCTTCTGCAAATATTGGAAACTTTCCTGCAACTCCTTCAGGCAAATACATATGATTAGATGTGTATAAAGCATTAGTACTTAGTTGTGGATTGATAGAATCTTCAAAGTAACCATACCCATCAAGTGCTAAATAATTAGTTATTACAGGACTTCTATTTTGGTCGTACTCTAAACCTGTATCTGAATCGTATAAAGTTTGTGATACTGTAACCCATTTTGTAGAACACACATAGTCATCGTTAAAAGTTGTATCTATGTAATCTCTTACTAGGTTAGCTATCTCTATTGTTATACTAGACTTTGTACTTATTCTATCTTTAGATATTGTATATTTTAAATCAGATGAAGTATAACTACCTTCAGTACCTGAATATATATATAGTTTTAATGTTACACTTTTTAAAGCCATTTGTTTTTATTTAAAATTGTATGTCACCACCATCGTCTCCTTGACAGTTTGTAGTTAATATTCTTAAAATAGTACCTGAAGAATCTATCTGCATTACACTAAACGAAGTTCCTATATTACCTGCACCGTTTTGACTTTGTGCTGAATTGTAAGCATAGAATAAACTGCTACCATTATAAGGACTACCTAAATAGCAAACAGTATTACCAACCGCAGGAGTTCCGTTTACTTGTCTTAGTATTGAATATCTTGCACCACCATCACAAAAAGAATTAACCGCACTAAAACCTTGATGTGAAATAGCATAATCCCCACTTACAAAATCACAAGCGTTTTGACTTGGTGGCTGTGTTAGATTTACTGTACAGGTTATAGATTGTAAGTAATTTAACCAAGCTGTATTTAATATTCTAAAAGTAACGCTAATAGTTCTTGAAGTAGAAGCCGATACTGGGTCATATTTATAGTCTCCACTTTCTGTAGTTATATTGTTAGGTGTTACACCTGTATTACCTAAATAGCTTACCGTACCTGCTATAATGTTTCCTTGACTTGTTATAGTAAATCCGCTAAATGTAGCATCACTACAAACTAAATTAACTTTAGGTGCTGTAGTTGGTTGTTGTGTAAAAGTTTTATCACACTCTAACTCTGCACCTGCATTAGTATAACCTGCAGGAACTGTAAATACGAAAGTCAAAGTAACAGGTATTGCAGAACTCCCATTATTTGCAGGAACTGAAGTTATTGTATTGTTTCCTGAATCTTCTATATGGTCTAAGTGTGCTATTGAATAACTAGGATTTGATATAACACCAGTTGCAGATATATTACCACCAGTTAAATTTACGTCAGTACAAGTTAATGCAGCTGTACAAGCAGAAGAAACTGAAAATACATTAGACACCGCAGTACAAGCATCTGAACTATTAAAAGCAGTAACCCTAAGTGTAGTACTAGCACATACACTTGCTGTAGATATTGTTAATGTATCTCCACTTATTGAAGTTGATATTGCAGCTGCTCCATAATTTTGTACACTATAACTACTAATTGTTGCACCTGAACCTGCAGTAAAGAATGAAGCTAAATTAACCGTAGTAGAAGTTAGATTAGTTATTGCAGAAATTGTACCTGAAAACGTTGGGCAATTATTATTTTGGTTTGGGTCTTCTGCAGATGTTTGTGTTGGTTGGTCTACTGTTTGTACACAATCAATAGTACCATCACTTGTATTAGAATAACCACTTGGTATTTGTATAGTATATGTAACACTTCTTGATATTGGACTGCCTGAAGTATTAGATGCAAAGCTTGTTGCAGTTCTGTCTATTATTGTACCGTTTAAAATACTAGGTTCTGTTACATCCCCATCACTACTTACTGCAAAGTTTAAAAGGTTAGCAGTTGTACAATCAAATATCCCTAACGATACAGTAGGTTCAACTGATTCTATAAAGAATGGACTTCGTGCATTTATTTTTGTACTCATTACTTTTTATTTAATGTAAACTTTAAAAATTCTTCTACGTCTAATCCGTATGCTTCTATAACTTGGTCTGGTAAGTTTTTAAATCCTTGTTCAAATGGTTTAGTAAAAAACAAACTAGGTTTAATACCTTTCCTAAATATGCTTCTTGCAATTAAGAATCCTATTGTCTTGTAATTACCCTTTTGAAACTTACCTTGTTCGTCTCTTAATCTAATGCCTTTTCTTTTTGCCCAATCTGACAATGGTTTAATAGGTGGCATTTTGCTTTTATAACTATAAGGTGTATCGTATTTCTTTTCTGTACCACTTACCCCTTTGTCTTGAAAATTACCATAACCTAAATCCCAACTTAATTGGAATGAATTAGGACTTACCTTTAATACACCATCTAAACGTTTATAAAGACCCTTAGTATCGTTCTTCTTTAGTCTAGTAAGGTTACGTCTTGCTTGACTAGAAACATACTTTCTAAAGTCTTCTAATGATTGTTTAGTATTTGTTAGCATACAGTCATATCGTTTTGTACAATTACGTCAAATGTTGCAACCCATCCTGCTAACTTGTTTTCAAATCTATCTACAAAAGGTTCACATCCTACTGCTCCTTCTATTTGGAATAGGTCTGTATATAAGTCTCCCCTTTGTAATATTGCTATTAGTCTATTTACTATTGCTAGTTGTGTATTTAGTACGTCTTGTTCGTTGTCGTTTCCTACAAATATATCTGTAACTTCATCTTTAGATTCGTCTACAATATCCATAGCTAAAACACTAATATTAAAAGTGAGTGTATTGTTTAATACGTTGCAGTTATTTACTATGATATGTGATAATGGAAATATAGTTTGTTTGTTTAAATCTACATCGTCTAAACTACCATAAGAAACCGTATTTACAAAAGGCTCTGCATTTAGAGTATCTTTTATTTTATCCGTTACGTTGTAAAATCCTGTCATCTGTTTTTAATTAATTGTGCTTCTAGTTGGTTCTTTTCTTTTTCAAATGCTAAATACATTAAACACTCGTGAAAGTTTAGTTTAGTGATATGTTCAAACCTTGTAACATCTCCTTTAGCGATTCCATAGATTGATTGATACCATCCCCATTTTTTGCCAAAGTTTGCAGCTGCTCCGTAGTTAGTTCCTTCGGTACTTCCTGACTCAAATAGTTCAGGGTAGTTTTCAATAACTCGTTGTTTAAATTGTAAAAAAAAAACATACATCCCATTACTACATCTAGTGGAATACCTTTCATTAGGTCAGCATTATCTAACCCATCGTACTCTTCTATTTGATATCTATCCCCTTTGTCTAATGTAATTGGTCTATAAAGAACTGTCATTGCTTTGTGCATTGTTTCCCAGTTCGTGAAGTTTTCGTCTAAGTCTACATACTCGCCTAATGTCATATCGTCAAGTACAGGTATAAAACCATAAGTAATCCCTTTGTGTTTAAACTTAGGAATCAAATCTTGCTTCTTGTCAAACAAGTTGTTTATATCGTTTAGTATTTCCTGAACGTATATATATTTAATCTTTGCAATATCCTTTAAGTTAAGGTTACAAAATATCTCAACTGTTTTGTGCATCAAGAAACTACTATCCTGATTGTCATCTGTATTTATCTCTGCAAACTTTTGGTATTGCTCTAATGTTATTTCAGATAAACTACTTGGTACTTGTATTTCAACTTTCATATTATAACAATAACAAAAAGCCTTATTTGTATAAATAGAAAAAGGGTCACACTACTGCAACCCTTTAACCAACTAATCTAAAAATGAAAAAATGTTAGCACCTTTAAGAAGGAGTGCCAGTCCTTATTTTATATTATGTTCATATAAGTATCTATACACTTCGTTTATCTTGTCTTCTAATTCCTTACTGTTTTGCTCGTAAGTTTCTTTACCTCTGCTAAATTGGTTCTTATAGTCTATTACTAATTTAACTGGATAACCACCTTTTTTATAACCTGTTTCTATTGGGTTCTGTATAACATACACTTCATTTTCCCAACATATCTTTTTAACCTCCCAGTCTTTTAACTCTTGAGCAACCATAAGAATCCATTTAAGAATGCGTGTAAACCTAAAATACAAAAGGTAATAAATAACAACCCTCTTTTAATCGTGTTCTTTACAGCTGCTCTATTTTCCTTTGCTGTTAATTGTTTCACTAATCTATATTCGTAACTATTTTTTAAATCTTCCATTGTGTTTGTTTTTGTAAATATATAAAATTAATTTTAAAGTAGTGAAGCGTTTAAGCAATCTGAACTGCATACATCGTCTTCACATTCTGCACCACATACAAAACATTCATTGCTTTGTTGTAGACTTTCTAAGTATCTGTCATATTCTCTTTCTATATAACTCATATCTGTTTGTTTTAAATCTCCTCTAGTTCAAAAGTTGATATTAGTTTATTAAGTTTAGTCTCCATAGACTTGAAAGTCTTAGAGCTATGAACAAGCTTAGCATTAAGAACTATCTTAAATCCACTAGCCCAAGTTCTAACTGAGTCATTAAAACTCACTTCAAGTGTACCTGTTTCACTATGGAACTCTACTACTTCTCCTTCTAATAATCTGTTTTTTAAAGTTGTCATAATTTTTATTGTTTTTGTTTGTTTTAAAAAAAAGGGGATAGAGTTGGTATTCGTTCATCGTTGTCCCCTTGTTTGTTTTAATTACAGTGCTAATATATAATTCTTTTTTAAATAAAAAAAATATTAACAAAAAACTTTTAATAAATGTAATAATTCCCTTTATTAGGATTCTCTAGTTGGTCTGTTAAAACGTACCTAGCTGCATCAATACAATCTGGGTGTTCTCCAGTTGGTTTCTGTAATGTGTTACCTTCTTTATCCTTTGCCCATACATAACCACCTAATTCTCTTTTAAGGTTCTTAGAACGGCTTGTAACAAATATTTCATTTTGGTTTATTAAGTTGATTCCATATACTACTGAATCCCTCCCTTTACTTACACCGTGTATATTGTTTCCATATTGTTGTAGTTCTGCAATAGACTTAGGTTCTGCTGAATCAGCTGTAATACTTTCTTTAATATTAGATGCTTCTAAGAATCTATGTATATCCCTGTTTAACATTCCCTTCTTATAAAGTACCTCATCAAATATATAAGAATCGTTCCATTTGTATAATGCTATTAATGTTGTTGGGTCTACACTATATCCAAAGTCCATTCCATAACCTAATAACCTTGCTTCAAATGGTACAGTATCTATTTCTTTCCAGTCAGGAATACAAGCACCCTCTAAAGAGCCAATTTCTCCAAGTCCGTAGACTCGCCACCACGAAGCCCAGTAGGTTGATGTCTTTCCTTTCTCCTTTGCTTTCTCTATTTCGTTTACAATGCTTACAGGTAAACTATCGTTGTCTTTATAAGTTAGTGTAATAAAGTCTGTGTCTTCTTTTCCTATCAATTCCTTATCTACCCAAAATACACTAGACGGATTGTAGTCTAACCATACGTTTCCACTTGTTCTTACTATTAGTTGTTGATAAGCATCAAATGGTATATTGTTGCACTCGTTAATATATAGGTCTGTTCTTCTTGCTCCTCTTAGTTTATCTGGTTGGTCAGTACTAAAGAACTCTATATAGCTTCCATTTGTAAATGTGTATTTTAAGGTACTCTTATTTAGTTGCACATCCTTATACCTATTCATTGACTTTAAAATGCCTAAGAAGTCTTTATATGCACCTCTACGTAAATGTGGTACACTTTCACTTACTACACTTATTTCTTTATCCCTGTTCTTTATAGCATAATCAATTAATATAAGAAGTATGCAAATAGTTTTACCTGCACTAGTTCCACCCCTTACAATCTTAGTACGACTGTTTAGGCTTCTTAGTTTAGTAAGTGCTTTTGTTTTTTTAACCTGCATAGATTATACAGACTAACGTTCTAGTTATCGCTAATCTATAAACAACGGAACATCTTCATTAATCGTGATGTCTTTAGTTTCTTTTGGTTTACCTAAGTAGTAACTTAAATACAACTGTACCCATTTAATATCTCCAGACTCTACACCTTCTTTAAGTGCTGACAAAGCTGCATCTTCTAAAGGGCTTAAACGTTCTACTAATTGTATTTCGTCTGCTTTAGATTTTCTTCCTGCTCCTGCTCTTTTACCACCGTGTGCCATCTTGAAATAAATTGATTATTCAATTATACAATAACTTTTTAATTCTTTTGTTAAATAGGTTAGTCTTTGTTTTTATAGTAATCTTCAAAGTAAACCCATATAGTTGCTAAGACTATTGCCCATCCTAAGAAGAACAATAATAAATAACTTCCCATCATACTCTTTTTCTTTTTAAGTCCATTTGCATCATACTATATATTGCTTGAACTCTGGTTAATAAATCTTCTGCTTTTTCTTCTGGTGTTTTGTCTATTAGTATATGTAACTTGTTATAGACTTCGTTTATTCTTTTCATTGGTCTTTTAGGTGGTTCGTAAACTTGTTCAACCTCAACCGTTCTTTTAGTGTTCAGCTTTCTCTTTAGTTCTATTATCTCTTCGTCTTTTGACATATCATATACTTCTTTATAGTAGTTGCTTAAACAAGTAATGTATTTTTGTGCAAACTCATAATCTTGTTCTATCCAAAAAGCAGCCTTCTTAAATCCGTGTAATACGGTTGCGTGGTTTAACTCTAAAGTTTTACCTATCGTTTGTAAAGTCATACCCTCCTTTTCTCTTAGTATGTAGAAGTATATAAACCTAGCTTCTACTACTGGTTGTTGTCTTGTCTTTAATCCTATGTCAATAGATAGTGTTTGGCCTATAATGTCTTTTAATAGTTTTGGTTTGTTTATTAGTAGTTCTGTGTATTGTTTCATTTAAAATAATCTTATTTGTTGTTTATGTTGTTCTATTCTTTTAATTGCTGCTTCGTAATATTCTTTGTCAAGTTCACAAGCTGTTAGGTCATATCCTAAGTTATGACAAGCAATAGCTATTGAGCCGCTTCCTAAGTGTGTATCTAATATCTTGTCTCCTTCTTTAGCGTAGTTCATTAAAAGCCATTCGTATAATGCCACAGGTTTTTGAGTTGGGTGTATTTTATTACTTGATGAAGTATTACCTTCTAAATTTCCATAATACCTATAATAAAATTGCTTTGCCACTTTATTAAAACTTGTATAAGCCAATTCACCATCTGAAAAGTTTGGAACAGGATTCCCTTTATACCAAAAAATAAAACCCTTACAAGCATTAATCCATAATGAAGGAAAATAATTAGCACCCCAAACAATTTGATTTTTGCTTATTCTTTTTAATTCTATAAAATATTTATCCGTTGGAATTGAATCATCCCAATTACTATGCTTATACTTATTTGCTTTAACTCTTGTCCCATCACTTGTTTTATTGGTTCTGTTAAAATCTCCAAATCCAATACCATAAGGAGGGTCAACAATAGCTAGGTCAAAGTGATTATCTTCGTACCTAGCCATTAGCTGCATATTGTCTTCGTTTGTTATATTAATCATTCTTTAGTTGTAAGTATTCTGATAAAACATCGTTTATGTGTAGTCTAAAATCTTTAATGGACGTTAATTTAGCGTGGTCGTTTTCCAACATATCTTTATATCGTTTTAATATATATTCACAAGCGTATAAAGAATTTGATTTGTAACTAACATTAACTATTTCACGAAGGCAGTACGATTGTGCTTTACTTTTGCCGTATGTATCAACAAGGCTACTTAACTTATCTGCAAGGTAATCAGGCATCTTACCTGTTCTAAATACACAATCACCCGTAATAAACTTAGTCTTACTGTAATCCATATACAACTTCAGTATAGTTCCTGTTGATAAATTAGTGTTATATTTATTATACTTACCAAGAGTATCATTGTAAGATTGGTCTATTTCCGCATACTTCTCCAAGTAGTCTTCGTTTTTCCAATTTAGGTTACTTGCGTTATATTCAAGTATTATTTTAAGCCTTTCTTTTTCTGTTAAATTATCTAACCAAGTTACAACATAAACTGGCACTACTTCCTGACCTGCTTTAATAGCTGCATAATATCTGTGATGCCCTTCTAATATGTTATATTGGCAATCTACTTTTATCACATCCATCCATCCGAACTTTCTTAATTTAGCTTCAAACTTATTTACGTGTGAATCATCTATAGCTCTATTAATGGCTGATGGGTTAAGTTGTTTAATGTTTAAGATTTCTAACTTTCCTATTTTGAATTGTTTTGTTTTCATAATGTTTGTTTGTTAATTCTTATTAAAGGTTTGTTATTTCTTGCTGTTCGTGTTGTCTTTTAATTATTTCTAATCTACAACGTTTTGCATCGGAGTCTAAGTATTCCCCGTGATGTTTGTTTCTTGCTACAATGTGAAGTAGTTCTTCCATTGTGTACTGTGAGTAAATAAAATCTGTGTAATTCATAATTATTTGTTTTGAGTAAATGTACAAAAACTTTTTTAATTATAAACAAACTTTATTTAATTATTTTACAAAATACCTCGTAACACGTATTGGTCTAGGTCGTTAGGTTCTTCAAAAAAATACTTATAATTCTCAACTGCTCTAAAAAACTTCTCCTTTCCACGTTCTATAAACTCTTCACTAACACCGTAAATACCTATGTCTGTACTTGCTTTGTCTACAACTAAAAACTTAAAGTTCTTTTTATTAAACAGCCTTAAATACATATAGCATTGTAAGTCGTAACCATACTTGTCAGCACTATAACGAAATGAAGATAAGTCGGCAGTAGTTTTAAGGTCTATAATAGTATCGCCTTGTATAATATCCGCCTTACCCCTAAAAGGTAGCCCCTCTAACATATCAATAGCAGGTACTTCAAACTCTGACTTGTTTAGTAATTGTATTGCTCCTTCGTTTCTTAATACTGCATCTGCAATTCTTTCAGCTGCTTTTCTTTCTTTATTTAAAAATACTTCTCCGTGCTTTAGTTTTGCTTCCTTGTATATCTTTGTTCCCTTTGTAGATGCTTCTATAAAATGTAAGTTATCTAATTTTTGTGGTTCTAGTACCATCCAATGAACTAACTTACCAGCTGCAAGTGCAGGACTATCTGAATTAGGGTCTCCATACTTAGTAACGTTTCTGTATGTCTTTGGGCTTTTAAGTATCATTTTTAGACTACTGCTACTTAAAGCGTGTTTACCTAGATGACCGTAATAAAAATTGTCATCGTACATTTGAGTTAGTATTTCTTCTTTACCCCAAGCTTCTCCGTTTAATAATTTTATCATTTGTTTGTTTTAAATTAATCTTCTTCTTTAAATAACGTCTCTTCTATCTTTTCTATTCTTTGTATCATTACCATTAATACTTTTTGCATTTGTTGGATTTCTTTTTGCATCCAAACTAACTTACTTTCTTTCATCTATTATTTGTTTTAGTTTCTGTATATATAAAGTTGCATCCATTAGTTCTTCTTGTAAATGCTCTAGGAACGTTTCTAAGCCATCTAACGAGTCTTCTAGTGTAGTATTATATTTATTAATTCCTACTTCACTACGTGAATCGTATAGGTCTTTTACTTCTTGTACTATTAAATCCTGTGAAGTGTTTTCTATTGGTATTGTAGAGTTCATAGCCCATTGACTATTCATAAATTCATCATACAAGTTGTTATCCTTTTCCATTTTTTCAATGTAGTTTTTTACTGAATCACTCATAAACCTAACTCTTCTTTCTTTTTATATTTATTCAATTCTTTTTCTAATAGTTTTTCTCTACGTTCAGATGCTGCTGCTCTATCTATTGCTCTTAGTTTGTCTCCTAACATTTGGCTCATAGCAATATGATAATTACCTTTTTCAATATTAAGTTTATTCACAAGCAATGCAATCTCTACAATAGCATCGCTAACATCATTTAAATCTTTGTTGTCAGGTTTTACTTTTTTCCATTCACTAATTACAGAAGTAATTGTAACTATTGCTGAACTCATTTTTAAATCTTCAATAGCAGTAAACTTCTTATACATATATTCTTTTGCTTGTCTCAAAAATTACATTTTTTATTTTGGTAATATACACCTATTTTATTTAAAAAAGAAATTATTGGTTCAGTTCCATAATCAAAGTTTTTCCACTCTCCGTTTAAATATCGTCTTGTAACAAAACATTCTTTTAATGGTATGTCTGTATCTTCATCTTTATGTTGGTGTTCTACTTTTAAAACTAAACCGCCATCTCCCCATTTATCAACTATCCTAGTAAGTAGATATTCTTGACCTTTAGGTATTTTATTATATCTACGTTTTACTTCTCCCAGTATTAATATCTGGTTATCAAATTCAAAAACAAAGTCTACATCTGAAGGATGTATTTTACCATTTTGAATACCAGTAAAATCTACTGCTTGATTGACCAATTTACTATTTCTAATTAAACTCATTTATATGTATTCGTTATAAATTCTTTCTAACTTTTTCCAAACTCCATTTAAGAAACAACTGTTACAAGATGTTAATTCTCTTTTGTCATTAAAGACCCTATTGTATATTTTTAGTAATGCTTTTTGTTCGTCTACTGTTATAGTGTTTAGCTTACCTATTCTTTCAGATAAGTAATCAAACTCTTCTTCTGTTAAACAATTTGGTTTGTAATGTGGGAATAAGTAATTTAATTTTTCTTTACGTTCATCACATCCGCAATCGTCTCCTGCTATAAACTTAACAACTTTCTTTATTCCAGTTGCTTCAGTAAACTTTTCAACTACATCGCCAATACCTTTGCTTTCTTTGTCGTAGTTCTTTTTCCACTCTTTGTACTCTTTGGTTCTTTTGTCCCCTTTAAATTCTGTCATAATCTTGGTTTTTATAGTCCTCATAAGTTTCGCCTAACTTACTACGAACATCTTGTTTACAATTCTTTAAACTATTAAATATACTTACCCAACTTATATTAGTTTCTTTAGCAATTTTTCTAATACTTAAGTCAGTATCTCGGTACAACTTAAACAACTTTCTATCGTACCAAGTCCATTCTTCAGCAACTTCATCAATAAGGCTGCATACTTTGTTAAATGCTTCGTGTTCTTCTAAATTAGTTTGGTCGGCTATTTGTAGAAAATTTTCGTCATCGTCAATACTAACTTTATTAACTTTTCTTTTAGAATTATAGTACTGAAAATATAATGAACGTAAAGTAAAAAACATATATCCCCTAGATACTTTATTATCCTTAATGATGTTTTGCGGTTGTGCATATTTTATTAATCTTATGTAGGCTTCTTGTACAATATCTTCGGCATAATTATACTCGCCAAAACCATTAACTATTTTAATCCAATCTTCGTGCTGATTAGCTACAATATTTAACCAATCAGTAAGTACTATTCTTTTTCCTCTACCCATATTATAGTTAGACTAATAAAACCAATACAACATTGACAAGTGTATTGCGTTATTTTATGTTCTTCAATATCTTCTTTAGAGTATAATGCACCAAACATTAATCCTATAATTGGTTGTATGTATACATCTGCTTTAACTTGTTGTGCTATATAAAAAAGCACCGTTGCAATTAATAACAAAACTAAAACAATTTGGAAAAGTATAATCATAACTTAAAATTTTAATATCTCGTTTACGTCTGACTTTTTACTATGCAAAATATCTTTATCCATAAACTCAAATCCTACATTATTTCTTGACATTCTTAATTTTATTGGTTCATTGTATGGAGTACACCTTCCACCCGTTTCAGTTTCTTTTACCTTTAAAACGTGTATATGTGTATACATCCAATCAGTTCCAGAACCTGTATAACGATGGCAGCATATTACGTCATCACTACGGTTACCCCATTTACCTCCACCTTCTACACCTGCTAACCCTAAAGGTTGTGGAAGTTCTGCATACTCGTGGTCTTTTGGGTGTACCCTTCTTAAACTTTCTGTAACACCGTGAGCATTTAAATATACTGCTACATTTCTTTTTTTAGCAAATAATCTAAACTCACTTGCTACTTGGTAATCGTATTCGTGTTTACCTACACCTCTCATTATTTGAGTGTCTACCGCTAAACTATTATAAGGGTCAATTAGTATTGCATCATAATCCCAAGCATCTTTTATATCGTTTGCTTGTTTTAGTAATTGCTTATAAGTAACTAACTCTTCAACGTCTATTATTTTAAAATGTTTGTCACACCATTTAGTAGCTTCGTCTATTTGTGATTCAGATGCTGTTTGTATTGGTAAACCCATTTTAAATTCAATAATTTTTCTAACTAAGTTATGTGAACTGTTTTCACTAGACCAAATTAAAAACCTTAAATTATGTTTTATAGCCCATACCGTAAACAGGTAAGTTGTTAAACTTGTTTTCCCAACATTTGCGTGACCTATGATTAAATTAAAGTTACCTTGTTTAAACCGTAGGTATTCATCAATATCTTCAATACCTATTCTTAAACCTTCTTTTATTCTTCCATACTTTATATCTAGTATCTTACTCTTAATATCTTTTGCTTGTGCTATCATTGTTTGTTGTACTTTAATATATCCTTACTAGGAAAGTTCTTTATTTTGTACTCATATCCTAAAATTGGATTTACTTGGTAGTTCCAAAAATCGTGTGGTAATGGTTCTCCTTCTTTTAGTATTTTTAATTTTGCCATATAAAGGTAATAAAAAAGGGGGTTGTTACACCCCCAGTTAATTAAAACGGTAAATCTACTTCTCTTGCTTCGTTTTGTTGGGTGTTTGTTACTTCCTCCCTTTGTGCTACTACTATTGTAGTTTCTGGGTTTATCCACCTTACACCTGCATTACCTAAAGAAATCTTTTTAGTCTTTGCTTCACGTTCTTCTTTACTTTGTGATTGTACCACCCAAGCATTATTATTATACTTGCTTTCATCACTTAGCAAAATATCAAAGTTTAAATACTTTCCTTTGTTTAATTTGCTTTTGTCTATTGATTCTAAATCAATACTTCCTGAAATAATTCCTGTTGTTGCCATAAATTTTTACTTTAAAATGTTTATAATTGGTTATGTAATATACTCTTTTTATTTTACAATTTGCTGAGTTCATCTTGAACTTTTTTAGACACCTTGTATTTACTTTTAATAATATCTATAGAACCACCTTCTTTAAGGTATTTTAATGCTCTACTAAATTCAGGTGTATTAGAATTTAACCAAGCTTTAGGTTGTTCTTCTACTGGTGTATTATTAGATGCAATATTACCATCGTCATCTACAGCTTGTAAACCTAATAAACTTGCTAATGTATAACGTCTATAATAAGTAATAGCAGAACCTAATTTTTGTGGGTCGTTTAGTTCTGGTAACTTTAAAGCACTTACTACACCACCTGTTCCACTAATACAAATTAACTTAGAATAAACCATATCTTCTTCAATAGGTTGCAATAAAAGTAATTTGTGCTTTTTTAATAATGGTTGCAGTTGTTTAATAAGTGAGTTGATGTCAAAATACTTTGACTTGTAAAATGGATTCTTAGCATCCTTGCTAATAGTTCCAATCTCTTGCTGTAAATTAAACAGCTTTTCATTAATTTCAATTTGTTTGCTCATATATATTTATTTTATTGCAATATACAACAAATTTTTTAAATATAAAAAAAGGGCTAGAAATGAATCCAACCCTTTAATAAACAAACAATTAATAAGAATTAAGTACTAAAGAAGTTTTTTAACTTCATCAGAGTAGTGTTGAAACATTTCCTCTAATTCTATACTTGTAAATTTAGTTATTTTATTACTTTTTTGGTGTAAATTTTCAGAAAGTTGTTTACCAAGATATAAACTATATTTGTATTGTTCTCCACTTCTAAACATATTACATCCTACACATTGTGGTTTTACATTATCTTCATCCCATCTAGTAGAGTAATGTTTTCTACTCATAAAATGCCCTGCTTGTATTCCGCCTGTTTTCCAATGTCCTTTTTTACCACAAGTAACACAAGTGCAAATATCATTCTTAGAGTTTTTAAGTCTTATGTATTGACTAAATACAACATCTAATTTTTTAACTAGTTTGCTTCTTGTTGGTTTTTTAGAATTTTTTGGCATTGTTTTTCTAAGCATCTAGTGATTTAAGTAATAAACTACCTGAATCTTCATCTATTCCTTTTATTTGCTTATATATGTATTTAGAGTTTTTTTTTACTTCTAACCTTTCTGCTTTTGTAGAATCGCTTCCTAAGTTAGTGTACATATTACAATCTAATTTTAGTAGTTTGTCAGTTCTTTCTTTAATGCTTAATGCAAAATCTTTAGCGTATTGTTCTGCTTTTTCTTTTATATCTGTTTTCATATTATTTATTTAAAGATTAATTATTATTAAGCCTCCTCCCACCAAAGGTACTTCGTTTATTTTTAACAAACAAGTACGGTTATTAACAAAAAAGTAAAATGTAGTCTATTTATGTTTGTTGTTACCCATAACTTTCTCAAATCCACGAGAACCAAAGTAACCCATAAACACAATCTGTAACAAGGACTTAACAGTATCTAAACCTTCTAACTGAAAGTACCATCCAACAACAAAAGATATTGTTAAAAAAATTAATGTTAAAGGTCTAACGTTACTAGCTAACCAACTCCCACTTCTAGCATCGGCAACCCATCGTCTAGTTATTCCGTCAAATTCGTGTATTTCTTGTTCTAGTTTTTTAAGTGCTATTTCTTTGTCAGCACTACTCATTTCAGAACCACCTATGAGAGCCTTTACAACACTTCCTACAGGACTATCCCCAGCAAGTGAACCTACTACACTAGGTATCTTTTCCAGTAAGAACTGACCAACCTTAGTGTCTTTAAACTTCTTTTTACTCATAGGTTAAAGTATTTCCTGCAGTATTAGTACATCCAAATAACTTTTTTGTCTTTATCTGGGTCGTTATCAACGTGGATAAATGATTTGGCAATACCAATGCGATTGAATCCTGCTTTAACAAGGGCATCAACAATAATAAATCTTTCTCTTGAACCTGTACAGTGGATGTCTGCTGCGTATCCGTACAAATGACTGCTTTCTTTTTTTCCTCCAACATAAGCATTATGTGATTCACTTCTGTATCCACTATTGATTTTAAAACTAATACCAGCAATACCACGAGCATCGTCAAGCATTTGTAAAAATGGGTTTTGCATATACTTACCACTTCCCAACTCATCAGGCGAATCAAATTCAGATAATTCAAAATGTAACATATTATTTTTTTAGGTTTTCTTTTACAGCATCTCTATCGTCAAAATCTAGTGCAGCCTTTAGAATAATTTTATCCATTACATTGTCTTGATTTTCAAGCATCTGTTTTTGTAATTCAATTACCATACTTTCAAGATTGTCTTTTGCTGCAACTAATAACTCTATTTGGTTTTCTTTCTTTTCTAAACTAGACTTTAAGGCATTTACATCGTCAGGCTTTGCTCCTGTAATTGTACTAACAACAATACCAATACTTGCTGAGATAGTTCCAATTAACATCATTACAACCTCCTTGTTTGTATCTAATACAGGATATTGCATCAATATAAATATGATTGCCATTACTAATAGGAATATGAATAAACTCCCTATGTAGTGACGTAATTCTCTCGCTACTCCATTTTTTGGTAGATTCATTTATTTAGTTGTTTATAGATGTTAATACCTGTGTAAAGTATTGTCATTATTAATACTATTGTTTGCAGTATTGGATTTATATCAGTTACAAAACTGAATGCTACTGCTCCTATATTGATACCATATATTTTTAAATCTTGCATTAGTGTCCTTCGCTATTTAAAGCAGTTATTTCTGCTTGGGTTAGAGCTTTGTTATAAGCCCTTACTTTACTTATTTTTCCTGCAAAATCATAAGTAGTTACATTTATGTTACTATAATACCTGCCTATTAATGTATTTGCTGGAGCAGTATAAGGTGTTAATGTGGATGCAGTAGTAGATACAACACTCCCATTTTTGTAGAAAATTAAATTAGAACCATCATAGGTAACTGCTAAATGAGTCCAAGTATTATTTGGCAAAGAAGCTGAACTACTACTACTACTGTTACCTGAAGAGTCATAAAATGTAAAACTAGCATTTCCACTAGTTTGACTTAACACATAGCCAAAAGGTGATGTATTTACAACCCTTGTTATAATACCTTTATTACCAGTAGAGTTAGATGGATTAACCCAAACCGATATTGAACTATCTTTAGAAAAATTTAAAGCTGCATCACTTCCTAAATTTATGTAATTACCACCACTTATATTAAAAGAACCTTCAGAGTTCCAAG
>Ga0206682_10000824_pt1 | contig 32458 bp, 47 predicted proteins | sample M240m12015metaG_FD_155444 | JGI IMG/M metagenome (GOLD analysis project Ga0206682, IMG submission 155444) | Ammonia-oxidizing marine archaeal communities from Monterey Bay, California, United States - M2 40m 12015 | ecosystem: Environmental > Aquatic > Marine > Intertidal zone | place: USA...
TGGCGTTAGACTGTCCCAGTCCTTAATGACAGGCTTAGGCACTCCATAGTCCTCTCCGTAGCCCTCAAGCCCATGCTTCATACGGTCATGGTGTAGATACCAAGATAAAGCTAGAGTGTCGATCAAACGAGCTTTTACCTCAATGCCTAGAACCTTTTCCACCGCTGGTATATCAAAACGCACATGATTGTGACCTACGAGTGCCTTGCGTGTAGTGAAGAACTCACGCATTTCATCGTAGTCATGCGTATGATGTACCGTCTTACCATCATCTGAATAAGACAAGACATGAATCTTGGTCAACTCATCTAATAGACCGTCTGTTTCAATGTCATATACTGTTGTCATATTTTATAGTACCTCTGTTAATGTGAAGGTGTCTGTATTAAACCGCATCATCCCTGCGTTACCTTCTTCTGAGCAAGGTCGGTTCTTTTCGATAGACAAGTACGTTGTGTTGCGCTCCTGTAAATCGTCAGATTCTTTGTCACGCTTAAGATCAATGATGACTGACGCACGTTGACCGATCATACGACAGTATTTCATCTGACCATCATCGTTAGTGTGGGCGATAGTCACGATACCCACGTTTAACTCAGCAGACAGCTTCGATAGTCGTACCGATAGGTCAGCCAGCATTTGCTCTTTGCTCTCATCTGATGAACCCACAAGAACATCTTGGATAGGCTCAAAGAACACAAACTTAACACCACAGGCTACAGCGAAGTAACGTATCTGGTCGATCAGGTCTTCTGCACCTTGACCATCACTAAGGTAGAACTGATAAAAGTTCTCATCCTTCGTTAGATCACCAATGGCTTTAATCACCTGATCCTCTGCGCCCTTCTCTTCGATCAAGTCCCTGCGTGTCAGATTGTCATTACACTGGTAAGACACAAGACCTAACAAGGATCGTAGCTTTGTTTCCTCCAAGTGCCATGCAGCAATAGGAACCTCACGCTGTAACATATTGTACTCAAGGAACCGCATGATCTCCGTCTTGCCGATACCTGTGGGTGCTTTGACTACCGTGAAGTGACCTTGCATGAGACCAAGTATCTTATCGTCTAGTGCTTGGATGCCTGTAGGTACATACTGATGCTCAGGTGTATCCTTGTACAACGACAAGAAATCCTGTGTGCTGTTCATCACATTCTCAGGTGTGAATTTACGGGCGTTCCACCATGCACTCTTGAAGTCTGCTGCCTTGCCAGCCTGTAGGAACTCGTTAGCATCTTTGTATGGTCGATGGTCAACACGATAGACTTTGTTGGGAAACAGTTTTGCTATACGGTCAGCGAGAGCATTACCAGCGTCATCGTTGTCAACCGACAGGATGATCTTCTCGAAACTACCTAGCCAATCCGCACAGTTCTCCCATAGCTTCTTAGAGGGCGTAGCAGAGGGTAACGACACGACAGGATTAGTGTACCCACTCTTGAGTATTTGTGCTACTGAGAGAGCGTCTAGTTCACCCTCAGTGATCGTAACCATCTTGGAGCTACCTGCGGTAAAGAAGTTCATACCGAAGAGTTCATCACCCTTGAACCCAGCCTTAGCGTAGAACCCCTTCTCGTCTAGCTTACGAACCTTAATTCCCCCGCTGGGGTACACATACTCCTGACGATCATCGTATGTTAGAACACCGTAGTCCTCCATTGTTTTACTGTTGATGCCACGCATGTTGGCATACTTACCCCCACTAACGTCTTCTATACGCTTGGGGGTAAAGTTTGTTACATTCATATCATAATCCTTATTTCCACTGACGGGGTATCTGTCTTGCGCCCAATCGAATGTCTCTCGTTTCGAGGGGTATCCATTGCTACAGGCGTGGCATTTACCGAAGCCATCAGTGTTCCAACTAAAGGCGTCAGAAGAGCCACACGATGTAAATGGACAGGGTTGGTGTGCATGTTCAGCCATGTGGCTCTCCTTGGGTTTACGCTGCTTCTCGTAGTTCTTCTAGGACTTCATCAAAAGATAAGACATCTAAATCTTGAAGGTCTCCCTTGTAGATAGCTACTACCTTTAGTTCATGGTCGATGACATAAGTGCCTCCGTATATGCTCATCATCTTCATGCAGTATTTCTCTAAGTCTTTTTCCATCGGTTATTCTCCTTGGGTTACTTGCGATTAATGAGGTATTTGTAGCCTACCTCTTTATATAAGTGGTTCATCTTTGTACGACCTTGACCCTTTTCTATCTCCACATCCCTCTGATCAAAGAAAGTGTCAGCATCATTATCAAGAAGCCAGCGCATAGGCATCTGACGATCAAGTTTATAAGAATGAAACGTAGTGTTAAGCAGTGCTTCCATGTCATCAAGTTGGGTCTTCCAAACGTGCGCTCTGACCACGTTAGCATCTGCCGCACGAATGTTCCTTGCTCCCTGACGAATAAGTAAGTTAACTCCCATTGGCTTACGGTCATTTAGTTCAAATAAGTCGAGTGTCTGTTGGTAATAGCTCATGGTCGGGTCTCCTAGTTTATGTTATGTTTGTTTCTGCCTTCGAGTGGCAACTGTTCGCATAGTTCCATCAATATGTCGGACATCTCATGTAGTGCTGGTATTTTGATATCTACGACATCATCATGTATAGCTGAGTACAGGTACATCATAACGTCACGCCTATCAAACTTACTGATTAACTGTTCCATAGCGACAACAAGGTTAGTTGCTGATACATCTACGGTGCAATGCTCTGTACTTTTGATATGAGCATTTAAGTCAAACACATTAGGTCTACTCTCTATCTCCTTTCGTTTCTCTTCTGAACGATCCCAAGCCTCTTTAGCGGCCTCTACAGGGGTCTTTCGTTTCTCTTTAACGTCTTCAAGTATGTCACCGTAGTCAGGGTTCTCTTGTACTTCTTTGTACCCTGCCTTAGCTTGCTGTACTTCTTTAACCTTCATAGGTTTATCTGACGACATAATATCTTCGACAAGTTCGTCAGGTACAGATGGTGCTGCTAGTTCGTATAGAACTGTGATTGGTAACTGGTGTTGAATAAATTCTACACCGCCGAATCTTTTCCCGACCAGCATAATATTGTGACGTGTGTGTCTCTTAAGATCAGGAAACTCCTGCATACACCAATCGTGGAAGTCGTTATCACTGAGGTGCATATCACGACCATCTTGTAATGCCTGACCTGCCTTTATGATATTCTCGACAGCACCAGACAAATGCTTACGCACGTCACTAGCGACATCATTAAGACTACGAACCTTTGCTTGCGTAGTAAGCTGGTTGTAGTATTCATCATCGTCCATACTTACGTCCCTTTCTTATGTTATATACACTAGAAGTAATATCTAAAGTCATAACTTATGTAAACCCTACACTTACCTATAGGGATATATCTTTAGATTTGTAACATCACGAATTGTTACAGAACTGACTTTCTTAACTTCTTCATAGCAGACGTTTCGTGTCTTGAGACCCACATCTTGCTTTTACCAACGACAGTCGATACATCATCTTGTGTCATATCACTAAAGAATCTCATATCAATAACCTCCAATTCTTCTGTCGTTAATTTCTCACGGGCGGTCTTTAGGACATGCTTGGCGAACTCTTTAGTCTCATATCGCTCGACATGATCCCTACCTGAGCCACCGTACTCCTCATTGTACTGACCAGAGGTAGACGACAAAACAACCTTGAGCCACTTGTGTCCAGACTCAGACATATCCCCAATCTCATCATCCTCTATGTCTCGTGTAAGCCTTCGTGTGATATTGTGCGCTGGTACTGTAACAGGTAGCACATAAATGTTAAGATAGTCGTGCATACGCCTCTTAGCTTCCCTGTAAAGGTGCGCTGGGTGTACCTCCTCTCCCTCATCAGCAAGTATCTCGTAGCACTTTAGTACACCCTCTTGCACCATGTCATCACGATGTGAAGGTGCGTTAAATCTGTTGGCTAACTTCTCGCACATACCGACGATCTCAAGCCCAGTTAAGCTCATACTCTACCTCCAAGTTTTCTAGCTCTCTCTGTCTCTTTCGGATCAAATAGACAGCTTCCTCGACTGTGACATCTTCAGACTTCTCTAACGCCCTAATGAGCTTCCTCATCTCTTCTTTAGTCATAGCTTGTCTTTACCCTCCAGTTGATTGATACGCATCTGTGCATAGCGTATGACCTTCTCAAGGTCTGTGATCTCGCTCTGCACCTCGTCCATACCCTCGTAGGGCTTGTATCCTGCACGACTGGCATATTTAATGATATTCCCACGCCAGAACTCAAAGCCATTCTGCATGATATATGTGATAGGTTCTATTTTCCATCGTGCGTAGTGCTTAGGTTCATTCACGATGTCTGCTGTATGTTCTGCCATTACGTTATCCTTAAAATCTTCATGCTCTGCTATCAGCTTACGCCACTCACTGTTAATCATTCTTCCTCCAGACAGAGGCTACACCATGTGCCTCTACTTGCATTACCACAAATGACACACTTGCGCCACTTGTTAACCTTATCACGATCCCTAGATGCCTTACGTTCCTTTGGTGTCATGGGTCTGATGTCACTAAAGTCTGCCTCTAAGGGCCACTCATTGTCCGTCATTGTCTGTCTCCCAGTACAGGCCAGCCTTAACTAGCGACACAAAGCCTACGTTAAAGATGGCAGCAAAGGTCTTAGGGTCACACTCTACTTGCAACGTGGCACTACCATCCTCATGCTCAGTTATGTCAGTTATCTTGACGGGTTCATTTACATACTCACTCATCTCTCAATGCCACCCATGATACAGGGAACAGGTCTTCCATCTTAAGACTTATAGCCCATGCTACTTCTTGTGTTTCTGCTTGCGTGTCTTCCTTACATCTCAGGTTAGCCATATCAGCAAAGGCGTCTAAGCTACCTGACCAGTACCATTCTGTCATAGTAGATTGGGGCAGTACAATACGGGCTTGCTCAGGTGCTACACCCTCAAACAGCAAGGTCTTGTAAGTTGACAACTGCCTGTTCCATTGTAACTCTTGGTCAAGTGTTATGTTTACGACACCCTCAGACCCTTGCTTCTTATCAAAACTACGCCCACGCCATTGCTTTGGTTCGTAGAACTCAGGTTCACTGTCCACATACCTACGGCTGACCTCATTCCATCGCAGGAACTTATGCTTTACAAGTTGCCGTGCTACAAAGATCGGAGCCTTAACCCTAAAGGTAGCAAAGCAATGTCCGAATGGGCTGATGTGTCTCTCCCTTGCAAGGTAACGGATCAGCTTTGCATCCTTCTCTTTGAGCTTAGGTGGCCCCCAAGCATCATACTCCAATTCGCTCTCATTATCAAAACTCACCCTTGCGCTATTGGCAACCGTTATGTCACCGCCACAGTGGTGTATATACTCAGCTTTAATCATCAACACTTACCCCTATACATTCGATTGCTTCTTGCTTGTGATTGACCATAACCGAAGCATCCTTTAACGCAGCCTTGCATAAGGTTTCATTATCATACTTCCCCAAGTGGTAATACCTTACGCCTTGCTCAGGGACAACGACAAACCATATTAGTATCCATATAACATTCATCAGAACGGCACCTCTCCATTTCCATTGCGGGGGTCATTAAAGTAACCCTTTGCCAGATACTCTAGCCGTGGATCAAGTAGTTCCTCTAGCTCACGGATGATTGACTTGGGACGGATACCCATCTCTTCCAAGTGTTGCTCAAGTGTCATGTTAAACATTCTCATTTCCCTTCGGGTGCTGTGTAAAAAACGTGTGTGCCAATGCGACCATCTCGGTGGTAACTTTTGGCCCAATATGGTGATACTGAAGTAGTATGATAGTGGGTAGAAGTCAAGCCTATGCGGTCACCTTTTAGTATAGATTTAGCTATAGTCTCAGCTATATCAATGGCTTGTCTGTCGAAGACGTTGCTGTTGTACTTACGATATTCATCAGATTTTCCATCGTGGGTGAACGAGAACTGCTTACGCTGGAAGACAACGGCACAGATTTCGTCGGGCCAACGGGGTGATTCTACCCTAGTCATTACGACCTCAGCAACGGCCCTCTGTCCTTCCAGAGGTTCACTACGGCTCTCAAAGAAGACCGCTGCTGCAAGACACATGAGGGGAGTCATGCGATCTCATTACCCATACCAAAGATGTGACGACCACCAGCCTTGAGAGCCAGCACACGGTCAAGGCTAAAGCTCTTGTACTTGGGCTTCTCACCATCCTTACCCACGAACATGGGGATCAGGTTATGCTTCTTGAGTACGTCAGCAGCCTTACGACCACGCTCACCACCCACAAGGTATTTCTTGACGTTCAAGCGACCATTGTATGTACGCTCTTCGTCGTCTTTAGTGAGGAACTTAACGGTTATGAACTCGTTAGCGTTCTCTGCCAGTACCATGCTTACCATGCGTGTATCTAGTGTCATGTTATTACTCCGATTTAGTGTTGATTACATATATGGGCGAATCAGTTAGTGATCTTAGTGTACTTGCATGTTTATCAGCTTGTGCCTTGGACATCAAGGGTAACTTTAGTTGCATCAATATGCCATTTACTTCTGTTGATATTGCGAATTGTGTCATGTTACTCATCCTCGTCCCAGTACCAAGCGTTTGCATCATCAGGCAGTACCCTTCCTTCGTAGTGGTTAGGATCACCAACCTCATTTACAGGTGGACGGAAGTTAAACATATCCCTAATGGTATCTGTTGCAGTTTCTAGTGCCCTAAGATGGGATATACGCACGTCAAAGCTATCTCTGATCTCTTCTACAGCGTCATCAATCCTATTGTAAAGGTGCAAGAGCTTCTCTAGTTCTTCACGGGTCAGTTCTGTTTTGATTTGTCTGTCCATTTGTCTTCTCCTTATTTTCACTTGCGGTTCTAATTGATTCGCTCAGGTGTGTCAACCTTAAGTGGTGACCCTGACCACGATTTAATCGACATCCAGTCGAATGTAAAGTTAGCTCCAACGTAATCCCATACGGCCCAATACTCTGCGGCCTCTCTAGAGGTTTCATCCCACGACCACAAACATGGAATACTCTCAATCCTGAACGAGGCTATCTCACCACAGCGATACTGCATCTCAACATCAGCATCGACCATGATGTGTGTGTAACGATCAAACTTAGCTTCTTCTGCATCTTGGAACAGTCCGTTTACTTTTGCCATCAGCGAATCTCCTTTGCTATATTCTCATACTCTACTAACTCAAGAAGATCGTCAAGTTTATTGTGAATGTCTCTGAGGCTCTCTTGCACACGATCCATGTCAAACTTAGCATCTGTCAGATATTCAAACAGGCTGTTGATCTTGTCTTGCTTAGTGACAGAGGTGTCATACTCTGGTGTATGGTTTACGTTGATCCCACGATCAATGTCCATCTTATATTCCCCTGCACGGGCTGACGCTTCGTGTGCGTCTTGCATGATAGCCTTAAGCTCTGCTAAGATATTTTCCATTTTTCTTCTCCTTATCCACAATAGTCACAATTTGGTTTATTGCACTTAATTTCCACTGTAGGGGTATCTGTAAGCCCAGACAGCATTTCTGTCAACCACTGGTCATCATTATTCTTTGGAGGTAGCTTTTGGTAGCTCTCTTCTAGCTCTGGTTTATACTCCATGCTATCTACACGCATCTTTATATACTTGATAAACTCTACCCAAGTCTCCCTCTCTGGATCACCCTCCCACTCAGCTACCACCAGTGTCTCTGAGTCATCGTAGAACCAACCCTCTTTCATTACGATGTCTACCATCAAGGGCATACCATAAGCATCTACCTTAACGATCTTAGCCATGCGGCGTTTGCCCAGTGACTTTTCTATTTTGTTTATGTAGCTCATGGTGAACCTCCATAGGTTAAACTTCAATTTAGAATCACCTTACATAATTCCCTCGGTGGGGTCAACAGAATTATTTCCACTGGTGGGGTGACTCTCATTTTCCACTGGAGGGGTCATTTTCCACTGGAGGGGGGTCACGGTCATTTTCCATCGGTGGGGGGTCACGGTATACAATGGCATGCAATGGTATACCCAACCTGTAACAATTTGTGATTTGACTCTCGCGGAAAAATAATGTGCGACAAAAATGCAACTGATTCGCACCTGCCGTCTCTTCCGTGTTTTGCGACCGCGATTTTGAAAATCTGGCCCTAGTTGGTATATTTTGGGGGGCGTCAATTCCCCCATGTGACGCTATGGAATTTTTACCAGTTAAGGGGGAAGTCGTTTCCATCTGGATCAACGGCAAAACCATCTGACCCTATGTCGTCTGGAAATTGAGCTTTCATTTTTGCGAGTAACTCGCGGCGATTGATTGCCTCAACAAAACCAGTTTCCATTCCATATTCGGATTCAAAGAAGTATTCATATTCCATTTTTGCCGTCCTTTTTATCAGCGTTTCAGTGACTCCTTTATGGGATGATTCGCTATACATTACAAGCAAAATGTTTTGCATAGCTACCATGCGCCTAGTGCATAGCTCTTTCAATAGGCATCCCCCATTTTATACAGCGATTCGGTAATGGAGTCAATAGTGCCTGAAACTCAATATAAGCCCGTTTTAAGCACGTTTTGACTCTCTGGTACTACGACCCAAAAAAGTGATTCCCTGTGCTCTGTGCGAGTCAACCCCCCTGTTATGCTATTTGTACATACCCGATATGCAATTTTAGCATGGCTGGGGGTATTGCGAATCGTTTTGGAATGGGTTATTTATAGTGTATCGAAACGCTGATCTTGAAAGGATAGCAAATGGCATACGCTTACACAGTGAAATTCGCGGATGATGGAATCATAGGGGTATATTCAACAATGCTTAAGGCTGAATATGCTGCTACAAGTTGGGTCGTCGATCAATGTTACGACCTGGTGATTGACCAGATTAAGAAAGAGAAAGACTCCCAGTGGATCTGGTTTACAAATGGCGACCATGCCTATATTGAGCGCTGGACAATCGAGTGAAGTAATATTGAAACGAGGGGTTGACTTGACCCCTCGAATCACCCTATAAAGATTGCACAAGTTAACACTGACACAAGGGAACGACAAAATGGCATTCGCAATACAAGCTAACATCACAAGAGCACACAAAGAATCTTTGGGGTTTGAGTATGAAACTCGACTCGTCCGTGGTCGATTCTCTTGGGCGAAAGGTTCAATTGCTTCTTTTACCGATAGCAAGAATCCAGAGCCTAAACTCTTTGAGTGTGAGGATTCCGTCAATTCCTTCATCAAGGGCTTGCGCAAGGTATCTAAAACGGATAAGCACATTACAGTGATTGATTTCTCAATCGTTAAACACTGATATAAGGGACGACAAAATGACAAACGAACAGACAATCATAAAAAGCCTCGACGACTCAGCAATGGCGCGAGTCTACCATCGCAAACGCAAGGCCGTTAACAAGGCCGCGACAATAACCGAAAGACTCGCCTTTGTTCTTGCCAAGTTAACTGGCATTTTATACTTCGGTTTTTTGTGTTTTTGCCTTGGCTATTTCTCGACTCTGTATTTTGACGGACTCTTGTTTGAGATACCCGGCCTTGTGTCTTATTGGGTAGACTTTGGGGGTAAACAGTAATGGAAACTCTAATCAAAAACATCATTGCCACGCGCCGCAAGGCAACATCAGACGACATCAAGGCCGGAGTCTCATGGTATGCTATAGCGCAGCAGAATTGCCTAGACATTGCCGAGTCGCATTGTATGCCTCTTAATATCGTCGTTGGTGTCGTTGCCGCCCTATCGCCTAACAACAAATGGACTCGCAACATTATTAACGCCACTGACCTCATAGGCGCTTTCATGAATGGTGACACCATTGAGTCGGTAAAGGTGTCCACCTATAACGCGATGAAACAAAAAGCTTGGGGTATCCTTGAGGCTATGCCAGAAGACAACGAATCCATCATGCTCATGTTGAATGGACAGAAAATCATTGCCTTCTTTGAGTGCATCATGGACCTAGACTCTTGCTGCATCGACGGTCACGCCAGAAATATCGCATATAATGAGCGCATAGGCTTGACAGATGATAGGACCAACATTGGCAAGCGTGAATATAAAGAGCTTGTGCAAGCCTATGTGGCGGCCTCTAAGCGATGCTCTATCGTGGACAATGGCAAGCGCCGCAATCTAAAGCCATACGAGTTGCAGGCTATAACGTGGACCGTGTGGCGTAAACAGTGGGGGATTGTATAATGAGACGACTAGAGATTGAATACAGGACTCTTGTGTTCCGCAAGGACTCTGACAAGTGGCATTGTTTCCACGCCTATCCTTGTCAGTATGCTTGCCTCGACCACGCAGCAGAGTTGACCATCGACAAGCCGCACCTAGATTTTATTCCTGTTATGTGGCGCTTTGATGCTAACACTTACTCTTGTCTAACTGGCGATGACCCCGACTAGATTCCATAGTGACTCCCACGCTATGACATTGACTCCGCTTAGGCGGGGTTTTTGTCGTTGTGTCAATCGTTTAACCCATGGAATTGAACGGGCGTTCAGTTAATGGGGCGCAGTTTCAGACTGGCGAATCACATGGGGGAAGTGGGCGAATCGCCTATCCTCTGTCAAGTTTTTTCTTGTGTCAACTCACGTTTTGTTACAGTTTTGCACGTTTTTGTAACATTAGTAACATTTTCGCTTGGGACCCTTGACATTACGAGCGAATCATGCTTGGTGGGGCGTTAACCACACATGAATCCAAAACCAAAAATTACTTTTGCCCTGCCCACCACGTTCAAACGGGCGTCATATCTGAAGTACCCACGAAGGTATATATCGGCGAAAATCCGCTTACGTTATCACGAATTGTTACAAAACGGTAATATTACTCACGAAAACACGACAAAAACTAGAAAATACTTTCGTTGTAAAACAACCGATTGTAAAATAGTTGACAAAAAGTAAAAAAAGTGTGTTACAAAATCAAAAATATATCCCTATAGTAATATGAGAGAGAGAGTAACTTAAGTTTTAACGTAAATTATTACCACTACGATTTATACTACTAAGCTATATAACGTAAGTCATAACTATAGTTACTCCCCTCAAGAACCACTCCTACAAGTTAAACCAAGAAGTATGAAATCATAGTATAACTTAAGTTACAAAGTTCTTGCCGATTGACCGTAGGTAGTGGTATCGACTACCCACTTAAGTTACCCTAATCTTGTCGTTATTAGCCCGTAGGGGCGGAGACTATCGTTATGATCGCAGCACTACCCTACAGTAAATTAGTAGAGAAGCACATCTTGGAATGTATCCAAGGTGGCATAGGTATTCGTCAGATGATTGCCTCAATGCAACACCTACAGGATGCCCCAAAGTCTTTATCTACTATGTACAAAATCTATGGGTCGTTCATTGAGATGGAACGAGCAAAGATCAATGGTGCTGTCGGTAAGAGGGTTATAGACCAAGCCTTAGATGGTGACTTCAAATCACAAGAGTTGTTCCTACGATCTAAGGGTGGCTGGAGTCCAACACAGACTAACATTGAAGTTGAGCAAGAGACTGACCCTGAACTAGACGAAAGTGCTACTGCTACACTTATGTCGTTACTTGGATACAACACAGATGCCCCCGAAGAAGAAACAACCTGTACCTGCGAGAAGGATAACTGCCGATGCTCTTAGGGGATTACCTCAGAGTAAAGTTAAGGACATCTTCGATCAACTAGGGCCACTCAAGACTGAGGAACTTAAGCATGACTGGATGTTTTGGGCGAGGGATAATCAGCTTGAGCCTAATGATCCCGATTGGAATGTTTGGTTTATTAATGCAGGTCGTGGATTTGGTAAGACTCGTTCTGGTGTAGAGTGGGTACGAGAGAATGTTAAACGTGGTGTCAAGCGTATAGCTGCTGTAGCTTCTACTAACTCAGATATCGAACGAGTTATGGTCAAGGGTGAATCTGGTTTCCTATCGGTATGCTGGAAGAACGATAGAACCTACAAGGGTAAGAATATGGGGTTCCCTGAGTGGTCTCCAACTAAGCGTACACTTACATGGGAGAATGGAGCGCAAGTACAATTCTTCTCCGCTGAGGAACCTGAGCGTCTCCGTGGCCCACAGTTTGAGTTAGCATGGTGTGATGAGACCGCTGCTTGGAACAAGGACATGGACACTTGGCAGATGCTACAGTTTTGTATGCGTCTGGGTAGACACCCAAGGATTATGGTTACGACTACCCCTAAGCCAACTAAACTTATTCGTCAGATACTCAAAGACCCTAAGACTGTAGTTACCTCTGGTAGTACCTTTGATAACTCAGCCAACCTAGCTACAACATACCTCGCTGCTGTTAAAGAGCAGTACGAAGGGACTAGGCTAGGTAGACAAGAGCTTTATGCTGAAGTCCTAGAAGAAGCTCAAGGAGCCTTGTGGACTACAGTTATGCTAGATGACTGTTCAGTTAAGCATGAGGCAGTCCCAGACCTTTCCCGTATTGTCGTTGCACTTGACCCCGCTGTTACCTCTAACGCTGAGAGTGACATGACGGGTATTATTGTCGCAGGTATTGACATTAACGGTATTGCCTATGTCCTCGGAGATTATACCGATAGGTTATCACCACAGGGTTGGGCATCTAAAGCTATTCAACTGTATCACCAATATGAAGCTGACCGTATTGTAGCGGAAGTTAACCAAGGTGGTGATATGGTCAAACAGACTATTCACGGAGAAGACCCTAGTGTGCCATACAAAGCTGTTAGAGCTTCTCGTGGTAAGTTCGCTAGGGCTGAACCTGTATCAGCACTATATGAACGTGGGTTGGTAAAGCATGTAGCTAATCCCCCTGATGGTGCTTCGTTAAACGAATTAGAAACGCAAATGAGAACATGGGAACCACTAGGGTCGATTGGCTCCCCAGATAGACTTGATGCCTGTGTATGGGCAATTACAGACCTCTCACTTAACGGATATGCGAAACCCAAACTGACCCTCGCTTACTCAAGTGCTAAGGGACTTTCACAGAAATAATAATGGAACCTATCTCATGGTTAAGAAGCTCTCAGAATCCAAAGCTAAATCTACTCTTGGTATAGCTGGTGATAACACACACAACGGTCAAATCCGTGCTGATGAGTTTCTCCCTGAACTGCGTGGCAAGAAAGCCATTCGCAAGTATCGTGAGATGCGTGACAATGATAGTACCGTTGGTGCTGTTATGTATTCTGTTGAGCAAATCCTCCGTGATGTTGACTTGCACGTTAACCCAGTTGACGAAAGTGATGCAGCTAAAGCGGAAGCTGACTTCGTTAAGAGCGTTCTTGATGACATGGATCATACACTAGATGACCACATTGCTGAAGCCTTGTCGTTTCTGTCGTATGGCTTTGGTTGGTTCGAGGTTATCTATAAGAGACGTGTTGGCCCTAACGAGCGTTCTGACAAGAAACACTCTAAATATACAGACGGACGTATTGGTGTACGCAAGATTGCTGCCCGTGCGCCTTGGACTATAAATAAGTTTGACGTAGATCAAAAGACTGGTGATGTTCTAGGTATTGAGCAATCAGTCGGACTTATGGCAAGTAAGAACTATATCCCACTTAATAAGTCCTTGTATTACCGCACTACCTCAATAAATGGTGATCCAAGTGGCCGTTCTATCCTTCGTAACGCTTATACTTCTTACGAGTATCTTAATAATCTACAGTCAATTGAAGCTATTGCAGTGGAGCGTGAGCTTGCTGGTATTCCTGTTGCCCGTATTCCTGCTGAATATCTTTCTGGCGATGCTTCTGTGGCACAATCAGGCTTCGTCAACAACTTGCAGCAAATCCTACGAGACGTTAAGTTCAACGAGCAAGGTTACATTATACTGCCATCCGATACCTACCCCGATAAAGACGGAGCGCCTTCCTCTACTAGATTAGTTGACATTGAGCTTATGGCATCCAATGGTAAACGCAACATTGACATCAATCCAATCGTTAGTCGTTACCAGCATGACATTGCTCGTTCTGTACTTTCTGAGTTTCTTCTTCTTGGTTCCTCTGGGGGTTCTTATGCCCTCTCCAAGTCGAAGACAGACCTGTTCCTCCGTGCGCTTGAGAGTTACATCCAAGCAATCGTTGATGTTCTCAACAAACAGTTGGTCGAGCGTCTTTGGCAGTTGAACGGTCTGAATTATGATCTGATGCCAACTATCGAAGCTGGCGATGTTGCTCCACATGACTTGCGCGAAGTTGCTGCGTTCTTGCGTAACCTCAATGGCGCTAACATTGATGTGTCCTCTCACCCAGAGGTTGTTAAAGACCTTATGGACATAGCTGACTTGGAGTATGACCCTGAAGTTGGTCGTTCTACCACAGATGAGGAAGAAGTATAATGGCAACTTTAAACAACAGAGTATTCGATAATGGACTTTCAGTATTAGACACTGAAGCTAATCGCTTGGACATTACCTCTCAGGAAGCTACAAGCTATACTGATGCTACCTCTACATCTACTTTAGGTAACTCATCTTCTATTTCCATTGCTGCCCCCTCAGATAGGTCTGGTGGTGGTCGTGAGGTAGTTGTAGCTTCCATAGCTGATGCTTCAGTTACAGGTAACGGTACAGCCACTCACTATGCAATAGTTGACACGGTTAACTCTCGTCTTCTAGCCACAGGTTCTCTCACGGCAAGTCAAGTAGTTGCCTCTGGCAATACCTTTTCATTAGGATCGTTTACTATCGGTATCCCTGATCCTGCATAATAAGGTTATTTAATATGACCAGCAGGATTTTACAGGAAGACAGTGGCTTAATTCTCACGCAAGCCAGTGAACCTATCATAAACGATAACTTTATTGGAGCTAACAGTTTTTCTACTGGCTCCCCAGTTGTTCAGACCTCCGCAATATCTCAAGTCCATGTAATAGGTGCGACAAGTATTGTATTTGGACAACCCGTAGTTTCTACTGCCCCAGTATCTCAAGTCCATGCGATTACAGCTACAGATGTAACGTCTGGTATTCCTACGGTAGGTAGTTCAGTCTTAACTCAGGCACACAGCCTAAGCTGCACCAACATAACTACAGGTACTGTCGTCATACAGGCGGCTACCATCGCCCAAGACCACGACCTAACCTCTGATCTAATTGTCACTGGGGCGGCTATTGTATCAAGCACAAGCCTAAGCCAGTTATATGACCTAAGTGCAGTTAGCTTTATCACAGCTTCTCCTGTTATTGCTAGTGCTACACTCACGGAAAATGAGACAAACACCGCAGTTCCTATTCTGACTGGTGTACCAGAGGTTAACCCGACAGCAATAACTCAGAATAATGCACTGTCGGCTAAGAATATCCTTACTGGCAGACCTGACGTAGAAGACGCAAGAGACCCTAACTTAATACTTGAACAGGAAATAGATCAGATGTTTGGAGGATGGCAGAGACGTACATACGAAGTACCAGATGGTCGCCTTGTTCAATCTGAGCGTGAGATACAAGCTACCTACGGTGATGTAGTATCTATCGACAAGAAAGCTAAGTCTCTCCTAAAGTTTGGCAAGTCTGCTGCGTTAAGTACAGACACGTTAGAGACCGTTTGGACAGTTGGCGGTAATGAAGTCTACATATCAGATGATGGCATAACTCACATCTCCTCTTCGTCTACCTCTGATACACAAGAGATTAGAGTTGAGGGTCACACGATCTCAGGTAACGATTTAACCTTCGTGGTTCAGACTGTGACCCTTAGTGGTCAGACTTCCGTTGCACTAACTACAGGTCTCGCAAGGGTATCAAGAATATCTAACAACGGTGGAACTGATCTTGTTGGTCGAGTAGTTGTTTACGAAGATACAACGATAAGCGGAGGAATCCCAACAGACACAACTAAAATTCATATCGACATTCCTCTTGGCTTTCAGCAGTCTTTCAAAGCTGCAACATCCTTCAGCAAAGAAGACTATTATGTGATGACAGGTTTCTACGGTGCCGTTAGTGCCAAACAGTCTGCCGCAGTGGACTTCTACATCGAGATAAAAGAGCCTGACGGGGTATTCTTGCAGAGGGCTTGCTTTACTGCATCTTCATCAGGTGGAAACTCTGATATAAGTCTTGATCCCGCAATTATCGTACCAAATAACTCAGATGTTCGTGTGAGATGTGAGACATCGGATAACAATGCAGTCGTATTTGGTATATTTAAAGGCTATCTAGCAAAGGTTACAGGTTAATGAAAGTTGGTTCTAAAGTCTCTTGGAATAGCTCTGGCGGAACTGCCCGTGGTATCGTCCGTGAAGTCGTCCGTGACGGTAAGGTTTCTGGTATTCCAGTTAAGGTAACGGGTACAAAGGAAGAACCTGCCGCTCGTATCGAGATCATTGATGACGAAGGTAAGCCTACAGGAACAATGGTAGGACACAAGCTATCTACCCTTCGTAAAGCACAATACGCTAACGACATCTTCACTACTGAGCCAGAAGCTATCTCTCGTTCTATGGACTTGGGCATGGGTGGAGCCACTCACGTTTCTGACTACGATGGACAGGCTGTTTATATGCCCGGTGAAAGCCACGAGGCGTACCTTTCGTTCTACGAAGGGGGTAAGCCTACCGAAGAGGCAGAAGAGCCATCAGTGAGCCGCATAGAGGCTCTCAGGGCTGTTGTAGCTGAGATACTAAAGGTAGACTTTGCTAAAGCTGAGTATCAGGGCGAAACTGTTACCCTAAACAAGCCTCGGCGTATCAAGGGTGGCAACAAGAAGTTTGAAGTATTCGTACAGGACGGTGGTAAGGTTAAACGGGTAGCTTTCGGAGACCCTAACATGGAAATTCGTCGTGATGATCCTAAAGCTCGTGCCAATTTCCGCTCCCGCCATTCTTGCGATACCAAGAAAGATAAAACAACGGCTGGCTACTGGTCATGTCGTATGTGGGAATCCAACACATCGGTGGGTGAAATGACAAAGAATATTGAAGGTAAAATCCTCAAGACTGACGACGAACAGCGTATGGTCTACGGATGGGCTTCTGTAGTTACAGAAAAGGGTGAGGCAGTTATTGATCGTCAGGGTGACGTTATCGAAGCTGGCACACTGGTAAAAGCCGTTAACGAATTTATGGAGCATGTGCGGGTCGGCAAGGCCATGCACGTTGGAGATCAGGTTGGCGTAGTTGTCCACTCTCTTCCTATCACTAAAGAAATTGGTGATGCTCTTGGTATCCAGTCTGATCGTGAAGGATGGGTCGTCGCTTACAAAGTATTCGATGATACCGTCTGGGATATGGTCAAATCTGGTGAACTCGCTGCGTTCTCTATAGGTGGACGTGCTATTAAGGAGGAAATCTAACTTGCCTAATCTCCTGAAAAACTTGCACCTTGAAGAACTTTCCCTTGTGGATCGTCCAGCCAATGCTCAGGCAATGGTATCACTCTTCAAGCGTGACAATTCCGAAGAGGAAATTACGAAAATGAATGAAGAAATGGAAGCCAAAGTAAAGGCGTACATGGACGACAAAGGCTGTGGACGTGGCGAAGCTATGAAAGCTCTCGGCTACGACATGGAAAAAGCTGATGAAGTTGTAACCGAAGAAGTCGCTGAGAAAGCCGCTCCTGAAGTTGAAGCTGTTGAGGCTCCTGAAGTTGACGTTGAGGCACTTAAGGCTGACGTTGATCGCCTTACTGCTGAAAACCAACACCTCCGCAAAGGTCTTATTGAGAACGGTTACGTTATCCGTGCTGACTCAATTGAGAAGAAAGCGGAAGAAGAAATGATGGACATCGACGGTGAGATGGTTGCCAAGAGCGACATCCCAGCCCCAGTCCTGAAAGCACTCGAAGCTGCTGCTGTAGCCAAGCGTGAACATGAAATCGAAAAAGCTGACCTTGAGTTGACAAAGAAAGCAGAAGAAGTTCTGCCACACTTTGAAGCTGGTGCAGCCAAGTCTCTTCTGAAGTCATTCTCAGAAGACGAAGGAATTATGGTAATGCTCAAAGCTGCTGATGCTGCCTTTGAAGCCTCCATGCAAGAATTTGGTAAGTCCGATGTAGACGGTGAGTTCGCTACCTCTGCTGACAAACTGGATGCTCTCGTAAAGTCCTACATGGACGAAAACCAACTGAAAAAGAGTGAGTTCGCCAAGGCTTATGCTGCTGTAGCAAAGACCGATGAAGGCAAAGCACTCATCACTAAATCCTATAAAGGGGAATAATCATGGCCGTCATGCAATCTCGTGATAACCGCACTTTTATCGCTGGGGAAGACCTTTCCGCAGCACAATTCAAATTCGTAACTCTGGAAGCTGACGGTCAAGTTGATCTGGCTGACGCTGCTGGTGAGAACGCTATGGGCGTATGTCTTGCTGGTGCTGCCGCTGGTGCTGCTGTAACAGTGTGTGTATCAGGTTCAGTTATGGTAACTGCTGGTGGTACTATTGCCGCTGGAGCCTCTCTACAAACAGACGCTTCGGGTGATGCTATAACAGCCGCAAGTGGTGATGTAGTTCTTGGATACGCCCGTGAAGCTGGTGTAGACGGTCAAATCATCGAAATGGAAATGATCCAAGGTGGCAACTTAGTCGCCTAATCCAGCATTTAAAGGAATAATATAATGCCTCTTTTAACTCCCTCACAGGTACATATCGACCAGCCGTTGTCTAACTTGACACTGGCCTATGTACAAGAACAAACTAACTTTGTCGCTGACAAGGTATTCCCAACCGTAGGTGTTGCTCGTCAGTCTGACAAGTATTACATCTATGACCGTGCAAACATGAACCGCTCTGGTGACGTAAAGAAACTTGCGCCACGCACAGAAGTTAACCGCATCGGTATGGCAATCTCCAACGCTGCTTACTACGCTGACGTATATGGCCTCGGCATGGACTTCGATGAGCAAACTATTGCTAACGAAGATGCAATGTTGGAAATCCGTTCCGCTGGCGCACAGACATTGACAACTCGCTTGTTGATCGACCGTGAAGAGCGTTTCGCTGACACATTCTTCAAGGCTGGCGTCTGGACTACAGACAACACACCCGGCAACTTGTGGTCTGACTACACTAACTCCACACCAATCTCTGATGTAACTGCTGCTCGTCGTACCATGCAGTTGACATCTGGTGGTTTCAAGCCAAACACAATGGTTGTTGGTAAAGAAGTTCGTGACATCTTGGTTAACCACCCAGATATCCTTGCTCGTTTGAACGGTGGAGCAACTGTATCAAACACAGCTTTGATCACAGACGCTAAACTGGCTGAAATCTTTGAGGTAGAGAACTTCTACATCATGGAAGCTGTCAAGAACGGTGCTGTCGAAGGTCTGGCAGAAGCCAACGCCTTCATCGGTGGTAAGAACGCTCTGTTGGTACACACACCTCGTGCATCAGGTCTGATGACCCCTGCCGCTGGTCTGACATTCGCATGGAACTCAGTTCCCGGCGTAAACAACCTCGGTGTTACCGTTGAGTCCTTCTCTGACGATGCTCTGAAGCGTCAACAGGTTGCAGAACACATCCAAGTTAAAATGTCCTATGACATGAAAGTCACAGGCGCTGACTTGGGTTACTTCTTCTCAGCCGTAATCGCCTAAGCGATAATACTAAAGGTGTACCCTGAGCTTAACGGCTTGGGGTACAACCCAATATATAACAGAACATAACAGTATTCATATAATGGAGAGTCCTATGCACCCCACATACTTGGGTTGGCAGGTCGATTGGCCTGTGTTTATCAAGATGCCACTACTGGCAGATAATACGAATTGGAAACGTGGAGATCACTTTAACTGGGCAGAGCGAGGGATAGACCAAGACAAGGTTGCTACCCTGTACGCCGCTGGTTACGTTCACCACAATAAAGAACTTGAGGTTCAGAATAAAGTTGGAGATCGACTGTCTGAACTAGCTGGTAAAGAATTAGAGACCTTGGTTAACCTTCTTAATGTTGAGGTAAACAAGCGAACATCCAGCAAAGCTGAGTTTGAATCTAAGAAGTGTAAGAAGTCCAAGATTGACGATAAACAACGTGGTTTAATTCGTCGCTTCCTTAATGTTAATCGCTGGATTACAGAAGACTTCTACGAAATACGAGATAAGGTTCTCGCAGACTAATAACAACGGAGACGACTTACATGGCATGGTCTTACGATCCTACAGACTTGGATACCACCACGGCCTCTGGTCGTCTCAACACAGTACGCCTGTTGGTTGGAGATACCGACACCGTTGACCAACAGGTTCAGAACGAAGAGGTTACTTTTGCTCTCAGTGAGAACGGTAACAACGTGTACTACTCAGGTGCTTGGATTGCCCGTGTCATTGCCTCTAAGTATTCCCGACAGGTAACGACACAACTAAGTGGTGCTTTGAGTGCCGACTACTCCGACCTAGCAAAACAGTACCAAGCTCTCGCAGACAACCTAGAGTATCAAGGTAAGACCGCAGGTGCTTCGGTGGGTGTCTTAGCTGGTGGCATCACTAAGAGTACCGTTGAGGCTGTACGAGACAATACTAACCGTATTGAAGGCTCTTTCCGTAGAGATCGTTTTAAGAACCCACCAAGCTATCAAACACCTGAATACGAATAAGGAGTAAGATATGTCATTTCGCTCCTTTGACTTGCTAAACCTAGTTAGAGACTTTGGGGAAACCCTTACTCTACGCAAGGTTACTACAGCAGGAACGTATAATCCCGCTACAGGTGCAGTAGACAGTTCTGCCACTACTGACTATAGTGTTCAAGGATACCTTTACAATTATAACGTAGGTGTCATAGGTGGTAACGATGAGGTTGTTAGAGGTAGTCGCAAGTGTATTATCTCAGCCTTAGACTTAGCTGCCATCCCTGACTTTGATGACCTTATTATTGGCAGTGGTGATGCAGTTAAGGTCATCTCTATTGTGTCGTTATTTTCCGCTGGTACTGCTATAGGTTACATCTGTGACGTAGAGGAGTAGGGGCATGAAGGCACAAAATCAGTTTGTCAAAGTTAACGCTTCGTTCTACAAGAAGATGGAGCAATTAGAAGACATTGTTGAGGATGCAGTCAAAGAAGAGTTGATCTCTATAGCTCAAAGTGCCGTTAGCTTCTCCCCTGTTGATACTGGTGCATATGTAACATCCTTCTCTTTTACTACTGGGGCTGGTCGCCCAAGGGGTAAATCTTCTGACAATAAGCCGAAGAAACAGAACCCACAACAGAAGATGCAAGAGGGCTTTCAGAACCTCCTCACAGACATCAACAAAATTGACCTAAAGAATACCGCAAGCGTCCAACTCAGGAATGGCTCACCTCACGCATATGACGTAGAGAATAAGGGGCCAACTTGGAGAAGGTCTGGGTATAAAGTTTTTGCAAAGATAAGGAATATCTATGGCTAGTATTCAGAATGATATTCGGGCTGCACTAGAAAGTCACTTAGCTGCAACATCAGGTCTACCATCCATAGCCTACGAGAACGTAGCATTTGAGCCTACAACAGGCACTAGCTTCCTCAAGGTGCAATACCTCCCGACAGTCACTAGACCCGCTGTAAGGGGCTTAAACCCACAGTTGAGATACCAAGGTGTATTCTCTGTAACAGTCTTCGCCCCCGAAGGTCAAGGCCCAGCTACCGCAGACGACTACGCTAACAAAGTGATAGACGCCTTCGCAGCAACCACTGACATCTCGTTCACGAATGGTGATGCAGAAACAATCATAGTGTCTATTGATTACGCTGAACGTCAGCAAGGTATGATAGACAGTCCTTGGTACTTTGTTCCGATCAACATCGGCTGGTACATTTATAAATAACTTCCCACAGGAGAAATCAATATGGCCTTTGCACAGGGTTCACGCTCCAGTCTGTCGTTTATCGTAGAATCTACGTTTGGTACGACACCATCTGGCAACTTTATTAACCTACCTTTCACCACCAACTCTATGAACCTGACTAAGGATCGTGTAGAAGGTAACGACATCCAAGCTGACCGTATGCCACGGGTTGACCGTCACGGTAACCGTCAAGTTGGAGGAGACATAGTATCTGATTTACGTGATTCTGACTTTGATGTATTCCTCGAAGCTGCTATGCTTAATACTTGGTCAACTAACGTACTTAAAGTTGGGGTGACACCAAAGTTCTTCTCACTTCAAGATTACGCTGCTGACATTGACCTTGCTCGTAGGTTCACTGGGTGTACAGTTTCAACGATGGGCATATCTCTTGCTCCAAACCAAATGGTAACGACTACCTTTGGTATTGTAGGCAAAGACATGAACCCTACGATAACTGCTGGTTCTTTTATATCTGGTGACTCATATACGATTGTTACGGTAGGTACTACAGACTTTACAGCTATCGGCTCTGCTGACAATAACGTAGGTACAACCTTCACTGCAACTGGTGTTGGTTCAGGCACAGGTACTGCATCGGTAGGCTTTGCGGTTCAACGTGCTGAGACAGCTAACTCGGGTTCTGCACCATTTGATGCTTACTCAGGTACACTTAAGTTAGGAAACACTGGTGGATCATTAACAGAAGCTGCTATCATCACGAGCATTGACTTGACGCTAGACAATAGCTTCTCTCCTACTTTTGTTATAGGTGACTCTTCTGCACCATCACTTGAGTATGGACGTGCTGTAGTGGAAGGTACTATCACAGCTTACTTTGAAGACACAGCCTTGATTGATCGCTTCATTAACGAAGTAGATACTGCAATGGAAGTTGTTGTAGGTGATGTTGCGGGTAATACCCTCACTTTCCTCTTCCCCAAGATCAAAGTTAACAGTGCTGACGTAGGTGTTGATGGCCCAGAAAGCCGTATGATCACTATGTCCTTCGTAGCCCTTTACGACAGCACAGAAGATACTAACTTCAAGATCACAAGATCAGCATAAGAATACCTAGCTAGGTAGTGGAGGCTCCTGAGTCGGGTCGGGGGTCTCCACATTAATCAACCCGACATTAACCCCCCGAAGGAACTCGACATGGACTTAAAAGACCTGACACCGAATTTAGATGATATTGTTGTTGAGATTAAACATCCAGCAACAGGTGATGCGCTAAAGAATGATGATGGCACGAATATGACAATTACTATTCTTGCGCCCCATTCTAAAGAGTATAAGAAAGCCCAACACGAACAAATCAGCAAGCGGCTTAAGAAAGCTCAAAAGAGTAAGTCTCAAGATGTTGACTACTCAGACCTTGAGGAAGCTACGCTGGAGGTTCTAGCCAAGACAACTAAGGCTTGGGACATTACATACAACGGAGAGAAACCTAAGCTCACTGTTGCTAAAGCCAAAGACCTCTACGAAGAAGTCTTCTGGATTAAGAACCAGATTGAGGAGGTAGTGACTGACTCTCTGGATTTTACGAAGGTCTGATCTGTGAGCTAGTTGAGTGGGCTGAACACCAGTTTAAACTCAATAGGCCAGATCAGAGTGGCACTACAGAACGAGAACATCTTGAACAAGTAGAGAGGCAGACTGGACGTAGAGTAGCAGCATTGGAACCCCCGACACCCTTCCCCATGCTAATATCCCACGTTTGGTCTGCCTTTATTGCTTTAAGCTCTAGCAGAGGGTCAGGCTTTAGTGGCCCAGCGCCTATTACGTTTGAGCAGATTAAGGCATGGAAAGAGCTTACAGAAACATCTATTGAGCCTTGGGAGATTGAGGCCATCAAGAGAATAGACCTAGAATACTTAAGGGTGGCAAATGGCTGACGATATTAGTTTAGTAGTTGGTGTAGACTACAAAGAATTAACCGGGCTTATCAAAACTAGCGAACAGAGCAAAAGAGTTCTAAAATCGGTAGCCCAAGAGTTTGCTAAAACTGGAGATCAAAAAGCCTACATGCGTGGTGTCATGCGGGTTGTGATGGCTCAAAAAAATCTCGGTAAAGAAGCTCAGTTAACTCAATCTAAGATTATGAAGCTCGGCGCTCAGATGAAGCAAGAGGCCGTGTTTGCAGAACAGTTGGCGAATGCAACAAACAGAGCCGGGACTGCTATGCAGCAGACTGCCCGAAAGACTAACCAACTTGGCGTACTTATGCAGCAGTCTGGTTACCAAGTAGGTGACTTTGCTGTTCAAGTCCAGTCTGGCACTAATGTCATGGTAGCTTTCGGTCAACAGGCAACACAGCTTGTGGGTACGTTTGCTATGCTTGCTAAAAGCACTAGGATGATTGCATTATTTTCTGGTCTTGGTGTAGTTGTGCCTATATTAACTGCCCTCGGTGCTGCATTGATGAGGACTTCTAATTCTGGTAAGAGCTTAAATGAGACTGTAGATGACCTATCCTCTTCTTTTAGCTCTTATATAACAGCGGTAAGCGGAGCTAATTCCTCTACAGAAGACCTGCTTAAAGTTTACGGTCGCATCACTCCAGAAATATTAGAGTTAGAGGAACGTCTACAGAGCTTAAAATTGCGTCAAGTTGCACTAGATGCACAGGCTACCGCCAAGGCTATCTCAAGTTGGGATTTTGGCGGGGCGGCTCTGGGTGGTGAACTTGATGACATAAGGGTCACATTCGACACCACCTCAGATAGAGCTAGGGTTTTACAGAGGGCCATTGCTGCAATAGGACAGGCAAAAGGCCCAGAAGAGACTTTGGCTGCAATACAAGCTCTTTCCGCTCAGGCTATAGATGCAGCGGGTGGCGTAGATAACCTCACAGAAAATCAAATAGAGTTTTTACAGCAGGTAACTGCCTCCGAGCAAGAGTTTCAAAGGCTCGTAAACATACTTGGGATAGTTAAGGTAGCTCAGGACGATGTTAACGACAGTAAAAACACCTCTTACAAAAGATTTGACGATCATATAAAGGCTTACCAGAAACACTTAGATCAAATTAAAAAGGCTAACGATAGTGCCGAAGAAGGTCTGTATGTAACGTGGCAGAAAATACAACTGTTGAAGGAAGAGGAAAAATCAGGCAAGGATTCAGTTGCGTATGCTGAACTTGTTGCTGAACAGGAGAGAGAAACCCTTAGAGCTAAGTTAGAGCAAGAAGGTGTTTCACAAACTCTTGTTGATGAGTCCTTGAAGTTACTTGAAACTCAACAGCAGATAGCTGCGCAGATTAAAGCCTCAGCAGATCAGGCCGAAAGACTAAAGAATAACCTTGAGGTAGCCTCTACGTTCCGCGTTGGGGGTGGTATGGGTGAGTTTGCCAATGTTGCTGGCGGTCTTGAAGCCTTTGGTGGCGCTGGTTCATTTAAGTATGGCGGGTCTCAAAAGTTTAAGCCCAAAAAAGAACCTGCTGTCAAAGAATCAGACCTAAGTAAACTACAGAAACAACTTGACCTAGAGGACGCACTCCTTGGTAAGACTGAAGCCAGACAAAGGGTACTAGAAGTACTTGGTGTTACCTTCGTAAAAGACAATCCTAATATTGTCGCTGGACTTGAGGAACAGATTAACAAGAACTTAGAGTTAGCCCGTGTGGAACAAGAGCGTATAGACCTTGCGAACACCATAGGTTCAGCTATGGAAAATAGCTTAATGTCTATGGTTGATGGAACTAAGTCAGTTAAAGATGCCTTCCGTGATATGGCTAGAGACATAATAGCTCATCTCTACAAAGTTATGGTCGTACAGCAAATGGTCAATGCTTTGGGTGGCTTTATGTCAGGCTCTAGTAATGCCACTATTGCCAAAATCGGTGGCGAACTAGAAAGTTATGACAATGGTGGTTACACAGGTAATGGCCCACGATCAGGTGGCTTAGATGGCAAGGGTGGCTTTATGGCTATGCTTCACCCAAGAGAGACTGTCATTGATCACGCTAAAGGTCAAAGTGGAGGTCAGGTCGTTGTAAATCAAGTTATCAACGTAACTACTGGTGTCCAGCAAACTGTTCGCGCTGAGATTATGGGCTTAATGCCTCAAATTCAAGAAGCTAGTAAAGCGGCGGTTTTAGATGCTAAACGCCGTGGTGGTTCATTTGCGGGAGCATTTTAATGGCTATTAGTTACCCAAGAGACTTGCCAACGGTTACTGGAATTTCAAGTATTACACTTCGTGCTGTCAATCAAACAGCTATGACGAGTTCTCCATTTACCTATAAGCAACAAATCCACAACCACTCAGGTCAGCGTTGGGAAGCTGAAGTACAACTCCCCGCAATGAGAGACGATACAGCAGAAGAGTGGACTGCTTGGCTGTTGAGCCTTAACGGACGTGCTGGCACATTCTTGATGGGTGATCCCAACAGGGCAACTCCCAGAGGATCAGCGTCTACAACGCCCGGCTCTCCTGTTATTAACGGAGAAAGTCAAACGGGTTCTTCCATTGCTATTGATGGGCTACCTGCAAGTGCTACAGGTTACTTGAAGGCTGGTGATTATGTTCAGTTTGGATCAGCCTCGACAGCAACCCTTCACAAGGTTCTTACGCAAATAGACACAAATTCATCTGGTCAAGCCACTCTTGATATTTGGCCGAATGTTGTAAGTGCTTCGGCGGATGGATCAACGGTTGTCGTCACCAATGCGAGGGGGCGCTGGCGTTTAAATTCAGGTCAACAGGATTGGTCTATAGATAATTCATCCTTTTACGGCATTACTTTTGCAGCGGTTCAGGTGATCCCATGAGTCGTGATTTATCGAAAATACAAAACGTCATTGAGCTTGATGAGATATTTCCCTTTTTCGCTGTTGACCTAGAGTTTGGCAATGAGGTTCTTGACTTCGGGGGAACAATAATACCATCAAGAAACTTATACTTCTGGACAGGTCTTGGAGAGATAACCCACGGCGGCAATGTTTATACTGGTGCTGGGCAATTCCTAACAGTCTCCGATGTCACTGAAACAGCCGATTTAAGAGCCGCTGGTGCAACCATAAGCCTTTCTGGACTGCCTAGCGAGATTGTAGCTTTGGCGCTTCAGCAGCCTTATCAGGGGCGTATATGCCGTATCAAATTTGGGATGCTAAACGCAAACAAAAACAAGACAATCACGGAAGATGGCATTGGTATCACTTTAGAAGACACCAGTGATGTTGATAACACTGCGGGTGATCCAGAGGTCATGATTGATCTTTTTGTCGGATACATGGATGAAATGAATATCCAAGAAAACCCTGACTCATCAACAATATCACTTTCTGTTGAAAACAAGCTAGTTGACCTTCAGCGGGCCAAGACCACACGCTACACCTCTGAGTTCCAGAAGAAGAAATATCGTGACGCATTCCCATCGAGGTCAAATGAAGACAAAGCGTTTGACTTTATCAATGATTTGCAGGGCAAACCTTTAAATTGGGGGAAAACCTGATGCTCCAAGGTTGGGATATTCGCCTTGCAACTTGGATAGATTCAGTGCGTGATCAACCTTTTCGCTGGGGGCCGCATGACTGCATAACCTTTGCAAACAACGCAGCCATAGCAATGCGAGGTTTTGGATTTGCCGATGAGTTCATTGAAGGTTACTCAACAAAAAAGGGCGCAATGGTCAGGTACAGACGCTTTCTGAAAAAAAGTGGTTACAATGACTTGACTGACGGATTGGACGACAGGCTAACGCGATTAAACACAAATTACGCCCCTAGAGGTTCGATAGTCGCACTTCCGCAAGAAGGTGTTTTGCCTTTCGCTTTTGGGGTTCAGATTGGAAAGTATTGTGCTTTTGTAGGAGACAAGGGTTTGGTACTATTGTATCCAGAGTCAAACTTTTTATACTGGGGTTTAAAATGAGCTTGAGCGGCCTTTACAGAAGCACATCATTCTTGAGCCAAGGGCCAATGGGTCCACAGTCCTATATGAAGGACATACCTCAGGACCCTGTTACTCTTGTTGTCGCCGCAGTGTCCACCGCGTCCAGTGTTGCGGTCGCTGCTGCTGCTGGTAGTGTTTTTGCTTTCGGTGTATGGACTGGCGCTCAAGCAGTATTTGCTTCTTTTGTTTTCAACGCAGCCCTCGGATATGCTTTAAACTCTCTTGCGCCGAAACCTAGCCTCGGTAATGCTTCGGGTGGATATGGTGTAAATGTAAACGCTTTGTCGTCAAACGCTCCGACTCAAGTGGTATATGGTCGAACTAAAGTCGGCGGCGTTGTTTTTATGCAAAATGTGACGGGGACTCTACTTTCTCAGATGGTAGCCTTTGCAGACCATGAGATCGACGCCTTCGAAGAGGTTTATTTTAATGACGAAAGGGTATCTTCAAAGAGTGTTTTGCTTGGTTCTTTCAGAGTTGTTGAGGTAACAAATGAGGAGGGTTTATCTCGCTTTCCCGGGGCTATCTACTACAATGAAAGGTTTGGTACTTTAGACCAAGAATATGTCGATCTATCTTTGTTATCCTTAACTAAGTCGGATTGGGATAATGACCATGTTGCTGCTGGTGTGGCGTACTTGGCTCCTAGATATTATTATGACAGAGACTATTTCCCTAACGGGGTGCCAGTGATTTCATCACTAATCAGGGGCAAGAAGGTATATGATCCAAGGACGGGTGAAACTGCATTTACAGACAGCAGTGACGTTGAGATAGGCAGAAACCCAGCCCTGATCCTCAGAGATTATTTAATCTATTCTGGGATTGCAGAAGCATCGGAAATTGACGACGATGCCTTTAACGCGGCGGCAAACATTTGCGATGAGGATGTTGCGCTGGACGCTGGCGGCACTGAGAAGCGCTATCGTTGTGATGGAGCTTTTACCACTGAGGAAAACCCGCAAGACATCATCAAATCCATTATTTCCACTATGGGTGGCATGGTTTGGTATTCTGCGGGTAAGTGGTCTTGCAAGGCAGCGGCTTATACGACCCCAGTGCTTACTCTTGACGAGGATGATTTGCGCTCTGGCATTCAAATCAGCACTCGCAGAAGCCGCCGCGAGGGGTTCAATAAGGTCGTCGGTCTGTTTAGAGGCGATGAAACAAGCTGGCAGGTCACTAACTTTCCTGAAGTTAAGTCGGACGCATTTGTTATTATTGATGGCGGTGAGGAAAGCACTCTTGAGCTAGACCTCCCGTTTGTTTCAACATCAACTCAAGCGCAACGGATTGCCAAGATAGCTCTTTACAGAAACCGTGAGCAATTAAAGATTAGCGGCTCGTTTGGAATGAGAGCCTTGCAGCTTTCAGTTGGTGATATTGTTAAAATCACGAATAGTCGGCTTGGCTTTGTTGAAAAGCAGTTTGAAATAGTTGAGTGGACTTTTGGGTTGAACCCCGAAATGGCACTTGAGGTATCAATGACGTTGCAGGAAATCAGCGCAGCGATATTTGATTGGAACGCAGAGGAAAAGACATTTGAGAGCAATAATACCACTCTTTCAAATCCCTTTGATGTTCCTCAAGTTGGGATTACTATAACAAACGAAAGCAGAGTTATAAACCAACACTTGACAAACTTAATCGCCGTTGATGTTTCCTCGCATAGGCCCGATGAAATTGAGAGCGTTGAGGTTGAATATTTAAAGTACAACAACCAGACAGTGAAATATACTGACCTAGATACCAGCCTATCAAACGGTCAAATAGCTAGGGTAGATGGAACTTGGGGCGTATCTCAAGGTGGTAGTTTACTTACTCAAGTTGATGAGAACACGAGTAGGTTTTACGTTGGCTGGTTGTCAGGTGGCCCCACAGAGAAATTTTTAGATGAGATTCGTGGAACATCATCGAATGGTAACGTCAGCTTTTTAGCCAATGAAAGAGGCGATTATGATGAGTTTACATTTTACTCAAGTCAATCAGGAAAAAGCGGATCAGCTAAATTTGACGTTCTAGCCATTCAAAAGCAACAGACCGCCGCTGATGGTGGGTTTTATATTATTTTTGTAGATAATGTTTTTTCCGTTGGAACTTTAACAGGTTTAAGCACATCTGATAATGTAAATGTTTTCTTTGCTTGGGAGTTTCTGCGCACTGGTACTCAATCTGGTTACATATCTCTAGGCAAAGGTGATCTCGGCAGATATGAAATAATTGATGCGTCTGTTCAGAATATAGATGATCCCGTATTCTCCAGATACTCTGTTAGAGCAAGAGCAACAAATTCCTTGGGTGTCAGAGGTGCTTATACCGAAGTTGGTCGTGCGTCATCACATGACACAACTGGCCCAACAGCGGTTTCTAATATTGAGAAAAGTTTTTCTGATGGTTCATTGCACTTAGATTGGGAGCCATCAGCCAGCGGAGATTTGAGCCACTACAAAATCCACAGGAACTATGAAACTTCTGGTGCATCGTTCACCGACTTTCATACGCAGCCAGTTGTTGATCGCGTTGCTAGACCGTCAAGCGATGTAATATTGGCACCTCAAGTTGGGACGTTCTTCATAGAGCCATATGACAAGGCTGGTAATGCTGGCACTGTAGCATCTATTGTGGTTACATCAAACGATCTTGATACTCGGACTAATTCAACAAGCTATACGGCTTCAGGAACCACCTATGACTTTGCGACCCAAAGTGGAACTCGAACAAATACTTCGATCTGGACTTCAGGTGCGACAGGTGGAAAGGAAATACTACTGACTGATTATTCTTCCGCTCCCTCTGAGGGGTCAGTCTTGTCTTATGGTGCGAATGACCTTTTGGAAGATAAGGTTGTTAGATTGACTGTTACAGAGCTTGAAGTGCAAAGGCACTCTGGTGATTCAACGGCACACTTTGGTGGGTCCGGTTATTCCGATCATTCTGGGCCTTGGTATCCAGATTTTGATAGCTTACCCAGAAACATTGACAGTTGGCCTAAAGATTACAATTTTGATGGCTTTGTGCTTGAGAATGCAAACTTCAAAGATGTGTTTGTGGAGGTTTATGCTAACGCTCGAAAGGATGGTTCAAGTGATTTTACTGCCTATACTAGATTGCCATGCACACTTGAGGGTCGTTACTTTTCCTATAAATATGTGCTAAAGAGTACCTCAGATAATATATCCCCAGTTTTCCAGAAAGCTGTTATAACCTTGGAGTATAATTAAATGGCTACCCATGACTATGTAATTGACAATGCAACGGCTCCAGCGGTCAGGGCAGATATAAATAGCGCACTGCAAGCTATTGTAAGCAACAACTCAGACACATCAGCACCTTCTACAACCTTCGCCAATATGTTCTGGTATGAAACAGATACAAATTGGTTTTACATGAGAAACGAAGATGATGACGCATGGATCAAGCTATTTAAACTAAACCAAAGTTCAGACTTAATCCAAAACATTGCTGACAGCTTGGTCGTTGACATCAGCACTGGGGCCAGTATCGGCACTTTAGGCGTTCAGGTTTCAAGTAGCTGGACAGGTGGAATAGTAACAACTGAAACTTTGGTTTCTCCAGCAAAGGTTAAGGCTGCTGTTGATGCCTATGCGCCCATCGCTGGTTCTGCTAGATCGTTTGTTAGTGCAGAGCAAGCCTTAACTGCTGGAAACCTTTCAACTCTTGCACACAGTTTAGGTGCGGTTCCGAAGCTGATTGATGCAAGGTTCATCTGCAAAACTGCATTTGATATGTTTTCTGTGGGTGATGAACTACAGAATTTTATATACATTAACGGTAGTGATGAAGGTGGGGTTGTCGTCTGGGCTGACGCTACAAACATCTATTGCCGACAGAATAGTGATAACTCCATTGCTTACTACAGCGGTGCTGGATCACTTGCTAGAACAACGACATCCCAGACAGCAAATTTTAAATTGCTTGTGAGAGCTTGGGTATAGGGAAATAAAATGGCTGATAAGAAAATATCCGAATTAGATGCGCTGACAGGTGCTAATACTGCTGATGATGATCGTTTAGTTATTGTTGACACCTCTGCTGGTCTCACCAAAAACATTACGATGACTGAGTTTAAGAACGCTCTGGATACGGGATCAGGGTTCGTAAGGATCACTGGCGACACCATGACAGGCCCGCTTGATGTGCAATCGACTATCACCAGCGATGGGCTAAATGTGGGCGGTAATATTCTACGAGATGTAGACAATAACAGCATGTTTATTTCTGGTGGTAATGCCGCTGCTACTGGTGCAAATATTGGCTTGTACGGATCAACAAGTGGCAACTCTAATGACATACTACTCAGAAGAAACAACGTAAAGTTTGCAGCATTTGACGGTGGCACGGGCGACATCTCCTTCTACGAGGACACAGGCACCACGCCAAAGTTCTTCTGGGATGCGAGTGCGGAGAGCTTGGGGATTGGTAGTTCTGCTATTTATGGTGACGGAGGCTCTACTCTAAGCCTTAGCGATGACTTGGGTGGAAATGTTGGGGGCCGTTTAGCTTTACATTATACTGGAAACTCTGGCTATGCTCAAATCTCTACTTCAAATGCAAATGATGTTGTAATTGATGCTGATAGAACAAATGCAGGCAGCAACACTAATATACAATTCCGCATCGACAATTCAGAACGCATGCGCATTTCAGCAACGGGATCGGTCGGGATTGGCACGAGTTCGCCTAGCCCAGATTACGGCTCTGATGTAGCTTTAGAAATCAAAGGTGCAAGTTCCCCCGGTCTTGTACTTAATGACACAGGACAGGCTTCTAAGTATG
>Ga0206682_10000829_pt1 | contig 32350 bp, 22 predicted proteins | sample M240m12015metaG_FD_155444 | JGI IMG/M metagenome (GOLD analysis project Ga0206682, IMG submission 155444) | Ammonia-oxidizing marine archaeal communities from Monterey Bay, California, United States - M2 40m 12015 | ecosystem: Environmental > Aquatic > Marine > Intertidal zone | place: USA...
ATTGTTTAGCAATATATACTAAACAGGAGATAATAAAAAGACCATGCATGTCTTAAAAAGCGCTCGGGAAGAGCGCGGGCAAAATGGCGATTTTTAAGGGACCTTCGGGTCCCTTTTTTTATCCGTAAGCTGCGTGTGGACCTTGAATTGTAGAGGAAGTCCTATCTATTGGAGATGTTTGAATGATATTGGTATCACCTACCTTAGTTGATTGATCAATGTTTTTAGCATCAATATATGGATCTCTAAACTCTTCTTGAATAGCCTGTCTAGCAGCATTTTCTCCTGACTTTTCTAATAGGTCAGATGGCCCTTGATCAGTAGCTGTCCCTGGAGCTTTTGTTTTTAAATTATCAAGTGTAGTATCGCCTAAATTCATTACTCCATTATATGCATCTTGGAACGCTTCCATAGCACTTTTACTACTAAATGGATTTAGCGCAGCTCCTAGTGCAGCAGCACCGCCAGCCATAATAGCATAAGGGAATGATAGTATCTTCTTAGCTATTTTTAAAATAGATAAGCCTACATTCTTAATAGCATCTCCAAAATCCATTCGAGTTAACTCCATTAGTCCTTCAAGTAAATTTGCTGTCATGTTATCGAATATTTCAGCTAATGAAAATTCTTTCATACCTGCAATAACGCTTTCAGGTAAAAAGAAGCTACCGATCCATGTAACAAGACCAAACAATAAATCAAGAGGAATGGCAACAAGTCCTTTAAGAAGTCCACCCAATCCACCGATTAATCCTGCAGTCAGTTTTGTAAAGAAGCTTGCATCTTTGAATCCATCCATGGCCCCCATTGCGCCTTTAACGGTATCAAATATGGACATGAGAATAGTAAGAGGTAAGAATAATCTACCTAGTACTCTACCAAGGCCTTTAAACGCAGTTCCTATACTGCTTACGGTTTTCATTGCTGCTTGAATAGGTTTTAATCCTTTAAAGAAAGCTGACAATCTTGATCCAAGGTTTCCCATACTGCTTATAGCTCTACCATTACTGGCAGTAAGACCTACAGCACTTTTAAGAGCTCCTGATGCACTGTCTAATGCATTAAAGAGTGGCTTACCAGCATCTTTAAAAACTTTAAAGAAGTCCGACAATGGTGCAAAGAATCTTGCAAATCCGCCGGCGAAAAATTTCATTATTGAACTACCCATTTTAGGCAGTGGGGAATTGCTAAACACTTTTGCAAGCGATAACATTCTTCCTCTAAATACACCAACTGCAGCAGTTAGTACACCACCACCTAAAGCAAGTCCTGTTTTTAAAAGTTTCGAAAGATCAATAAATACCTTTTTAGCCGAAGTAAAAAAGCTCTTTGCCTTTTTCATGAATTCGCCGAATACGCTGTTACCACCGCCTTTAAATATGCTACTTGTGAGTTTCGTAAATCCAGCTTTAGCTTGTTTAAAATACTTAATAAAACCGTCTCTCATAAATGCAACAAACTTATCAGCACCTGATATTCTCATTAACATTTTGCCAAGTCCAAGTAAACCTTTACCTAAAAATTTATATGAGTCTACAATTCCATCTAATATACCTATTAGAGTACCAGTTAAAGCTGTACGTATTAGCAATCCTACAATTGCATTTTTATCTGTTGTTCCAAACTCATTTTTAAGTACATCTAAGTTAAGTCCAGTATGCTTTGCAATTTTTTCTAATAAGTCATTACGTTCTTCATTTCTCTTGATGCGTTCATTATCAGCTTCCATGTCATCTAACTTACCATCATTAATAGCAGTAATAAGTCCTTGGATTGCAGTTAATTGATCTTTATCCAAGTTACCGCCTTCATTTTTCATATAATCGGCAAGGTTTTGTGTATGAAACACATTTTCTTTTGCAATTCTAGTAGCTTCATTAAGGTTTTTTAATTCCTTTACTACATCAATAAGAGACTTTTCAGTTGATAATTGATTATCCGATGGTGTTAATTCATTTGCCATGTCTTATCCTTATTTTTTACCCATTGCTTGAGTGCCAAAGAACGCTGCAACAATACCAGCAACTGCAACAAAATATGTAGGTGCCATGGACCCTAAAGTCTTGGCTGCTTCATCAAGCCCTACAAGCGATGCTACAACAACTGCAAATGGGTATAGTATTAATCCAAACAATGCAAACCATGTCATATTTCTTTGAGCATCACGCATTGCATCTGCATCTTCAAGCTCTTTACGCTTTGCATCAAGATACATATCATGTTCTTCGTCAGACACTTTTCCATCACCGTTGGTATCAGCGGGATGATCTAATTTCTTAATTACTTCTTCAGACATTATTGTCTCCTTTGTTCCTTTTTAACTCTTTCGTTTTCTTCTTTAACCCATTCGCCTAATAGGGTAACATATATCTCACGTTCCCAAGGCATCATCTGATCTAATTCTGTTAAGCTCCAGTTATGGTGCTGTATCATCGCAAAGTTAGTTCTATAATAATTAACTAAGCTATCATGAGAGAGGCCTACGTAAAAAAACTAGAGAGACCTCTAAGCTCCTGACTATTATGTTCATCACATGACGAACATTTATATGCTATATCATATGATAGTGTTGGCATAGTACTAAAAAAATCAGAAATCTTTGCAAGCTGCTCAGTGTTAAGCGAGTCCATAAAATCTTTTAAATCTTCTGCCTTTTCTTTATATGCAGGATATACACCGTCATTATCAAATATAGTGTCTATTGACGCTAACATAAGATCAAACGCTGCATCTAGCTCATTATCTTTTGTTTGGGCTGATGAAACAACAGAATACGATGGATATTTAAGCGTAATACCCACTGAATCAGTTAACATTACTGTTGCATTTTCTTCAACAACCTCTGGCGACTTAATATCCTCAAAATTAATTTTTACATCATTAGTGGCATTACAGTGTTCGCATTTCATGCTTAAGTCAATAGATTCCCCTACTGATTTTGATCTTAGCGCTAGAAACAATGTTTCAACATCAAACATTGCTAGCTCATCAATGTTAATATCATCATGCACGCATGATTTAATAATGTCTTTGGTAGCATTCATGATTTGTTTTTCATCATTAGTCTCCATAGCCATCATCAATATCTTTTCTTCTTTCACCAGATATGGTCTATAACTTATAGTTTTCCCTGTCGAAGGGATTACTATATCATATCTCGCATTATTTAACTTCGGTAAAGCCATTATATTATTCTCCTATTATATTAAATTATATTAAATGCCAAGTGTTGCGCCGATGACACCAGCAGTCGATTTAATCGTATCTACTATGTCTTCGGTCACAAAGTTTTCGTAACTCAATGTCACATTCAGTTTCTGGATAGTATTTTCACTATTATTATCCATATTTATCGAGCTTACTGTAACTGGAAATGCATTCTCCAGTTTAACAGAATGGATCGGTATATTTTCCTGATTTAATTGTTGTATAATTACATCAGTCGTAAAATCTTTTTTATAGCCTGCTCTATATCTTTCCATATCAAACACGCCTGATTGCCATGAATCAAACATTTTCTTCATGTAATAATCATTAGTGAGCATAAAAGACATAGTAACATCTTCGTTAATAACACCATAAGGTATCTTAATCGCTTGCTTTTCAGCAGTGTAATCTATTGTAGTGATCTGTCTACCAGGTAGGTTTACCGACTCACATAGTATTGATATATCACGTGGATCAGGTATCATATTTTTAATACTTCCACCTGATATAGCATTCTTTGCAATGTCACCTACTAATACTTTAGGATCTGAATTAAGTAAAGACTTAAGGCTATTTGCAGTTGGTGGAGTAAAGAATACTTGAAAGCGGTTTTGCATTGCAACTCCACCTTTCTTTGATATTGTAGCCTTTAAATTGTCTATACTGTTCATGATGCGTATGATTTCCTTGAGTATCTCCAGACTGACTCAGCTTTAATCTTACTAAACTGTTCAACTGGTAAAAATATTGCAATTTCCCATTCGGTCATCGGCACTCTTACTATTCGTGATTTGACATGTTCCATGAGATAATGCTTAAAACAGGGCTTAAATTCTTTATATTTTTGCACGCCTTTGAGCGTCTTATATCTCATTCGTGCTAGTCTTGTGCTATCTGACATATTCTTTGGGCCTAATTTCATTAACTCATCTAGGAATCTTGCCCGTACCGCCGGCGATAAGTAATGGAGATTTAGTCCATAGAATCCACCATTTGCAGGCTCGACCATAATCGTAAGAGGGAATCTATCATAGTACGGTAGTTCTGCCTTATACTTAGGGTCATAAAAATACATTATCATGTCACCCGTCTTAGGTCTAGCAACTGTATCTAATGCATTATCCTGCAACAATTCCTTTCTATTTACATCCGATAACTTTCTGACGTTACGCTGAAACCATTGTTGCGACTGCTTCGTACGAGGAGATACCCCAGATCTAAATGCTTGTGCTTGTAATGTGTCGAATAAACTTGCCATGATACTATTTATACTATCCTTTCAACACTTTGATGCCTAAATTGCGTAAAGTATCTTCAGTCCAGATTTGAAACTTCCAACCCTTATGCTTGGCATATTGCTGTGCAGCATTCCACTTGGAAGTATTCTTGATATATGCAGTGACCTCATTTAGATGCTTCTTGGTCTTACGTGCAGCCTTTGGAGGTTGTGTCTGTTTCTTCGGCTTAATCTCAACAAGGATAATCTCGCCATTAGTCATCTCAATAAGCATATCAACAAAATAGCGATGCAGCTTATTATCGGTCTTGCACTTATATGGTACAACAACCTCTTCACTGTTCCATGCACGTACCTGCGGATTAGACTCTGCCCAACGGAATGCATTGCGCTCCCACAATGAGCGATATGTTACCTTGGTAGGGTCACCAACGTATTTCTTTTTGTTCTTTACTGTGTATTTGCCCTTATAAGCCATATAAATAGATCTATAGTTATTAAATGTATTACTATTTATAAAGGTAAAAAGGCATATGTCACACACAATATTAACGTTTCCAGAAACTCTGAGGTCAAAAGTATCGGAGGATGGCTTTCCACATATATCATTCTCTATGGTGAGAGGAGAAATGGGAGAATTTACAGATATCCACCTGTTTATACCAATAGGTATGGCATCGAATGATGGTATGAATTACGGTTCTCAGAATTTAGGCCTTGTCGGAGCAGCAGCAAGAGATAAAGCTATTGGTGGTAGGCTGGGTACTGGAGGTCAAAAACAAAAAGCAGGCGCTGACTTCATCTCGCAACTAACGAGTCGATTCAAGGCAGGAAGTGGTGTAGGTGGCGGTGTTGCTTCTGCATTTGAGCTCAAATCAGGCCTCATAGTCAATCCATATACTGCAGTAACGTTCGAAGGAGTCAATGTAAGATCATTTGAATTTGCATTTAAGCTAGTACCAACATCAAAAGAAGAGTCATTGATTGCCCATAAGATAGAGAATGCATTTCGTAAGTACATGTATCCAAAGGAAAGAGGTACAGGTTCATTAGAATATCCACCAACATTTCGCATAGAATTCATGGCAGGTGGTCAACCAAATAAGTATATGCCACGTATTATTGATACGTATCTTACAACAATGTCCGCAAATTATAACGCAACAGGCAATGCATTTCATGAAAATGATGGCGTATTAGGTGCTGCACCAACAGAAATTGATCTTACAATGACCTTCCAAGAGGTACGTGCAATCACAAGAGATGACCTATATGGTGCAGATCTTGTATATAGGGATGGTTACGACGATGCAGGTCACGTGGTTGGAGATACAGCAGATACCCCTGGAGAAGCAGCCAAATATGCTCGCGATGTGTCTGCACGGGCGATCAGTCGTGGTGCCGAACTAGCAGGAGGAGAATAATATGGGTTATTTCAGACAGTTTCCAAAGCTTGATTACGACTTCGATCGTAATGGTATCTTGCAAAAGGTGGTCAATATCTATAGGGCAGCTCGCCCATTAGATGCATATCTTGATGATCTTAACGCATATGCATTCTATAATGTCAAGAATGGTGAGAGACCAGACATCGTATCACAACGCCTATATGGCACAACACAGTATTACTGGACCTTCTTCATCGTAAATGACTTCCTACATGATGGTCTTGCTGCCTGGCCAATGAGCCAAGAGAAGCTACACAAGTATATGGATGAGGAATTCGCCGGAACAGTCATTACGACCAACCCAAGTATAAAAGAAAGCGGCGATATAGGTGTAATACTTGCTCAAGAAAACAGTCTATCAGGTAGATTCGAGCTAGGAGAGACTATAACAGGTACAAACAGTGGGGCAACCGGCACGTTAATCAAAAAGAATGCCGATATGAATCAATTAGTCTTGCAAGATGTAGTAGGAACATTCATTGGTAACAGTAAACCAGGCCCTCAAAATGCAACAGAAGGGGTAACAGGTAACAAATCAGAAGATAGTGTGAACACATATGACGTATATAAGTACCTGGATGCGCCGCATTCTTACTACAGACCTGCCGCAGGAGCAGAAGACACCATAGAATATACAGATAGTAATGGAAATGAGGTACAACCATTCCTACATTACCATAATCCGGATGAGAAGAGAGTTGTATCGAACGGAATATTCATATCTGGAGGAGAGCCGACCAGTCAAATATCGTTTAGAACCAATAGAGCATATCTATTCGATACAAATGAGGCAAGATCAAAGATAAGAGTGATAGATCCTAAGTATATAACACAGTTCGCAGACAAGTATGAGGCGATAATCAACAATGAGTAGAGTCAATAGTAAGCTGGCCAATGGTTCTGAGGCATTAGTACCATCATCATATACCCTGGCAGAGGTATTACTTACACCCAGTAATGGAGAAGTGCGAGATATTACAGACCTGTGTGCACAGATCAATATAAGAGAGAGCCTATATGCAGGATCCTTGCAATGTGATATCAATATACTGGATGCTGCAAATGTGCTCGAAAAACTAAAAGTCGTGAGTGGAGAGGTACTGGACCTACTGATCACGAGAAGACTAGCTGGAGGGGAATCGGACAAGTACAGTCATACGTTTAGGATCGCAGAGGTATCTTCGTTCGCTAAACTAAAGCCAGGCACACAGACATATGTGTTCAAATGTATCTCTGAGCATGCGTATATGTCACAACTGAAGACCATATCTAAACCTTTTAACAATGTACCAGGCGCCTTAATACAAAATATATGTACAGATGTATTAGCAATAGACCCAAAAGAACTATCAATCAATACAGAAACTAAACAAACAATCACTGGCGTATACCCACGGATGAGACCAATGTATCTTATTAGCTGGTTAACAAGGAGATCTTATGACAACGGAAGTCCTTTCTTCTTCTATGAGACACTCGGCCAAGGTATATTCTTTGATTCCTATGAGAATATGATCAATAAGAAGAGTTATAACGAGTATATGCATAGCCCTTTTATTAATACAACGATCGGTTCGGACGAGAATATTAAGCAATTAAAAAATAAAATATTAAAGATTGCGACCGATTTAAACATGTCGAAGTATGTAGATGTGGCGAATGGGGCTTACAGCAGTACACTACACACTCTTGACATTGCAACGAAGACCTATAAGAAGTCTTCGTATACGTATGGTAAGGACCTTAAGCTGAATAAGAATGGCGTGCTACCCAGTAAGCTAGACTTTAATGATAGGGCCATTGAGAGCCACCGCGAATCGACTAACTTTTATGTGAGTTTGAACACTTCGGCTGCCAGCGGTGGGTCTAACTACCATGCACCGAATGATACCGATTTGCTTACGGCCAATGCCTATATAGAGAACATGGATGGTACGGTATTAACCATTGATATATACGGTGACTTTAAACTCTCTGTCGGTATGGTAATTACTTGTAATGTAATAAAGTCTGTTGAATCTGCAGAGAATGAACGTGGTAAAGATAAGTACCTATCAGGTAAATACCTTGTTACCTCTATTAATCATAGATTTGAAGATGAGTATATCATGCAGTTATTACTCAAGAAAGACTCCTATATAGAGTCATTAGATACAATAGAGAAGGTGCAATGATGGATTTGTTTTCAAACATATGCACTCAAAAAATTTTCCCGGGTAAAAATCTGGTGTGGAGGCCGCGATGAAAAACTTAGATCAATTCATAGGTAGTCAGTTTACCTGGTTCATTGGATCAGTTGTTGATATCGACGATCCTCTCTTATCCAATAGAGTGAAGGTGATGCCTTATGGTTTCTATGATGAGACGATTGATAAGTCACATCTAAACTGGTCGACGGTCATGATGCCAAATACCTCCTCTTCCTTTAAAGGGTTCGGCTCGAACCATGAGCTGATGGTTGGATCCTGGGTCGTGGGTTTTTTCCGTGACGGTCCAAGTGCGCAGGATGCCATTATACTGGGGTCGATCGCATCCTCTACGGATGGGACGATTGACATTCCCACTGAGGCCCAACTCAACCCTCCTACCAATAAGGTACACAAAACCGAAGCCGGCCATATCATAGAGGTTGACAATACCTCTGGCTCAGAACGTATTAATATAAAGCATAAGACCGGATCACGGTTGACAATGAATGCGGACGGTACAATAGATGTCGTCGCAACCAATATAAGACTGAATGCATAATGAAAACGATCGCGATACCATGTGAGGCTAGCCTCTTACCAAAGCCTGGTGACCTGGTCAATATATTTAATCAGATCACGAATCTGATCGCACAGTTAGAGATGCAAGGTTTGGCCGATGAAGCCCAGAAGCTTCGTGACCTATTAGATGGTATACGATCTGGTCTCGGCAACTTTCCAGTATCTATCTCTTATCCAGTATTTGGTACGCTCGATATACCTGAAGTAGAATGGGAGAAGAGAATCAATGCCATGATAGAAGAGTATCATCTCTTTATACAGGCAAAGTTCTTAGAGATTATATCGGCTGTGATACCAGTATCCTTTGCGATTCCGGTTCCACCATTTGGTATCAGTGTGGATATTGTAAAGCTGTTCTCTGATCCAACATATAAGAGTACGATAAAGGCGCAGTTCGCCGTGAATATAGATACCTTCTATCCAATGTTACCAGACATTTATAAATCATTTGATGGTACATACGGATTAGAATCTCCAGATATGAAAGTAGAAGCAGTCTGGGAATATGTTATGACTCAGCTAAATAAAGGTGCATTAGGAGTATTGCATGGTTTGTTTGGAAGCCTGATTGATAAGTTTAGTACAATATGGGAAGCATTAGGTTTACCGGCTCTTCCAAGTTTAACTGAGCTGAATGTACAAGGATTAATAGAAAGTACTATACAATCAATAGAAGCCCAGATCAAATCAGCACCGGCAGATTTAAAACACGAATTAAGAAAACAAGCAATTGATTTATTAGAAGGATTACAGATTGTTGGATTTAGTATATTAGATTTATTAGGTGGTGAACCAACTGATTTTGTAGAAAGCCTAGAAAGAAAAATGGATAGGTTTAAAAGACGTATGAAAAACTTCGGTGAAGAATGGCCTAAGTTTCTTATACAAGAATGGATGCAGAAAGTACAGAAGTTCTTTAATGCAATTGGTCTTGGTGCATTGATTGAATGGATTACATTTACGTTCTGTGATTTCTTAAAACTAATTGGATTGCCAGCAAGTGTTACAATAGCGACTGATATAACATTAACTTCTTTGGTTGGTAGTGGAGCAACATTACCTTCCTTAGCAGCAGTGGCCACAGACATGAGTGGCGTATATGAGTTTACAACAGAAGAAAATGTAACAGAGTATAGCCCAGCAAGAAGTCTTCCAATTACAGGAAGTCCTACTGTTATATTAGACAATATTGAATTAACCGAATCAACAGATTATATATGGAATTCTACAGAATTGTCTTTAACTTCTTCACCATTATCCGACAAGAAATTGCTAATCATCGAATAAAGGAGTATAAATACTAGTATGTCTACACAAATATTATCAGATAGATCGGTCATAGGGGATGTTCGTAAAGCTTCCACGTCTTCACGTCTAAAGCAATGGACTGATATAGATTTAAATCTAGCTCTTCATCCTATCCGTAAAGATATTATTCCTCTAAAGGATGATGCAGCAATTAAGTATGCAGTACGTAATTTACTTCTCACTAACTTTTATGAGAAGCCATTTAATCTGGGAGTAGGTGCAAATCTAAGAGCATTACTCTTTGAACCAGCAGATGAGATTACAAAGCAGACCTTACGTAGGAATATAATAAGATGCGTAAAAGCAGGAGAACAACGGGTAGATATTATATTTGTTAATATAGTAGATGAGCCCGATGCAAACTCATACAGAATACTAGTAAAATTTAGAATAAAAGAATTCGATACTACAGATGATGTAGAAATCGTATTACGACGTTTAAGGTAAAATAATATGGCAACTAATTTAAATGTAACAGAACTTGATTTCGATCAGATTAAAAGTAATTTGAAGAACTATCTAAAAACTCAGACAGAGTTTAGTAGTCATGACTTCGAAGGTTCAGGTTTATCTTCACTACTTGACGTGTTGGCATATAATACACATTACAATGCAATGGCCGCACATTTTGCCCTTAACGAAGCATTCTTAGATTCAGCACAAATTCGTGGTAACATTGTTACTCGTGCAAAGTTACTCGGTTATATACCAAGATCAGTCTTAGCGCCAAGAGCCACTGTCACTATTACAGTTGACGTTTCGCAAGAAGAGAATACCAATAAGCCAGCATCGTTGACTTTACCTCGAGGCGCTAAGCTAACAACGAATGTAGATGGAAGGAATTACAGATACATTGTGCTAAATGAGCAATCCGCAGTATTAAGTGAGGTTGCAGCAGACAAATATGTTTTTGATAATGTTGTTATCGCAGAAGGTACAAGGAAGAAACTTTTATATAGAGTTGATAACGATATTGAAAATCAGAAGTATCAAATATCAGATGATGATGCAGACACTTCAACATTAAGAGTTCTCATTCAAGCGAATGAACTATCTACATCATATGATAACTATACTAAGTTTGAAACATTAATTAACGTTGATTCTTCAAGCCGTGTATATTACCTACAAGAAAATTCGAATGAATATTTCGAAGTATACTTTGGAGATGGTGTAACCGGTAAGAAGCCTTTAAATAATAATATTGTTACACTAGACTACGTGTTTACAAATGGTCCAGATTCAAATGGAGCAAACTTATTTACTATGGTAGATAATATCGGAGGTTATGGCACTATTGCGATTACTACTCTCAGTAAGGCGGCCGGTGGTACTGTAAAAGAAACAAATGAGTCAATACGTTTTAATGCTCCTCTCACTTTTACATCACAGAATAGAGCAGTAACTTCAGATGACTATAGAGCAATTATTCAAAAAGAATTTACTAACATTAATTCAATTTCAACCTGGGGTGGTGAAGACAACGATCCACCAGATTATGGTTCTATTTACATCTCTATTAAACCACTTGTTGGAGATTCACTTACAGCAAACGAAAAAATAGAAATAACAAATGCAATATTAAAAGGTAAGAGTGTTGTATCTATTACTCCTTACATTGTAGATCCTAACTTTACATATCTTGATCTGGATGTTTCATTTAAATATAATCCAAACTTAACCGATAGATCTCCAGTAGAACTTACTGCAGTTGTACGTGATACTGTTGCGGATTATAATTTTAATGAGTTAAATAAATTTGATGGAGTGTTTAGACACTCACAGTTGTTGAAGGCAATTGATAATGCAGATCCTTCAATTCAAAACAGTAACGTTAGACCTTATATGTTTATGACGATTACTCCAAATAAATTTTCTGCTAATAAAGACAATAACTTTAATTTACAATTTACTTCACCATTCTTTAGTTCAGGATCGTCTACTAACTTTATTATATCTTCAACAGTATTTAGACTTAATGGAGGAGATGTATATTTTGGAGATATTCCAATTGATGGTTCTACTAACAGACAAGTTATTGTCTATAAAGTAATTAACGGTGAAAATGTTACTGTGCTAAATAACGTAGGACTTATTAATGTACAAAACGGAACAATTACATTAAGTAACTTTTTACCAGACGATGATTCTCCAGATACAATAAGAATTACTGTTGTTCCTAATTCCTTGGACCTTGCTCCTAAAAGAGATCAGCTAATTGCAATTGATCCTTTAAGAGTTCAAATTACTCCAAGTATTGATACTATATCAGTGTCCGGATCTTCTGGCACAATTGACTATTCAACGACCTCAAGGCTAAGATAAGATGGCTGGAACTCATAAACCTAATAACACACTTCTTTCATTTGACATGTCCTCACCTGGATATGTTCAAGCTATTGCATCTTCAAAAAGTAAGACAAAGGAAAATTTAAGAACTGAAGAGTTGATACCTTCTGAGATATTAGAAAACTCAGGAGGGCTACAACTATTATTAGATGCCTATTATAAATTTATGAACTTGGAAGAGTTCATTTATCAACAGACAGAAACATATGTCGATGTTGTATTAGATGATAGAGCAGTGTTTAGAGTTAGTGATCCTAGAAACGAAAACGATCACTTTTTTACAGATGACGATGGAGCTAACTCCACTTTAACATTAACTGATAGCGACGGAACTGTTATTACGTATACGCTTACAGCATCTAATGTTAATATTAGTAATGGTAACAATCTACCCGGATCGTTATCAGAATCAACATCTGATATTGGTAAAACACTTACTGTTAGGTTTGGACATCCAACCAATAGTAGCTATGTTAATTATAATACTCAGACAGCAACTCTTACTACGCCCATAAAATATTGGGCAGGCCCTGGTGCTTCATATGCTCTTAATACAATTGAAGAGTCTATGGATATTGATAGCACAGCCGCAGCTTATTTGGAATTAATTCAAAAAGAAATTGCGGCTGTTGTTCCACGATCGATTCAGGTAAATAAAAGAAATTTATATAAAGCAATAACCGATTACTATAAAATACGTGGATCGTCAGATTCCATTGAAGTATTTTTTAGACTTCTTTTTGATGATGAAGTAGAAGTTGAATATCCTTGGGATAGCACTCTTATTCCTTCGTCTGGTAACTGGGATATAAATCCAGCTTTGCCTAAGGGCGGAATCTACTTAGATAAAAAAGGATTTTTATCAGACACAATTAAAGTGCAAGATAGTTTAAGATACCAAAAGTTTTCGTATCTAATACGTACAGGTCAGAATCTATCTTCATGGGATTACTTTTATAATCGCCTTGTACATCCGGCCGGATTTAAATATTTTGCTGAGATTCTAATTCAAATGTTCTTAACTCGTGATGAGTTAGGTGATGATCAAAAGCTTCTAAGAGAATTAAGATATATTGGAGGACCCAAACATAATCAATTAACTGGCGAAACTTTCTTTGGATATGGAAGAACAAATAGATTTACATTATCTTCTATGCCAGATTTACAACCAGGCGTTATTGGAATTGAGGATATTCCTTTATTAGTAGAAATGTTTGCTTCATTGTTTTTACCGTTTACAAATGTTGACATTCATAGATCTGGTAGATTATCATTAGTTGTACCACAGTCTGGTGTAAATGCCGGTAAGGTAACTAGTGTAGAAATAGCAGATCCTGGTTTTGGTTATGCAACTGCTCCAACAATTGTAGTTAATGGTGTTGCTCAAACCGGTCAAACTATATCACAAGCAACAGTAACCTGTACAATAGATTCTAATGGAAAAATTAACTCAGCATCTGTCAGTACTTCAGGTGCAAACTATTCATCTGCGTTTGCTAATGTTAGTCCTAATCCCAATCTATCTAAGATTGCAAACATCAATGTTACTCCAGATACTACTAAGAAGTATTCAACTCCTCCATTAATCAGCTTTGATGCTCCAACTTCAGTTGATAGTTTCGGCGTTCCTCTGTCTTCTAATATTACAGCGACTGGTAAATACGTATTACAATCAACATCTGTATCTAGGATTGAAATGATTTCAGGAGGCTCTGGTTATACTTCGCAACCCGATGTTGTAATAACAGGAGGTAGTGGGTCAAATGCAACTGCCATAGCGTTCATTGAAAATGGATCGGTGTCGCACATTGATATTATTAATCCAGGCTCTGGATTCACGGAAGTTCCTAGTGTAAGTATAGTTGGTAATGCTACCGCTGTAGCACAATTAGTTCCATCTGAAATTGCATCTGCTACTATTACTAATCCTGGTTTTGGTTATGTGATTACTCCTCAAGTGTATATTGCATCTAGAGCAAAAAACGAAGCTAGAGTAAAATCAGATAAAATAACAAGAATACTAGAATTAAATCACTCTAGCGTTGACCCTGTTTTTAATAAAGTAACAAATCCGATACAATCTTCAGGTTCTGTTAGAGGACGTCAACTATATAATGGTAAGCTTCTTCAGAAAGGAGTATTGACATCTGGCCAAAACTGGACAGTAACTGAAACAAATCCAACTGCTGATAAAATCATGGGTGGATACGAAGTAACTGTAGTTCCGGCGGGATATCGAACACAACCAGAAAATGACTATTATAGTCAAAAAACAAATATCTTAAACAGTAATATGCTTTATGATTTTAACGAAACTTTAGAGATATTAGGTAGCGTAGAATTGCAAAGCACTTCTATAAGTGATATAAATAAATATAACGTGAATTCTTTTATTCACTCAAATTAATAGGAAATAAAAATGACGGCAATAGTAACTTCTAAATTCAGAACATTGAATGCAGAGAATTTCAAAGAAGACATAGCAAGCGCAAGCGTGTTTGTAGCAATTGGTAAAACCGATGCTTGGTCTAATTCAACTTCTGATACAACAGACACAACCCCATTCACCCCATACGATACTACTGATGCTTTAGTAGAAGCAAGGGAAAATATCTTCGCGCTAAAAAAATTAGCATCTGGTGATGTATCTCATGTTATTCCTAGACATACATGGACTACTGGTACAAGTTATTATGCTTGGGATTCTAATGATCCGGATATTTTTGATAAGGCTTTTTATATTATCACTTCTGAGTTTAAAGTATACAAATGTATATTTGCACCTGGAACTGGTTCTACTCAAGAACCTACCCAGACATTAACCTCTCCAACAGCAGAATCTGATTTATATATTTGGAAATATATGTACACGATCGCCGTCGCCGATGCAGAAAAATTCCTTACAACATCATATATGCCTGTAAAAACTATTAATGTTGAATCCTTCGCTGATGATGATGCAGCTGAGAATGCTTTATCTGAAGGTGACTATGCACAGTATCTAAACCAAAAAGCAAGTAGAGATGCTGCTACTGCAGCTGGAATCGAAAGAGTAGAAGTTACAGCTGGTGGTACTGGATATAATAATCCGTTTAACGGAGATGTGTTTATAACTGGAGCAGGAACTGGGGCTCAAATAGCAGACGCTGATGTAACAGTAACTGGAGGAGTTATTACAGCACTTGATATGACTGCTAAGGGAACTGATTATTCTACAGCGCACGTTGTTATTAGTGGCGGAGGTGGTTCTGATGCTACGGTTCGTCCTGTAATATCACCCGAAAATGGACATGGAACTGACCCTGTTAAAGAACTAGGTGGTTTCTTTTCCGCAGTTAATACATTACTAGATGGTACTGGTGGTGGTGACTTAACAGTTGGTAATGACTTCAGACAAATTACACTTGTTAAAAATCCATTTAACTTTGGCACATCTACAGTTTCTACAGCAACAACTTTAAAGGCAACTGGTGCATTAAGTTTTTCATCAACTACATCTTCATTCCAAGTAGACGAATTAATTACTCAGGGAACTGGTGCTAATTTAGCCCAAGCTTTTGTAGTCGAAGTTGACTCTGGAACAGGATATGTTTATTATAACCAAAATTCAAAAACTGGTTATGGTGACTTTGTAGTAGGTACTGCAGTGTCTGGCGCAACATCAGGCGCTCAAGGAACTCCACATCCTGGAACTGTGGCAAATCCTTTCTTAATAAATCCTGAAGTTGATATCCATAGTGGAGATATTATCTTTTTAGAAAACAGAAACCCTATTGATAGAACCGCATCACAAATTGAAGACATAAAAATTATCATTGAATTCTAATTATAAATATTAGTTAAAGAGAGAACATATGACAACTACGAATATAAAAGCTTTTAACGGAACGCCTTACTTTGATGACTACTTTAGAGATTACGGTGGCGAAACCGTTGAAACTAAAAACTATCATAGGATTCTATTTCGTCCTGGATTTGCTGTACAGGCCAGAGAGCTTACGCAAATGCAAACTATGTTACAGGCTCAAATTGATAGACATGGACAATACGCTTTTAAAGATGGATCACGAGTTGTAAATGGCGAAGTATCGCTTAATGTAGAATACGATTATATAAAACTAGAACCTTCATTTACGTATAACAGTACAGCATATCCAAATGCCACGTCTAATCTATCTGCACTTAAAGGCTCATTAATTACTGGAACAAATAGTTCAGGCAATCAAGTTACTGCTCTAGTTTTAGATACGGTGTCTGCGGCTGGTAGTGATCCAGACACGCTGTATATTAAATACCAAAAATCTGGCGGAACGGATTCCGCCAACCTCACAGTACAAAAATTTGATGCTGGTGAAGTGTTTGTATCTAATGGTGATACCCCTAGATACGGTATGATTGGCGGAGGAAACAATGTCGATGGTTCGAACACCGCATCAACTATTTCTAATGGTGTTGGTATCGGTTCAGCGGTATCAATATCCGAAGGTGTATACTTTATTGCTGGTTGTTTTGTGTATGTAGGTTCTAGCACTCTCTTGCTAGATAAGTATACAAACAATCCATCTTATATTATAGGTCTTAAAGTTGTTGAAGATGTTATAACATCTTCGACAGATGCTACTCTCGTCGATAACGCACAAGGTGTTCCTAACACATCTGCTCCAGGAGCAAATAGATATCAGATCGCAACTAGTTTAATTAAACAGCCGATAGATATTAATTCTAGAACTATAGACCAATATATTACTTTGTTAACCGTGAATAACGGCGAAATTACAATAGATAAAACAGATAAAACTTCCGACACAGGTTTAACGTTAAGACTAGCACAAAGAACTCATGATGAATCTGGCGACTATGTTGTAAAACCGTTTGAGCTAGAAATATTAGAACACTTAAATGATAATACTAATTTTGGTAAATACACTGCTGCGCAAGGCGGTAGTGCTGATAAAATTGCATTAGGTGTTGAACCTTCAACTGCTTATGTTCAAGGATATAGAAATCACAAGGTTGGAACAACTTATATTGATATAGATAAGCCTCGAGGCGATACGGCAGATGGATTTATTAACGAATCAAATACCCAAATTAATATTGGTAACTATATTAAGTTAAACACATCGGGATTGCGAGGCGTTCCTGATTTAGAAGGCTTTACCCCGATTGATTTAAAAATCTCAGGTACTGCCAGAGGCGATGCAAGAGTTAGAGGAATGGAAGAGTTCTCTGGTGAAATTCGTTTATATTTATTCGATATTAATATGGATAGCGGATATAGCTTTAGTGCGGTCGACAGTGTATCACAAGCCCTTTACGGATTTCAAGCTAACCTAGATGCTAATTCTGTAGGAACAAGGTTTGATGTTGGTAATAATACAGCCGTATTTCAATTGCCTCAAGCTGCTATTAGAACATTAGCAGATCCATCAAGAGATACCACATATTCTATTAAAGCTATTATTCCTGCTACTACGACTTCAAGCGGAGGGTTATCTATTACCACTACCGCTGGATTATTTGAAGATACTGATGATATTATTATTGCTCCTACAGGACAAGATGTTAAAACGGATGTTTCTGCCCATAGAGTTATAGGTACCGGTGACGGTATGACCGGAGTTACATATACTAACGGCATTGGTATTGGTAATAGTATAGCATGTAATGTTATTGCGACAATTAAAAAGACAGTTGCTCCAAAAGGAAAACTTAATACTACTGAAGCTAAAACTATAAATGTAACAAACGGAGATGCTGCTTCATACGGATTAGGTAAAGCTGACATAATCAAATTAGTATCTATTATCGATAGTCAAGGCACTGATCATATTAATAATTTTACTTTAGATAATGGACAAAGAGATAACTTCTATGATGAAGGAAAAATTATTAAAAATAGTGGTACCGCTCCAGTTGCAACTGGAAATATGGTAGTTACTTTTAAATATTATGAACATACTGCAGGAGATTATTTCTGCGTTGATTCGTATCCTACTAGTGATTATGCTGACATACCTTCGTTTACAGGATCAGGCGGTAACTTACAATTAAGAGACTGTATTGACTTTAGACCTAGAAAAGCTGATGGTGCAAATAATTTTACTGGATCTACTGCTAGCTTATCTGGAGCTCCAAAAGTTGGACACGCTCTTACTGCAGATATTAGTTATTACTTACCTAGAATCGATAAACTGGTTATTAAAAGATCCGGTGAGTTTGAAGTTATAACAGGTGTTCCATCGGAATATCCTCAACCACCTGCAGATAAAAATGATGCTCTTACTTTATATCAGTTAAAATTAAAACCATACGTCTTTACGCTTTCTGATGTTATCCCTGAAATACAAGATAATAAAAGATATACAATGAAGGATATTGGTAAGCTGGATAAGAGAATTAAGAACTTAGAATATTATACTTCTCTATCTTTGCTTGAGCAATCTGCTGCAGATATTCATATGGTAGACAGCGCAGGTCTTACAAGATTTAAAAATGGAATTTTAGTAGATTCATTTAAGAACCAAGGTGTCGCCGATATGGCACACGAAGAATGTAGCGAATCTATAGACAAAGAAAATGGATTACTAAGACCCGAGTGTCCTTCTAAAAATGTCAATTTAATTACTAAAACTTCTGGTGTAACGAATACAGCAAGTAAGTCTGGTTCATTATGGCACATGCCATTTACCGAAGTTGCGCATACTGTTCAGCCTTATGCTTCACTCTCTATTAACGTAAACCCTTATAACGTATTTAGTTGGGCTGGTAGAGTTCAGTTATCTCCTGAATCAGATGAGTGGAAAGAAACTGAAGTTAGACCTGATGTTGTTATTGACGACGATGGCCAATACGAACAGTTTGTAACAAGAGCAAAAGAAGATGGAATTTTAGGAACAGTTTGGAACGAATGGGAAACCAATTGGACCGGCCGACAAGTAGAAACCGAAGTTCAGAATAGAGGCCGAGGCGCTCGTATGACTAACGGTAGAAGAGGTAATGGCCCTGATTTTTGGTGGTCTCGTATGGAACCAGAACCAGGGTTGCAACAGAATATAACATCTACTACAGTCACATCTAATCAAGCTAGAACAGGTTTACGAACCGATGTTACATTTGATACTGTTACTAAAGAAACAGGCAACAGAGTCGTAGAAATTAATTTCATACCATTTATGAGATCTAGGAAAATTTACTTTAAAGCTTCTAGGATGAAGCCTAATACTAAAGTTTATGCATTCTTTAACGATGTTGATGTTACTGCATATTGTAAATCAGAATCATATGTTGAATGGTCAGACTCAACTGGTGTAGTAGAACTATCTGGAGAAACTTCACATCCGGACAGCGAAAGCGGAACTTTAGCCGTAGATAATTTGGGTAAGGTATCTGGATCTTTTGTTATACCTAGAAATGATACTTTAAAATTTAAAACTGGTACTAAGGAATTTAGACTATCGGACTCTACAACAAACGATAAGCAAACCGAAGTAACTTCGGCAGAGACATTATTTCACGCACAAGGTCTGATTGAGTCGACTGAAAGAACTATTGTAAGTACTAAAGTTCCTAGACTTGAAACGACTAGATTAAATGAAACGCGTGTTATAAGCGAAACATTTAGAAGACAAACTACTAACTGGTCTGATCCACTCGCGCAAACCATTTTGATTGAAAAGTCAGGTGGTATCTTTGCAACTTCGATCGATCTTTTCTTTAGACGTAAGTTTGTGGTAAAAGCTGGCGATGATGCAGAAGTTCCTGTTTCAATAAGTATTGTTACTGCAGAAAACGGAATACCTACTCAGACTGTTATACCTGGAGCTGAAGCTGAACTATTCCCAAGTGCAGTTAATATTTCTGAAACAGCGGTCTCTGCAACAAGATTTACATTTGAGCATCCAGTGTATCTACTGCAAGACCAGGAATACGCGATAGTTATTCAATCAGATTGTGATGAATATGAGTGTTGGATTGCTGAAATGGGTGGACGAGACGTAACAAATCAAAACTATAGAATTAATAAGCAACCTCATGGTGGTTCATTCTTTACATCTCAGAATGCTTCTACATGGACACCTGACCAAAGTAAAGATCTTAAATTTACTTTAAATAGAGCACAATTTGATGTAACAGCTGAGAAAGAAGTTACATTTGTTAACGATACGATTCAGCCTAGAAAACTTTTACCTGATAGTTTATCATCAACAAGCGGAAGCACTAATGTAGTGGTTAGACATAGAAATCATTCTATGCACGGAAATTCAACTGTTGTTATTTCAGGAGCTACAGCGTTTAATGGTTTATCCGCAGCTGATATTAATGGAACACATTCAGTAAGTAATATTAAACATGATTCATATACAATTAGTGTTGGAAGCAGTAATGCTTCGGCGACTGGATCTGGAGGCGGTGCTGTAATAACTGCTACAGAAAATAGACATATGGATCTGTTTCATTTAATTGCTGGAACAAGTATTGTTCCAGAAACTGACATTAGATTCTCTATAATTTCAACATCACAAAAATCAATTAATGGATCTGAAATTCCATATGCTGCTCAAGATGAAATTGAGATTCTTCCTAATATGAATCAGATATTTGATACGCCAAAATTAATTGCTTCTAGTAATAACGAGAGCGGTGGTAATAAAACGTTTACACTGAAAGCTAAAATGTCAAGTTTAAAAGATCATTTAAGCCCTATACTAGATGCTAATAGATTATCACTTATTACTGTACAAAACAGAATCGGTGATAATGGAGATGTGTCTGAAACAAATGCATATGGCGGATCAGAGCTTTGTAAATATATAACTAAGAAAGTTGATTTATCAGAAGAAGCAGACGTAATCAATATTTATCTTTCAGCTAACAGACCAGCGGGAAGTAACATTGACGTATATTATAAGACACTCGCTGCAGGTTCTGATGTTGATTTTAATTCTTTAGATTGGACACTAATTAACCCTGCTGATATTATACCTACTAGTGATGACGCAAGTGTTTATTCTGAAAGTAAATATGTTGCAGAGCCATCCGGAAGCTTTGGTTCAATGGCGTTTAAAATAATATTGAGATCTAAAAACTCTTCGAAGACCCCGACGATAAAAGACTTTAGGGCGATTGCTGCTACATAATGGAGAATAAAAATGCCTAGCAAAAAGAAAGTAGAAAATAATCCAAGTTTAGAAAGAGATACTTCTAATTCTGCCATTATAAATACTAATGCGGATGCGTATGCTGCACGAAGAACGCAAATAAAAGCAGTAGAAAATAAAAGAAAACTTGATGAGCGACAGACAGAGGATATAAATAACCTTAAGAGCGATGTTGCTGAAATCAAGAAAATGTTACTGAAACTAACTGGTGGAAAATAATGGCTAACAAAGAAACTAGAATTTATAAAACAGATACTTTAGAAACTCTTAGACAGAAGTCTAATGAGATTTCTCTGCATCTAGGTGATAACGAGCAACTCAATGCTCTCATGGCCGATAAAACTTATGTGTATTCGGCTGGTGCTGGTCATACATTATTTGCTGGTCCTGATACTTCATCTCCGGCTAAGACCGCAAGATTTGAAGTAAGTCCAGCCCACACAGTAGATAATACTGGCGGATATATTATCTTAGAAGGTGTATCTTCACTCGATGCATCTTATATCCAAAATGCTGTTATTTATCAGGGAACTTACGGTTCCGAAACTTGGCAGGGATATATTGTATCAGCATCTGTTGGGAAAATTTTAGTAAGAGATACATCCGGAACGTTTAGCACTTCAGCGGATTTAAATGTTGGTACTAGTTCTCCAGATACTATTGCTAACGCCAAAGTTATTCGAATAGTCACCGAATCTTATCCTGTTGGAATTGTAAGAGTATATAAGAATAATAGTGAACTAACTCAAGACATGAATGCTAACGGATTCCACGTAGCAAATATTAGAGCAACTATAACTCAAACCGGTTCACCGACTCTTACTAATTATACCGAAGGTGTTACGATTTATCAAGGCGCAAGTGAAACTACTCAATCTGGAGTTGAGTCAAATGCTACTTGGTATGGTACTTTACATTCTGTATCTGATGGCGTTATAAGAGTCAAAACATATAATGGCACGTTTAGTACCGGCACACTAATAAGAGCATTAGGATCTACTGATACAATTACAGGCAGTAATCATGGAGCTTTAGTTCCAGTCGATTCTACCTACGGTTCTTATATCGAACTAAATACACCAGCTGCTTCAGGTAATGCGATCAAAGTTTTCTCATTAGATGTTGTTGCTGCAATTAACGAATTACAAGATGACATTGGTACAGTTGAGAGTTTAACAACTGCTGCTAATGACTTAGTTTTAGCTATCAATGAACATGATGCAGAGCTAGGAACAATTACAGCTGGAGCAATGGGAACAGCTGCTTCTACTGTAAGTACTGCTATCAGAGAACACGAAGATCAAATTGGTAATGTTGATATTACTAATATTGATGCTAACAATGATACTATTACTGGCGCACTCGAACAATTACACGATGAAGTTGGAGATGTAACCGCATCTAATTTAGGAACATCTGCATCTAACTTAACATCAGCAGTAAGAGAACATGAAGATCAAATTGGTAATGAAAATATTACTTCTATTGATTCTGGTTCAAATACAATTACTGGTGCGTTAAATCAACTACACACAGAAGTTGGTGATCTTGCTCTTCATACAAATTCATCAGATTTAACAGAAGCTATTAACGAATTAGAAGAAGATTTATTTAACGCCGAAGGTGCAACAAAACGAACTAGATCTGATCTATTAACAACCGACACAAGTTCTATTGTAGATTCTATTAATGAATTACATAGTGAGCTTTTTGTCAATGGTACTGGTGTATCATTTACTGGACTATCTGCTGACTTCTTTAAAGAAGCAATTGAAGAACTTAGAACTGAACTTGGTAACCATGCAGTATTAGATACTAATGTAACAACCGATGCTGTTTCTGCAATTAACGAATTAGAAAATGTTTTAAGAGATGATACAACTCAAAGAACCGGTTATGTTATGGGCACGAATGCTAATAACATTATTGCTGCTATTAACGAAATCGAAACAGTACTAAGAGGCACAAACTCAAATTATACATTAAATCAAACTTCTCAAAATATTAGAGATGCGCTTAATGAGCATGAGAGTAACATTGGTAATATGATACTCGGTTCTAACGGTCCTGTAGATGTTGTTGATCCAGATAATATTTCTTCAGCACTTAGAATATTAGACTCGGAGATTGGTGATACGAGTTATACAGGAGCTGATCTTACAACAGCTATTAAAAACACGCAAGATGATATTTTAGTTAACGGGTCACTTACAACACTTAATACAACAAACACATCTATTCAAGGCGCGATTAACGAAATCGAAGCTGATCTATTTAATTCTGGTAATGCTGGATCTGGTGGATCTAGAAGAGAAATGGCTGATCTTAAAACTGCAGATAAAACTTCAATTGTAGATTCTATTAATGAAATCTATGATGATATTCATACAGCAGGTTCTGTTACATTAGATACAAATGCTAATTACTTAGTTGGTGCTATTAACGAAATCGAAGGAGTCTTCGATGCATCAACATATGAGATTTCAGCTGGTGCAAATGATTTTAATGTAACTTCAGGAACATTTACAATAGACTCTACTGGTGATATTGTACTAGATGCTGCTGATGATGATATTATTCTTAAAGAAACTGGTGATGAGTTTGGTAGATTTACGTCTACTGCCGGCCATCAACTAGTACTAAAATCTGGTGCGAATCAGACATTCTTAACAGCGTCAAACACTAATGCTACATTTAATAATAATCTTACAGTAGAAAATAACTTAGATGTTGATGGAACACTTAATGCGGATGGAGCAACAACTCTTAATGGTACAACCATTGATGGTAACTTAGATCTTAATGGTTCAGTTGATATTTCAGTGAATGCTGTTATTCATGGAACTACAGAATTAAATAATACCCTAGGCGTTGATGGTAACTTTAGAGTCGGTGTAAACAAGTTTAATGTTGTTGCTGCTAGTGGTAATACTCAGATCGATGGTACATTGGAGGTTGACGGAACTGCTGGAGTAGATGGTAACTTTAGAGTCGGTGTAAACAAGTTTAATGTTGTTGCTGCTAGTGGTAATACTCAAATTGATGGTACGTTAGAGGTTGACGGTACAACTGGAATTGATGGTAACTTTAGAGTTGGCGCTGCAGGAGCATCTAAGTTTGATGTTGTTGCCGCTACCGGTAATACTCAAATTGATGGTACGTTAGATGTTGATGGAAACTTCGAAGTTGGAGCGACTAAGTTTAATGTTACTGCTTCTAATGGTAACTTTGTTGCTAAAGGAACTGGTAGAGTCGATGGACATACCGATCTTAATTCAAGTCTCACAGTTGATGGTCATGGAGAATTTAATTCAACGGTTAATGTTGATGGTGTTACTACAATAAGTAACGCTACTGCTTCTTCATCATCTACTACTGGAGCTCTTGTAGTGACCGGTGGAGTTGGTATCGGAGAAGATCTATATATTGCAGGCGATCTTTATGTCGAAGGTGATAGTGTAACATTAAATACTGAAACTCTAACAGTCGAAGATACATTAGTTCTTGCCGGTAACGGTTTAACTTCTGAACCTTCAACTGGAGGTTTTGGTTTTGAAGTTGGTCCAATCACAAGTCCTAGTGGTGTTGCAAGTAATGTTACTGGCGCTCACAGTATTGTATATAACTATGCAAATGATAGATGGGAAGCTGATGGTTCTTTGATTCTATCTTCTGCTACACTAGACACTCCTTATGTTGAAGGTGTGGCGTTTGGTCCTAGCGATGACTTGACATTTAGTGCAGGAGCTGGTCTAAGTGAAACCGTTGTAAAAACAGGTGCTAATATTGTTGTTAATTATATTAATACTGATAGAGGTTCTTCGCAGAACATATTTAAAACAGTTACAATTAATGGTACATCATCTAATAATGTTGTAGCAGATTCTAATAGTGATACATTAAACTTAAGAGGTCTTGATGCAATCACATTAACGTCTGTTCCCGGAACAGATACAGTTAGTATTGACCATGACAATTTCGGTACTGCCGGAACATATGGTATTACAGGTACACAAGACGGTCAATACATTAAGTCAATTATTACTAATGCTCAGGGTCACGTTACGGCTGTAACATCTGGTGATTTTGATACACGATATCAACCAACTAATCCATCCTTTGAAATTAAAGTTAATGATGCAAAAGTCGATGACGTATTCCCAGGAGATAAGATTGATCTTATTGATGGCGTTGGTATTGATATTGCTGGTGTATTAGTTGGAACCGAAAGCAATATTACGATTTCTCACGCAAATACTTCAAGTGTTTCTGATTTAACATCTAATAATAGTGGTAATACATTTATACAAGATATTGATTTTGACTTTGATACATTTGGTCATGTAACTGGAGCGACTGTTGGTACTGCAACTGTTGCAATTGGTAATGGCACATTTTCAGTAAGCGGTTCTTCAGGACTATCTGGTTCTGGTTCAATGACTGCAAACCAATCAGGTAATAGTTCTGCCTCATTAGTTAATACTGACAAAGGTTCATCACAGAATATATTTAAAAGGTTTATTCCTGAAAATGATGCAGGCACAGATTTAGGCACTATTACAGCCGATAGTAATAATGATATTTTGTATATTAAAAGTAGTATGGTAGATAGTACTCCTGGTATTTCTTTAGGTGTAGATGTATCTAATGATAGAATGACTATTGCTCACGCAAATACTTCAAGTGAAAGTTCTGTAAATAATAGTGGAAGAACATACATTCAAGATATTACTCTTGACACTTATGGTCATATTACTGGCATTTCATCAGCAACCGAATCATACGTTTATACTCCACCAACTTATGCTGGTGATGATATTGATTTAGATACTGGTGCATTAACTGGCGCTACAGTAATTTCGGACTTAGACTTTAATGTCACAACAAATACCCTTGGTCATGTTACTGATGCTAATGGAACATATGCAACAAGAAACTTAACACTTGGAGATTTAGGATTTTTAGGTTGGGACGTTGAAGTTAATGGATCACATGTCGCTAACATTGGTAATAATCATGATGTTGACTTCAAGAATGGTAATCACACAACAGCAGTATGGACTTCTTCAGGTAATAGAATTCAATGGAATCACAATACATTTGCTTCAGGCGGAACATTCGTAGGTGGTGCTAATAACGGTATCGTAATTGAAGATTTTTATATTGATGCGTATGGCCACGTTAGAAGTGTTGGCACAGTAGATCTTGATAGCAGATATGATAATTATCAACACTGGCATTTGACGGCTGATTCGGGTGGTACAGCTCAGATTGATACGAATGAAACTGTAGATATTGCAGGTGGTACTGCAATTAGTACTGTAAGAAGCGGAAATCAGGTTAGTGTTAACTTTGTAAATCCTGGCTATCTCCTAACATCCAATGAGAAAACAGCGACTTTAGACGTTCAAGGCAATAGTACTAATCCATATGTTAGATTGAACGATGGTTCATCAGATCATGTCCGAATCATTGGTAGTGGAATTGTTTCAGCTACTGGTAGTGAATCTGCAGATACAATTACTATTCATGCCGCAGATACAAATACAGATGTTAATGTTAATGATGCTAATCTAAGAGCGAGGCTTGCTGGATTGCATAAAGATGCGGGTGGGGTTGTATATATTGGAGATAGCGGTAACGATCTAGATCTTAGAATCAGAGGTAATCTAAGAGTTGAAGGTACTCAGACGATTATGAATACTGAGACTGTTACGACGCAAGATAATGCAATATTACTTAACAGCAATGCAAGTTCAACTCCAACAGAAGATGGCGGTGTCGAACTTGAAAGAGGTAATTTAAATAATGCGAGAGTGTTCTGGAATGAGGCTACTGACAGATGGCAACATGGTATTGTCGGCACTATGTATAATATTCCGCTTCCATCCGAATCTGATATTACAAGTTTTGTAGTTCGTGATGATAGTAATAGCACCGCGACAATAACTCGAAACGAAGTATTAGGTATCGACGGTGGAACAGCAATTAATACAGACTTTATTACTACGAGCTCGGGGGAGAGCCATACACTAGAAATTAAGCATAGTGACGTTAATCACGCTGATAATACTTTAGGGAATATTACTCTTGGATCTGGCGGCGGTTTTAGTGCCGTAACTGGTGTTGCGGTTAACGGTCAAGGTCACGTAACTGAAGTTAACACAAGACCATTTACATTACCTGCTTCTGACAATTACTCATCTTGGACTGCTAAAGACGATGATGGTTCAACATATACAATAACTTCAGGAGATATTCTTACATTCAATAATGGCAACGCAGGTATTGATATTAACTTTAGCGCTGATGACGTACTTGATTTTACTAATACTATGCATACTAATAATACTGCTATAAAAGATGACAGCAGAAACACATTAGGTGTAACAAGACTATATCGTAGAGATGGTAACAGTGACTACTCTGTTCAAACAAATTGGACAGGTACTTATTGGCAACTTGAAGGATATGCGGCTGATGCTTATCATGCACCAGTAAGAGTAGAAAAAGCGGAATATGCAGACAGTGTTGCATATGCTAATGTAACAGGTACTCCAACTATACCGACCGTTGGTAACGGACAAATTGATGGTAGAACTTCTGGTCTTGGACTAAGCGGAAGTATGGATGCTACTGCTAACCAAAGCGGTAATACTACCTTTACAGTAACATCTAATGCGACAACTGCATCTACTGCAAGTACTATCCCTTATAGAGATGCTAGTGGAGATATTACCGCGAGATTATTTAGATCTGAATATGATTCACAAGCTACTGCAGGTAATATTAATCATATCATGGTTCAGCATAATACTGCAGCCGATAATTATATCAGGCCTGCTAGTCCTGCTACTATACGTAGTGTTTTAAATGTTGAAGATGGTGCTACCGCAGATCAACTCTGTTTTAAAACTATTCCAATATATAGTCCAGGTCCGGTCCATGAGGGTACTGCCACTGCAGATAGTACTGCGGATAGTTTTTCAATGTTCTCTGGTACTGGTATAAGTTTATCTACCGGCGGTGATAATGTTACTATAACTAATACTGCTCCAGATACAGGTACACCAGCAATTTTAAGTAATGGTACACTACCATCATTAAATAGTGGCATAACGGGTGCAGAAGTTAGGTCGTTAATTGGAGCTGGTACAAGCAGTTCAAATACAACATATTCTGCAGGTGGCGGATTAGATCTTAATGGTACAGTATTTAGTGTAGAGAGCGATCTAAGAGGTGATGTATCATATATCGGTACTACTAGTTACTACATGTATCCCCAGGGAATTTCTAAACTTTCAATGGGAAGTGGCGGCGGCGGTTTCCATTGGGATCACAGTATGGGCCCAGATATTGAAATTGTTGGCACCGGCGCCACCGGCAGTTCTAGGATTAGTATTAATGTTGACATAAGTGGCACTATGACAGAAGAATTCAGGTTTAATAATGCTGGAACATTTCATGCTGACGGCGATATTATTGCATTCTCAAATACTACTGCATCAGATGCTAAACTAAAAGATAACATCCAAAAAGTTGAAGGTGCCTTAGAATTAGTTTCACAATTAGATGGTGTAACATTTAATTGGAAGAAAGATGGTAGAGCTTCAGCTGGTGTAATTGCTCAAAACATGGAAAAGGTAATCCCAAGTGCTGTTAAAGAAGTAGAAACACTTGGTACTGATGAGACACATAAAGTTGTAGATTATAACCAACTATCTGCACTCTTTATTGAAGCAATAAAAGAATTAAAAGAAGAAAATAAATTACTTAGAGCTGAGATTGAAAGCTTAAAAGATATAAATAGTTAAAGGAAATACGGAATGGCGATATATTCTAATTTATCAGTTGATCAAGGAAGTACTTTTGGTGCTGAAATTGATGTAACAGATTCTAATGGTGATCCGTTAGATCTTGCTGGGTATACGGTTGCTGGACAGTTAAGAAAAACTTATACTTCTACAACCTCAACTGCTTTTACTTCATCTGTATTTAGTGCTTCTGGCGGTATTGTAAAAATATCTTTAAATGCCACAACTACTAATGCGTTAAAAGCTGGAAGATATGTATATGATGTTGAGATTACAAAAACTTCAACAGGTGAAATAACAAGAATTATCGAAGGACAATTAGAAGTTAGACCAGGAGTAACAAGGGCAAACTAATGGGTATAAAAGCTAAAGTTAGAAATACAGGAAAATTAAAAGGTAAGGCTAACGCACAACAAGAAATTGTAGCTACTACTATGAAGATTCAGGCGGGCGAATTAAGTCTAGGTGATCTTGCTGATGTTAACACGTCAGGTCAGAGTGATGGTGTTATGATGATGTATGATGGCACCGCTGGAGAATATAAAGTTACAACTCAGATTGAAAATGAAAATCTGAATATAATAGGAGGCACATACTAGTGGCTAATTTAACAAGAATAAAAATCTTAACTACGGGCGCAACCACCAGCGCACCTAGTAATATTAAAACAGGTGAATTAGCATACTCTTACGTAGCTGGTACACAGGCAAACAATGGTGATAGATTATATATTGGTACTGGAACAGAATCTGGTGGGATTGCTTCTAGTGTCGATCTAATTGGTGGTAAGTATTTTACCGGCCTACTCGATCATGTCCATGGCGCTACAACAGCCAACTCTGCACTAATTGTAGATGGCAACAAGCATGTTACTGAATTAAATATCGGATCTCTGGCTCTTGAAGCTTCAGGTGGTTCAGGTCAAGTAGTAACAAGCATATCAACATCAACAACTTTAGCCGGCGCTTCTAACTCTCAGTTAGTTACAGCATTAGCCGCTAAGACATATATTGACAGTGTTGTTACAGCTCAAGACTTAGATTTCCAAGGGGATACGGGTGGTGCATTAAGTATTGATCTTGATTCTGAAACACTTACTATTTCAGGTGACACTGGTATCACAACATCAGGTTCAGGTAATACAATTGAAATTGATCTAGATGATACAACTGTAACAGCAGGATCTTATGGTTCAACTACTCAAATTCCAACGTTTACTGTTGATCAACAAGGTAGGTTGACTGCGGCTGGAACAGCTGCTCTAGCAACAACGTTAAACATCACAGGTGATTCTGGTTCAGACGGAATTGCATTACTAACAGAAACTTTAGATTTTAGTGGTCTTACTGGTATTACGACTCAAGTCACCGCTAACAATGTAAATATTGATCTAGATGATACTGCAGTTACTCCAGGATCTTACGGATCTCAAACAGCTATTCCTACATTTACTGTAGACCAGCAAGGTAGACTAACAGCAGCTTCCACAGTTACAGTTGCTACTGTATTAAATGTAACAGCTGATACTGGAACTGGCGATGGTGTTAACCTTCTTTCAGATTCACTTGCAATTGACGGTACTACTAACGAAATTGAAACTAGTATTAGTGGAGATACTGTTGTTATTGGATTGCCTAACGATGTTGAAATTGGAAACAACTTAACAGTAGGCGGAAATCTAACTGTTAACGGCACAACAACTTCTGTTAACTCAACTGTTATTACACTTGATGATCCAGTCATTATGTTGGCAGACAATACTTCGTCTGCAACTTCTGATGGTATTGATCGTGGTGTAAACTTTAAATGGGGTAACGGCTCATCGGTTGTTGATGGATTCTTCGGTTTCGATATTCAGACACAAAGATTCGTATTCAAACCAGACGATTCAGCTGAGGGTAATGCTAGTGATGAAAACTTTACGTCTCCATGGGGTGATGCAGAGTTTGGAAATATTTATGGTACTGGTGCAGATCTTGGTAATATCACAGTTGGTATTGCTGATGATAACACAATCACTACTGTATCTGGAAAGTTAATACTTGATTCGAATACTAATGAAGTTGAAGTAAATGCTGATCTAGATCTAAACGGTAACCTAGATGTATCTGGAACTGTAACACTTGCAAATGACCTTGCGGTTATTCATGGTGGTACTGGAGTATCAAGCTTTACTGGTAACGGTGTATTTATATCAAACGGTGCAGGTACTGCGTTAACGCAGGTAACTGGTACTGAGGGAGATCTGATTCAGTTTAATGGTTCAGGTGTTCCATTCGCTTCTGATGTAATAGATGGCGGAACTTACTAATCTAGCTTTTCTCCTATTATAAATAGTATTATAACACATATATATGTGTTTGTACATACATTTTTTATAAATTCTCTATATAGAGATTGAACAATAGGAGAAGCCAAAATTGGCCAGGAAATCAGACATTCGTTTAAGGCGATCCGCCGTCAGTGGATCTATACCTACTACATCAAATTTAAATCTAGGAGAGCTAGCACTTAATACTGCAGACGGTAAAGTCTACATGAAAAAAAGTGTAGGCGGCACTGATACAGTCATTGAGGTCGGAGCAGGTGGAGGAATATCATCTTCCTTTATTGCGTATGAATATACGGCAACTGCTAACCAAACGACATTTTCTGGTAGTGACAATAACTCAAATACCCTAGCCTATAACACAGGCACTCCTCCTTCCGTTCAAGTCTTTATGAATGGTATTCTTCTTGATGAAGGTTCTTCTCAAGATTACACTGGAACAAACGGAACATCTGTAGTATTAACTACTGCTGCAGATGCCGGTGACTTAATTCAAATTCATGCTTACAAATCAGATGTCTCTATTGTAAGCAATTTAATCTTTAACGATAATCAAAAATTACAGTTTGGTGATTCTCAAGATTTAGAAATTTTTCATAATAGTAGCAATAGCGTAATTAAAGATGCAGGTACTGGTAAATTATTAATAGGTTCAGATGTACTTGCTATAAGAAATGTGGCATTAAATGAAGATATGCTTACTGCAACACAAAATGGTGCAGTTAAATT
>Ga0206682_10000832_pt1 | contig 32217 bp, 31 predicted proteins | sample M240m12015metaG_FD_155444 | JGI IMG/M metagenome (GOLD analysis project Ga0206682, IMG submission 155444) | Ammonia-oxidizing marine archaeal communities from Monterey Bay, California, United States - M2 40m 12015 | ecosystem: Environmental > Aquatic > Marine > Intertidal zone | place: USA...
GGCGGTCTGTCGGTGTAATTTTTCTATGAGCCATGACAAATGACGCTGTATGGGTGGATAGGAGGAAGTCTTGCGGTGCTGTACAACATACCCCAAATATACCACGTCTATCGTGTGAAACGAGTAGACGGTGTGTCCTCATCGTCCCTTTTGTTGCGCATTGTCTCGTATGGTTTGGTGATTTACCACAGCTTCTTGTTGCAGGACCCGGCCATCTTGTACACCACCAGCGCAGGCGTGCTGCAACTGTGCATCATGTACGCCCAGCTGTGGATATACCGAACCAAGGAAGAAACCGTCGTGTTGGATGTCTAAGTTATATTTTTTGCACTGGTCAACCAAGGATCCGCGTCGACATCGTCAAGAAAACATTGTGTAGCCCAAGGAAATATATATAGAATTGGATAAACACCAATGGAACAATTTCTACAGTTTGAAACCAATGCGAGCGTGCTGCCCTACCTTTCCTTTATCGATTTGATCATGTTGCTGCAAGCGAATCGGACTTGCAACCGTCAGGTGCACGCTTACTGGAACAAGTACTCGCAGCGGGTGCTGGCCCAGCTGATTCCGCCCTGCCTGGGGTGGGGCAATTTCAAAGGGATCGTCTACGAGCGAGCCCGCAAGTACGTGATCAACCACCAGACCTTTTTCCCCTCCATCACGCATTTGCTGTGGCGCATCCGCGGGTTCGCGCCTCGGAAGAAAGTGTGGTGGAACATGTGGGAGTGCCGGTCGTGCGGGGACCAGTCTCCGACCAACGACATCTGCGCCAGGTGCGAGTACGAGCGCATGCACTTGAAAGTGTGTTTGAAATCCAACAAGTTTTGCGTTGGTTGACGTAATGTTGCAAAAAAAAAATACGCTGGACAACCAAAGCATGGATCCTCGCAATTTCAATTTTTCCCTGCAGACCGGGTTCAACCAAGTCCGGCAACGACCGACCCTGTCCGAGGACCAGCAAAATACCTTGGAGCGACTGATGTTGGTCTTTATTAAGAAGGCTATTGAGCATGCGGTTGCGTACGTCAAGGCGGCTAATCGCTCCATTATGCTCACAAAAGACATTGAGCTGGGGCTAAAGGTGGCGGCCATGCCAACGGCAACCTACTCCTTCTGGACGCAAGATTTGCACACCGAATTGGAAGCGGTGGACCAGTTGTTGCTGGAGGAAGAGAGTGACGAAGAGGAAGCCGAGGTGGTGGAAGAGGTGGAGGAAGAGTGGACGGCGGCGGACTCGTCGCATTCCGACATCGTCAAGCGCATGAACGAGGTGGATGGATTGTGGGGGGCATGGCAGCCCACCGACACGATGGGAATTGCCATCAAGCGGTCCATCGATGAGCGAGTGAGTCAGTATTAAAATGTTGTTTTACACTATCTTTTCCTTTTTTTTTTTCGCATGCAATACTTGGAGCCACCGTGCAAGATATATTCGTCCCCGTAATCAATAATCAGCTCCGTGCCCGCAGGCACTTTCTTGGTGGTTCGGTAAAACACTTTTTGACCGTATTGGTACATCTCCACGTTGACCTTCTTTTTCTGCCGTTTAAAAATAGCCCCATTCACGTAGCGAAGGGGATTGTTGGCCACCCGTCGTCTTGCATCCACGTACACGTTTTTACCTCTTGCGGATACTTCCCATACGTAACTCGTGTCGGCAGTGCGCTGAAATTGCTGTTCAGACAATCGCTTTCCTTTGTATTCTCCCAATTTGGTATTTTTTGAAATGTCGACAGTGGCAAAGAGACCTTTGCCGGCGTTTGGGATGGTGGATGTTTTTACTTTTAACATTTTTTTATTTAATGATATAATTTTTTGGTACATTTGTTTTCTTTCCACGTTGCAATAACGAGAAATGCTCCCAATCGTGCAGTGTGAAATCCTCATCTTCTCCATCGCCGTGACTGGTACTATTTTCGTACCAATTCGTGTGTACCAACGGAGACGTAATGCAATCGTCGTCGTACCATCGTGCCCGGATAATGCGTGGAAGTTTTCGCACACACTTTTTCGCTTCCTCGTTGTGCTTCATTTTGATTGATAAAAACGCCATTCGTCGATGGTACCGCTTGAAGGCAACGTAACCGTTGTGCACGTCGGACGTGTCTTTGATAGGAAATGGCCGCCGCATTTCTAATTTTGCAAACTCTTTGCTGACCATGTAAGCCACTCCCCCACCATTGTGTTGCTTGGTTTCCTCCATGATCAACGGGTCGTTGATCACCTTTTTCAACTTGGACCGAGTATTGGCAGCGTTGCTGTTCCATAAATAAAACAAGCCAAAATTCCTGATGCGTTTCGATTTATGATTTATGATTGCTGCCAGCATGTTGTCCAGTAGCACATCAAATTTTTTGTGCAACACGACGTCGTCTTCCAATATAAGACCGTAATTGCATGATTTCGACGAGTGAATTTTATGCAATGCCAGTTTGTGTGACATGGCAATTGCATGCTCAACACCCATCATTTCAGCGCGGACGTCGATGTACTTGTTTTTGTACAAACTTTTGAAGGTTGCATTCGGTGTACCATCCTTGTTCAACCACTCGCTTTTGTAGTTAATACATGGATACACCGAAGCGGAAATACCTACCTTTTTCAAGTTTTTTACCAGTCGCTGCACCTTTGCACTGGGTTTTTTCTTGTAGCAGTGGATAATGTAGGCCTTGATTTTGTACTTTGCCAACAACTTTTTGGAAGTCGATTTCTTCCTCGATTTTTTCCTCGATTTCTTTTTCGAAGGCTTTCTCAATTTCTTCCTTGATTTCTTCCTCGATTTCTTTTTCGAAGGCTTTCTCGATTTCCTCGACCGCTGAAGCTTTCTTGATTTCTTCCTCAAAGGCTTTCTCGATTTCCTCGAACGCTGACGCCTGGACCTGCGTCTTGATATTTTTTTCCTCGCCATTTACTTTGCGCAACATTTTTTTGTTAGTGTATAACAAATGGTAAGAAATAGAAAAAGGTCAAGGAGTAGAAAAAAATCGTATCGTAATCGAAAAATTTTAACTAAACGATTGGAATCATTGTTTCATGTGCCAGATGCAAAATTGTTAAACTACGAAAAAGGTATCAGGTATGGTGGATTGTATCGGAAGGCGTTATCTAAAAAAGACCAAAGATCATTAAGGTCTTGCTTAAAATCGATGAAAACACCAAGAGTAAAACAACCAATATATGTGTCATGCACCTCGGAACCAAAACGATTACTATATCTTCCGTTTGTGCTGTCTACTATTAATTTTGACATAATCACCGAAGTTCATGTGAATTTACCACGATTATATAAAAATTCTACTCCATATTCGAATACCGTCGTAACAATGTTAAAAGGATTACATCCCAAAATTAAGGTATACCGTCCAGCAAAAGACATCGGCCCAGCCACCAAAGTGATATTTACCATTGACCGTTTGAAGAAAAAGTACAAACAAAAAAGACAAAAACCTATTTGCATTTCTATTGACGATGATATTGCTTATCATTCAAGTTTATTCGCAGTTTTGGCCAGTCACGTTGAAAAAAAGGAAGGTGTATGGGCCTCCTGGGGCTTTGACATGAACACATACGACGAATTGGAAGATATCGCCTGGCCAAGTCTGAAAAAAAGCAGTGTTGATGTTGTAGAAGGCTTTAGTGGTATTGCGTATCCAGTTAAAAAAATTGACACAAGAATAATAAAAAAATATGCGCGAAAATCGTTGCATTGCAAATTATCTGATGACTTGACCATAAGTTTTGCACTAAACCAAACAAATATTCCTACTCGTTTAATACCTGAAAGAACAGATCGATATTTAAGTTACGATGGATGGGTGGAACCATTGGCGTACGGTGAAGAAGCCGGGTTACATGTTCAAAAACCACCAGCAGGCTTTTCAACTTATAACACATACAAATATCATGAGTGCTGGTACAATCATTTACAAAAAATTATATAACTTTTTTTTACCTCGATTCGGCCAGGGTTCTTCGCCGCCGGGTGTTATTGCTGGGAACCCTTGAGTACCGAGTGTTTGCCCGCACGTACTGGTAGTCGCCCGTATTTGGCACCTGGTTGCGAGTAATTTGACCGCTGAACCGACCAACGCCGCCAAAACCCACTGTGCGCCCGGTGGGAATGCACTTGTACTCTTGCCCCACTCGGACGGCTTGGCAACCTGCTGTCCCATTGCATGTTCGCCGGTTGCGGATGCACCCACATACCTTGGCGTTGCGCGTCCTTCGCGGGTGGACGGGAATTGGGTTGGCGGGATAGTTGGGGCGGGCGTTGAGGCCCAAGCGACGCCAGTTGTTGCGACATTGAATTAAAAGCTGCCGAAGTTTGGTGTAGGCGCATCGGTTGATGTCCTGGATGTGGTAATTGTTAGACCCACACTTGTTGCCGTTGGGATTCTGCAGCAAGACCGTAATTCGGGCGTAGCGCTCGGCAGGGGTGTGGTTCTCAAAGTAGCGCAAGAAGGTGCGGACGGTACGGATGCGCTGGACTTGCATCGTGTTGGCAAAGTGGGCCTTGATGTACGGCACGGTGTTTATCCTTGAGTTGGCGCGCAGTGTTCCATTTAAAATCAGTTCACGAATATTTTTTCCCGGGCATGGCGGCATCTTTTTTGATTACACGGAGGAAAAAAAGAAATTAAAACGAAAGAAAGAGAAAATATTGTTGTTATTTTTTTTATATCGAGGCAATGTACTCCCAGTTTAACTCCTTGCAAATTTTCACCCAAATGCTATCCATCTTACTTAACTTTTCCTTCCCTTTAAGTAAGGAGAAGTACTGCGTGTACGGCAGCCCCAGCAGCTCGCAAAACTTGTAGAGGCAATACGAGTAACTTATGAAATTCTTCCGATCTTTCGGGCAGTGCTTCTCAAATGCGGGCTGGATCGACAGGAACATGTGCTTCAGCTGCGTCTCCTGTGTTGGGGTCAGGCGTGGCGGTGCCCTGCCAGTAATTTTGCAGGTAATTAGCATCGTGTTGTCGTAGTATTTCCGGTATGTCTTGTTTTCCTTTGTGAGCTCCTTCAGTATTTGTCGAACCAAGGTGGGCTCTATCTGGTCCAACTCCATTACCCGCCGCTGGTACAACTTTCGCATCACCTTCTGCAACACTTCCTGCGGCACGTCGGTGGTTTCCCTTGCTTGGAACGAATTCAACCACTCAACAAAGTGGTTGACACGGCGGTAGGCAAAGGTTGAATACTCGACCTCGTCGTTGAACCCCAACGATTGGCTGCTTGCGTCCACGTAGCTGCAGGACACCCCGCACTTTTCGCAGGCCAACAGTGCCGCTTGCGGCAAACGCTGCATTTGACCACCGCAATTCTCACAGTCCTGCGCCACTGTCATGTAGATGGCCGGTCCCCCGATGTTGTAGTATGCATTAAAATCGTCTAGCAAACTATTTTCGCCCGTTCCGTTGCTGCGTTGCACCCTCACATTTTTTGAGGTACTGCGTTTGCGGCGGGTGGAAAGTTGTTGCTTAATTTCTATTTTGCGCTTTTTGACAACTCGTTCCTGCTTCTTTTTTTCTGCCAGCAAGAATGGCTTTATCTGTTCCTCGAACGCTTTTTCCACGTTGCCAGATTGAATGTTTGCTAGTTGCTTGTTTAAGATTTCTATTTTCTCCTCGACTTCCTTGCGCTGGTGAAACTGGTGTTTACCTTTTAATAAGTGAAGTTGCTTTTTCAGCTCGGCACATTCGCGACTCAACCGTGGCACAGAATTTTTTAACTTTTGAATTTCTTTCCGTTTGATGGACACGGCCTCTTTCACCGATGTTGGAACAGCAGGTTGCTTTTTCCCCTGGGCGCTTCGCGTTGACGAGTGAAACATGTGTCTTCGGTGGTGTGTTTATAAGTAAAAGTAAAAAAGAACATGGTTTTCCAACTTGAGGACATTTGCAGTTGTTGGTTAACTCCGGTCAAAATAGAGAAAGAAAAAAACGTTTATAAGAAAAAAAAATACAATGATTCGATTTTTACTGGTACTCTTGCTTCTCACTTACTGCTCCCCCGACCTTTTTAACCGCACATGGATCCGCGTCCCCTACGATGACGGAACTTCCTACTTTTACAACAAATTGACTGGGGAAACCCTGGATTGTTTATTGTAAGGTCGAAAGATACTTGTTCTGTATCTTTTCATAAAAGTGGGCAAACAGTTTGTCTTTTGTACCACGGTGAAGAAAGCCACTTGGAATTAGTGTTTCGCACGCTATCAATATTACATGATAGATTTGATTTCGAGAAGCGTGCACCTCTTTTATTTTTTGTTGAATAACGGGGTAAGGGGTCACTGCCATGATTTGGAGCAACATCGAGTCCACTGCTTCCGGTAAATAAGTTAAATCTTCCCTTGCTGGAAACTCTTTTAGAAACTCCAGCTGCAACAATTCTTCCTGCAACAAAAAAACATCGAGGGCATCTATCTTTTTTTCTTCGTTATGTGGTAAAGTATGGGACGTTGTTTTTCCCGAGCTCATTTTGATCAAGTGGTAATTCAAATGGTGCAGCCTCGCGTTTGTTGCATGTGCTATGAACCTATATCCACCGAGTATATGATGGTCAGGTGTGGTCACTGTTACCACAACACATGTTTGGAAAATTGGTTAACCATTTCCTCCTGCTGTGTCTTTTGCCGGGAAAATATTATTTGATGCTGTGTCCCTGCTAATGAATAACCTTAATCTGAGTTAACCATAAATAATACGCTGACAACACACAGGAAGCAAGCAGAGACAACAGAATAAAAGTAAAAATCATAGTAAAAGTAAATAAAAAACATGGCAAACACCAAGCAAGAATGGCTCAAAGTAAAAGCATGGGGATACCAGACGGTATGTCCAGACGAAGATAACACGCGAGGGTACTACGAACCAGTAAACCGGAAAAATGGCGTTCGCTTCTACGATTCTCCGAGCTTCGATGCCGATGAAGTACATTATGCCCAACCATGTGCTTGCTGGGGGTGGGACCTGCTGAAAGATAACGAAACCAGAACCACATGGGTCAACATCGCGAACAATGGGGATATATGGGCACCGGTAGACATGTATTTCAGCACTGATATTGAATCCGAAAAATCGGAACAAGAGGAGAAAACTAGCCTCCCCGCAGAAGCGCAAGCGTTTACCTACTGGTTAAAACAATGGTTGGAAATCGATTGCCCTGACACCGACGAGGCGTATTGTGGCTCTTGGGATGACGTACCCGAAAAAAAATACGTCACCTTGGGAAGCAAGCATGAGTGGATTTCGGTTTACAAAGGGGAGTCCAACTGCAACAACGAAGTGGAATGTGAAGCATTTACGAATCTTGCAGACGAGGACGAAGTGGAGATTGTGTTCGAGGGGGAGAACCTCTTTGAAGGCATCCGTACCTACTTCAAAGGTGAGGCGCGCAAAGACGCGTTGGAGCAATGCGCGGACGCTGGATGGGGCAATTGATTTTACCCAAAGGTCGATTCGCCGTTGAAGGACATGTAGAGGAAGCCATCGTCCGACTTCATCTCTTGGTAGATAGTGCTCATCGTGGACGATGGTTTTGCCATCATGCTGTTGTCGCCCACAAAGAAGAAGAGCGCTTCGTGGGGCTGCAGCTGACGCATTCGCTTGCGGATCACAAGGTAGAATTCGGACACGGTTAAGTCTCCTGGAACAAGGAATTTGCTTCGGTCCAGATCTTGATGTACAGTGCAAAGTGGCGACTTTTCAACAATTGTTGGGATACGTGTCGGATATTTGGAGATGATTCGCTCTGCCTCTACCTTCCGGTTGTCAAAGTCAAACCGTTCACGGAAAGATTTCATATTTAATTTATCACAATATTTTTTTTATAGAATGTTTAGTTTACCTTACTCTTTGTAGCACTCTACCAGCTGTTGAAACAACTCTTTGTTCCCCTGTTTGTCTGGATGGTACCGTCGCACTTGCGACAAGTACACCTTCCTGCGCTCCTCCGGCGTCTGCGCTTCCGAAAACCCAAATTGTTTGCAGTCTCGCATCTTTTCCAGCAACACTTGCGCTGCCTCTTTCCACGGCTCTGCCACCTGCTTCAGATCCTCCACGAGGTTTTCATCTGGAAACCCAAAGAGAATCTTTGCAACTTCGCGTGCATTGTAGGTGGAGGAAGAGGTCAAGAAGGGAATTATTTTGCTGTAGGCTGCGTTGACGATGGTGCCGCCCATTGCACCGGAACTTTGCCTTCGCCGACGATTGGCCGCCTCCAACCGTCGTAAACCCTGTGGTGTCAAGAGGCCATCGTCCAGCGATATGGTGGTGAGCGCTGCCATGTAATCTTTCCTGGAAGCATCGCCCAAGGGATTTCCGCGATTGGTGCGATACCGGTTGGTCAGAAAATCGTCCATGGGATCCAAAAAGTGCTGGAAATGGGGGTTCCCGATGTGTTCCCGCTGGCTCCGCGTAAACCTGTACAAGGCATCCAGCATCACTTCCGTTTGGTCCTCTGCCTGGAGCACCATAGCATACAAATCGTTGGTGTAGGGAATCAGGGCATCCGCCCCACCTTTCAACAACGAATACCCTTGCTTCTGCACAATCTCGTATGCGATACGCAGGCTGATCAGCGGGGGAACTGCATCCCCGTAGCATTTTTGATCTTCGTCCGGCTTGCCGCTGTAGACGCGTGGATCTGCCTTCTTCCTAGGCTTCGCGCAGCAAGCGGCCGCCGCCCCTTGATTCATGCACCACACCCCTTTCGGCATGGTGTAGGCGCATTGGTCTCCGCTCTTTTGCATGCACTCGTCCCCGCAGTAAAACACCCAGTCTCCTGGAAAACTCATGAGGACCCTGCCTTCTTCCGGGGAGATCCGCCGAATAAATTCCATATTGACCGGCACGGTTGGGACGTACTGGCCTTCCCATCGTGGGTACACGTTTCCCATCGTGTTGGTGCGGGTAGCCTCAATAGCAATCGGCTCCTTGTACATCTTGACCCAGAAGAAGGGCATCATGACCACTGGTCGGTAGCCAGGCTTGGTGCTTGGGTCTCGGATGCGGATCGTGGTCGGTGGATGCTTGACTTGTGGCTGGTACTGGTTGTAGCCCTCGTCCTGCAGGAAGCTGAGCGACAAATCGGCCAAGTCGTCCTGATTTCCTACCTTTGGGCGCCACTGCAATGGGTTGCCATTCGCATCCAACTTGCCTGCGTATTTGGTGGTGCCTTGCCAGGAAAATTTGCGCCCTTCCCGGGTTTGGAACCATCCATGAAATGCGTTGGCCCACCCTTCCTGGTGCGTAAAGACATTATTCCTGAAATCCTGCACCCACTCCTTGGCACCGCCCACACCCGCCTTGGACGCGATTCGAAAGGTTTTTAGCATGGTGGTTTTGGTAGCCGGCGTAAAGCCCGGCTTTCCCTGTGCATCGTTGCCTTTCTCAAAAAGCGTGGACATGTCAACATTATCTTCATTCCCCCCAGCCAAAGCGTTGCTGTTTTGGATCCGCATGCCGATGCTGACCGGATCCCATCCTTTGGCACAGAACAGTCGGCGCCCGGTCGATGGTACCCCACACCTTTCGTAGTTGATGTGGGCGTAGTAAGTTTTGGTGGGGTCAAAGGGAGTCAACGGATCTCGCTCCTCCGCCCCCAAGACGTCGGTGATGGCAAATTTGGCGACCTGCAGCAAGGCTTGCTTGTTTGGGTCGGCTGAATCGCGGTCGAACTGGATGTCGGCTTCTTCCAACGACATGGTATGCGGAACGTTGCGCCGCCGCAAGTAGTGGATGAACCCGGTGTACCACCCCATTGTCGTCTCCGAGGTTTTCTTGCGCTTGCCCTGCTGGTTGGCGCTGCTGAGGTCTTGGCAGCTGGGGCTTCCATGAACATGGAGCGGGGGGAAATCGGTCGGCCAGACACCGTTCTTCCATTGCTGCCTTGCGACCTCGCCCAGATTGGCGCGCTGGATCCCCAGTTCCACGATGGTGTTGAGCATCTCTTCCTTGTCTTCCGGCTCGTTGTTCTCCGTGTTGGTCATGTCGATTTCCCCGGTTTTAAGCATCCACCGCATGCACACCACGTTGGGAAAATTTGACTGCATCATGAGCAACTTGAACTCCTGAATGTCAACGGCAAGGAGCGGCTCGAAGAAACCGCTCTTGGCCATCCCCGCGGTGAATCCACCGCACCCACAAAAGAAATCCACCAGCAGCGTTTTTCGGTAAGTCTTTTTCGTTACGATACTTTCAATCTTTTTTTTTTTCCACTCTACGGTCAAGTTCTCCGCCGCTTTCAACTGCCCTTCCAGTATCTCCAGCAGCATCTGCTGGCGAATCCGAGGCATGTCGTCCTGCGTGAAATCGAAGGCGTCGTTGGTGGCGAGGTAATTGATGAACTGGCTGGCAAAAACCCCGCAGTCCGATTCATTTGTTTGCTGGGGTACCGTCTCTCTAGGCATGACGTTCTCCCACCCTGCATCGTCCCATGGTATGTCCTCTTTGTCGTTGTGCTCGTCTCTCAAATAGTTCCGCAACAAGTCAAAGATGTTGACGGTGTTGTACTCCTGGCTGTCTTTTCCCTTGTAAATGTCGATTGCTGTTCCATCGTCCCCCCTACTATCGTAGTAGGTGATGGTCTTTTTGGAAAAATCGATGGCCGCGCAGGTCCAATGATCTTTATTAACATTGATAGGCATGAGCATGACGCGAAGGGAGAAAATATCTACCTTGGCTCGTTTGCTCCATCCTTTCACATTTTTGTACGTGTATCCGTCGTCTTCCGACAACTTGGTGACGAAGAACGAGTTGGGTACCCACACTTGCCGTTCTCTCTCTTCCGTATTCATCGCTTGTAACTCACGTTCGTTTACCAAGCTTGCGTGAAAATTGACAACCTCGTCTGTCAGCCAATTTAAGCCCGCCGTCGAGCGAGCATGATGTCGGTTGAATGGTATACTGAATTTATTTATCAGCACCTCGGTTTCCTCTCCCGCATCCCCTTGCGCTTCTTCCACCCGCGCCAAGTCTTCTTGTGTCAGTTGGTAGGGCTGGCGACGATTTTCGAAAGGATTCATTTGGGGCGCCACTTGTACAGAAGGTAATCCCAGTGGCGCCTTCCGATAAAAGTTTCCCATGAGGTATTTCAGCTGCTGCTGCAACTCGTTGCCGTATATAATCTGGGCGTGCTTCATCCACACCAGGGCAGGGTGGCTCGGGCCGGTCAATACGTCAAGGTTCTCGATGGCCCCGCCGCGAAAGGGCTGGCATGCAAGATGCTCTACTGGTAAGTCTCGGATTTGCATGCGAATTTGTAGGCACACGTTGTCCTGGGTGTCGTCGATGTGTGCAGAAAAAGCATTGTACCATTCCTGGATCATGGTAAAGGCAGGCTCTTCCTCGGTACGCAAGCTTTCGTACTTCTGAAAAAGGTCGTACAATATTGCTATCTGGAAAAACGCACAGCGGGTGAATCCCTTGACCTGGTCGGATTCGGTGGAGTACAAACTCAGGGGCATTGCCTTTCCCTTTCTCAGTTTCAATGCAAACTCAACCCAATCGTTGTCTTCCAGGTTGGGCGCCCACGTTTTTTTGGAGGTAGCCAGCTTAAATAATTCGCTGCCACGTAGTAAGCGTTCAGTATCGTTTTCGTAATACGGTTTTCCCAAATGGATGATGCGTGTGGTGGCCGTGGTCAGGTTCATCCGAATCAGCAATTTCAAGCGATTAAGCAGACCTTGCAGTTGCTGGTTGTCCACGCGCAGCGTGTTCAAATCAATGTAAAAATGTTTAAGGTTGACACCGTTGGCCAGGGAATATCTTTGCAAATCGGCAGAGCCGATGAGTCGAACTGGTTGCATGTATTCGTCAAAGATACTTTGCGTCTCCTTGTTTTTGCACAGACGCAACAAGGAGGTTTTGCTCCATTCGTTGTAGTTGGTATTTTTGAAAAAACTTTCCCATTTTCGATGACACACTTGCTCGGTATCGATAGTGGCCGGAGCCACCCGTTTGGCGCCCAGAACTTTTTGAATTTTACCCCCCCAGTTGCCGTACGCTTCGTACATCTTTTCAATGAGAAAGTAAGTCATGTCTTTGGACAAGGTGCCGTTGATGGACACGACAAAGGTATCCACGTTCCTTCTTTCTCTAGCGTGGTTTTGCAACACGATTGGGCGCAAAAGGGAGGATTCAAATTGATGGGTGGCGTTGTTGTCGTTGACAACTTGAAACTCGCAAGAATTTGGATAGTCCAATCGCTGCCGCGGTACGATCGGCTCCCTTTCCCTGGCCCCCACCAAGGCTTTGGTATCCACGTTTACAAAACGAGAGCCTGCTGGATACGCGACAGGAAGGCCTTTGCCAAACTGCACCGACAATGGGACCGGAAGATGCAGGAATATCTTGTACTTCCCAACCGACGCTTCAATGCACGCTGCGTCCACGCTGACGTTGTTGGTTGTGTCCAATCCCACCAATCGCTGCATTAGCGTGCAAAAGGATTGCTTGTGCGCGTCTTTATTGTTGTACATACCATGCAACCATTCTGGAAACAACTGCCCGTTGATGGTGACTCGCTGCATTTTTTGCAATTCGTCTTCGCTGTAGTCAAAGACTCCCAGGCAGTGTGGTAGGGGGTCGGAGGGATGCGTCCAAATTGCTCTCAAAGGATCAAAGGCAAAGTCTGGCTGCATCCATCCCAAGCCAGTGATGGCGGACAGGAACCGCTTCGCAAACGGCTCGTTCAACCACTCCTGTTGAAAGCCTTCGATTCGCACGTACCGAGGATTTGATGTCTCGGTCTCTGCGGGAGCAAAGACACACAACTCGGACGCATCGGAGGAAAATACGTACGGGCCCCGCACGTCAATCAATGTAGGAAAGTTAACGCGGGGGACTTCTTCTCCGCTGCTTTGTTGGCGACCTTCCTCGCTGCTGCTGTTTTCGCTTTGCGCACAACTTTTTTGCGGAACCCACAGCTCTGGAATAGCCAACAACAGCTGCAAGGCTCCATTCATCCAGCACGAATTTCCAACGTTGGGCAAGGGAACCGGATTTAAAAAGGTTGGGGACGCTTTGGTAGTGTACAAATATACGTACGCTTTTGACAGCTCGCGCGGCTTCCTTCGTAAGGGTGTAATCCTTTTGGCGTCGTCGTACCGTTGCCACATGTTGTTTTCCCCCGACTTTAAGTAGGTAATGTAATGGTCCCTTTTCCACACCAAGGCACCAATAAAGTAAAAGGTGGTTTGGTTGACCTTAATGGTGTCGTCTGCCTCAACGCGAACCTTGTCTACTTGTTCGTTTTGTTGGTTGTATTGCATTCGTTTGTATTGGAGCATCAAGTACTTAGAATGGTGCGATATGCGCACCTGCCTACGAGTAGGGGGATTGGCGTCACTCAACTGCTCCTCCGCTTGAAACGTATCCACCAGGTCTTGAATCGTAGTAGATTTGTTACTATTGTCCAATCGAAGCACGTAATCGTTGGTCTGGTCTTCCTTGGACACACTTGGTTTGCGGCATCCATTGGAATCGTAAGAGTAGGCTGTGTAGGACAAGTCAATGTAGTGATCATGTGAGTAGGTGGTGGAATATCCAAATCCCAACGTATTGTCCAGTATTTTGTGGTTAAACAATTTGTACAAGGCTTGATCCAGTATGATCTCGGTGGAATCTTCCATGTCGCCCACCTCTTGAATCCCTGCTTGCTCTACAAACACCTTTATCATCTCTTCCAGCGTTTCCTGCGTCACATTTCGTTCTTTGTAGTTGTTGTAAAACGTTTGCAAGATATTGTTGTTGCCGCCTGTCAACTCCGCCGCCATCCTAAATGACTCCACCCGCTCGGTGTCCATCTGCGTCAGCGGCAAGCACTCGTTGCGGTTGCCGTAAATAACTTTCTCGCCTTGGTTCGTTTGGTAGTAAATCGCCATTTCTCGCAAGACTCGATCGTAGTACGGGAGGATGCAATTGGAAGGAAGTGACCCGGTCCACGATCGGTTGATACTTTTCATGATGTGCAAACCATCTGGCAGCTGGACGTTGACGGTATCCGGAAGGTTGGCACGTTGCAACGGAGTCGGGTCGAATCTTGCTGCAAAGATGGCATCCATCCGCTGCATCTTGCTGTCTACCGACGTCGTATCTTGTTCGCACATGCGGTTGGCATATTGGACGATAGCGTCGTGGACATCCACCGGGGCGGTACCGGTATTCTTGCGTATGTGCCTGCTTTTCACCAACTGCCGGTTTTTGCGAGTGCGTTCTTGGCACAGCAAGATTTCCTGTCCCTGCAAATCTTGCTGGTTCGCAAAGGTTTCAAGTTCTTCTTTCGTACTAAGGTAGAGCTGACTAATACCCGTTTTTCCGTACAGAATGTTTTTTCCAGAGTATCTAGTGGAGCAGCATTTGCTGTTGGCCAAGTCTTTAAAAATGTTCTCCTTGCCAAATTTGAAGAAAGCAATTTGTTTCAAGTTGGGCAGTCGTCGCACCGTTTGAAACACGCTTAGCAGCAGTTCTTTCGGCATGCCAGGATTGGCAAGGAAGACGTGGGTAATGGCTTTGTACCGTTCTCCTTCCGGGTCAATTTTGGTCAAGTCATCGTTGTACACCGAGATGGAATCATAGGACGCAGTGAGCTTTTTACTAATGTCATACAGCTGTTTGGCATACTCCACCCCAATGACAGAAAGAGAAATATTGGCCAACTTGGCTGCTGTCGCAAAGGCAACCAAGACCCGACCGGTACCACTTCCAAAATCAGCAACGACGTCGTCGGCGGCTGGATTCAAGGTTTGCACGATGTGAAAGGCACCCGAGGGATTGATGGACACCCCAGTCCCCCCTGGACTGGCGGCGTCTCCGTCGTTGAAGTTATTGGATTTCAAGGCATCTTGAATCTGTATTTTATAGTAACCAAATGGGGTTTTGATACTGGCGACTTTCTTCGCTGTTCTTCGCCGAATAATAGTGGACGGATCGCAATGGTTGGCTTTCAAGGCCTCCATGTCGACGGGATCTTGCGGAACCGTATTGGTAAATGTGCCTTGGACTGTTTGGCTGCAGTTGGTGGACAAGATCATCGCCTGCTCCCACTGCGTCAAGGCTCGAAGGGGTGGGGTATTTTTACTACCACGTACCCCCGAGCGAATAACTCCATTCCGATCGTAGTATTGGATAATTTCGGTAAAGACCTGCTCGGTGGAAGGGACCAGGTACCTGGCGTATGTAACGTTGCCGTTTACGATTCCTCCCCATGCATTGTCGGTAGGACGGGGCCAAGTCTTGCAATCCGCGTCGCTTACTCTCTTTGCCGCCGTGTATTGCTTGCTGTTCTCAAACCATACTAAAATAAGAAAGGCATTGTCTGTTGGCATGTCAGGTATATCGTGCTGTTCCTTGAACCGCTTTGCCTCTTCTACGATGTTGTCACTCGTGTAACGGAACACATATTGTTCCTCTAGTAAAAAGGTTCCTGCCGCGCCAAGGCACATAACCGGGTTGGCGCCGTTTTTAATACGTTGCTGGATGGTGGGGTAACTGAGCGACACCACCGTTTTTAAATACTCCTCCGCATTCGACCTGCTCCAGTCTACTTTTTCGTACCATGTCTCAGAGGTTTTGCTCTTTGGGATGGGAAATTTAGGTTTTCTCAAATCCATGCCGTAAGGAGCTGGTGTGGTAAACTCATCAAGCGGAGGTTTTTCAACTTGCCTCCACCACCACCGCCTAAGATTGCTTGATCGCTCCACGTGAATAGTCTTCCCATCACGATACAATAGATTCCCGTTCATGTCATGCGTGCTTATCTTGGTTCTATTCGCTTCCCCATTTAATGGAAATATACCCCACTGTTGGTTCTTTAAAACTTTTACTTGCCACAAAAATTTGTTGTTGTCGTCGCTTGCGTCGTTACTGTAGTACAAGTCATTTTCCTGGTAACGTACCTCTTCCCAATTGTTTGAAAATGCTTTGATACGAATGGATTTGACTTTTCTGCGATCTTTGAGTTTTCGGACATATACATTATTACTGTACTCAATTCCTTGGATAAGTTGCATTGGCAACCTCTTAAAAAAGGCTGTGTTGTAAATGCGCTTTTCATTGTATATGGTAGGACCACTGTAGCAACCGTCGTACACCAAGGCATGAATTTCAATCCGACCAGGCAGTTGAAGATTTGTTTTAGGCAATTTCCATGCTTGGTCCCGGTTCTCACTCCACACCACCAGCAGGTATTCCCTGTCCCCAAGTTTCTTTTCCACCATTTGCTGAACATCAAAAAGCGAGATTGGTGCTGTCAATGGTGGCATGCTGCCAAATTCTGCAGGCAAGCGAACGTTTATGTGACCCGCTTGTTGGTCTCCCTTTGCTTTGCCAAAAACAGTACATCTTGGGGGAAATTGGTTGTTTTTGCCAACGACGTAAATGGGCAACCCCAACTGCTTGCAATACCTGTCCATCATTTATTGGGCATCAACAAAAAAAAAAGACCAACTTTTAACGCTTTACCATTTTTTTGCCAGTTGTTGCATGGTTTTTGCAGCATTCATCTTCTTGCCACGTTTTTTGCACTCTTTCTTCTCTGTCTCCATGCCACGTCGTATGTATTTTTGATACTCCGTCAGCTGCGACATTGGTTTTTTTCGTTTTTTCTTGGCGTGAAAGGTGATTTTTTTGCCATCTGCTTTAAAGGAAACGGAAGGCATTGTTTTTTTGTTTAATATAACAAAAGAAAAAAATCAACTATTTTGAAAAATGTGTCGCATTAAAAAGGCGTCGTCTACTAGCAGTAAAAGCACCACCAAACCATAGAAAATGGAAGGATGTGTATACACTACTGCTGCTTGGTACATCAAGTTGACCAGGATTACCGGAGAGTAGACGTAAAATGAAATTTTGGCCAACCGTTGCTTCGAATCTTGGGACACCAGGTGCCGCATCCCCAAGTAATAATTGACCGGAAAGGTCAAAATAGAAAATGCTGCAAAGATGTTCAAGTATTTCCACGGGGGTGAGTGAATGTACAAGTTGGCAACCGAGTAAATCGACACAATGCTGTGGTGAAAGCGGGTGGATGGATGCAAAATATCGTAATGTCGGACCAATGAATACGCATCGCACATGCCGTACATTAGCCCAAGCCCTTGTATTCCTTCCCAGTCCCAGCGATCGTTTATTATTGCTTGGTACATTGTTGGTAGCGCAAGTGGGGTAAGTAGCGTTAAAACGCAAGATTTAACGACATTTTTCCGAATGTACAGTTTGCTCACATGAGACGAGTATGCTTTGTAGCAGCGGGTAAGGTAGTAGTCGACTGCAGGGTGAAGTAAGCCAACAATTACTACGCCAGCAATCCAATAGTACATTTGTTTTTCTTTGGAAAAAAAAAATTGCTGACGGGCGCGTTCAAGATCCAAGATATAAAACATAAAAACAAAAAAACTAACACACAATGACATCTCTAGCAGATTTAACATTTGACACCGTTGACAATTTTTCCCTAGGTACGGAGCGGCAACCGGCAAAACTACTAGATTGTTTTGACGCAGACACAATAAAAATTGCTGTTATGGTGGGCGACAAACCGTGCAAGTTTACCTTTCGATTAAGCAACATCGTTACATGTGAGCGCAACGCAAAAGGCGCCGACCGAAACAGAGTAGGGTTGGAGCGAACCGTAGCCTACAGGGCACGCGCGAGGGTACTTTACCTTGTGACAAAGTTGGACAAGTTTAAAGATGGCACAAAAACATACAGCAACCAAGACGTTCGAGACGCATGCTCTGCATGCAAAAACTTAATTAAGGTAGAGTGCAACGGGTTTGACAAGTATGGGCGGGTACTAGGAACCGTGTATATTGACGACGATACATCCTTAAACGAGTTGCTCCTAAACGAGGGATTTGCAAAGCAGTACAGTGGAGGTAGGAGGGAGGTGTGGACTATCGATACCTTGGAAGCAATTTTGGAAAACACAAAGTAAGCATTTTTTCTTTCTATTTTTTTGTACGTTTTTGCACTACACATATTCGTCAGCAAGGCTGTCCAAATCAGTCTTTCCCTCACCCTTGTTAATTCGGACTTGTTCGTCGCTGTTTACAGCCATGCGAAAGCTGGAAAGCATGTCGGAAATACCGTGGTTGACGTCTGCCAACTTAATGTTTGTTTGCTCCTTCTCCTCCACCATTTTCTTTGCAGCATCGTTTATCTTTTTCTGCTGTGCCTCCAATAATTGCTGTTCAGAAGTGTGGATGCGTCCTTGCTCTTCTTGGTCCTCAAAAATATCGACGGACTGCAAGTCGATGATGGCCGGCATGTGGAACTCCTTGTTCCTGAACTTGGAGCCAAATTGGCGAACCAATTTCAGGTTGATGTCCGGGGCCTTCTCGTACAGTTGCTCCATCTCCATGCGGCATTGGTTGATAAACTCCCTGCCACACATAGTCCGCTCCTGGACGGGCAGGCTCAGCTCCACGCGGATGTTGCGGCTGAACTTTGCAAAATCGGTGGAGCTGGCTCGATGGGACTCAAGCATTTCGGGAATCTTCATGAACTGTGCTATAGTGGTAATGATCCCTGCACATAGGTTAATCGATCCCGTGGCCAAACTTACATATCCACGGTAGGCTACGGGAAAACTGTTGGTGGCAAAGTTTGCCGTGCCAGAAATGGTACTTAGGATAATTACGGGAAGGCTGAAGTTCATGTGGAGCCTTGCGTACCGTTTGTAACTACGATCATGCATATAGGAGTACGACTGTGCCTCCTCCGACCATCGCTTCAAAATCAACTCTTGCTGCTTGCACCACTTGCTCATCGCGGTTTTGACCTACGCCAAGATAATAGTGAGTTCATCCCCTGGCGCTTCTTTTCCGCAAACCGTAAAAAAAATAACGCGATGGAGGCCCAACAACGATCCTTGGAAGACATCTTGCACTACAGGCAATCTCGCCGGCGCATCCCTCGGTACGAAGCGTACATGAAAAGGAAATTATTCGCCCCGCACCAACCCTACTGCATTCTTCGAAACAACTTTCCGTACATACCCTTCCATTACGTGATGTGGATTCACCCGCAGTACGCCCGCTTCTACTCAATGGAGCGTATTCGGGGGATTATTTTGGCGCGGTACGCGCACGCGACCAACATCGTCCAGAATGCCCCGCAACACCGGTCCATTCGATCGATTCCTCACGTACACTTTCAATTGGAGCCAGTGGTTCCCAAGTGTCGCTGCATGCTACAGATGATGTAGAGCCACCAATAGAAAGGCTTTTGGCAAATTTCTTGCAACTCGGCTTAGCATATTATTTAGTCTTGCTGTAGTCTTTTTTCCGCGCGTTTCAACAAAGGTTTTTTTTTTGTTGCTTAAGATCAAAAGAGAAATCATGCAAAATTGTCAATATGGAGTTTTGATGGAGTTAAAAGCAGTTGGTCAAGTCGATCAACATTTTGTTGGTAACCCACAACATTCCGTCTTTAAAAAACAAATCAAGCAGCACCACAACTTTGCTATCGATTGGGACGTTCGAAGCCAATTTGAAGGTCAGGGTACAAGATTTTCTGCAGAAATTCCAATAAAAGGGGATATTTGCATTGGCGCAATGATTGACATGGGGGAAGATACCAACATTGTTCCTCGTTCGTACACAATCAAAATTGGTGGACTGGTCATCCAGGAGCATACCATTGATCAGAAACAAGCACGGCTGGAACACTTAAACCATAGGGAGGCGTTGCACATGGCAAAACGTGACGCAGCAGGTCAAACAACTAGTCAATATTTCTTCCTGACTGATGTCTTCTTTTCCAAAAAAGGGTGTGGCATGGTACTTCCAAAATCATCTTTGCAAGACATAGTAGTCGAACTTGACTTTGATAGCGCACCAACAACAAAAGAAATGTACTTGCAGACGTTTCAAGTGTACTTTGACGATTCCAGCCTACTTGACACACCGCACGATATTCCAATTACACAGGTTCAAAGTCTATCTCATACATCGAAAGCAAATGAAAAATGTACCATTCCCTTGCATTTTAACTTACCCATTCGAGTATTGCGCATGGTTGGAGGAAACCATTATGCCTTGAACGTGAATGGGCAAACACGTTTTTCGATGAACGAAAAACAACTCCATTATATTTCCAGGTACGTGGATGGGAGGGATTTGTATACTACTACAAATGAGGATAAAGATAAAGCGGTTCATTATTACTTTGGGATTCCAGATGAAGACTTTAGCGGGTCGTTTAACATGAGTAAATGCGATCGTGTAGAATTAATTGTTACATGTAAAAACAATGATGGTATACATTTACACGCCGAAAATTACAACATACTGCGTTACCAAAACGGACGGTACTCGTTAATGTACACAGATTAAAAAAAGGTAAATATTAAAAAACTTTCGATATGAAGACTAAACTGTGTGTTTTAATCGATACCATCTGTCTGCTGCAAGTCGCTTGCCACAACCAAGACGTGCATTTGCGACTCAACCATGCCAAAGATACTATTACTCACATGGCGCCGAAACATTTGCACCACCGTGGCTGGGACAAAATTAAGTGGATCTGCAACACGTATTTAAACGACGGTAGCAACCCCCACCACAGGGTTTGTTTCTCTATTTACATTCAACAATTTGTTGCGTTTCAACAGCTGGAGAAAAGTTGACGCGTACCAACTTTTTTTTTGGTTTACATTTATATAGGAAGATTTAGTGTAGTATAAGATCCGTACCATAAATATTTTGGTTAACCCATAAAATATAAGAATAGTGTAGCAGCACTCTGACAACACCAATTCATCATAATTTAAAAACATCAATCCATTCGAAAAACAATCATGCCAAGAACCATTGCACTACGACAACATCATGCGGCCCTCGGTATCCAGCCGGAAAAGAAGACCGTTTACAAACCGAAAGCCTTATCCAAAGCAGAAGAATGGCGATTGAAAGAATGAAGCAATTGAAATGGTTGAAGAAAAATATTATTAAAGAGACGCTGGACGTTCACGAGTTGATCAACGGGGCGACCTTGCGCGACCAATTGGAGGCAAAAGGCTACGACGTAGCATTGAAAGCTCCGTTTCCCAACTGTGTTGGTTTTCGACGGGTGTCCGTTGCTCGGCAGTTCACCACTATCCCGTACGAAGAATTCAAAAAGGGAATGAAGGTTGTGATACTCGGTGAACGAGTGGTGATGGACGAGATGCCACAATCCCAATGGGTCTTAGATACAGAAGAGTATCGGGAGCTGATCCTTCGCCCGATGACCGTGGTTAAAAAAACACAGTACAAATTGGAGTTGGAGGAAGTCTCCAACGATGCCGAGTTTCCCGTAAAAACACTACATGTTTACGATTGGGAAGCGCAAGAATTGAATATCGACGGTTGGGTAGACGTGAAAGTGTGTCATGCGGATTATTTAATCAGTATCAACAACGGAGGTTTTGCAACGTGGGAGGAATATATAAAAGAGTTATAATAAAACTAAAATAGCGTGGCGTGAAAACCTACGGGACACCATCAAACAAGTATTTGAAGTGCTGTGGGTTAAAAGTTCATCGATTGGTAGCAGCAGCATGGTTGTGTGGATATTAAAATATAAATAGATAAACTACTTTTTTTTATTACGATACTGTCACACTAATGTATTTACGATTGATAATCGCGTGCGACACGACGTTTGAATTGAGCGCGAGCTCTTGAATCTGGCCGACGTTCCACCGCTCCAAGCGACCGGAAAACACCCGCTGTGCCCCCTCTATTTCGCAGATAGGTACGTCGCATCGGAATATCTTCGCCAACTCTTGGAGCAGCGGCTTAATTTTCATCGTGGAGCGCAAACTCTGTTTCTTGCTGCATTTTTCCCACCCCTCCCCAGCCATTGTCCCGTAGACGTACGGATCGATTATGTTGCACAAATGGGTATGAACCTTCAGCGCCTTCTCGTGGTACTCCCCGCTAAGAAGCAGCTGCATACTTTTTGAGGTTGGTTCCAGCAGCTGGACCCAGTCTTTGCAGTTTCTATTGTAGGCGCGGCAATTCTGGTAGGTCGAGTCGCAATGTGCCAGCGCCGTCTGGGCCAAGCTGAACTTTTCGCGAAACACGGGAAAGGCGGCTTGCTCCGATTCAAAAAGGCTCCATAATAGAAGGTGGCTGGTGCCAAACGGGTACTTTTGAAAAATGGTAAAGCGTTTGAAGAAATGGTTCGGGTTGAAGCCGTTTTTGTTCAGTGGGATGTCGCCCAACAAATGCTGGCCAATGTGCGCAACGCCCTCGAACCTGCAGTCTAGATCGATCCACAAGGCTTTTTTGGCTTCCTCAAATGTGGTGGTGGCGTACAGCAATTTTGAATTGTATGTGCCGACCACCTCGACCTTCTTGCCAAATTGCTGCTCGGTGTAGTGGTTCAAAATAAGCAGGCACAGGACCCCGTCAACGTCTGGACTGACGACCACCGGAACCGTGGGCCCGTTGGTTGAAAACGGCTGTATAATAGTTTTAATGCGTTGTTTCCACATGCTTTGAAGTACGCAGAGAACAAAAAAAACAAAATGGGAACGCGGTTACAACCCAAACACGGATAACCCTTGGGAACTGTCGTCGGAACTGTCGTCATCGTCAAGCGAGAAGATGGATCCCTGTCTTCCCTCTTCTCCCTGAGCCGATTCCTCCAACTCAAACGACGGCATGCGTCGGATGGGACTTAGCGACGCTCGTAAGGGGCTGGTGCCAGGGCTGGTGCCAGGGGTGTTTCCTATGGTTCCCCAGTTAGAATTGGATCGAGGAGGCGAAGAAGGGCTGCTTGGCATGCTTTGCCGTTGAAGCCATTCCCATTGTTTGTCCAATGGCAAGACTTCGCGCATGTCCACAAACAGATGCTGTCGGTCTTCGAACCACTTGTTGACGTACTCATTTTGCCCTTCCCAGTCTGCATCCGCCTCGTCTTCGAAATACTTATTTTTGTCGGATTCAAACCGCATCACCAAGTACGCAGCATCTAAACCTTCGTCTTTAATGTCTGCGCCTTTTAAATTTACCAACTCACGATAGGTTTGTTGAGACTTGGATGACGTATAGCATATCAAGTAGGTAAAAAGGGCTTTGTCGTACTTATCGAATTGGTCTACCATGTCAGGGAATGGAAACATGATGTACTCGAAGGTTTGAAGCAGGTTTTTTCGAACGGTATTGGCTCCCATGCACATGACATCTTCTTCCTGCGGCTCGCAACGTTTGAACTCGTCCATTTCACGGTAAATCTCTTGTATGGCTTGGACGGCGCGCTGGTAATAATTGGCGTCTTTGATCATCTTGTTTCCGTATATAACCCCGGAGCTGTCGTTGCCGTCAATCGTAAGGTCCTCCAGCAATTCACCATATTGGTTGACAAAAGCATTGGCCTGGAGTGGATCGAACGCTGCCATGTTTCGTGTAAAGCTGTTGTTGTCTTCCGAGTTGTAGGTGCCGTACACGACTTTCCCTTTCAGGTTGTGCGGCACGGTCAAATCCACGCCAAACAAGTTGACCACCCGTTTCACGGTCTGCCAATCCCGCGCCTCCCACTGAACTGCGTTCGCTTGCTCGATCATGTTGACTTGTTTGCGAACCACGTTGGGGTTGGCAAAGAGAAACGTAACCCAATTGTTCAACTCCGGAAACTCCCCTTCGATGGTAAAGGTATTGGAAGTCAACTCAATAACCGGATGCTTGCTGCTGCCATTCCACTGGATAAAATCTCCCACTTTTAAAAACGTCGGTATGGCCACAGAATCTTCTAGGTAAATGACGGAATGCGTTTTACCGTTCAAGGTTTCCAGACCATTTAATGTACCACGGATGGAAACAACCTCTTTCTGCAAGACACTTACGGTGCCGATCTCACTGGAGATGTTGTCCACGTCAAGTACGACAGAAGGATTGACCAACACCGGGTTGAGGTGATGCGAGGTGATCGAGGGGTAGTCTGCAACGATGGACCCGCTGACAACATCCCGAAGTTCGTAAATGGGTGATTCGTCGCCAGGCTCCCCGTGTCGAGCCGAGACCAGGCTGCCGCCGTTCAGGGCCGTCTGCGTCCACAACGGGTTGCTCACGTAGTATTGCTTGTTGCGAACCCTCGGGGTGATCACGTAGGCGTTCGTGTCCGGGGTATCCAGCATCTTTCGCACGTGGAGGTAATCCAGCGTCACTTTTTTTCCGCTGAGGTCCAAGGTGAGGTAGTGGGCCACGTTGGTCCTGCACTTGCGACGCATGTTGGCCTCCATGACAAAGGTGTCGAGAAACGATTCTTGGAAAATGGTGCAAGGGAGGAAATTCATCTCCACGGCTAGGTCGTCTTGCTGGGCCATTCGGTACACCACCCCCCAAAATTCCACAGGATCGGTGAGGATAGCCTCTAAATCGTAGGCGTATACTTCCTCCGTGCCTTCTGAAAAAACAGGTTTGCTTGCGGTGAGTTGGTACCTCCTGTCCTCGAGTTGTTGGACGTTGGTGATGGTAACGTATCTAAACGTTTCACGAAGATCGTCCTCAAATAATTCTAGTACCATCCCGGATCGGAATGTGCGTTGTTCCCACTCTACTATTTTGACGGTTACGGTGGACGCATTGATAAACTCGAGATTTACTCCTACAACAGCCTCCTCTACCAGCATGTCATTTATAGTTTTGAAATAGATGTTATTGTTGGTACGAATCAAATGTTGGATGTACTCTTTTAAGTTGTCCTTTCCTTGTACCTTTGGATAGTAGGCAGACACTTCGGCCAGTTTAAATTGTTTCGCATCGGTTATATACTTTGTGTCTCGAATAGTAATGGTGCATTCCTCACTTGTTGCCAAGACGACAGTTTTTGGCAACACCTCGTCTTTGCAAAAGCGCAAATCTTCGTTCTCTAGATCCACATGACCTTCGATCGTAATTTTGTTTTGATCCACGTCCACAATTTCACGCAGTTCGCCACCTGTGATAGGACCCCAATGAATATAATGCCCCGCTCGAATGCCATACTGCTCTTCCACTTCTTCTACCATGCTAATTTCCGTTTGTTGATTATCACTCCCCGGGGGCCACACCATCTTGTTGGATGTGGATCCACTTACCATTTCAATCAACTTTTTTTGTGTTTCCTCTTTTCCCGCGTACATGTCCACAGAAGGAATCTTCCACTTGTCTGGGATTTCTTGGGTGTAATGGGCGTCCCCGATGAACAAATGGGAGTAGCCGTCTCCTCCAATTTCCGTTGTTGTGCTATCGTTCATCAAATACGATCGTTTGTTGAATACATACGACGTAAACAACGGTTGGTTCTCTTCGTACATCACGTAGGTGTACCCTTCCAGATCGTCCTCGTCGTATCGTACCATGTCGTTCTGGTCGTTGTCCCACAAGACAAGACGCTTCTGGACGTGTCCCTCATCATCCTTTTCTTCGTGAACGGCGCGAATGCGAGCATCGTTATCCGTCTCTTTGTGTGTGCCGTGGTTGTGGTCGATTTCCAACACCTTGTACGGCCGGGTCATGTCGGGAACTGGGCCATTGTACATCCCCCGCTCTTCGGGCACGACTTTGTTGGTTTCGAACTCCATGATGCACCCAAGCTGCAAATTTTCGTCGGTCATCTTTTTCTCGTAGTTTACCGAAAACGGCTCCAGCAGGTACCGATTCAACTCTTGCGATTGCCTCACCAGCGTCTTTCTCGGAATGCAGTAGAACGGGTTTTCTGCTTCCGGAACAAAAAAGGTGACGTAGTCCGAACGGTCCGGCTTCCAGGTTGACTTACTTTTCTGAATGTTGGTAGATTGAATCCACATCAGCGCCATGATTGCTTGGTTGGGACTTGGTAACGTGTTTAGTTGTTTCTTGACGTTAGCAATTTCATTCGGATCGATGTTCTCTTGGTTCTCTAAGGCCTCTTTCTCTTCCATCAACGTATTTTTTTTGGATCGCAGCACCGTTTGCGCATGCTGGATTAACTTGGGCTTGATCCTGGACCACTGGTTGGTGGAGTCGGCCACGCCTTTCAGTTGATCCAGACGGCCATTTTCAATGGCTATCTTCCCTGCGTGTATGGCGGCTTTTACTTCCTCAGGTTTAGAAGCCGCTTCCACAACGTCCTCCACGTCTTCCATGACGAAAGGGTCGTTTTCCAACAAGTGGTCCTTGCACATTCCTTCCCAAGTGGACTTGGCGGTGTTGATAGCATGCATCACAACGTTCGCCCCCGACGCTGGCGTTAAGTTTTCTCCCACCCAGATTGTTAACTTTAATTTTACAGCATTCCACCATGTTGCTTGCAATGCCACCACGTCCAAGTTTAAATCTTGCAACCTGTTTGACACGATAGCCGCGCCAATCAACTCCACCCCCTCTCGATAGGCTTGCTCATCGTCTACAGTTGTGTTAAGTGCACCGTAAATCTCTCGGATGCGGTCCAAGTACTCCTGCTGCTCGCCCACGTTACTAGTGGGGAAGGAGGCACCCCCGTGCAATTTTAAGTAATTGTACGCCCTCCTCCCTGCCACGTTAATTGAACTCCGCGGGAACTGTCGTAGCTGTTGCTTGACAAATGGCAGCATGCCTCCCCAAAATTGATACCATGGCCTCTCGGGACCGTACGAGCGCTCTTGCAGTTCTACCCTCTCATGTTCCAAATCCTTCTGCTTGTGCGGGTTGGATTCTGTTTTTAATTCTCGCTCAATCTTGTCAAGCCGTTTCTGACGCTGCTCCTCCAGCACTTGCCAGTACGGTTTGCTGCTAAAGTATTCTTTCGGAGCACATTGCTTCCCATCCCATCGGCACAAGTCTCGTTTGCACCTCGTTTCCGACTGGTTTTGCATCATGCTGCATACATTCACACTGGATCGTCGCACAATTGGTGCGTTTGCTTTCTTTGGTTCAAATTGTTTTCGCAACTCGCTAACTGTTGGCATGTTTTTTTTTATTTATCGAAAAGATTTTTTTTCTCCGCCTAAACCAAACAGATTATGGCCCAACTACCATCCTTTGCAGTTAGCGTCGGCGGAGCAGCGCTGGTGCTGGCATTGGTGTACTTTGTGGTGTCGACCCTGCTGCGGCAATCCTGCCCCAAAGGGTGCCCGCCATGCGGCCCAGACAACCCGTGCCGTCCCGGAGAGCAGTGTTTGGACGGGAAATGCACGGTGGTCAAGGAGGCGCCAGCGTGCGTGTACAACCCGGACGATTACCAAGCTTGTGTGGCTTTCACGGAAAAAGACTATAAATCAGGGCGTGCCAAAGTTGGTACGCTGGACAAACACGGCCAAAAAATCACCGATTGGAGCGAGTGCAGCAAGTCTTGCGGTGGAGGGGTGCAGTTCCGGTACAAAGGGGTGGCCATCAAGCGGGATTCTATTGGCACCCCTTGCAAGGCGTGGTGCCCGGAGGGATCGGATCGAAACGACTGCCTGTACGAGCGGAGGGCTTGCAATGTCAACGCCTGCGTAACCAAAAAGCAGGTGGACGAGAAGAAATACTTGGCAGTGGAGGGCAAGGTCAAAAAGCTGCAAGCCTCCCTCCTAACGTACCAGAAGCGGGACGCCTCCCAACTAAAGGCAATTGCGTCGACCAAAAGCGACATGGCCGACTTGAACAAAAAATTACAAGCCCAGGAATTGCTGAAGAAGCAGCTGAGCGACAGCACCGCAAAAGTGGCCCAGCTGCAAACGCAAGTGTCCAACGACCAGACCAAGTTAATATCCTCGCGGCAAGCAGAGGCAGCGGCAACCAAGCAAATTGCCTCGGTAAAGGGCGACATGTCATCGTTGCAGCAGCAGCTGAAAGCGCAAGAAACCTTGAAAAAGCAGTTGGATGCGGAAAAATCCAACAACAAGCAGTTGCAATCAAAACTGCTTGCAGAGAAGGCAGCCAACGCGAAGACCATTCAGACCATCCAAGCCGAGTTGAAGGCGGACAAAGCCAAGTTGGCCAACGCTAAGACAGCCCAAGCAGATGCAGAGAGAAAAATTGCCTCGATCAACAGCGCCATGGCCGACTTAAACAAAAAACTAAAGGTGCAAGAGTCGCTGCAAACAGCGTTGGACACGCAAAAGTCCCAAAACCAATCCTTGCAGCAGGAAAAGGCAGCAAACGAACAGAAAATTAAAGACATTCAGGCGCAACTAGCAAAGGACAAGGCCAACCTTAGTAATTTGGAGAAAGACAAGGAAGCGTCGGACAAAACTATCAACGACATCAACAGCAAGTTGCAGACGAGCGAGCAGCAGGCAAGTAACTTAAGAAAGACCATCACCTGCGAGGTGGACAACTTGCACAACTGCGCGTACCGGACGTGCAAGTACACCAAGGTTGCATCGGAAAAAGTGTGCCAAGATTTGCAGTCGAGCACCAAAGGGAACCAGATGCGGTACCACCAAGATACCCAGGATTGCTTCGTGGACGGGTACAGCAGCTGGGCGTCCAAGACGCAGAAGGATGGGGATGGAATTTGCCTGGTGGGCCGGACGGACAAGCGGTTCGGTAGCAGTAGCAACCTCTTTACCCGGCTTCCGGAGAATCAGCACCCTGCCACCTGCAAAGGCACCACGACTCGAATCTGCAAGCCGCGGGACTGCTCCTACGTGTCCAAAGGGAACTTTACCTCGTGCAGCCGAAGCTGCGACGGCGGCATCCAGACCAGGAACCGCACCATCGACAAGAACCCGCAGGACGGAGGCCGCACCTGCAAGGAGCCACCAGAGCCTGAGGAGCAGGCCTGCAACACGCAGCTGTGCTGCCCGCTGGGCCCGACGGGCAAAGTGTGCAACGGAAAAGGCACGTGCGACCGGAAGGTGGTGACCTGCAACCTTCGGGGCATCGACGAGAAGGCATGCCAGCAACTGACGACCAGCCGCTTGAAGGGCACGATCTCCTACTACTCCTACGGGGAGAAGGACGTGTCCAAGATGCTGTGCAAGGTGGCGATGGCGGAGAAAGATCCTGCCAAGGCGGAGCAGAGCTGCCGCAGCCTGGTCGAAACCAACAAGGAGGTGCTGCAGGCCCAGCCAACGGGCACCTGCACCTGCTTGAAGAACTGGAACGGGGTGGCCTGCCAGAAGGAGTACGTGAGCTGCCTGTACCAGCGCAAGGCCAGCGACTACAAAAATTCGAACAACGAATTTAACATGTGCAAGAACGGAGCGTGCGTGGACAGCAAGACTAACAAACAATCCGTGGATCCTACCTTTCACTTTTGCGCCGACCTCGGGACCACCAACTTGTTTGGCGGCGACATCGGGGTGGAGGATTGCCAGAACCGAGGGGGCACGTTGAGCGACAAGCCCTGCGTGGGATCCGCCCGCAGCGGGGGGTTGAATTTCGATGGTACCTACGGCAATTACCAAGCCATCAACGCAAAGAAATATTTTAAATGGGACACCCAAACCAGTTGTGGTCAGCGCTGCTTGGATGCACGTGCGAACAAAAGCAAAGCATGCAACAGCGAGTGCAAGCCGGGTCAACTGTGCGATCCTGCCATGGACAAGCAAAAGACGTCCGCGCCGGCGCAGCCTGGGATGGTAGGGTGGGACCTGGTGACGCACTACGAACCATCGTCGAGGCCAAGTAGTCGTCGCGAAACCCAACCCAAGTGGCAAAATATTCGTGTTTGCGCCAAGAACGTGTCGGGTACCGTCTACGTCGGGACCATCGACCCCAAAACGCACGCCTGCAACCTGTCCTACGCTGGAGCCGATGGAATGATAGGTCGACTGCCAACGACTTGTATAAAGAATTAAAAAAAAATAAAAGAAAGAAGTTAGCGAAAAAGTGCACCACTAATGAAACTATTCATTAAGGTCTGAACAGGATGGCGAAGGTTATAATTTTCTGTTTTTTGTTTTGCTAGTTTTTTCTCTAATGCTATTGCTTTTGCCTTTGCTTTTGCCTTTGCTTTTCTTTGTTTTTCTACTTCAGCTGCCTTTCTTTGTTTTTCCTGCTTGATGTAGTAAGGATGTTGATTTTTGTTGGTATATAGTGGGTCCTTTATCCATCTTGTGTCCTTTTCATGCTTCCTTTCCACTTCGTACACTGATTTTCTTTCCCAGCCGTACTTCGTCTTGTACAATCCGTCAATACGTTGTACTGAGGAAGTTGGATCCACGCATACTTGTTGATAGTCATTTGTGTCAATGCCACAATGCGTATCATTATAACATTTTTTGTTCATTTTAAGAGATATCCTTTTTTTGTCTGAATATATATTTGCTGGTTGCAAATATTCACCATCGTCCATCACACTCATGCAGAGACCAGGTTCACACGCCACATTTAACGTTTCAACCGTTGGCACAAAGCGTTTGTATTTGGAGTGGTAGTTATAAGCGTCAGGAATGGTGCAGCATAGTGTGTTGTAAGAAGGGCATTTGTCTTCCGATGCTACAACTTTTGGTGTTTTTCCCCCGCAGTATTGACTTGTGTCGATCGTATCGTAAGTGTACGTTTGTCGTACGGGTTTATTTAATAACATGTAAGACGTTTTTCTTTTTGGGGTATTAAATTGCTTTATGTCTGTGACACATGTTATTTCTTTTGGATTCGTTTTCAATTTACATGAACTAATAGCGTCCGTTGCTCCGATGCAACTCATTTTTTTTGTAACAGGACAAGAAAAAAAATACCACCTTTACATTCCGATCACTTTTTACTTTTTATACTTTCTGGTCGTAATAGGGCAAAATATTGGCTCAAGAGTTTGCTGACTGTTTACCATATATGGTTGGTTGCATGTCATGTTTGGGTTATAGTAACTCACTTCATAGGCACTCTTCAAACCTCCTTTTGGATTATAGCATTTTCCCATTTGACAATCGGTGTCATTGTAGCACGTCGTGGTGGATTTGGTAAATCCGGTACCAAATCTAAAGGTTTCACATACACCTTGATCGCACGTCAAATCTTGCATTGCACCTTTTGGCACAAACCGTTTGTAGTCGTTGTCGTACTGTTGACCACTAGGAATGGTACAGCACAATTCATCAGACCCACAGTCGTTTTCGGACTTTACAACTTTTGGTGTTTTCTTCCCGCAGTATTGACTTGTGTCTATCACCTCGTAACGGTATCCATGAGGTTTTGGAGGTTTTGGTGTAAAACTGCGAAGATGTATTGCTACAGATGTTTTACCCGGGTCTTCAATATTTTGAGACTTGCATTGTCTGTATTCCTGTAGCATTTCGCACGGGGCAACTGCATCGCTGGAAGAAATACAATTACTCATTATTTTATTTACGCAAGAAAAAAAATATTGTTCCAAAGAAACCATGACCTTCACCCTTCCCTCGAAAAAACACCTACTTGTAGCAGCTGGAGTTACCCTGGTGGTGGCTCTCTCGGCATACTACTACCCTCTAAAAAAACAAGATGACCAATAGATTCTGCAGCAGTTAACTACGTGACATCGCCTCCATCTTTTTTTTTCCACCGACGACACATACTCAAAAATCCAAATGCAAAAAACATTTTATAACCAAAAAAAAGATGAATGCGGCATTAAGACTCTTTAAAGCAAGGAAAACTATCTACGAGATGTTTCGCGATCGTGGGTACACAAAAAATGTCCCGCTGCACGAAAAAAGTGTAGAGCATTTTATGGGGTGGTTGCAGCAACACGATCAAAAAGCGCTTACATTGACGTTTTCCAAAGGGGAAAAGCATGCCATGGTATTTTTTCCGGAAGCGGAGAAAGTGGGTGTTGCATACATTCGGGATATGTTTGACGCCATGGCGTCAATAAATGCATGCACCGTTGGCGTGATAGTGTACGTTGACAGCATTACCCCATTTGCCAAGCAGGAAATACGTAAGCTGTGTGCACAGTACAGTATCGATATGCAATCGTTCAAGCGACTGCACTTGCAATTTAACCTAACCCGGCACACAAAAGTTCCACCCCACACCATTTTGTCAAAAGAGGAGAAGGACCAGTTGTTGATGCGGTACAATGTACCTTTGGAAAAATTGCCATACTTGCCACTTAGCGATCCAATAGCACAATATTACGGTGCCAAAAAAGGACAAGTCATGCAAGTTCAGCGAACCTCACCAGAGGGTCATCCCTACTATATTTACCGGTGCGTCACCCGAAAATTGCTAAAGAAATAGCAATTTTATTATAGTCTACTTAGTATAAAATTTATACGTAGTTTACAATAGGTATTTTTAGTGTGTAGTCTAGTATGTACCTGTCCTTTTTCAACACCCAAAAGAGCTCCTGAATTTACAAAATAAAA
>Ga0206682_10000836_pt1 | contig 32110 bp, 24 predicted proteins | sample M240m12015metaG_FD_155444 | JGI IMG/M metagenome (GOLD analysis project Ga0206682, IMG submission 155444) | Ammonia-oxidizing marine archaeal communities from Monterey Bay, California, United States - M2 40m 12015 | ecosystem: Environmental > Aquatic > Marine > Intertidal zone | place: USA...
CCTACATGATTATTTTGGGCGATGGTGAAGAAGAAAGTCGGACTGTAAGCCTTAGAGCAAGAAATGGCGACCAAGTTGCTGGAATCTCATTAGACGATTTCATCGTTCAGATAAATGAGGAAATAGCAGATAAGGTATCTATCCCTAGTTTAGCAGTAAATGAAGATTAGTTATGAAGGTGATATCATTTCCGCACCGCCAATAATTGATGAAGTTACTCCAGCAGCAATGATTCCATTTGTTCTAGCTGGTTTGACTGCATGGTTATTTTGGACACAAGTGGTTCCGCGACAGTTACGTGGACTTCAAGTAGCCTTTCAGACCGGTGAAAAGCGTTACGAAGTTCACAAAGTAACATCATCTGTCGAGGATGTAAAAAATCTACTTTCGACTCAAGGTATGAGATTTGGCGTGACAACATATCTGTTCGCGCTTACTGGAGCATTGATTCTTTTCTTTGAATTCATGACTATTCGCTTCGGACTATCTGAAGGATATCATGCTTTATCACTTGCAATCGGACTCTGTTTCATTGCCGTCCCTGCAGTTATTTCTAGCGGCTCCTCTTTAGGAGCACAAGTCATCAAGCCGATTGGACAGGGAAAAGCAACATTACAAAATTCTAATATTTGGCGTAGTTATTCATATGTGCTACTAACAATTTTGTGGATGGCTTTGGTTTTAGCATTAGGACTAGTCCTAGACATATTGGATGTACCATCATTTCGAATTTTTAGTATCTGTACATTTGTAGCATTCGCACCAGCGGTGCTCGCCTATGGAAGAGTGCTGGGTTCTTCATGGCAAGCATTGAGACAATCATCGCAGAAAATTGCCAAAGGAGAGGCCTCTCCGTTTCACAATCACAAACCAAATGCTAAGCAGCAAGCAATTGCACTTATCGTCAACATCAATCTTATCGCAATGCCGTATGTTGCACTAAACACTGTCATTTCAATAATGGCGCTATCTATAAGTCCAGAATTATTCACTCACTCGGACAGAGTATTAGAACTCCCAGAATATCGTGTACAATCTTCAATAATGGAAGAAGGCGGAGTTCTTGGCTTTGCTTTAATCGAATTATTTTCATTTATTCCAGAAGATGGAATTAGAGTTCCAATGGTAAGTATGGTTCTACTATTTTTACTTCTGAACGTTGCACTGATTGGATTCTTGTTTGTATACGAAGTTGCTAGAATATTGTTCTTAGATGTACAGGATGTTTCAGGAAAAGGCGGAATTAAATTAGCCGATAGTCGATTGTTAAGAGCAGAACGCTCACAACAGGCCAAGGTTCTAAATTTCTGTTTCACCGGTTTTGCTGGTCAATCTATGTTGTTACTAGCATTAGCAATGATCACGTTTTGGGATTCGAGTTTCCTCCCTCAAGGCGACCAATGTGGAGTTTGGGAGAATAGTATCTGTAATGTGATGCAGAAAGATTCTCTAGAAGAATTAACTTGGATGCTGGCCTCTGGTGGTCAAGTAGCCTTCATTGTCATTTGGGCACGTTCCAGAAAAATTGGTTCAAGTTTAGAGGATATTTCCTTTGATGCCTCAATGGGTGAGGATAGAGCGAGAATGTCTCAATTAGAAGATGTCATTTATCTAAAGCAAAAAGCGATTAGAAAATTGGTAATGGAAGATGAATGGGATAGAGCGCTAAAACGAATTGATTCGGTTATTGAAGGTCATGGAGAACAACTAGAAGGGCTAGACCTATTGAGAAAAACTGATGCCATGATGGAGATATATGCTGCTATGGGACGATGGGATGATGCTGAAAATAACGCTGTTTCAATTCTCGCTTTACGCGGTGGCCGTGAAGCACAGATAGCCAGATTGATGCTAGTCGCTGCAAGTTTGAGTCAAAGAGACTTAGCAGAGGCAAAACCAAGATTGAACATGATACCCGATGATGATGTAGAATCAGCAAGATTACAATGGTTCGCCTCATTGATGCAACCTAAAAAGAGACCACTAAATTCAACCATTTCATCACTTCTTTCAATGGACCCACTGACAAAAAGGAATATCGATTTAGTAAAAAGGTTCGAACAAAACATTGCTACTTCAACTTTGAAAATGAGAAATACACCATCTGATAGAATGATTATTCTTGGAGATGCTGCAAGGCTAAGGCTTGAAGGTCGTTCTGGTGAAGCACTAAACTTAATTGAAAGATTCATCAAGAAAAATGAGATTAAGAATTGGACTCATGGCGAAGTCGTTAGAAGCCTACTTCATCTTGATGAGGGTAGAGTAAACACCGCAACTAATATTGCAGAAAAGTTAGGTAGTAATCGCTCTAGACACCCACACCTTAGAAGCCTACTTCGACATCTTGAATCAAGAGGTGAGACAATTTCAGCAAGTAGTGAGCCTACTGGAATTGAATGGTTAATTGATTCTGGTCTTGATTGGGTTCAAGCATGGCCCTACAGACATACGGTTGCTCCAGCACCTGCAATGGTCACAAAAGACCTTCAAAAACACGCATGGGGTGCCAATGCATGGATTGCCCACTCAGCAGAAGACACACTAGATAAAGCAAAATCTAAGGGCAATAATGGTTGGAAAATTTTGTCTAAATACAAAGATGAGAAAAATCTCCCTCCATGCCTATTTACTCATTTGACTGGAATAATTGTAACAATTGGCGGAATGCCTGTTGACTTAGGTTTGCCTGGACAACTTAATCTTAAAGCGATTAGAAATGCTGGACTACTAGACCTTTAGTCAGCCCCAATTACAAGGTTCTAGAACTTCTTGACCGCCCATGTGAGGTCTTAGAACCTCTGGAATCATTACACGACCATCTTCCATCTGATTCTGTTCCATTATTGCGACAAGAGCCCTTGAAGTAGCAACTGCTGTTGAATTCAAAGTATGAGCAATGGGCTGTCCTGAATGTCCCGGTTGCCCATATCTAATCTGTAATCGATTGGCTTGATAATCTGTACAATTAGAGCAAGATACGATTTCCTTATACTGCTTAGCACCTGGAATCCACGCTTCTAAGTCATATTTTTTGGCTGCGACTGTACCCATATCTCCAGTACAGATGTTGACGACTTCATAGTGAATTCCAAGTTCATCCCACAAATCAATACAATTTTTCAATAATTCTTCTTGTAATTCCCATGAATCTTCAGGCTTAGATATTATGATCTGCTCAATCTTCGTAAATTGGTGAACACGCCAAATTCCTAAATCGGACTGTCCGTGTGAACCTACTTCTCTACGGAAGCAGGGAGAAAGTCCAACAATTTTCAGTGGTAATTGTTCTTCAGGAATTGTTTCTTGCATGAACATTGAAGTCAATGGATGTTCTGATGTTGCAATCATATAGTATCCGTCTGGCTCGACGCCATACATCACAGTTTCAAAGTCCGCAAGGTCTGTAACACCTTCATAGGCCTCTCTATTCATCATCATTGGAGGTTGAACAAATGTGTAACCTCTAGTTTGAATAAAGTTTAATGAAAATTGTTGAAGAGCAAATTCCATACGGGCTAAATCTCCTTTCAAGAAAAAGAATCGACTACCTGTAATCTTAGCAGCTCTCTTCAAGTCGACCCATTTATTCATCTCAATTATTTCATTATGAGTTCGTGGCTCAAAATCAAAAACTGGCTTAGTACCATGAACGCTATGCAAAGTATTTCCATCCTCATCTGCACCAACAGGGACATCCTTGTGAAGAATATTAGGAATTGTCATCCTAATTTTATCACGCATCTCTAATGCTTCATCGGTTTGCTTCTCCAGTGACGAAATTTCGGAACCTAGGCTTGCAACCTCGGCTAGAATTTCTTGGGCTTTTTTATCGTCCCCTGATTTTTTTGCAGCACCGATACCTTTAGCCGCCGTATTCTTCTTTTGACGTAATTGATTGGTTTGATGTTGGAGAGTTAACCATTTCTGGTCATAATCGATTACTTGGTCGATTTTATCGTGAGGAATACCTCTCTTGTCATGGTCAGCACGAATCAAATCTGGTGTTTCCCTAAATAGATGAATTCCAAGCATAATAATCCTACCATGTTATTCCTAATTCAAAGATTGCAGTACCTGCAAAAATCAAACCACCGACGAAGTACCCTAGTATTGCACCGCCATTAAGAAGTGGAAGTCCGGCTTGTGCTTTACCTCTTGCCACATAAGTCATCAATGCTGTATATCCAATCAATCCACCAATAAGTGTACAAATGGCTACACTCAATCCATAATCAGAATCGAGCCACTGAACCGCTGAAAGTACTAACATTCCAGGGAATATAACATCACCAAGACCCATAAACATGGCCTCTTTATTTTTCTTTGGTTTGCTTTGCTGAACTCTTGATTCTGGTCTTTCTGGACGGTCTTTGCTTGAAATTGGGGTTTTCTCTTCTCTAAAGGAATATCCTTTGTCCTGTGGAGCAACGAGTAGAATTGGCAATTGTAAACCAATCATGGTATCTGCAAGTTCAAGCATGTGTTTTGATTTGTATACAGCCCAAGCATCATATACAGCAGCAAGAACCATGAAGATTATTATCAGAGTTGGAACAAATGCTACTCCAAGCATTACTATTACTCCTGCACCAACCAAGACTCCAACTGTATTCACAACGTACCACTCACTGTGGACATATAACAGAATCATTAGAGCAAGAGCCACTAATACACCGATATAAAATGGTATATCGTAGAGTTGTAATCCTTCAAGTACGAACATATCTTCGGTTATTTCTCCACTCTCAACTATTATTTTCTGGTCGGTATTTACCGAATAAAATTGTACATCATTATTTGAATCATCAGCAAAAATCGCCATAGCGAAACTATCCTCAACTGGGAAAGAAATCTTATTCTTCAGCAACTTAGTATGTAGCCAATATGATGTTTCATCTGAAGTAATAAGTAGATCAGTGTAGCCTGATTCATCCAAATCGGTTATCTGAACATTTTGTACTGAATCAACAAAATTTTCTAACTTCATTTTTTCCTGTATCGTAAATTCAGCATTACCATCAGGTAAATTACCTTGCCATTCCCAACCTGTGACTGTACCATCTTGTTCTCCAATAATCAATAAACCCTCATCGCCGTTATTGGTTGAGATATTATTTTCAGACCACGGAGAATGATCAAAATCAACAGCAGTGATACTACTGGACGAATTATATTGGAATATTATTTTTTGAAGGTCGATATCTAATGTTCCTGAATTTTCTTCAAGGTGCAATACAAGGGCGCTAGACTCTGTGACCAAAAGCATTCTTTGGTCTTCTATCATCATTGCATCAACGAACTCATTTCTAATATCGACATTTGGAGGAAGTCCCCATTTTGATTGATAAGCCATTACTCCAGGAGATTCTTCAAAGGTACGATAGAATACCAAGTCTCCACCTGTTGAGAAAGTATAGACCCCTCCCTCAACAATAACTGCCATGTCGCAGAAACTATAATCGGTACCCAGTGTTACTTGGCCACCTTCTTCTGAATAACAAGCATAGGTTTCAACCAATTCACCTGTATTGATGTCAACAGAGGATATCCATGCGCCATTGGTTAATGTAAGGTGATTTGGTGATTTTACAACACGGAATATTTGCGAATCTCCTGCTGGAAGTCGTGATTGATTATATGTCCATTCTGGAGTTCCAGTCACCATGCTATCTTGATTCCAATAACTAATCGAATCTTGCCAATTAGTACTATTTCCAATCAAATCATGCGTGATGAATGCGCCCATTCCAATATCTGTCAGATAGGTTTCATCTGATTCAAATGAATCTGTATATTCAAAATCCTCAACATCAAAGTCAATCACAAACATATGTGCCAACGGAACTGTTGTATACATCAATGCGATTGTCAAAACACCTAAAATTCCATATTTTATCAACCACTCTTTCTTATATCTTGCAAGCATTATTACGAATGCGGTAAATATGAAAATCATAACTAATTCAAGAGCAATATACCTTACCTGGGTTGAGCCTGCCTCACCAAAAGCATGTAATTCTGCTACATCATACCAAGGTCTGATGAACAGAGAAATTACTATCGTTATAACGAACATTGAAACCATGCCAACCATAGATTTCATTTGTTCTTTCATAAGTGAGAAAACCGAAGTTTCCTTGTTTAACTCTTTTTCCATTTGAGCAAACTCTTGTGAAACTTCCTTCCCACTAGACTCGCCAGTCGATTGCTCGCTCATAGTGTGGCGTAGTTAATATTACATTTGAGTGTCTCGGATATTCGCCCCCTAAGGGGGCGATAAATACAGTAAGAAATCAATAGGAGATGCTATGCCATAAAACCTGATGGAATGTACTGACCGACTATGCCTAATGCGAAGCAGTGGCTGGACTTGACACGCAATAATGGCATGTCGCTTGGATTGACAAATACTCACGCTATGATTGAAAGATTGAATTTAGATTTTAGTAATATGAAAGTCATACACGTAGCCGGAAGTAACGGAAAAGGTACTGCGTGCTCATTAATGGCTGCTTCATTAACCCTTTCAGGCGTTTCAAATCTGATGTATACGTCGCCACATGTCTCTAGAATTGAAGAACGATTTAGAGTCAATAGTGTTCCAATTTCACGACAATTATTTGATTCTATATTAGAGGAAATACACGAGACTGCACAGGGCAAAGATGGACTGGAAAGTATTGTATTGACTTTTTTTGAAACTACTTTCCTAATAGCCGCCCTTTGTGCGAACAGAACCAATGTCGAGGTTATGATTATTGAAACAGGACTTGGAGGAAGACTAGATGCTACTAGATGTATACCTGCAGATATCTGCCTCCTTACTTCGATATCTTGCGAACATACAGATATTTTAGGGGATACGTTAGAGCAAATAACAGCTGAGAAAGCAGCGATTGCAAGACCAAATAAACCAATAGTTGTACGAGATATGGCAGATGAAGAGTTTACAAAATCTGTTCTATTTGAATGTGAAAATGCGGGAGATGAAAGTATAGGAGAGGAAAAATCGCCTGCAATACCCTATTTTGTATCAATACCAAGAGATAAAAACATCAAAGATGAAGCCGAAATTCTTGTTAAAAAATTATTCCAAATTATGGGATTATCGGTACAATATCTTGAACAGGCGAAAGACAAGGTTCGATGGCCTGCGAGGATGCAATTAATTGATAAAGAATCAAATCTATTTTTACTGGATGCTGCGCACAACCCTTCCGGTTTGCTAAGAGTACTTCCTGAACTGATTGAAAAAATAAAAACATTATCTCCAGTTGTTGATGGTAAACAAGTCTGGACGCTGATTTTTGGGACTTCACCACAAAAAGAGTTGGATGAGATGTTAAGTTATATCTCACAATTATGCGATCAAATACCACCAACTAGAATTTACTTAACTAAACCTATAGGCGGTAGATATCCAGGGATAGAAACCCAATTATTGGCGCAATATGAGTGGCCAATAGAAAATATTATTCAGTTCGAAAGCGCTGAAAAAGTTTTACAATCTCTATATCAAAATAACCCTTCATCAAATGGACTTATTGTGAGTTTAGGGTCATTATATCTTCAAGGTAATTTTCTCAAACACTTAGGCTTAGATAGTGATGAAGAACTTTCTATACTGCCGAAGCAATGATAGACAAGTTGTATGTGAGAGGATTGGTTGCACATGAGTGAAAAATGGGATACTAGATTTGTTGAACTTGCAATGCATATTGCGAACTGGAGTAAAGACCCATCTACAAAGGTTGGATGTGTTGTTGTTGGTGAAGACAGAGAAATTCGTTCAACTGGTTTCAATGGATTCCCTCGTGGAATTAGAGATGATGAGGAAAGGTTACTTGACCGAGAACAAAAATATCCATTGATATGTCATGCAGAAGAAAATGCAATAATGCATGCTGCAAGAATTGGTGTCTCACTCAAAGGAAGTACTGCTTATGTCACTTGGCCTCCATGTTCCCGTTGTGCACGCTCATTAATTCAATCCGGAATAAAAGAAATAATTTACCCAACTCCTGGAGAAATACCTGAAAGATGGATTGAGGATTTTAACATCTCAAATGGTATGATAAAAGAAGCTGGCGTAATTGTTAGGACAATCGACCTTTGACCGTTGAATTCATGGGTTTAACCGCTCTCGGAGAATCATGGGCCGAACAATATCTGTATTGTTTGTCATCATTTTGATGCTTCTATCTGGATGTATAGACCCTACCGACCCGCTGGGTACAAACGAATCTGATGATGAAAATTCCTCAGAAGAAATATCCGAACCAGATCCTGAACCAGAGCCCGAGCCAGAGCCTGAACCAGAGCCCGAACCAGAGCCTGAACCAGAGCCTGAACCTGAACCGGAGCCTACTGAACCATGTAATGGAATGATAATTCTGTGCTTAAGGACATATGACAATGTGACATTCCCGGAAACTCACAATGCATTTGCTACTGAAGATGATGGTATTTTCTACCCTGCTAGTAATCATAGAACTGGATTTAACCCGCAATGGCAAGCGGGGATGAGGGCTTTCATGATCGATACTCACTATGAAACATTAAATGATGAGAGTGAAGGAAAAGTCAAACTGTGCCATGGAGATGATTCTCGAGGAGCAAGTCCGTGCAGATATGGAAATGTTAGTGCTGTAGATTGGCTATCTAATTTGAGAGATAAAATGGATGACGAACCACAAGATGTTGTTACTCTTCTAGTTGAAAACTATGTTCAGCCCGACCACTTGGAGCAGGTGTTCATGGAGGCTGGTCTTATGGATAGAGTATTTTATCATGAAATGAATGAACCTTGGCCAACTCTTCAAAGCATGATAAATGAGGGAACAAACTTGGTAGTATTTTGGGAACAAGGTTCTGATTCTAGCCATCCGTGGATTCATGACTTCTTAACCCATAGTTGGACTACAAATTATGGAGAAAGAAGTACATCAGAAATGGATTGTGATGTTTTGCGAGGAGATGGAAATCAAGTGGCTTACCATATGAATAATTGGCTTAGTAATGCAGTTGGATTAGCAGACCCAACCCAAGCTGGTGATGCAAATGATGTTGATTTCTTAGTTGAAAGAGCGAATGAGTGTTGGCTTCAACATGGTAAAAGACCTACCTTTATCGCTGTGGACTGGTGGCATGAAGGAGATGTTGTAAAGGCTGCTGAAAGAATCAATTTACAAGACGAAGCAGTCTAACCCCAGAATCTTCTTGTTCTAGCATATTCAATTTCTGCATTGTGAATTGCTTTGAGTAAATTATCAATATTATTACGGGGGATTTTCTTCAAAATTCTTTGTGCTGTGGCTTCCCCGATACCTCGAGCCATAAGGCATAATATTCCTTCATAGCCCCTATTTTGAACTAACTCAGCGTTTTTCATCATTCTACCTTGGTCTCCTTCATCATCAGATTCGACCCATGATTGAAGCATCTTTTCCATCCCCTCTCTAGAACAGGCTAACATTCTACCTTTACACCTAAGACAAATTTTCGCATCCTTTAATTCCGGATATTTAGCAACTCTAAAACGTCTTTTTGATTTACATTTAAGACAACATAGTACCGCCCTTTCATTGGTTAATCTAAGTTTCAATTTTTCCCGTACTGCTGCATTATCCCAATTTGGTAAAAGTAAATCTTTACTCGAGCGTCTAGAAATTCCTAGGGGACCTGACGGAGTCAATTCAATCTCAATCAAGTCAGATTGTATCGCTCTAAGTACATCTTTGGCTCCTTCTAAGTCCATTCGCTCGAAGAATAATTTCTCTAGAACCTCTTCCATAACTATTGTTCCACGGTATTTCTTCAATAACCCTTGAAGATTTATTTTCCTTGGGTCAATACCATGTCTAAGAATTCCAAAGGTTTTGGCAACTTGAGCAAACCTCCATCTGACTTGCCTTGAGTTAGGCAAGGTCACACTCAAAATCCCCTCCAATGCCTCTGGTGGAGTGTTCTTTAGCCAGCCAACAATATCTTCTGCCTTAACTTGACTTGCTTGAAGCCCAATTCTAGTAGGTTCGACAATTAATCTCCCCCAGTACCCCGATTTAGTAGAAGCCATGGCTAAGATAAGGTGGCCTAATGTTTCGTTGATTTTGGAGCCATGGCATGAATTGACCATCAAAGCATCATTTCTTTCCTCGATGGTGATTCTCCTATCGGTTGGAAGACTACCAGTTTTTTCAACGTGGTTTCCAATTTCTTCACAAAGCATACCTAATGCATAATCATTCAACGGATAGTCTGCCACACTAGTACCTCTTCGATTGAATATCTGAGTGGTATCAATGACTTGATTTGGAGTATCATTTTCAGGAGTGAATATTTCAAACTCTTTTGCAATCAATCCTCTAAGTCGACCTATATCTCTAGCAATATCTGGAGGCACTGGAGGTAATTCTCCGACCCACTGAGGGGCTTTAGCCTGGTCTGAAACTGGAACTACGAGTAACTCTGATTTTTCTGGATCAGCGTCAATTATCATCCAAGTTCGACCTGCGATGACAAATCTTCTTGTTGTTCCATCTTCATCCTCTCCTGAGTCATTAAGAGATAAAACAAAGGCTTCATCTACTGAACCTATGGTCTTCCTTGTAACGCTATCTCTTACTCTGTATGATTGTTTATCTGGTATCATAGAAAGATGATTTGTAACCCATTGTCTTGTTCTACCCGCAGTTGAAAACCAGCCGTTTTGAAACCTCTTCGGAACCTTGACCTTGATTTGTTTTAGTCGATGGTCAATCTCTTCTTCAGGGACTGAAAATAATGGTCTATCCTCTGGTAATTCGATGTCTGTAGTTTGTTCACGAGCCAACTCATAAATTACTTTAGGCCACCTATACCAAGGCAAATCTTCTGGTTTTGACGTAGTTCTAAGAATCCATCCATCTGCTAAAACCGCCAATAATGCTTCAGTTTTCTCCCTTGTCCAATCTTCAAACTGGGAAGTATTAGTCAAAATCTCTGTTGCTTCGTCAATTGGAAAGGCACCAAAAGAATGTGCCATCAGTACCAGTTGATTGGCGACTACAGACTTTGGTGATTTACGCCATTCAACTGGCTCAAGTTCGTGCATCATCGCTTTTTCAGCAATTACTGCTGACTCGGAAATTTCATCACAGTCCCATGCCAGTAAATTACCTATACCAATTCCTCCTAAACGATGGTCTGCGCGACCAACTCTCTGTAACATACGGTCAACAGAACGAGGGCTTTTTATCTGGATAATTCGACTAATTTTACCTACATCAATTCCTAGTTCTAAACTAGAAGTACAAACTAAACCGGATAATTCTCCCTTACGTAATTGGTCTTCCATCTCGACTCTAGTTTGAGTTGCTAAAGAACCATGATGAACCCCTATGTTGACATCTGGGGCCATCTTTTGTAATCTATTAGCAATGGTTTCAGCATCATTTCTACTATTTACAAATAGTAGACAAGGAGGACTTTCTCTGATTATTTCGATCATTTCTCTAAATGTCGCATGTGCCCTGGGTGGTAATGCTAACTCTATTCCACCAACCTCATCTTCGTGTAGTGGTAACGAGGTATCAACAACAAGTTGTGTTGTTCTTTGTCCTGTGGCGATTATTGGTTCACCATCATCTTTAGACAACCATCTAGATACTTCAGAAGGGTTACCTACTGTAGCAGAAAGACCTATTCTTTGTACTTTCTTACCAGAAAGTGCTTCAAGCCTTGAAAGTCCGATAGATAATTGCCAACCTCTTTCGCTAGCCGCTAAGTCATGAACTTCATCAATAATTACAGCCCTTACAGATTTCAGTAGTTTTCTTAAATTTTTACCGGTAAACATCAGTTGGAATGTTTCTGGAGTTGTCACTAATATGTGAGGAGGTTTTCGAGTCTGTCTTGTTCGCTCACTTTGAGTTGTATCACCATGTCTAATACCAACCTTTAGGCCGACAGATTCGGCAATATCGTGAAGCCTTCTATCAATATCTCGATTCAAAGCTCTTAGAGGGGTAATGTACAGTATTGCTAGTGGTTCCCAATTTTCATCTAAACATCTATGAATTATTGGAAGAACTGCAGACAGAGTCTTTCCTGAACCTGTTGGAGCGATTAAAATTCGGTCTTTACCTTCGATGATTTCGGGTATAGACATTTCCTGTATAGGAGTCGCAGCCCATCCTTTATCGCTCAATGAATCTTGGAGACTTGGGTGAAGTTGAGAAAATACATTTGACATACTCTCCCCACCCCCGCAGGGTATCCTTATGCCCACTACTTTTGAGGATTTGTAGATGATTTCAGTAATTTGAAAGATGACTAATAGTCATCATCTTCGTCATCTTCATCTTCATACTCTTCGTAATCTTCTTCTTCGTCTTCCCAACCGAAATCTTCCTGTAAAGCACCGTCAGAAAAGTCTAGAGAGGTCTTGGAAGCAACAGAAACAACTACGACCAATGTAATCAAAGTAATGATGATGAAGATCCATGTTAGTGGGTTTTCTCTTGGAGAATCTATCCAACCGAGGTATTTACCATAGGCCACATCTACTGAGTGCTCAGCGCTATTATCGTTATCATTTACCTCAACGATATAATTTCCATAGTCTGCTTCAACTCTTATTCTGCCAACTTCTTCTGCCTTCCAAGTCGTTGAAACTGTTATTTCCTCACCTTGTTCTATACCTGCAATTGTAATTGAAGCAAAAGGCTCGTCATCATCTCCAGCGAAGAAAGCAACCTTGAATGGAGATAGAGTTGCCCCCCCATCATTTTTTATTACTGCATCAATATCAATTTCAGTACTTGGAGCAATATGGTCATCTGATAGTGAAATACTGCTAATGCTAAGTTCTGGACCACTACTACCAAGTCTTACCCATTGCCGCTCAAAGTCATCATCATCAGAAGCTAATTCCGGAATAGGACTTGCTTCTGAATTGGAAATTTCTGGGAACTGATTTCCTGCTGTATCCCAGCCAGTCAAATAGAAACCGACAAAGTCCCCAGAACGAGGAGAAATACGTTCACCATCTGTCAAATCAACCGATCCAGTCCAAATGACATTATCTCCTTCCTGTTGCATACCAAGTTTTGAAGAGCCAGAACCGATTGTAATGGTCTTTGTTGAATCTTTCATTACCCAATGGACCATTTGAATGGAGCCTGTTAAATCGGCATCTTCCATTCCGGAAAACTCCACTGGTATGTTAGTCAAATCTGTATTAGAAGATATATCGACAACATTCAGAGGCGAGATTCGGCGAACAACTCTAGGTGCTGAATCATCAACTACTAATTGCAGCGTAGTTGAAACTAATTGATTTGACATATCTTCGCCTCTGCCTGGAATACTAGTAACAGAAATCAAACACGTCCTAGAAGGAGATGATTGCAAGGACTGAGCCGAAGATAGAGGTACTTCGATCAAAAACTCTCCATTTTCTCCAAGCGAACCATCGCTCCAAATCATCTCTCCATCAAATACTTCAACAAGGATTCCAATATCTCTTGGAACCGGAATGTTACTGCCTTCGTAAACTACCTTGCCACTGAAGGACAAACGGTCATCTTTACGAACTCTACTTCCATCGGCGACCTCGCCAACTCTTGGTTCGCTAATGTCCAATATGGAGTAGTCATCAGGAGCAATTATCAAATCATTTTCTACTTTGAAAGTATGTTCAATCAATAAAATCTGGGTATCCATCAAAGAGCCTCTTTCCTTGAATAGTAATATGACGTCGCTCATCTCTTCATCAGGCCAATCCCATCCAAACTTGAATACAAAGTCAAGCATAATGAGAGGCAATCCTGAAGAATTAATTGTTTGAGTCATTTTACTGGTGGGAAGTAGTGTGATATAGTCACTTTCAGACCAAAACGTATCATTCAATCCAGAGTAAGAAATCCTTTGAGCATCATTCATCGGGTTAGGCCCTTCGAAATCGAAAACAAGAGATATATGTTCGAAGTCAATTACTGTATTTTCATCAACAAAACCAAATGTAATTGTTTGAGTCTTACCTGAATAAACAGGTTGGTCGTCTAAATGACCAACCCATTCAAGGCCAGTAAATACCGCAACTGAATCTTTACGAGTGACAAATGTCGCATCGTCATAATCAAATCCATGTGTAGTTTGATATGTTTGAATCTCACCCTCGGAATCCATGTATTCACTAAACATACTATTCCCAGCCAAATCAAAACCATCCCAGAAGTATGATACTCTACCCATGTTCGGATTTCTCGAATGGTCAATGCTAGAAGTGAACCACTTATTTGGTTCGTCTGAAAGGTTTTCTACTTGAGTAATTACATATTCATCGCTGTCTGCTAAACCATTTCGATTCAAGTCATGATCTGCTTCAACCCAGTAGTTTAGGTTCAATGTCATTGGACTTCCAACTTCATCATTGATTAGAACTCTAACCTCTTGGTCGAAACTTGCAGCTTCATAACTATCGTCAAGGGGCATAGTTTCTAGTTTCAAAGGTGCTGTTGCATCAACTTTGAATGTTCTTCTCCAAGAGTCGTTGGGATTCATTGAAAGAGAAGGATTAAATTCGTTATAGGTTTGAATTTCATATGTATATCCATCTGGATGATTTGAATTTGGCATGGTTATTGGGATGAAAAATGAACCGTTGTTATTGGCTGTATCCCTAGCACTGCTCTCCACCCACCCTTCACGGGAAATTCTCACATCAAACATATTGTCTAAGGGTGCATCTTGGGAGTCGGCGTACCACATTGCACCTTGGAAGTACACAGTCTCTCCACCTGCTAGCCATGAATTATCTGGTACATCGCCACTTGTTACCAAGCCGGAATTATCCATAACCTTGAACCATCCCAATCCGTATGTATGATTAACTGAAAGCATTTCATTAGAGATTAAATCAACTGGTGAGAAGCCGTTTACTCCACTATTATCTGTACAATCTGATTTGAAACGAACTTCATCTTGTTCAGGGAAATCAATATTCACAGTGAATCTCCAATGGATTTCTAGAATTCCATTGACTTCTGAAGACCAAGAACTGGAATCTAGTTCAATATAATTATCCGGATCATTTGGTAATGGGAAGACATCTCCGGTTTCCCATTCGAGAACTGGATTCGAACCAATCTTTGTCATGAAAGTCAAACTTGCTCGAAGCATACTTGTAGCATCATCACCAATGACGTGCCTTGTAACAACTTCATATGGTTCCAATCTTTGATGAAGAATTTCTTCTTCATTAACTTCCATGTCTAAATTGACAGTTCGCATGATGTAAGTGATAGAGAATTCGTCCAAGGATAGGAAACCTGGACTTTCAGAAGAAATATTAATTGGAATTACGACTAATCCTGAACCTGTATCTGGGATTGCATTGTTCAAAGTAGTAATTATACTGTCAGGATTCACAACTGTAATAGTTTGAGTACCAACTAATGCACCTTCCGCAGCAGAGCGACTCCAAACTTTCACGCCATCTATTATCAATGCTGGCTCAGAAGGGGCATTAGAATGCTGAGCAATAGAAAGATCTGTTATGAATGGAGTTGCTGCAGAATTTGATGTTGTCAATTGAACTCTAACACACAGGTAATAACTCGAACCAGAGATTGCCTTGGTTACACCTGCTTCAGTTTTTGACCATGTTGTGACTCCTGCCGAACTAGAAGTACATGAAGAAGATGAGGATGCAGCACCAAAATGAACTTGGATGTTCGTTCCTGAGGGAGTAGTTCCTGTCCAATCCACTGTTGCGGCAACTACTGAAGAAGAACCGCTACCTATGTATTGGTATGCGTAAAAATATCCACTTGAACGATAAGTTGCAAAATATTCGAAACCTACCGAGTCTAAAATCGGTGATACACCACTCGCAGAGGAGATCATTTCAACCCTCCAGTCTAATGTATTGCCAACTTGTGGGAATACTATTTGTTGACCAGGATAGGCGTTTACCCATGAAGCGCCACCATCATTAGATATCTCTAGTTTTAAATCGGTACCGCTTGGAATTAATCCAACCAGACTCTTTACAGTAATAGTATCAATCGCTGCTGAAAGAGTATGTGTTCTACCTACGACTGTTTCTGAAGAAATCGATGTTGGTTCGGAAAATTCTAGCGAACCATCACCATGTCTGTGGATTTTTCTTGATGAACTACTGCAATAACTTGTGTAATGGCAAACAAATAGAATTTCTCCATCACCAGATTCTGTGAGACCATAATGACCTCTGTTATTCAAAACTTCAGAACCCATCAGAGTAGGGGAAACACCATTGAAATTGAAAAAATAGTGAGTACTTGGATAACCAGTTTTGGATCTGTCATATTCATTATAGATAATAGTAGGAAGATTGACGATCAATCCAGAACCATAACTACTCTTTATTGACGCTGAAGAACCTATTGACCATGTACCGTTAACCATTGTTGGGTTAGATGGATTTACTTCATGCAAATAATGGTCTGATGCTTGGTAATTATATGTTGAAAGGTACATCTTACCAGTTTTATCATCAAAATCAATCCCGTTGATATATCCCTGTGAGCTAGAATACCATGACTCTTGACAATTCCAAGTTAGAGAGGTTGGAGTTTCAGTGATAGACCATTTATTCACTGTGTAATATGAATAATGAACCGTCCATATGTAGCCATTGTGAACAGTAGCATCATACATATTGTAATATAGAGAACTAGTTGAAGTTGATGAGCAAGAACCTGCATTAAAACCGGCTGTTCCAATGTATGCTCCTGTTGTAGCATTAATTCTGAGAATTGTTGGTTGTTGACTTGGGTAACTAGAAGTGTACTTCATAATCATATATTCATCACCGTAGAGCACCGCCACTCCGACATACCCCCAAGATGCGCTACTAGATACTGAGAAATCTGAATATTTCTTGTTTAATGAACTGTATCCTTGATCACTTAATGCAGCGAACTGCCCAGTTAAGTTGTGGTCTGCAGAGCCCACTGAAGTAAGGTCAGAAGACCTGCTAAGGGAATTGAGAGTATTGGTAGGGTTTCCCTGCAGTTCTAATCCTTGATTTTGCGTATTCAAATAATACCTATATCCGCTAGAAAATGGTCTTGGAACATTACTGGAAATATACCCATTCGTGTCTCCCTGGCCCCCATAATCAGAATTTGAAGTGAAGTTTGTCCAGGAAGTTTGACTTGCTTCACCTCTAAATTTGAATGTTGCCTCGGTAACTTCTGCACCATAAGGCATAGTGATTTCACCCGCATTAACATCACCTGATGCAGTGAATTTGTGTTGGAATGAGGAGGTTCCATCGTCAAATTGAGTCGCTGTCATTGAACTCGATGCCAGAGGTGCATAAATTGACACCAAAAACAAACTTATCAAAAATAGCGCACGCCTCAAAATTTCACATCCCTAGACTGTAGATATTATGCGATAGGGACAATACATTTCAAATCTACCCCTTAGTGTTAGAGCATTTGAACAAAGAAGTCAAAGATAAAAACGCATGTGGGTAATACAGGCGGAGAACAGTATGGGTTTCATTTCGAACATTTGGGAGAGACAACATGGTAGACAACTTATGCTTAGCGCTACTGCTTTTGGCGCTTCTTTGATACTTCTTTTAGTGAGCGCATACCAGTTATTATTCTTACAAGAAAATACTGATTGGCAAGACTTCACTGGTGCTGCCATAGGGATGGCTGTTGTCTCCTCAATCCTACTACTCATTATAACTCCTGAATTCTTAACTCTGAAGGGCTATGTTTCGACCTTAGATGAACTAAAAGAAATCGATTCTCTTTCAGAACTCAAAAGGAGACGTTCTGAAGGTGATGAAGCGGCTAAGGTTCTAGGCGCAGGGCATGCACAATCATGGAGTAAGTTTCTCCAAGAAAAAGGCCTCAAGAAAATGAAATGAGGCGATTAATTGACTCAATCAAGCCCTGCTGGCAATCTGCTAAGAGAAATTCTCTTAGCGGGAGCAATGATTGGAATTTTGGTACTTGGTTTATGGGCCCATACAGGCTCAATGCCACCACTTGTGGTTGTTGAATCATCTTCGATGATACACGATATAGACGGCGAGGTTGGAAGTATCGATGCTGGAGATTTAATTTTGGTTAAAGATAGTTCTTTTGAAAGCATTGTAACATTTGCTGAAGCATCTGATTCAACTGATTCTTCATATGGCTATGACATGCATGGAATGGCTGGAGATGTGATAATCTATCAGAAAAATGGTGATGCTGGAACTCCAATTATACATCGTGCTATACTCAGGGTAGAGCCGAGTCAAACCTTAACTCCAGACCGTAATGTGACAGAAGAAGATAATAATACGATGCATTGTCCTGACGGAGGAACTTGGGATTCTAACTCGATGGACCAAGATGGAGATTTGGGAACGTGCGTTTTGACTTGGAATGTACCGGGAACAAATGTTAGTGACCAAGAAAAAATTACTATCCATTTTGATGGTGTCAACGCTGGTTATTATGATTGTAAGAGAATGGCTCACGCTAATGTCGAGCCTTTTTTGGTCGTGTGGGACTGGCAACCTAAGCATGCAGGAATTATGACCCTTGGAGATAATAATCAATGCTCAGTGGACCAAGGAGGATTAGTGGTTAACGGCTCGTCGGGAGTTCACAGTGAATCGGGCGTAGCTGGACCAGTACGCTCAGAATGGCTTATCGGAGTAGCAGGTGGTGAGATTCCATGGCTAGGTTCTGTGAAGTTGATGGTTAGTGGGACTGAGCCTACTGCAAACGGTGATATCTCCCCGGGTACGAAATTTGTTCCAGAATCCTCTTTTTATTACTTAGTGACAATTATTGGAGGTATTCTTTTGATTCCGCTTGTCTTAGAAAGAGTACTGAAGAAAGTTATGGAAAGTTCACCTGAAGCTTATCAGATTAAACTCGAACAGGAATTATTCGATCACTCTTCTGAAGAGTGAGAATTATCGCCTACTGCTTCACTCAAAGATAGTTCACCTTTAGCCACTAATTCTGCTCGACCATAGGGGATTGTCAATTTACCCTTACTGAACTTACGACTTTGACGCTGAATTTCTTTTATTTGCCCTGGTAAAGGGTTTATCTCACGTAATTCCCAGACTCTAATACCTGTAATCGATGCGATTCTAAGAGCAGATATTGAATGATTATGCCTAAGTAATCCCCGAGAAGTTTTAGATTCGTCAACCACTTCAATATTCCAATTGTTTTCAATACATAGGTTAATGATTCTATCTCTTATTAACGGGTCACCATTGCCGATTCTTATCAAGACTGAATGGGCTGGAATGGAATTGGAAACAGATTTGACTTTATTTGAAATCTCTTCTAGAGATTGTAACTGAGAAACCCCGATAAATACTCCGTCGACAAGCCATGCTAAACCAGGATATGGCCCCGGATCGATTCCAAAAACAAGTTGATTTGGTTCATCTAAGCCTTTCAAAATTAGTAACGCAAACTCAATACTGCTATCTATTGTATCGACAGATGTTGGAATCGCTTTACCAACCGAGTCTCTACCAATAATCTCGCTACCTTCGGCAAACCAGATGATATCATTTGAACTGAAGTTTTCTGAAATATCCATGACATCGAAAACAATTTTCCTAGACCTCAAAGATTGTATTAACTTGTAAGAAAGTTGGAAGTTAGCAGTGCGAATAGCCAACCTTGCCATGAACATTGCAGAAGTTCATGTTCCACAAACCTATCGCCGCTTGAATCAAGTGGTTAACAAAGAATAATCTGTACAATCTTTGAACCGAAGTAATCAAAAGCGCTTGACATTGATGTATCTGCGTGGGTAGCCAATACGAGCGAGAACTTCGGCAAGTCCTTGCCGGAATACCAAAGGGCGTAGAATCTGTAATACGTTCGTGTAGTGAACAAGAGAAAATGAAGATGCGTCTTATCCAAAAGCGTCCATTCTTAGTGGTTAGGGCTGCTGGTTCAGGAATGGAGGGTTCTGGAGATTTACTCGCTCTAAGAGGCGATATTTGCTTCCCTATTGAGGTGAAGTCTTCTAAAAAACCCAAGTTCTATCTTTCAGGACGGACCAAAGACCAATACGAATCAATGATCTATGAAGGAGAAAGATGTAATTTAATGCCGCTTTACGCATATCGATTGAAAGGTATTCGCGGAGATTCTTGGAGAATTTTTAGAGTTGAAACAGAATCTCTTTCTGGGAAATTGAGAAAATTGGCACCACTGATTCCATCGTTTCCTAAAACTAGAGGTGGTAAGCCTTTCATGGACTGGGAGCAAGGCATGAAGTTGAATGATTTTATCGCACTAGTCAGTTCCCAAGCCGGAATTGAAAAGTTTAATTTGAATCAATTACAGATTAGAAGTTCAGCGAATAAAACTAATTTTCCGAGCAAGTCAGAAGAAAAACTGAAATTTAAAGAAGCCTCAAATCCACCAAAGCAAGTAGATGTATTCGCTGAACTAGCGAGAAGAAAAAGTTCTTAATTAGAAATAAGGAATCATCAGAATGAAAAGAAGCATCCCCAAAAGAACCAGTGAAGATATGCTAGATGCTTTACTGGACATATGTTCTATCCACATAGGATTCATGTCTCCGAGTCTCAACTTCTTACCAACTCTTCTAAACACTTTCAAAATACCCCTAAGTAAGTCTCTAAACAGATGACCACCATCAAAAGGAACCATTGGTATAAGGTTAGTAAAACCGAGTAGAATATTGACCCACATCAACCAAAAGAATAGATTTGTCAAAAATAATAATCCGGATTTACCAAGTACAGAGGCCAAACCATCATCATCTGCTTCCAGTAAAGACTCCTCAAATGGATGCATTGAAACACCTTGAAGTTCAAATGGAATTATCATAATGCCCAATGTATGAAACGGTAGTACTAACGCTTTCTGAGCTAAATTACCATCCCATCTTGGAGACAATGGTCCAGCGATTCTATCGATTCCTGCTGTACCTTCATTGATACCTTCTATTCCTAGGAATGGGTCACCTTTGGAAATTTCAATACTCTCAAGGTCAGATTCACTCCATCCTAAATCGATGTAGTAATCATACTTATCAGAGAAGGTGGCATTGAGGTTTTCGACAGTTCCATCTTGATGTAATACTGATAATACCACAGTATCATTAGCAGAATAATCTTCCATAATAGAATAAAATCCATCTAAACCTTCTATTTCTGTACCATCAATAGATTGTAGTGTATCCCAAGGTTGCATTCCTGCATCATCTGCTCCTTGACCTTGGATTATACCTCTAACGTGGATATTTTGATTGGAAGCCACAAATTGCCCAGCTAATCCACCAATAATCAGCAAGCAGATAAAAGCGGCAAAAAGATTGGTTGCTGGACCTGCAGCAAACATACGCATCCTCTCTTTTGGAGGGGCATTCATCAATTCTTCATACTGAGGTTCTGCAAAAGCACCCAGTGGTAACGGACCTAATTGCAATAATCCAAAGGAACGAACCCTCATACCATGTGCTCTGGCTAGTAAACCATGTCCAAATTCATGTATCACTAAAGCAATTACAAATGAGAGCACTCCCCAGCCAAGCGGAATTACTGGATTGATTCCGGGAATAGCAACTAATTCGCTGGCTGAAGGTGGATCTGTGTCTGGAGGAGAAATTATTGCTGTGATAAACGCGAGAATCATAACTAAAGCAACCACTAGCATAGAAATTACGCAAACCCAAAGTGAAACTTCCCCGTATAAGCGCCAAAATTTACGTGGTTTAGCGGTTTTGTCCAAGAGTTTCAGGCCTTTATTACTTCTAACCATTAGAATGACGCCAAACACTCTAGTGGCATTCCATTTATCCAGAACGCCGTTTCTCTCCCAATTACGCAATAAAATATACCAAACTAAGATTAAAACGAAAACTAAGGTCCAATCCATTTGGATTGCCCCCCAACTTGCTGCCATGATTAGTCCAAACGGTTCTTTACTTTCAACCTTAACAAATATTGAACAAACTTCAAAGGGGGCGGGCTTGAGGGTAAATCATGGTCTCATACGAAGCAGCCATTCTTTCATGGTGTAGTGATACTTGGAGACAGAACCCCGTGTCCATTGAAGAATGGGTAGTCGATGAAGGGTTTGCTCAAGTGTTTATTCGGCTCAAAAATAGTGTATTAATAGTTGATTTCGTCCTTAATACCAATGGTGACTTAGTCTGTCAAAATCATTTACATATCCCTCAAGAACGTTGGAACCCTGGCTCGATTCAAGTATTCCGTACAAATGAAGGAAAGGTTCGGTTTCGCCATAGAAACTCGGAAATCATTTTGGCTGCACATTTTAGAGCACCTGAATGGGGTCAATCACTGTTAGAAGAATGGCTGATGTCTCAACGTGGAGAACTTTTGAGACCTAGAGATAAGAATCAAAGAGTTGCAGCGATAAGACGCAACAAAGAGAGTATTAAGAGAAACTTGAATTCTGCATCTCTTGATTCTGCCATTATTGAAGTACAGATAGTATCTCACAGGCTAGAATCTGCAGAAACAGGATTAAATCCCCATAAGATAATTGCTGATGAATCTGAATGATCAAATCATCTTTACTTTGTAGCGATCCCTACCATTAACGTACAAGGTAATTGTTCCTGATGAAGAAACACATATCGCAAGGCATTCAGCCAATTGTGAAATCGCTCTTGATGCTAAGTGCCTACCACCTTCACCAGATTTAGTTGTAATTCCTGCTGGAACCTGAATATATCTACCTGCATCACTTGCTATACCTTCTTTATTGAAGAAAACTGCTCCATCAAGCCAAGCAAATTCGGCAAATGTTTCATGGTTATCCTTGAGAAGTATACTTCGCTTGTCAGAATTATGTCCTTTGAAAGGATTTAGAACTAGTGCTGTAGAATGCTTTCTAAGTATTGGTAAAGGACCTATTGCAAAAATAGCCCCGACCGAATGACCTTCTCTACCTCTACTGGCAATATGTCTTGCTAACTCCATAGATTTGGTAAGAACTTCTAGTTCGATACCAACTTCTTGAGCCAAATTAGCAAATCTGTTGGCATTGAGCATAGTAGTATCAATCGAAAATACTCCGTCAACCGGTTCAGCAAGCACTACTAATATCCGCTCACCTCTAGAGATACGTCCTTCTCCAATCGCTTGTAGAATTAAATCATGTAATTGAGTAAGAATGTAAAGTCCCATAGAACTTAGATTCTCTTCTATCATCGTTGCTTCGATTTCGGTCTCATTCAATGAATCTACCACCCTAGATTGGCTAGTCAAAACAGACAACTCAACTCCTTTGGGAATTACTTCTGCCACAGTTCTGATTTTTCTAGTACTATTAGAAATCATCAATACACTATCGTAGGCTCGCCTATCTGATGGAAAACTACTGGCGACCATTGAAACTAGGTCGACCATTTTACCACCTATTGGTTAGTAGTATCTATACCTGGTAATTGATCTTCGGATTCACGGTAAACAGTACGCATGTTACTAATGAAATTACGTTCTTTGACAACTATGACGTACTCATTAAATCCTGGGTCTTCTTCACCATCAAGTTGGCTAAGTAATACTTCTAGAGTAATTCGTGCACCTTCTCTATGAGGATAACCAAATATTCCCATGGAAAGTGGAGGAGAAACTATTTTTTTGACGCCTCCAATCTCCTTGATTGTATCAAATAGATTATGATATGTTTGAGGAAGTAATTCACGTCTTGCTTCGTCCTGATTAGGTCTACGACAATCCGGTCCAACAGCATGAATAATATGTTTGAAATTACCTTCCAATGCATATGGTTTTGTCACTACATTATTGGTGACTGCACAAGGTGGAGCATTTATTTTACGCATTTCCAAACAGATATTTCTAGTTACTTGTGTCAACTCTTCTCCAGCTTTGGAGTGAACCATAGCATCCAAGCCCTCACGGCCAGATAATCGATTATTAGCAGGAGTGACTAGCACATCACCCTCATAGTCCCACAAATCACCACCTAGGACTCTGAGGACACCCCATTTGCAAGTCCTTGACATATAGAGTTCCGCCATCGTACAACCATGGAGGGCTGTCTTACTTATCAAGTTCGCTAAATTGCATATAATTTCGTCTAAAATCAATAATTTTACTTCACCCGTCTATCGGAAGGTTTCATGTGCTGACTATCTATGGGATGAATGATTACTATGGCAGTAGGATATGTATTGGTTAATGTAGCACCGGGACTGGAACTTGAAGTGTATGAAATTATGAAAGGTTTTGAACATGTGCAAGATATTACTGTATTATTTGGCGATTATGACTTGATAATTAAATTAGTAGCAGATGACTTAGCATCCATTGCAAAAACAGTCGTAGAAACAATTCGTCCAGTCGAAGGAGTCATCAATACCAAGACTCTAGCTGGAGCAGATATTTAGAGACTGAAACCAGACCTAAATTAAACGCTACACTGCACTCCATTTAATGAAAAAGCGTAATTCGAATGGGGCATTGCGCCTCATATGTAGCGCAGTGAGCGTGTTTTTCGGCGAAAGTACTAAATACTGTACAGTGTGGACAGATATCGGAGGTTATCCAAAATGTCTGATAAAAAATATTTCGTCCTAATGGAGGGCGGTAAAGATACGAGCCAGGTTTTTGCAAGCAAACAACCCCGTGGAGCGGCCCTAAAAGCTGCAACCCGCGGACATGAGAACATACGCCTACGTGAGCGTGGAACTAAGAGAGTCCACTGCTTCACTGGAAGCATTTCGATGGTTGATAAGCCAGCGAACGGTCCTGCTTGGCTACCTGATAAGATCAAGAAGGCCAATGTCAAAAAGACCGGTATTGAACACCTTAACAAGTGAGCAACCGAGGCTAAATTATTGATTAATGTATTCTGAGGAATGCAACTGCCCCTCTTGAGTCTTCGGACTTGAGAGGGGCTTTTTTAATTCAAAAATATTCTACTTTCACTCTTTGAGTAAATGTTATTTTTCCTTTCTAACCAGTTTCCAACCCACAACGCGACTCCGATCATCATGACTTGGGCGATTAACCGCAAAACATGCCACTTACCTTCAAAGGTCTTGCCTTCTAAGGGAACATTGTTAATCCACATATTTAGATTGGCCCAGTAAACAGCCACAAGGAAAAGAGCCATCAAAAGGCCCGCATATTTACGAGTTCTAGGAATAATCAACCCCAGCCCGAGTGCCACTTCCATTGCACCAGTAATTAGAACCCAAAATGTTGGGTCACCAAGAATTGTAGGAACAATCGGTTCAAACCATGCGGGATCTAGGAAATGACCTATACCGACATTTATGAAAAATATTCCAAGAATAAATGACGAGGCGTGTTGCATCCAAGCCTTCTTACTCATCGGACATCGCCTTTCAGTAACGTACTTTCTTCCTAGTGAGAGTACGCCAAATCCTTTGCAATGGGTCGTAGTATCTATCAACTACTCTTTCCTTCAATTGTATTATAGCGTCATCAGTAATCTGGATACCCGCAGGACATACTTCTGTACAGCAACGTGTAATATTACAATATTCGACACCAAACTCTTTCTTAATTTCAGGAACTCTGTCCTCGGTATCAAGTGGGTGCATTTCGTACTGTGCTAGCCTTACTAAGTTTCTAGGCCCTGCAAAGTCATCAAACAAAGCATGGTCTCTTAGAACGTGACATGTGTTGACACAAAGGAAACACTCGATACACTCTCTAAACTGCTGAACTCTATCGGCTTCCATTTGATTGAACTCCCAGTTCATCTCATCAGGACCATTGATTGGTTTGATTTTTTGAGCAATCTCATAGTTCCATGAAACATCAGTGACTAAGTCTTTAACATGCGGGAATGCCTTCATTGGCCGTATTTCAATCGGTTGACCTTCTTCAACTTCATTAGCTACATCACTCATTCTGGTCATACACATCAAGCGTGGCTTACCGTTAATCTCAGCCGAACATGAACCACATTTACCTGCTTTACAATTCCATCTTACTGCTAGGTCAGGCTCCTGTTCATATTGAACACGGTGGACACAGTCAAGAACTACCATGCCTTCATCTAATTCGATTTCATAGCCTTCCATCTTAGAGGACTCACCCTCTCCACGTGTGATTAAGAACTTCTGCTTTTTACCCTTAAGAGACATCAATTGCCACCTCCTGCTTCTTCTGCTCTCTCAGCAATCATATCTTTGACTTCTTGTATTGCTTCTTTGAGGTCTTTTCTCATCTCTTCGATAGGCTCTTGACGAATTTTAATCTCGCCACCTTCCATCCATATGATGTTTAGAGTATTGCCCCAATATCCATCATCAGGAACAGGGAAATCATCTCTTGTATGCCCACCTCTGCTCTCTTCTCTAGTAATTGCTGCAAGTGTTGCTGCGTATGAGACATCAACCATATTCTTTAGGTCAAGTGCTTGATGCCAGCCCGAGTTATACTTACGAGATGAACCTGGGAAACAGGAAACTCTTCTCTTATCATAATTTTTCAAATCGAGAATAGCCTCATCCAATTCCTCTTTGGTTCGGATGATGCCAACCTTGGCCTGCATCATGTCTCTAAGTTCGTCGTAAATCAAACCTGGATTTTCTCCACCTTCATTGTTGAATGGCTCTAGCATTTCTTGAATTGCATCTTGAACTTGTGATTCATCGATTGAAGGTTGTGCTAGGTCTTCTGACCTTTTCGCAGCAAATTCTCCTGCCCTCTTACCAAATACGATCAAATCTGATAACGAGTTTCCTCCAAGCCTGTTAGCTCCGTGTAATCCTGAAGCCACTTCACCACAAGCAAATAGTCCAGGAATAGTAGTTTCTTGAGATTCTGCATTGACAAGAACTCCACCCATTACGTAGTGAGCAGTTGGACCTACTTCCATAGGTTCCTTCGAGATATCGACACCTGCAAGTTCCTTGAATTGATGATGCATAGAAGGTAATTTCTTGAGAATTGCTTCTTCGCCTCTATGAGATATATCTAGGAAAGCGCCACCGTGTGGAGAACCTCTTCCAGCCTTAACTTCCGAATTAATCGCTTTAGCAACAACGTCTCTAGTCAAAAGTTCTGGCGGCCTTCTTACAGTAGCAAGTTTTCCTGAAACAACCTCTTCGACCCATTGGTCAGATTCTTCGATAGTTTCAGCGTGGTCTCCAGCAAACATTTCTGGAACATAGTCAAACATGAAACGCTCACCCTCTGAGTTCGTCAAACGACCACCCTCACCCCTGACACCTTCTGTAACAAGGATACCTCTAACCGAAGGAGGCCAAACCATTCCAGTTGGATGGAACTGAACGAATTCCATATCTCGAAGTTCTGCTCCAGCCCAAAGTGCCAGTGCATGACCGTCACCTGTATATTCCCAAGAGCCTGAGCATACAGACCAAACTCTAGTTATTCCACCGGTTGCTAAAACAACCGACTTTGCTGAAAAGGCATGGAAATCTCCATCGACCCTTGTGTAAGCAACACAGCCTGTTACTCTGTCACCTTCTTTGAGCAGATGGCGAACAGTGTATTCCATGAAGATATCAATTCCTTCGTGGATTCCTCTTTCTTGTAAAGTACGGATTAATTCTAGACCAGTAGCGTCACCGACGTGGGCAAGTCTAGGGAAAGTGTGACCACCGAAGTTTCTCTGATTGATTAGATTGTTTGGAGTTCTATCAAAAACAGCGCCCCATTGTTCGAGTTCTCTTACTCTATCAGGAGCTTCTTTGGCGTGATACTCTGCCATTTGCCAATTAGCAAGCCATTTACTTCCTTTCATTGTATCATGGAAGTGAACTTTCCAGCCATCTCTTGGATCGGCGTTTTGTAATGCTGCAGCGCAGCCACCTTCTGCCATAACCGTGTGTGCCTTTCCAAGCAAGGATTTGGTAATAATTGCAGTTTTAGCACCGCTTCGAGCCGCCTCTATCGCGGCACGTAATCCAGCGCCACCTGCTCCAATGACAATTACATCGTATTCGTATTTCTTGAATTCTTCAGCCATCATATTCACCTCAAATCACAAACAGCGCCACATCGCTAAAAATACCTTCACTAACGGCCAAAACCCACAGGTCTCCTAAGAAAACGAATGTGAGTGAAGTCCAGAACCAAAATCCATGGGACCTATTAATAACAGAAATTTTACCAAAAAGTTTACCTCTAATTTTACTGATACCGGTTGTCCAACGGTCTAGAACACCGCCAGCAAGATGTCTTAGAGCGTGACATGATGTCACATACATTGTTAGTAAAAATGCTTCTATTCCCATAACAAATGTACCAATTGACACACCAAAGCCATCATCAAAAGTCATAGTATGAGTGACATCCCACCACTTGATTAAAAGAATAATCATAGCAGCGTAGAGAAAATATCTGTGTAAATTATTGAATATGAATAACCTCTTTTCTCCCTTGTATCCGATCTTCTTACTGATATCAGGCTCATCAACCCAGCATGCTACAGGACTTGCAAAGAAAGTTCGATAGTAGACTCTCCTCATGTAATAGCAAGTACCTCTAAATCCGAAAGGAATCCAAAGAATCAGTATTGCTGCATTAACCCAAGAAGGATGTTCCCAAGAAGATAATCCGAATAAGTCCCATTCTAGGATATTTGGAGAAAATATAGGTGACATTACTGTACTACCACCCAGTTCATAGGAGATTGTACCTTCGGTAGTATAGATAAATAAACGCCAGAATGTGTATACCAGTGCTAAGTTCAAACCAATCCCCATAACTAGTGGTTGAGTCCACCATCTATCGATTCTATCTGTACGGCCCAGTCCGTTAATTACTGGGAGTTTTATGCCTTCACCCAAAGCTCTCACCACCCACCCATGTAGGGCGGACAATATGACGCTAGCAGCCGCAGTCTTTGAGGTTGATTGTCAAATGGCTAAACAACATTAATCACAACTTCGACGCAGTGTCCCAAATTTCGTCAAGAATTGTTGAATTTGCCCAGTAGTTTTTTGATTGCCACATCTTAATCCCATTATCGCCTATCAATTGTAATGTTGGCGTTGATGGATTGCCATATGCTTCATACAATCCATAACCTGTATCTTGCTCTGAAAAGTACTCTAATGCTGGCGTGTTCTTCTTACCCATGACAATCTTCCAGGGTGTATAATAAGAGTCATTTGAATCTTGTCCAAAAGCATTCATGACTTCTTCTGAGCCTTCTATCTCCGACCATCCATGAACACTAACCACGCTGAGTGTGGAATCATTTAGAGAACCATTGTCGAGACCTTGACGGATTAATTCAGTCCAGTCATGACAACCCGAACATCCTGAACCTATCCACAGCATTAACACTGGGCCATTCTCTAACTCTTGTTTCAAATCAAATGATGGTCCTTGGTCTTCAGGTCGGTCCAAAGTATCGGCTTTGAACGATAGCCTCAAGGGTACTTCATCTTGCTTCTCATCGAGCATCGACTGAGTTTCTAAGCAACCAGGAACTAGAATGATTAGTGCTATGAAAACGACATATATTCTATGCAGCATGCCCTTCACCGGTTGCATTCTTTTTGATAGAAGCCTTGCTTGTGTTCTTAACTTTAGGCTTCTTTACGTCTGCAAACCAATTACTTACACCATTCCAATCCGGGTCTAATCCCAAATCGGCTAATACCAATTTACTACTGATACGGGCACTCTCAAAGATAGTTGGAAGTCCGCTACCTGGGTGTGTCCCTCCACCAACAAGATACATGTTTTTGGCCTCTTCAAATCGATTTTGTGGCCTACGCCATAGCATTTGTCCAAGGTTGTGGGCAAGATTGAATACCGCTCCACGGTAAATATCAGATGCGCCCCAATCATCAGGAGTGACAATAGTTTCTGAGACTATATGGTCTCTAACGTCGTCATATCCTAGCTTCTCCATTTGGTCGATGATTACTTCACGATACTTATCTTTGATATCATCCCAAACAATAGATTCATGTTGATTTGGTACAGGAACTAGTACGTACAATGTTGAGCAACCTTTAGGAGCCAAGTCAGGATCTGTTACACATGCGTTTTGGACGTATAGAGAAGGGTCGGTCCAAGTCAACTTATGATTGGTAATATCTTCGAGGTTCTGTTCATATTCCTTAGAAGCATATATCTGATGATGAGGAAGGTCATCATAAGTTCTATCCATTCCCAAGTACAACATGTAAGTAGAGCAAGAGTAGCCTTTCTTTTCCAGTTTCTTATTAGACCACTTCTTTCTTTTCTCATCTGGAACTAGAGTAGTCATTGCATGAGCAAAATCTGCATTTACTACAATTTTGTCGGCATATACAGTTTCATTCTCAAGTTTGACACCAACTACTTCTTTACCTTCATAGATTAATTCTTTCACTGGCGTGTTTAACCTAATTTTGGCACCAAATTCTTCAGCAATACTTGCAAGTTTAGGCGTGATTGAACCCAGCCCACCTTTGGCATGGAAGATTCCATGCTCATATTCTAAGAATGCAAGAATGGTAAACAAGGAAGGAGCATGGAAAGGACTCATTCCCAGATACTTGGTCTGAAAAGACATAGCGAGTCTGATTCTCTCGTCATCAAAATTCTTCCTTAGGTCACTAGCGACTGAAGACCATGGTTTGAGAACCTTGGCAACTCTAAACGCTCTCTTTGAAAAGAGATTAGATGGACCAGTCCATGGAGTTTGTAAGCAAGCTTTAGAGCGTTCAAGTTTACTTCTGTTGTCTTTGACATACTTTTCGAAACCTTTGGCGTTCTTATCGCCAGACAACTCTCTAATTCTCTCGGTCATTAAATCGAGGTTACTAGTAGCATTAATGTATCCACCTGCACCGAAAACCAGCCTATATGATGGGTCTTCAAGAGGAATTAATCCAAGTTCTTTGTGGGCATCTTTACCCACGGCTCTAAAGATATCTTCGATAACTTCTGGATAGTGAAAAAAGGTTGGTCCACGGTCATAGGTAAAGCCGTCTTTGTGAACTAATCTAGTTCTCCCGCCAACTTTTTCTGCTTTTTCGATTACTGTGACGTCAACGCCAGAATATGCTAGCAACATTGCACTTGCTAAGCCACCAGGTCCAGCCCCGACAATAATTGCAGTAGGTTTGTTAGAATCTTCCATAGGTATATTGGCATGGTCTCGGCATATAAAGAACAGTATTGAACCGTATTTGAAAATAGTATTTGTACCAATATCGCTATTGACTCAACGGGATAGATTTTACTATTTCTTCCACCGTATTTCTTGCTGATATTAGTGTACCTTCTACGCTGCCGTGCATCATGTAATCACCGCAACGGAAAAACCCATCATCAACTTTTGAAATGGACTTTGTAAAAATTGATGAATCTGTTTCTGGAAGCGCCTTGATAATGTGTTGAGTTGCAATAGACTCCCAACTTTTAGTATCTTCACCATACCATTTGAGTAGTTCTGATTTCACTTTGGAGAGTATCTCATCTTCTAAATGAAGACCTAATTGTTCACACTTCTCCCCGAGAACTGTGATACAAATCAAAGATTTACCATCTGGAGAATAACTCGGTTGAATATCTGATGGTACTGAGACATAGGAGATTAAATTATCAAAATCTCTAAGCTCGGAATTTAGCATAATGTGTTTGCTTGGAAATGGTGACTTATCTGCAGAGAAATATAATGTCCATACATGCTTTTTTGACTGACTTGGCCTATTATCATAAGCAATAACTACGCCATCATATTCAATATCTGCGCCATTAACTTTAATCAAGTTTTGAGATACCAATTCAACCTCAGAATTCAATTTAATATTCGGTTTTGGAATACTTTTAGATAACAACAGAGGAATAGATTCAATCCCATTTTTAGGTAGCACCATATCACCTTTGGACATGGTTCGAAATACGAATTTGAACAAACGTTCGTTAGTACGAAGTTCTGATTCTAGAAAAATACCACTAAACAAAGGATAAAAAAATCGATTGATGAAACCTTGAGAGAAACCTTGCTTGCTTAACCATTGTTCAGTCGATAGTTCTCCTTTATCAAAAATTTCACTAAGTGGAATTCTAGCTATTTTACGCCTCATTAGGAGTACTTTGAGCATATCAAATGGG
>Ga0206682_10000841_pt1 | contig 31951 bp, 37 predicted proteins | sample M240m12015metaG_FD_155444 | JGI IMG/M metagenome (GOLD analysis project Ga0206682, IMG submission 155444) | Ammonia-oxidizing marine archaeal communities from Monterey Bay, California, United States - M2 40m 12015 | ecosystem: Environmental > Aquatic > Marine > Intertidal zone | place: USA...
TACTCAACAAGGTGGAACAAATCAAACTTATAGTTTAACACAGAATTGTTATACAACTGGAGGTTGTTCAGTAAGTGTAACACAAGGAAACTAATGGCATATTCAAAAGAAGTAGTAGATAGGTTCGAATCTGTATTAGCAAATCCAGAAAAACATTCAGTTGGAAGATTTGACCCTAATGATAAAACAGTTATAACTGGTATGGTAGGAGCTCCAGCCTGTGGTGATGTAATGAAATTAGATATGAAAATGAATGGTGATATAATCGAAGATGTTAAATTTAAAACATACGGCTGTGGTTCAGCAATCGCTTCTAGTACTATGTTTGTTGAAATGTTAAAAGGTAAAACCATAGAAGAAGCAAAACAAATTAAAGATAAAGATATCGCAGAAGCCTTACAATTACCTCCAATAAAATTACATTGTTCTGTATTGGCTGAAGACGCAATACGACAAGCAATCTCAAACTGGGAACCTGATACAATGTTAGGTCACAATAATCCACCATCATGATTGAATTAACCAATGAAGCAATTGAAAAACTTATACAAAAAACTAAAGATGGTAACGATACGATTAGGATTGGCCTCACTGGTGGTGGCTGTGCTGGGTTTGAATATATATTTGATTATGAATCCTCAGTTAACAGTAACGACCATGTGTTTGACTACGGAAAATTCACAATCGTTATCGATGATTTATCATTGCCCTATTTTAAGGACGCTACCTTAGATTATATAATAGAAGGCATTAACGAACAATTTAAAATAATTAACCCTGCTGAAAAATCATCATGTGGTTGTGGGGTTTCAGTACAATTCTAAATGAAATATTTAACATCAATTTGGGCAAGTATTACACTTTGTATTACACTTTTGGGTGTAAGAATATATGACCCACAATTAGTAGAAGAATTTAGATTAAGTGTATTCGACCAATATATTCAATCACTTCCAGTCGAACAATCAAATGATATTGTTTTAATTAATATTGGCGAAAAGTCATTAGAAAAATATGGCCAATATCCATGGCCCAGACAATATTATGCACAAATGATTTCTGATTTAAGAAATGCAAATGCTGGTATGATTGGTTTTACTATTATGTTTCCAGAAGCAGATAGGTTTGGTGGAGACGAAGTATTCGCTAGTTGGATAAAAGATAATGGAATTATATTATCACAGGATGCAGATTCTAGTGGCAGGGCATCCAAAGCACCTTATGTTGGATATGCAACATTTGGATATAGCGGTGATGTATTACAGTTAGTTTATCGCTATGGTGGTTTAATTACTAATATAGATGAATTGGAATCTATGGCTTGGGGTGCAGGATTACTAAATGGAGCACCCGAAGTTGATAATGTAACAAGAAGAATACCTTTAATGTCACAGATTAATAATGATTTATATCCATCATTTGCTTTGGAAACAATTAGAGCAGTAAACGATAAAAAGAGTTATACAATAAAATTAAACGAAACTGGTATCGAAGAAATTATATTAAGACCTTTTCAGATACCTACAGATTCAAATGGTAGTATTTGGTTAAAATGGAATACACAGTTCGAAGAAATTGAATATGATGGAACACCAATTCCTAATTTAAATGGTAAAACAGTTATTGTTGGTGTTACTGCAAAAGGAATTGTTCCTCAAACACCTACGCCAGATGGTTTAAAATATCCACATCAATTACAGGGTAATGCCATACAAACTATTATGTCAGATAATCCTATTTCAAGACCTCAATGGACATTACCGATGGAATTAGCTATGATGGTGATTGGAGCTCTTCTGATTGTATTATGTGTTTATTACGGTCCGATTTGGCTTGGACTTGTATCCTTCGCTGTGACCTCTGTCTCCGCTGGATACGCTTCTTGGTATTTCTGGACCTCATCTAGTATACTCTTTGACCTCAGTTGGATACTTATATTATATATACTTTCCTTTACCTCATCAGCATTCAATAATTTTTATAAACAATTTAAATTGCGACAACAGGTTAAGAAACAATTTGGTACATATGTATCACCAGATTTAGTAAAACAATTACAGAAGGACCCATCATTATTAAAACTTGGTGGAGAAAGAAAAGAAATGACCTTTATGTTTATGGACATATGCGGTTTTACTCCAATATCAGAACACTATAAAAACAATGATGACCCGGAAGGGCTCGTGATTCTTATAAATAATTATTTGGATACTATGACAAAAATCGTTTTAAAGAACGGTGGAACTATAGATAAATTTATGGGTGATTGTATCATGGCATTTTGGAATGCTCCACTTGATTGTGAAGACCATGCTGATAAGGCTGTGCAAACATCGATTGAAATATGCGAGGCAGCAGATGAACTTATACAACAACTTGAAGAGCAAGGTTTACCTAGGATTGATATTGGTATTGGGATTAATACCGGTACATGCATCGTCGGAAACATGGGCTCAGAATCTAGATTTGACTATTCCGTCATTGGAGATGCCGTCAACCTTGGCGCTAGGCTCGAGGGACAAACAAGAAATTATGATGGGGTTCGAGTGTTGTTGGGACCGGAAACTTATCGAAGCTGTAAAGACCGAAGAGTATTTACGCAAATCGATAAAATACTCGTCAAAGGTAAATCTGAAAGAGTTACAATTTACTCCCCAATATAAAGATAAAGAAGTATGGTTTGCTTGGTATCTAGTAAATGTACTAGATGTCTATTCAACAGTAAAAGGATTAAAATATTCTTGTATATATGAAGCCAATCCAACTCTACCAAATGTTCCTCATAGAGACCATTTAATTATTCATAAAGCTTTTTTGCTTTCCACAATATTTAATCCTGATTCCAAATATTGGAGTGATAGTACTATTAATACATTAAGTTTTACCATAGGTCTTGCTGTCGTTAATAATACTAAAATTATAAATGAAGTAAAAAACAATCCTAATACCTGTCCTAAAAGATAAAAAATTTATATATAAAATTTATATACTTTAATTTAACTAGCGTGTTTACTTTTGCTATAGTCGTGGTATAATAACACTATATTAAATGATAAGGAGATAATATGGATTTAACAAGAACACTAGGTGAATATGATTCAGTCAGATACTGGCAAAGTGGTAAACTTTACGATGGGTTTATTACAAAGGTAAATAAAGATTTTATCGAAGGTAGATTTTGTGAAACAAATGAATATGGCGAGAAATTTGGAGTATTCTTTAATACAATAATCTACAGACAATCATTTGAAGGATTAAACCTCCAATGGTTTTATGAAGGACAAGGCGGAGACAACTCAGCAATCGGTTGTGCCGGATATTGGGAAGAATTTAAGGTTGCATAAAAAAAATCAGGAATCGAGGAAGGACTGTAGTTGGTTGGTTGTTGTGAAGTCCTACGAAACGCCCGGTTATAACTGTATTAAAATCAATTAAGACGTGATATATGGTATTGAGGTTATAACAAACGGTAACAATGAAATATCTGAAATTCAAAGAGTGATGATGGGAAGATATGGAAAACGAGAAACCTTATGGTCGCTACCTATCGACCTTGATAAAATCCAGGTAAGGCCTGGCTTAGAAGGACACGGTGTAAAGAATTGGGGTAACACCCATGAAATTGAAATACCAAAAAACTCCCAGTTTCGATTGGAGGGAATAAGGTCTGTGAAAGCAACACCTGAATCAGCGACATACTGACTGTTAGTAAGGAACGCGACCAGAAGCAGCGACCTCCAATCACCTTTTATATTATGAACAAGAAAATTAGACAAAGACATAAAGAAACCGCAATGGTTGTATTCACAGGATTATTAATTAACTATCCAGTGAATTTATTTCTTTTATGGTTATTCATATCAGTTATGGATATTAAAGAACCACTCACATTAAGTATACTCATATCGTTCTTTTTAACGATAGTTGCTTATATCCGTGTGTTTATTGTAAGAAGTTATTATGACAAATAAAGTTTTGTTACAGGAGTGTTACATTTATGTTACTTTTGTGTTACTTTTAACATAGCGTGTTTACAAATGGCTAAAAGTAGTGTATAATAACACTATAATTTAATGATAAGGAGAAAATTATGAAAACACTAAAACAACAAATATCAGAAATCAGAACAATGTCTGAGTTAAATGATGTTTTTAGAGCTGTAAAAGCTCAACAACAAGCAATCAGAGCTCAAGATATTGCAATTAAAAAAGCTACATTATGTGTAGGTCAACCTGTTAGAGTTAACGGTTCAAAAAACTTTAACAAAAAAGGCGTGATTGAAAGAATCAAAATCAAAAATGCTGTCGTAAGAATCGATGGTCAATTGTGGAATTGTCCACTTACAATATTGGAGGCTGTATAATGTCAAATCATATAAACGAACAAATCCTCGAAAGAATTTCAGAGGATGTAGAGCAAATGTCTACTAGCCAAATTCTAATAGAATTAGATGGTGGAATGAAACCAGGTATTTGTGAATCCTGGGATATGAGAGTCGGAATGACCGACAGAAACTGGGCTGTAGAATCTTTAATAACTAAAAGATTCGAAGCTATGCCGGAGGGTCCACAATGAGTAATATATTATCACTAACACATCTTGCTACAAATATACCTGTAGACATTGAATTGGATTTAGTCGAACTAGCTTGGGCTAAAGATAAAAATCCAAAAACCTTAAATGAATCCTGGGATAAATTATGTGAATCAGTTAAAGTAAGAACTGGCCATGATATACCAGGTAATTTTCAATTAAACACTTTAGGAGGAAATCCATGTCACTAACAAAAACTAATGCATTTGATGAATTAAAAGCAATCCTCCAAGAGGAAAAAGAAAAACATGAGTTTGAACAAACAGTAAAAAAGGTCTACAGTAAAAAACCTATTAATTATAATAAGTTAACACAACAGGTCAAGAAAGCTGCGGCCACTACTTCAAGTTTGGAATGTTTTAAACCAGAAAATATGTATCATTCAGATAAAGATACTGAAAGGTTTTTAGAAAATTCACCGTACATGGATGCTTATAATGCAAACAGAATTGCTGATGGTGATTATTAATGCGAGTGTTAGTAGAAAATTATGGTGACTGTAGGATATTCTCTGACAGACCATTTGGATATAAAAGGTATCATGTGGAATGGAACGATGGAAGTAAACAAACATATTCAAGTTTGTGGTACAGTCTAAATCAAGTTAAAAAAAATGTGGAGGAAAGATTAAATGACACAGTATGACGAAAGAGTCGAAAGACAAAGAATAAAAATAAAAGCCGAAGATTGGGCAAAAGGTGTAAAAACATTGCACGCGCATTCATTATCTTCAATGTGGTACGATGATAGGCCAGAAGATACTGCAGATGGTAAATCTGTATTTGATAAAGAATATAACAATGGTATTGTGGAAAGAACTTTATCTAATGGTGAAACATATGTATTTAGAAAATACGAACTAAAAGGCGACGCACTAATTAGTGCTTTTACACAAAATAATTGAAAAAAAGTGTTTACATTGGCCACTAGATGTGGTATAATGGTACACTAATGATAAGGATATATTATGAAAAAAACTAAAAGAAGTCCGGTGAGTACTTTAACTCACACAACAAGAGAAGTTGCAATTGATTTCCTCAGATGGAGAAAAGAGCAACAAGAAAAATCTATGATTGGTCATAACGGAGGTCCGAAATAATGGCTGTAACTGGATTTTATATGGGTTCATTAAGGTATTCCCCTTGTGGCAGAAAAAGAAAAAACCACGCGGCGAATCCTGTTAAAAAGAAACCAATCGCATTTAAACAATCAAAACCTAGCCAATCTCAGTTAGAGAAAATAAGAGCTAGACAACAGAAACAATATAATTCCTTAATGGAAGAATATATGAAAAATGGTAATTATCATACCATTAAAAGCGATTGTACAAAACAAGAGCCTATGAAATACACTGGAACATTGGTAAAAGGTATTGCCACAATGCATAAATCAAATGCAGTCCCAGTTATATCACAACAAGAAGCAGAAGATATTGCTAAAATGAGGAGAAACTAATGGGATTTTTTAGTAAACTTCTTGATTTTATAGAAGCAATTCTTATTGGATTACTTAAATTTGCCATGGTTGTGATTATATGTGGAACAATATTGGCCATAGGAATTAATTATTATGGAATTTAATTTTATATTTGCAGTCCTCATAACTATCTTTACGGCATGGTTTGCATATATGTCAGCCCATTGTGTAGAGGAACAAAGACAAGGTAAAAATATCCGATTGCCTTGGGAGAAAAAAACAATTAAACAATTCGATAAATCGGATATCGAATACAGAGATGGAGATAATACATGAGTTATTATGGAATAGATGAAGTGATGGATAAATTAAAAGACATCGAAAAGAAAATTGATAAATTACTAGGTGGTGAAAAAGAACACACTTATAATAGTCATCATACTTATCAAAACGAAATTGCCGGAGAAAAAAGAATGGCAAGCGTTACATTAAGGAATGATGGTGTTTGGTGTGTAGAAAAATTTATCGATGGAACTCTAATGGAGAGAATGCCATTACCAGGTAAAGCAGAAATATATGCTGAGAATGCAGCAGAGAATTTTGTATTACTAACATAAGTCAACGGTCAGGTCTCATCAACGCAACTCCTTATCACCCGCGGAGACCTGGCCACTTTACAAATGATAAAAAGTGTGATATAATATATACATAAAAATAAGGAGAAATATGGCTACTAAAAAGCAACCAAAAAGAAGATTAAAAAATGCTGATGAAGCATTCATGGGTCCAAAACCAAGTTACGGACCTCATAATCCTATTCCGGAATCAAAAGAGGATAGAGAAAAAGAATGGCGTAGAGCAACTCATTGGTTCTATTATTTTGAAAATAAGAAAAAGGCTGCAGAGACAGTCCAACTTTATGCTTCAAGAGTTTTAGGATTTGATAAAAAACAAGTAAACAATCTGAAAAAAATTCCTGATTGGAAATACAGAATGAAAGCCTATCGTTATGTTGAAATGATTAACAATGGGTGGGAAGGTTATCCAATAACTGATGAAATGGTAAACGACATACACAACCATTTGAAAAAATGTGAGAATGCCGGAAGTAAAATCAGAAAGGAATTGGATAAAAAACCAAAACCAATAGTTATATCACCTTCAGAAAGAACAAGAAGAAAAGTTATGGATACTATTTACCACGACTTTGATACTGAAATTGTTGAAGGTTGGATTAATGAAAATTATACACAAAAATTCTCTGCATATAATCGATGGAAGTTACATGGATTAAAAGGTAATGCAATAAACATGTTTAAAGCTTTACTAGAGGCGGAGTACTTAAATATAAAGGACGCATATGATAAAACATGTGACCAATGTGTAGAAGCTTACAGCCACATCAGTAAAGGTAATAAACGCAAAATATTAAAACAGTTCGAGGAGATATTTGAGGACCTTGAAAAATTAAAATTATCATTCAAGGCTGCACGTACACCACGAACAAGGAAACCAAAATCATCAGACGCCCAAGTGGCAAAACTTCAGTATTGTGCTGAGGACATTGACTCTAAGCTAACTTCAATCAACCCAATAATGATACCGGGTAAACACAAGTTATATGTTTATAATGTGAAACAAAGACGACTTGCTGAATATGTAACCACTGCAATAAATGGGTTTGAAATATCTGGTACATCTATTAAAAACTTTGACCAGAAGGAAAGTAGAACAGCCACGATAAGAAAACCTGATGATATATTACCTCAGATTTTATCTAAAACTGAAAAACAAATAGATAAAGTTTGGGATACAATTACAACTAAAATTACTAACCCCACAGGACGCATTAACGCTGACTGTATATTAATGAGGACTTTCTAATGATAGGAATTGGAGAAAAGTTTCCTGCATTCTCACTAGCAGGAATCAATGAAAAAAATGAATTTGTGAGAGTAGAGGTCGAAGAAGGCTACACACCACTCAAACATGATTGGTCTGTGGTTTACTTTTACCCAAAGGATTTTACCTTTATATGCCCAACAGAAATTGCTGGTATGGATAAATTAGTACCATACGCAAATGTGATTGGTATATCTGGTGATAATGAATTCTGTAAATTAGCTTGGAAACAAGACAATGAATTAATAGGTAATATTAATCATACACTTGCGGCTGATTGTGGATTAAATTTATCACATGAATTAGGTATTGTGGCTGAGGCCGAACCTGTTTCTTTAAGAGCAACATTTATATTTGACAAATATAGAACCATACAACATATTTCAGTCAATGCTCTAGATACTGGTAGGAATGCTGAAGAAGTATTAAGAACATTACAGGCATTACAAGCTGGTGGTCTGACTGGTTGTGCATGGAGCGAAGGCGATGACTTTGTCGGTTGAAATAGAAGGTAAAATAATGACCAAAAAGAGATTTTCTCTTGCGGTTGAAAGGATTGTTGCCACTCAACCTGGTGTCTCATATATAGATGCTGCGTGTATGATTATAGAGGATAGAGGTATGGATTACTCTAACCTAAAAAGATTATTAACACCATCGCTTAAATCTAAAATCGAAGAAGAAGCGTCTGGGCTAAATTTAATTAAAGGTAAAAGGACAAATAAATTACCAATATGATTGACCCATTTGAATCTTACAAATTATATAATGCATTAAAGTTACATTTTGAAACTGATTACGATGCATTAAAATATAATTTTAAAACAAATGTATCAGCCAAATCTTTTTTAAACCGAAAGGATAAATATTTCTTTGCAAAGATAGCAAAGGTACATGAAAAAGATTTAAAAGGATACTATGTCGCTAACTTTAAAAACGATGTTTCCTATGTAGGAGAAATGGTTAATGAATGTGGCGAAAAGAATTATTTACAACATAGAAAAACACTTGAATCGCTATCGCGTGTGTTTCAAAATGATATAAATAAACTAACAGAGGAACAACCAGAGTTTGATGACCTATTTAAATCTGAAGATGGTCAACACCCATTGGTTATTCAACTGTGGATGCAAGAAGAGATTAGTTTAGAGACTGTTGTTATTCTTAATTCCTTAATAGGGTTTATACCTCGGGAGTCTAAAAAAATATCAGATACATTAATTTGGCCTGATATTAAAAGGAAAATCGAAAAGTATAGTCCCTTTGTAAGCTTTGATAGTACTAAGTGTAAACTTATTTTACTAAAGGGGTTTACAAACATATGAAAATATGTTATAATATAACTCTATATAATGCATAAAGTGGATAAAACGGAAAAGGTCTATTGACCTTAATATACAACGCAATACAACGGAGAAATACAATGTCATTTGCAAATTTAAAGAGCACACGAGGCTCATCAATCGATAAACTCGTAAAAGCTGCAGAAGCAGTATCCACAAAACCAGAGACTCAATCATATGATGATGACAGACTTTGGAAACCTACCAGAGATAAAGCAGGAAATGGTTACGCTGTAATCAGATTTTTGCCGGCTAAGGAAGGTGAGGATTTACCATGGGTAAGATATTGGGACCACGGTTTCAAAGGTTCTACTGGATTATGGTATATCGAAAACTCCTTAACTTCTATTGGACAGCAGGACCCAGTATCGGAGTCAAACTCTTTACTATGGAACTCTGGAAGAGATGAGGATAAGCAAACCGCAAGGGATAGAAAAAGAAGATTACATTACGTATCAAATGTACTAATCGTTTCTGACCCTGCAAACCCAGAAAATGAAGGAAAGGTCAAACTGTATAAGTTTGGTAAGAAAATCTTTGACAAAATCATGGAAGCTATGCAACCTGCTTTTGAAGATGAAACACCTATTAATCCTTATGACTTCTGGGAAGGCGCTGACTTTAAGATTAAAATCAGAAAAGTCGAAGGTTGGGTAAACTATGATAAATCAGAATTTGCCACACCAAGTGCTTTATATAATGGTGATGAAGCAAGACTAGAGGAAACTTATGGTCAACTTCATAATTTACAGGACTTTTTAGATCCTAGTAATTATAAATCATACGATGAACTAAAAGCTAAATTAAATAGAGTTTTAGGAGTCGATGCTGGAATGGTTGAAACCGACCCATTTGAAAATGTTACACCAAGTGCAGACGCACCAGGTATGGCTTCAGATTCCGGAATGAGTACTGCACAAGCAGAATCATTTGGCCAACCAGCACAGGAAGAAGCAGAAGATGATACATTAAGTTATTTTGCTAAACTGGCTAAAGAAAATTAAAACCTTGTAAGGTAATTTTCGGAGGGGGGCTGAGGTCCCCCTTTTTTTATCTGTCGACCTGAAGAGAATCAGTAACAGAACTTGTGTTGTTTTGAATTAGTATTTGGTCACCACCTCTAATATTATCGCCTTGTTTAACAGCTGTATTAATATTACCAGTAGTCATAGGGGTTGCCATTTTTAATATTGCATTTTCAACTGACATATTACCTACAGTCATACCTTGCATTGGACCTGGAGTAGACATGGAAACTCCTCCAGCATTTATGTTTAAAGCACCTCGTAATCTTTCAATACCAGCCGATGCATTATCCATATCATCTTGGAAGTTTTTTATACCGACAAACTTTTCTTTAAATATAAAACCCTCGGAACCACCTACTATTGCAAGTTCAAGTGTTTTAGAAGCAGCATATAAATCCTTTGCTAATTTTTGTGCATCAAAATCAATATTAACATTTGAAAATTTACCCAAGGCCATAGCAAAATCATCAAATGCATCAGCACCAGCTTGTACATCTGCAGCATTTTTACCTAATTCAATTGCCTGGTCAACTGGATTTTTTGTACCAGTGAAGAATGATACAATACCTGCACCTAAATCTGCTATCGCATTTAATCCTTTACTACCAGCAAAGGCTGCCAAGCCTAAACCTAAATCAGTTAATGCTGTTTTTACTGCTTTACTTTTTTCTATATCAGCCCCATCGCCCATTGATAATAATGTTTCAACTTCTGTCTTAATATCGTCTGCAAAATTATCACCAGCAGTAAATTTAGTAAATGCATCAGCAATACCTGCCGAGCCTTTACCTACTGCGAATGCAGCTAAACCAAGACCTAAAGCAGACATTGTTCCTACAAAATTCTTAAGACCACCTTCTCCTAGTCCTGCACCTTGCAAATTAGGTATTGATAATAGTGTTTCAACTTCGTCTTTAATGTCCTGTGCGAAATTATCTCCAGCAGTAAATTTAGTTATGGCATCTGCGGCTCCTGAACCTGCTTTACCTAGGGCGAATGCAATAAGACCAGCTCCTAATGCGGTCATTGTCCCTAAGAATCCTGCCTTTTCTGGGTCTGTTTTTGGTACTAAATTAATTGATAATAATGTTTCAACTTCCTTTTTAATATCCTCTGCAAAGTTTTCACCTTGACTAAATTTGGCAATTGCGTCTCCTGCTCCACCTGCGGCCTTACCAACACCAAATGCAGCCAAACCAGCACCCATTGCAGCAAGAGCAATACCAAGTTTTGAACTACCACCTAATAAACTTTGACCTTGTTCAATTACGGCAGTCTCAATTGATAATAAACTAAGAACATTATCCTTAATTTTATCAGTCCAACCTTCATCAAGGAATTTATCAACTCCACCAGAAACACCTGCACCAATACCCAATGCTGCAAGACCTATACCAATACCTGTCATTGCTAATGCCAAAGAACCACCATCAACTAATAAATTACCACCTTGTTTTTCAACCTCTTGGTTAATACCAATTAAGTCCATGATATTTTTCTTAATTGCAGGAACATCCATTGTTTCAAATGTTTTGATTAGTTTGGGAGCAGTTGCAAATACTGCGGCAATACCAATACCCATAGCACCGATACCTATACCACCAACACCAACCATTTTACTAATCTTGCCCATTAAGGCACCGCCACCATCCTTTTTACTAGCTGTTGCTGTGGCAGTTGCAGTACTCTTAGGTAGTTTTTGCAATTCATTACGAATCTCTTCAAAGATGGACATCCTTTCTCGGTTGTTCTCCATACCTTGAAGCTTTTGTGAATCAATTATATCTAGGAAGTTTTCAAAACCATATACCGTACGCGCTTGAAAGTCATTCATGACCTTCTGCATGTTTTTCATTTCTAATAAATGTCGCCTTGTGTTACGACCATCAATTGCAATTCTGTCAGTCGATTTATTGTTCGACTCCATTACCTCAATTAATTGGGCAAATTCTGATTTACCGGGTCCAGGCTTTTTTGGTTTTTCTTCTTCAGCCATTTTTATTCCTTAAAATTATTTACCAAATGCTTTACCAGCTTCTGATATACCAAATGAACCTAATGTTACCACCACAAATGATGTGTAAATTGTTTCAGATACTTTTAAATCTAAATCCCACACTAATGCAGTAACTAAATCTGTTATACCAAAGCACATCATTAAAAAGAATGATATAAAACCAATGATTGCTTTTTCATTTAAGTCATTATCATCTAAAAATAAATCCATAAATTTTCTTTTACGAGGTCCTAATTGCTCTGCAGCTCTTCTAGCTTCCTCTTGCATTTCTTTGATTTGGTCTTCCTGTTGGTCTAACTTTTCAATCATAGCCATATACTTATCTAAGTCTATTTCTACTTCATTTCTACTGTTATCTTGGTTGTCAGCCATTATCGTCTCCTATTATTCATTTTCTGAATTCTTTCGTTTTCTTCTTTAATATGTTCCTGTAGTAAGGATAAATATATCTCCCTCTCCCACGGCATCATACTTTCTATTTCTGTCAGACCGTATTTATGATGTTGCATTAATGCAAAATTTGTTTGGTAAAAATTTTCCAAACTCTCATGCGAGAGGCTTATGTAAAAAAACTATTCAGTCCTCTTAATTCAACCTCGTGTTTCTTATTACACTTATCACATTTATAATCGGTCTTATAATATACTGCCGGTACCTCTTGTAAGAAATTCTGAACCTTTTTAAATTGTTCACTACTTAAACTTTCAACAAATTCCTGTAGTTCCTCTTTACTTTGTGCACTAGCTTCGTGTACATTCTCATCATCAAAAATGGAATCCACACAATCCACAATTAAATCCATAACGCCTTCAATAGAGTTTAATTTTTCTATATCCAAAGAACTAATTATTTCAATGGAAGGATATTTCATCTCTAATCCAACACCAAGGTCTTTATCAAGTAATATTGTTCGCTCTTGATTTTTATTTATTATTTCAACATCGTCAACATTAATTGATAGGGGTGTAAGCCCATCACATTTTTCATCTTGACATTTAATCTGTATGTTCATATTTTCACCTACAGATTTTGCTCTTAATTGTAAAAACAAATATTCAATGTCAAATACAGTCAATTTATCCATATCTGGTAAATCATAACATGATTTAATGATATTTCTAACTGCCTTACTGATTTGCTCCATATCATTCGATTCTAAAGCAATCATTAATACCTTTTCCTCTCTTACAAGGAAAGGCCTCATACTAATTTTTTCTCCAGTAGATGGTAATTCAACCGTATACTGAGGAACATTCAATTTTGGCAAAGCCATAATATTCTCCTATATTAATATTAGCCTAGTATATCCAGTGTCGCACTGATACCACTTAATCCGGTACTTAGTGCTCCTTCTGGGACTAGTCTATCGTAACTCAATGTTACATTTAATTCCATGGGCCCGCTTTCGGTAGCCTGGTCCAAGTCAATACCATTTACAGAAGTTGGAAACGCATTAATGAGTTTCACTCCATAAATTGGTTTGTTTTTCATACTTAATTGCTGTATCACAACATCGCATGTAAAATCTTTTTTATATCCTGCTTGATATTTTTCTAAATTTACTATAGATGATAACCAATCATCCATCATTCTTCTGATATACATATCCTCGGTTACCAAGAATTTTAATTGTACATCTTCTTGTATTATTGCATAAGGGATAGGTACAGTTTGTTTTTCTGCTATATAATCAATTGTTGTAATTTGTTGTCCTGGTATTGACGCACCTTGACAAAGTAATGATATATCCCTTGGGTCACTTATTAAACTTTTCGCACTTGCTCCTCCAGCGAGAGCACCAATTATAGCTGATGGATTTAAATTTAAAAGTGATTGTGTTGGTGGTGTAAATATAACATTAAACTTATTTGCTTTTGCTATACCACCTCGTTTACTGATAGTTGATTTTAATGTATCTATTGTGCTCATTAATTTCTCGCTATTTTAATACTTTCTGACCATACAGCTGTTTTACTTTTTCTGACAAACTGTTCTGTTGGTAAGAATATTGCAATTTCCCAATCTGTCATCGGTACTCTAGAAAATTGTGATTTAACATGTTTTCCTAAATAGTGCTTAAAACATGGTTTAAATTCTTTATATTTTTTCACACCTTGCAACAAACCGTATTTCATTTTTCGTATTCTTGTTGTTTCCTTTACTTTATCTGGTGCTAATTTCATTAATTCATCTAAAAATTCTGCTCTTATATCTGGTCTTAAATAGTGTAAATTTAATCCATAAAAGCCATCTTTTGCTGGTTCCACAAATATTGTAAGTGGAAACCTATCGTAATATGGTAATGTTTTCTTATGTTTTGGGTCATAAAAATACATATACATACTACCAGGTAGTGTTCGAGTTGTTTTGTCAAGTGCACTATCCTTTAATACCTTTGCTCTTGATACAGACGATAATTCACCGACCTTTTTTTCAAACCATTTCTTTGAGGTTTTGGTTCGTGCTGTTACCCCTGCTCTCATAGCTTGGGCTTGTAATGTATCAAATAAACTTGCCATATAATCTATTTATATGTTTTTTAGAGTACTTTGATGCCTAGATTTTTTAAAGTTTCTTCTGTCCATACCTGGAACTTCCAACCTTTATGTTTGGCATATTGGTCGGCCGCATACCATTTGTCTTGATTTTTAATATAATCTAATTGTTCACTGATATATCTTTTGGTTTTACGTGACCTTTTCTTTGGTGGTTGTGTTTGAGATTTAGGTTTTATTTCAATTAAATATGTTTCCTTATTATCCATTTTTATTAATAAGTCGACATAATAACGATGTATTTTCTTATCAACTTGATATCGGTATGGTACTACTATCTCCTCTGAATTCCAGAGTTTTACTTTTGGATTAGATTCGCACCAACGAAATGCATTCCTTTCCCATAGGGAACGAAACACTACTTTACTTGGATTTCCGATATACTTATCCGGATTTTTTATTTTGTATTTCCCTTTGTAAGCCATTATAAATAAACCTATATATGTTTTATTTTATTTATAAAGGTAAAAATGGCAACAAGACACAAAACAGACGCAAACGCAACTACAATTAGTTTTCCATCTACGCTATCAGCAGATGCAGAAAAAGGCCTAAACCATGTTAGATTTGAAATACATGAATTACAAGATGGAAAAAGGATTAATCCTTATATAATTCATTTATTTCCACCAGTTGGTTTTTCAGCAACAGATGCTGGTAATTATGGTACTTTAGACAGAGGTGCAACTGGTGCTGGTATGAATGCTGTATTACAATCAATTGGTATCAAAAGTTCTGAAGAAACAGGTCTTACTGGTGCTGATATGAAAGCCTTATCGGCCGCCAATGTTGGATTATTATCAGGTATACCTGGTATCGATTCAATAGGTAGAGGAGCAAGAATTGCTGCAATGGAAAGAGGTATTGCACAAAACCCGCATACAGCTGTTACATATGAAGGACATCAGCTTCGTACATTCCAATTTGATTTTAAAATGATATCTGAATCAAATGCAGAAGCAAATACAATTAAACAAATTGTTGATGTATTAAGAAATTATTCAATGCCTGAATCAACAGGGGCTTTATCTATTCAATATCCAGCTCAATTTGAAATAGAATTTTATCAAGGCGAAGAAATTAATCCATTTATGCCAAAAATTACAACATGCCATTTATCAAGTATAGCAACAACATATAACCAAACATCAAATATATTTCACCCAGACGGTGCTCCTGTTGAAACAGATATTCAATTATCATTCCAAGAAATCAAAACACTTGTACGACAAGATTTATATGGAGAAGAATATGCAGGAATTGATGATAAATTTACAATTGTTGAAGTCCCAACAGTAGACCCAAATGCTACAACAGAGACACCAGGAGGATAAATGAGTTTTTTTAAACAGTTTCCAAAAGTACAATATGATTTAAACCGAACTGGTGTAAAACAAAATATGGTTGATATTTTTAGAAGTGTAAGACCTTTACCTTCTTTTTTAGATAATACAACAGCATATAAATTTTATGAAATAATAAATGGAGAAAGACCTGACATTGTATCTCAAAGGTTATATGGTACACCAGATTTTTATTGGACATTTTTTGTTGTGAATGATTTTTTACACGATGGTTATAGAGCATGGCCAATGAGTCAAGAGCAACTTTTTCAATATATGGAATCACAATACGAAGGATATGTAGTTGAAACACATGCAACTTCAAGCACTGCTTTAACAAATAGTTTAGCAGGTAGATTTACATTAGGAGAAACAATTACAGGAGCTACATCCAACGCAACGGGAACACTTACAAAGAAAAACATTGATATGAGTCAATTGGTAATTCAAAATGTTACAGGTGCATTTATAGGAAGCCTTGTAGGTATTACAAATACAACAGAATTGGTAATTGGAGGAACATCAGGTGATTCAGTTTCAACACACAGAGTATTTAAATATGCAGACGCACCATATTATTATTATAGAGAAGAAGATACAAAAGAGAAAAAACCTGTATCAAATGCAAAACATGTTGTTGGTGGAATTGCTGATAGTGATTTGGCTTTTGTATCAAACAGAACACATGAATTTAATTTAAACGAAAAAAGGTCAAAAATAAGATATGTTGACCCTAACTATATTTCACAATTTGTAGACGCGTATAAAAAAGCAATTAATAAATAATGGCAAATAAAAGTAATAGTGAGCAGACCAATGCAATTCGACCTACTTCTTATGTGGTCGAAAAGGTTCATTTATTCACAAATTTAAACTCAGAAGAACAATTTGTTGACCTAACATTTGTGTCACAGGATATTGTTATTACAGAAAGTATTTTTACAATGGGGATTTCATTAGATGTAACCATTGGAGATGCTACAGGACTCCTTGAAGGATATAAAATAATGGGAAATGAAAAGGTCCTGGTCCAAATTTCTCGTAGTGATATTGAATCTGGAGAGAAAAAAGAATATGAATTACATTTAAGGATAGCAAATATTGGTCCGTATTCCAGAATGAAAGATTCATTACAGACATTTACTCTTACTTGTGTTTCTGATTATGTTTATCATAATAATCTTATGACCCTCACAAATCCTTTTGAAGGTTCCATTGGTACTTCTATTGAAAATATATGTAAAACACAATTAAAAATAGATAAAGATGACCTTGAAATAAACAGTGAAACAGGATTGGCAAATGGAGTATATCCTAGATTAAAACCTCTTTCAGCAATTAAATGGTTATTATTAAATGCTACGGAAGGGAAAACACCCTTTTTCTTTTATCAAAGAGTTGCAGATAATAAAGTAGTATTGGAATCATATAAAAATATGGTCGATAAAGATTCATTTGAAACCTATGAATACGCTCCATACTTTCAATCAGATATAACAACAGGAAAGGATTTAAAGGAAGGTTATATTGAGGAACGAAAAAAGATTACAGCCTTATCATCTGATTTAGATATATCACAATTAAAATTAATTGCTGATGGTGCTTATGGTTCAACACTACATACATTAGATATCGCAAACAAAACATATAATACAGTTAAATACAATTATAATCGAACAGAAAAATTAAATGATAATGATTCACTATCTGACAATATGAAATTATTGGATAAACCTATAAAGGAATTTACGGAAGGAAAAAATTTATTCATATCAAAAAATTCATTAGCATTTAATGACCAAAAAGGTTATAGTGATTTAATAGGACCTGGTTATTTAGATGCACAATCATACATTAAAAATTTAAATACACTTACATTGGATATTATGATTGCTGGTGATTTTAATTTAAAACTTGGAGACAAAATTACCACAAACATTAACAGGGCTGGGTCGGATTCAAACGAACCTGCATTTGACCAATATTTATCTGGTAATTATATAATAACAAAAATAATACACAAATTTAGTACTAAATACACAATGAAATTAACAATACAAAAAGATTCATTTTCAGAAAGTATTGATGATATTATTCAGATACAAAATAGACCTGAGGTAGTATAATGAGAGCAGATGATTTTTTAAGTGGAGGTTTTAACTGGTTTACCGGTGTTGTCGAAGATAGATTTGACCCAGAGGAGATGAACCGTGTTAAAGTTAGATGTTTTGGTTATCACACCGAAAATAAAAATGAATTAGATACTGATAATTTACCTTGGGCTACTGTTATGATGCCAACAACTGCAAGTGGAACATCAGGAATTGGAGATACACCACACGGATTAATGGAAGGTTCTTGGGTTGTAGGATTTTTTAGAGATGGACCATCTGCACAGGACCCAATTATAATGGGAACAATTGCTTCCAAATCATCTAGTAGAAATAAAAATTTAGGATTTACTGGTTTAAATTATCCAAAAGGAGAATATATTGACCAAAGTGATGTAAACTTTTCGGCAAGAGCAACCAAATATGAACAGGGAACATCAAATGTAGAGAGAACCAAAAAGGAATATCCTAGTATTACAACGGCTTCTCCAGCAAAAATATCAACAGTTGCTCCAGATAAGGCAGATAGTTTTTATGCCGCACAAACATGGGCAGAATTAAAACCATTAAATGACCATAAACCAGATTATCCATATAACAAGGTGAACGAAACTGAAAGTGGTCATGTGTTTGAGGTTGATGATACACCAGGTAATTTAAGATTAAATAAACAACATGCTTCTGGTTCATACGAAGAAATCTATAATGATGGAACAAGACAGGTTAAAATTATTGGTGATGATTATGAAATCATTGTAGCAAATAAAAATATTCACATTAAAGGTAATATGAATATGACTGTCGATGGTGATTTACGACAATTAGTATATGGTAACTATCACTTGGAAGTAGAAAAAGATTTTACAATGAATATTAAAGGTTCATTACAACAAGGTATTCAAGGGAATCACGAGGCTGAAATTGCAAGAAACAGAAGTATTAATATTGGTTCCAATGATAATTTATTAGTGAATAATGATTTAATTCAAAATGTTGTAAATGATAATTTATTAACAATATCAAATGATTATACAATTAATACTGCAAAAAATTATGCAAATACTGCATACGAAAATATGACATTATTTGCTGGTGGTAAATATTCACAAAGTTCTGTGAGTGATTATGCAGTTGCTTCTGGTGGTAATATGTTATTTGGAACCACTGGTAATTTAACAGAGGAAGTAGATGGTACACATACAATGACTTGTGCGACTGCTGCATTAACATATAACGCTGGTGAATTAACAATTAATAATATAACACATACACAACATACACATGAAGAGGTACCAGGTACTGGTGGTGCAAGTTCTCCAACACCTGCAACACAACAAACATCTGCACCTACTACTGGGACATAAAAAATGAGTTGTTCAGAAAATAGTTTATTAAAAGGAATTAAGGATAAACAAGCACAATTGGATTCTCTTTTAGAAGGAGGAAAGGCTCAATTAGCTTCAATGTCCTCTAAATTAAATGAATTAAAAGTTGATTTGGATTCATTTAAACCTGAATTGCCTAACATTGGTGGATTACAAAAAGAATTATTAGGCCTTGCGGCACTGACAACACCTGAAGGTTTGGCCGCAAAAATAGCAGAATTAAATGAAAAATATGGAGCAAATGTTCCTAATTTATCAGCACTGATTAGTGGTTTAGGATTAGATAGTTTTCCACCATCAATTAATATATCTAATATATGTGACCAAATACCAAATGTCGAAGAAAAACCTGATGGAACAATAAAAGAAGAACCAAAGGAATCAAAACCTGCAGAGGAAAAACCACCAGAACCTACACCAGAAAAGAAAACAGCACCTGTTGAACCTATTGATTTAGATAAGTATGAATTAAATAAAGATTTATTAAAGAGAGTATACTCTATTTCGAAAGAAAATCTTGGAATAGGACCAATCACAAGAGTATTTAGTAGAAAAAAGGATAATCAAACATTATATGATTTAACAGTGCCTGAATTAATTGCAGAACTTGCAGAGGCTGGTGGTTCAACATTTGATGATTATAAAATATATGATTACACCTATGCTGATTTACAAAAGGAAAGGGAAAAGTTTTTAAAGAAAAAGAATGCAGAAGGTAAATGGGATTTTGCTACAGAAGGAAGAATATTTGCAAAGGAATATGATTTAGCAAAGGCCTATGCTGCAAGTGTTGGAAATCCACTTCAGTTTGCTGAAAGTTTTAATATTGCGGCGACACAATCTGTAGAAAGACGAAAGGAGAAACTTAAAACTTCATAAAATAGTTTATAAATAGATATATGGCAGGAATAAATCAATCAGACTTTAGTATTACAAGTGATATTTCAAAATCTCAAATAGTTTCCAGAAAGAAACCACATAGAGATTTGGACTTATCTCTTAAAATACACCCAATCAGAAAGGATATTATACCTTTAAAGGACGATAATGCGATAAAAAATGCATTAAAAAATTTATTGGTAAGTAATTTTTATGATAGACCTTTTGCAAGTGATAAAGGTGCAAATCTAAAAGGGCTTTTGTTTGAACCCGCAGATGTGTTTACTAAAATTTCATTAAGAAAAAATATAACGAATGTAATAAAAAAATATGAACCTAGGGTATTAATAAGAAAAATAATAATTAATGATGACCCAGATGCTAATTCATATAGAATAAATGTAAATTTCCAAATAAAAGAATATGACACAAACGATAATGTTTCAATCGTATTAAGAAGGTTAAAGTAAAATGGCAAGTAATTTAAATGTAACAGAATTAGATTTTAATCAAATCAAACAAAATCTAAAAAATTATCTAAAACAACAATCACAATTTAATGATTATGATTTTGAAGGTTCAGGTCTGAGTGTTTTACTTGATGTCCTTGCGTATAATACTCATTATAATGCAATGAATGCTCATTATTCATTGAACGAGGCATTTCTTGACTCTGCACAGATAAGAGGTAATGTCGTAACAAGAGCAAAATTATTAGGATATACTCCTAGGTCTGTATTATCTCCAAGAGCACAGGTAAATTTAGTAGTTACAAAAGCAACAAGTGGAACTATAGCAACAACCCTTACATTACATAGAGGAACAAAATTAAAAACATTTGCTGACGGACAAGAATTTCAATATGTTGTTTTAGAAACACAGACTGCAAATTTGGTAGGAACAACTTATACATTTGAAAATGTAGTAATAGTGGAAGGTAGTATAAGAGAATTAAAATATAGAGTTGATAATGATATAGAGAATCAAAAATTTCAACTTACAGATTTTAATGCTGATACATCATCACTTCGTGTTCGTGTACAAGCAAATGAAAACGATGCTACAGGATTTGATATTTATACTAAATTCGAATCACTTAAAAATGTAGATGCGTCAAGTAAAGTTTATTATTTACAAGAAAATGCCTCTGGTTATTACGAAGTATATTTTGGAGATGGCGTAACAGGATTTAAGCCAACAAATAATAATGTTGTAACAATTGATTATGTCACAACAGATGGTAGTGAATCAAATGGTGCAAATACATTCAGTATGGTAGATAATGTAGAAGGTCTTTCTGATATTGTAATTACAACTTCAGTTGCTTCTGCAGGTGGTTCTGAGGCAGAAACACTTGAATCAATTAGATTTAATGCACCGTTAACATTTACAACACAAAATAGAGCTGTAACATCAGAGGATTATGCAGCAATTATTAAAAAGGAATTTAGTAATATCGATTCAATATCAACATGGGGTGGAGAAGATAATGACCCACCAGATTACGGAAGAGTTTTTGTTTCAATAAAACCTTTATTATCCAATGCATTAACTGATGCAGAAAAATCAGATATTACTGGTGCGATATTAAAAGGTAAAAATGTGGTATCAATTACACCACAAATTGTCGACCCTAATTTTACTAATTTAGAATTGGATGTTGACTTTAAATATAATCCAAATTTAACAGATAGAAGTTCTGTTGAATTACAATCAGTGGTAAGAGATACAATATCAGATTATAATTTTAATAACTTAAATAAATTTGATGGTGTGTTTAGGCATTCACAATTAACAAGAGCAATCGATAGTTCAGACCCTGCGATATTAAATACTGTTATTCGACCAAGAATGTTCCAAAGCATTACACCTACAAGTGATACAACTGGTGCGATTGAATTACAATCACATGAATTAACATTTGTGGCTCCGTTTTTCCAATCAGGACAATCAACCAAATTTGTTTTATCATCAACAGCATTTGGATTAAATACAGACCCAGCTACTGACCACTTTTTTGGTGATATTCCAATTGTAGGTTCCACGAATAGAACAGTAATAATATATAAAGTGGTAAATCAAGAGAATGTAACGGTGGTAGCCGACGCAGGCTTAATGGAACCAGAAAATGGTAAGGTAACACTAAACAATTTTAAAACAAGTAGCACCGCAGCTATTAGAATAACTGCATTACCTAACTCACTTGACCTGGCGCCAAAGCGTAACCAATTAATTTCAATTGATAATTCATTTGTGACCATACTACCAGAGATTGACACAATCGCAGTTGCTGGTTCATCTGGTTCAATAACATATACAACAACATCTAGATTTAAATAATGGCAAATAGAAAATCAATATCTTCGGGTTTTGTCGAACTTGATAATTCGACTCTAAGGGATACAAAGGAGAATATTCGCCTTGACCAATTATTGCCACCTGATATATTAGCAGATAAAACTAAATTAGACCAATTATTACAATCATATTACACGTTCATGAATATGGACGAATTTATATATCAGGAAAATGAAGTATTTACCGATGTTGTTTTAGATGGTATCGCAAGGTTTAGAATATCAGACCCAAACAATACTAACAGTGAATTTTTTACTGATGAAACTGGTGCTTCATCAAAATTAATACTTACATCTCCGACTGGTAAATCACCTGCAGAATTTACTTTTGATGGTTCATCTAGTTCAATTGTAAACACATCAAATAATTCTCTTGATTTAACAGAATTTCAACAGAAGGCTTTACCAGTAGGAACAAAAATACAATACGATACTGGTGACGGAACAACAATTGGTGGGTTAACAGATGACTTTGAATATTTTGTTGTATTTAGTTCAAACAGTCAAATTAAATTAAGTCTTACTAAAGGCGGTAGTGCAATTAATTTATCATCTGTGGGAACAGGTAGAATACATAAAATACGAGGGGCATTTGCCACAATGGAAATACCTCTTACAGCTGTAAATGTGGCGATTACAAATGGTAATGACTTACCAGGTTCACTTGCAGAATCAACATCTGAAATAGGTAAAACATTTTCAGTAAATGGATTAACATCATTTAATAATTATTCAGCACAATTAACAACAATAGTAAAATATTGGGTTGGTCCAGGTCCATCGTGGGTAATGAATAACATTGAAGCGGCAATGGATATTGACCGAAATGAATCTAATTATTTAGAATTAATGCAGAAAGAAATTGCATCTGCCATACCAAGAGATGTTACTGTTAATAAAAGAAACCTTTATAAAAGAATACTTGATTTTTATAAGGTAAGAGGTTCCTCTGATGCGATTGAAATATTTTTTAGGTTATTATTTAACGATTCAGTGGAAGTTGAATTTCCATATGATTCAGTATTAATACCTTCATCTGGTGGTTGGGACCAACCAGAAACTGTAACCACTACACTAAATGGTGCAGTAAATAATTCAAATACACTTACAATTATATCAGCAAATGATGGTATTAGACTTTCATCTAAATTAACTGTAGGTACAACAATTGGTCTTACTGATGATATTCGTGTTTCAGCAATTAATGGTACAACAATTACACTATCTCATAATGTAACATTAGCAGATACAACAACGATTAATTTTGTACCAAGAGGAATTTATTTAGATAATAAAGGATTCCTATCAAATAATATTAAAATACAAGATAGTAAAAAATTCCAAAAGTTTTCGTATTTAATTAAAACAGGTAAAAATTTATCTGATTGGGAAAATGTATTTGATAAATTAGTACATCCATCAGGGTTTATTTACTTTGCTGAAATATTAATTTTCTTAGAATTATCAAGGAAGATTTTAGGTGATGATAGTTTTGATGTTGATACAGTGAGATGGGACGAATTAACAAAAATAATTAGAAAAGTTTTATCAGCAATGCCTATCAGACAACCAGGTGTAATTGGAGTCGAAGATGTTCCAATTCTTGTGGAAATGTTTGCTTCTACATTCTTACCTGGAATAGAAGCCAAAATACATAAATCAGGAACACTTTCACTTGGTCTTAAAAATGGTGTTATAACAGGAATTAATGTTACGACTGCCGGTTCTGGTTATACATCAGCTCCTGCAGTAACATCAACAGATGCTGGAACGCCATCAGGTCACACGACAGCCACATTAACTGCAGTTATTGCTAACGGTAAATTAACAGGAGTTACAATAGGTAATGGTGGTAAAGATTATAATGTTCCATCAGTTACAATTGCAGCACCTGCAGATATAACATTTAATGGTTCAAGTAGTTCCATTGTAAGTGTTTCAGGTAATAGTATCACATTAACAGCACCACAAGCTGCAGCATTTCAAGTACTTGACCAAATAACATATACGACCACAGGTACATCGATTGGTGGATTAGTATCTGGTACAACTTATTTTGTAAAAGCAAAATCAGGAAATGCTATTACTTTATCAGCAACTTCAGGTGGTGCAGTAATTAATATATCCGGATTAGGAGCAGGAACAACACATAAATTTAAAGGACAAACCGCAACAGTCACCGCAAGTAAAACAGATGGTCAGCTAGAAAGTGTAACAATTGTTGAACCTGGATTTGGTTATCCCTCTGCTCCTGCAATATCATTTAGTGGAGTTGAATCATCAAGTGGTAGTGGAGTAAATCCATCTGTCACAATAGGAATTACATCAGACGGCGAATTAAATAAAAATGCTATTACAATTAATACTGTAGGTGGTGGTTGGTCAAATTTATTTGCAACACCTGCGGCCAATACAAATGCAAGTAAAATTGCAACAGTAAGAGTATTCGGTAAAGCAGATAAAGCATATACAACGGCACCAGCAATAAACTTTACACAACCAACAGCAACAGATACAGAAGGTAATCCGTTAAGCACAAATGCAATTGCAGTAGCTAATTTTGTTCTTGATTCTGATAAACAAATATCAAGTGTAAATTTATCAAACCCTGGAAGTGGTTATGTAGATGACCCAATTGTAACATTAGGTAGTGCTGTTTCAAATGAACAAAGAGTTGCAGAGGTACCAGAAAAGGTTATTATATCATTAAATCACAATGATGTAAACAATTTAATGACACAAATTAAAGTAAATCCAAAACAATCATCTGGTTCAAAAAGAGGATATACATTATATGATGGTCAAAGATTTGATGTGGCAAAGGATACATTACACCCATCATCAAATCCTGATTTTACAATAACACAACAAACACCAGTTGCAGACAAATTTTTATCAGAACACACAGTAAAGGTATTGGACCCCAATTTTAGAACCATTATAAATAATAATTACATACAAAGGAAAGGCACAGACAATTTCTTTACTAGTGCAAGATTGTATAACACAAACCAAACAATTGAATTTTTAGGAAGTAAAACCTTACAAACTATCAATTCAAATGATATAAATAAGTATAATACACGAACATTCGTGGAAATAGAATAATAGGAAATAATTATGGCAGCAATAGTATCATCAAATTTTAGGGTTTTAAACGCTAATAACTTTAAAGAAGATGTATCCGATAGCAGTGTCTATGTAGCAATAGGTAAATCAGATGTGTGGTCAAATACTACATCAGACACAGTTGACGGAACACCAGCAACTCCAAATGACCATTTGGATGATTTAGGGGAATTAAGAGCACAATTAACTGGTATGAAGAAGGTTACAGCTTCTGATTTATCAAATGTAGTACCAAGATACACTTGGACTTCTGGTAATTCATATCATGCATGGAAATCAAATGACGCAAGTATTTTTGATAAAGCATTTTATATCGTAACATCAGAATTTAAAGTTTATAAATGTATTAAGGCCGGCGGTGGAGCTTCAAGCATTCAGCCAACTCAAACATTAACTGACCCAACAGCTGAATCAGATGGTTATACATGGAAATATATGTATACTATTGGTGTTGCTGATTCAACAAAATTCTTAACAAATGCATATATGCCGGTTAAAACAATTTCATTAAGTGCTGAAGCAGTTATCGCTGCCACGACCTCTTCAAGCACTACTGTAACACTAACTGCATCTAATCTAAATATTTTAGTTGGTATGACCGTTTCGGGTACCGGCATTTCTGGTACACCAACGGTTTCAGCTAGAAATGGTAATGTATTAACACTTTCTGCTGCACAATCACTTACTGCAGGAAATAGATTAACATTTGCTTTTGCTAACGATGCTGCGGCAGAATCAAATCTAACTGAATCAGATTTCGCACAATATCTAAACCAAAAGGCTTCAAGAGATTCCTCAACAGCGGCGGGTATAGAACATATTACTGTAACAGCTGGTGGTACAGGTTACACTAACGGAACACATGAATTTGCTGCTGGTAGTTCAGGTGCAAGATTTGTAACAATTACAGGTGATGGAACAGGAGCAACTGCAACAGCAACAGTAGCTAATAACACAGTAACAGGAATCACAATAACAAATAAAGGAACTAATTATACAGTGGCTGATATTGTTATTGCTGGACAAGGTGGTTCAGACGCCACAGCAGAGGCAACTCTTGCTCCTAAAGCAGGACATGGAGTTGACCCAGTATCAGAATTAGGTGGATTCTTTAGTTCACTTAATGTTCAATTGGACGGTGCAGATGGTAGTGGAGATATTACAGTAGGTAATGACTTCAGACAAATTTCTTTAATTAAAGAACCAAGAGTTTATAACGCAACTCCATTGGCTGGTGCAGTTGCAACTGCTGATACATTAAAAGCAACAAAAGCTTTAGATTTTACTGGTTCAGCAAGTGGCGTAAATGCATATCAAGTTGATGAATTATTAGTTCAAGCAACAACTGGTGCACAGGGATATGTGGTTGAAATAGACGCATCAAATGGTTATGTTCATTATCATCAAAATGATAAAACAGGTTATACAGCATTTGGTGCTGGATTGGTTGTAACTGGCCAAACAAGTACAACTGCATTAACCACTGAATCAACTCCAGTAATTAATCCGGAAGTTGATAGGGCAAGTGGTGAAGTATTATTTTATGAGAACAGACAAGCAATTAGCAGAACAACAACACAGATTGAAGATATAAAACTTATATTAGAATTCTAATATAAAATAGGAAACATTTATGAGTACAACAGTAGTAAAACAATACAATAATAGTCCTTATTTTGATGATTTTGACGAAACTAAAAATTATCATAGGATATTATATAAACCAGGATTTTCAGTTCAAGCTCGTGAGCTTACTCAAATGCAAACAGCCTTACAGGCACAAATTGACAGACATGGTCAATATGCATTTAAAGATGGTTCAAGAGTTGTAAATGGTAAAGCTACATTAAATGTTGAATATGATTATTTAAAAATAGAATCATCTTTTTGGAATGGTTCTGCTACAGTTAATTCAGATACCTATTTAACGAGTTTAAAAGGCAGTGTACTTACTGGAACCGGAAACTCAACAAATCAGGTAACCGCAGAAGTTTTAGATATTATTGCTTCAGAAGGCAGTGACCCAAATACATTATTTGTAAGATATACAAGCGCTGGTGGGGCAAATAGAGAAGTACCTAAATTTGTTGCTGGTGAATTAGCACAATCAAATGCTTCTGGCACTCCATTTATTATGGTCGGTGGTGGTAGTAATACCAATAACGCTGGTGCAGCTTCATCAATATCCAATCCTATAGGATTGGGTGCTTCAGTAAACTTAGAAGAAGGTGTGTATTTTATTGCTGGTACATTTGTTTATGTCCCTGCAGGTTCAATTGTATTATCAAAATACTCAAACACACCTAGTAATATTATTGGTTTAAAAGTAACTGAAACATTAGTTAATTCAAATACAGATGGTACACTTGTTGATAATGCTCAAGGCACACCTAATTATTCTGCTCCAGGCGCGGACAGATATCAAATATCAACAACACTAATAAAAGAACCATTAGATATTGCAAGTAGAACAGAAAATGATTATATTACATTATTGGTTGTTGAAGATGGTAAAGCTTCAGCTGATAAAACAGATAAAAATCAAGGGACTGAATTATCAGAGAGATTAGCAAGAAGGACATTTGAGGAATCAGGTGATTATTCAGTTAATCCATATCAGTTAAATGTTAAGGAACATTTGGATAATCTAACTAATAATGGTTACCTAATTCAAAGTAATGGTGGAGATGCTGATAAATTAGCAATTGGTGTTGAACCTAATGTTTCATATGTAAAAGGATTCAGAGTAGAAAATACAACAACAAAATATTTAGAAGTGAATAAGCCACGAGGCACTGATGCTCAGGTTGATGTTAACCAATCACAACAAACATTAAATTTAGGTAATTACATTGAAGTGGACGAAAGTAATTCACTTGGTATGCCTGATATAGCTGAATATGATACCATTGACCTACATGATGCGACAAATGGTGGTGGAAACATCAGAGGAACAGCAAGAGTAAGAGGCGTAAGACAAGGTTCAAGTTCAACAAAATTATATTTACATTTATTTGATATAACATTTAATGCTGGTTATACCATGGCAAATATTGCTAGTGTCCAATGGAACGATAGTGGAACAGTAAAATTTAGAGCTAATTTAGGTTCAGATAAAACAATTAAGGAAACCGGATTTAATACATTGGTATATAAATTACCATTTAATGCGGTCGCACATTTAAGGGACCCAGGCTCAACAGCATCAAGTCCTTCTTATAATACAGCATATGTTGTACGACAAACATTTACAACTGATGCAAATAACCTTGCTGATACAATTACTGGTGCTAAATTTATAAATGCATCTTCAGTTGTTGCATATGTTTTAAATGGTAGTACTTATGGTGCATTGGACGCAAGTCCAGCATGTACAATTTCAGGTAATGGTGGAACAATAACATTCACAAATGTTTCTGGTACTACTAGTTTACCATCAGGTGCAAGGGTAGTATATTCAGTTGATGTTTCATATACAGGTGCTGCAGCTAAAGTAAAAACAAGAGCAAATGTAACAACATCTGCAACTGCACTTTCTAGTGGTTCATTAAGTTTAGGTAAATCAGATATTATAAAAGTTAATTCAATTAAGGTTGGAACAACTGATGTAACAAATTTATTTACACTTGATAATGGACAAAGAGATAATTTCTATGATGTAGGAAAGGTCGTTTTAAAACCAGGTGAATCTGACCCAGGTAGTATTGTAGTTGATTTTGACCATTATACACATAGTGGTGCTGGTAGTTTCTTTACTGTTGATTCGTATGTATTATCAAACCCTGCAGGCGAATATGATAATATACCAACATTTAGTGGAGCAAATGGTACAATCGAATTAAGAGATGCGATTGACTTTAGACCAACAGTTAATGATAGTGGAACATTTGCGGCAGGTACAAATTTATCATTATCAAATCCACCAACACCAAGTAGTAATTTTATTGCTGATGTGACTCACCATTTACCAAGAATAGATAAAATCTATGTAACGAGAAAAGGTGAGTTTAAAACAGCTGTTGGTGTCCCAGATTCTAATCCAAAACCACCTGCAGTCCCAGATGACGCAATGGGTATATACAATTTAAGATTATCACCGTACGTGTTCTCTTTATCTGGTGTTAAACCACAATTAATAGAAAATAAAAGATTTACAATGCGTGATATTGGTTCAATAGAAAAACGTGTTAAAAATTTAGAATACTTTACATCACTTTCACTATTAGAGCAAAGTGCAGCTGATGTTGATATGAGAGATTCACAAAGTAATACCAGATTAAAAAATGGATTTATTGTAGATAATTTCACAAGTCATGGTATTGGTGACCCATCAAATCCTGATTATTCAGTTTCAGTCGATAGGCAAAATGGAATATTAAGACCTAAATTCGATGAACGTAATACTAATTTAATTAGAAAAGCAGCAGACAGTGGTAATTGTGTTAATAATGCTGGCATTGTAACCATGGAAATGGATACCGATGTTAATTATATTAACCAACCTTATGCATCAACATTCTCAAATGTAAATCCATATAATGTATTTAGTTGGGCAGGAGTTATAGAATTATCTCCTGATTCTGATGAATGGAAAGAAACAGATGTAAGACCAGCAGTTGTAATAGATGATTCTTCTTCTTTTGACCAATTTAAGAAAATGTCTGAAGAAACAGGAATTTTAGGTACTGTATGGAATGAATGGGAAACAAACTGGACTGGAGTTGATATAGATGAATCAACAGAAACATCTGGAACAGCACCAGGCAGAAGAGGCAGAAACCAATTTGGTTTACCTTGGTGGTTAATGGAAGATGAAAGAGAAGATTTCTTTGATATTGGAACAGCTGGTGGTGGACAACAAAATACAACAATTACTACAACCACTACAACCACAGGTCAGTCAAGAGATGGTATACAAACGGATTTGGCATTTGATACTGTAACAAGGTCAGATGGCAGAAAAGTTGTTGAGGTTAACTTTGTACCATTTATTAGGTCAAGAAAAATATTCTTTAAGGCACAATTATTAAAACCAAATACAAAGGTATATGCATTCTTTGATGGTGCTGATATATCTGAATTTGTAAAAGAGGAATCATTTACTCATTTTTCAAGTACAAATTCTGTAACTACATTCGAAGGTGCAATTACTCACCCTAGTACAAAAAGTGCTTTGGAATCAAATGGTTCCGGTGTTATTGAAGGTTCATTTATTATACCAAGAAATGACGCATTAAAATTTGCTACTGGTACAAGAGAATTTAGATTAACTGACAGTTCAACAAATAATAAAAATACAGAAACAACATTTGCTGAGGCACAATATCATGCACAAGGATTATTAGAAACAACAGAAGAAAGAATTGTTTCTACAAAAGTGCCAAGATTAGTACAATCAGAATTAAACCAAGACAGAACATTGGTTGATACTAGTGTGTCTGAAACAACAACATGGATTGACCCAGTTGCAGAAACTTTCCTAGTGGATAAAGAAGGCGGTATATTCTGTAAATCAGTAGACTTATATTTTAAATCAAAAAGTGCTACTATTCCGGTTAGAGTAACAATCAGAACAACATTAAATGGGGTTCCAACACAAAGAATAGTACCAGGTGCTGATAAGATATTATATCCAGGTTCAGTAAATACATCTGCAACTGCAGCATCTACTACTAATTTTGCATTTGATTATCCTGTGTACTTATCACAAGATACAGAATACGCACTTGTTATCACTTCACAATCAGATGATTACGAAGTATGGGTAGCTGAAATGGGTGGATTTGATGTTACTGATGTATCAAAAAGAATTACAAAACAACCATATAATGGTGTATTCTTCAGTTCACAAAATGCTTCAACATGGACACCAGAACAAAGTAAGGATTTAAAA